>Ga0209839_10000678_pt1 | contig 17322 bp, 13 predicted proteins | sample OrgsoiDNA2013050_FD_185800 | JGI IMG/M metagenome (GOLD analysis project Ga0209839, IMG submission 185800) | Permafrost soil microbial communities from the Arctic, to analyse light accelerated degradation of dissolved organic matter (DOM) -... | ecosystem: Environmental > Terrestrial > Soil >... | reverse complement strand
AGGGAGAGCAAAAGGTTTTCTGTGTGAAAAAATCATAGAACTAGTAAAAATGTGTATACTTGAAGAGGGGGCTGTTATAACGCTATGTTGAAATTTGATCGGCAAGGTCTGATCCCCGCCGTTATTCAGGACGCGACCAGCGGAGATGTACTGATGGTTGCCTTTATGAATGAGGAGGCGCTACAGCTCACACGCGAGACGGGCCAGACACACTTTTTCAGTCGTTCGCGCAGCGCGATCTGGCATAAGGGAGAGCAGTCGGGAAACGTTCAGGAGGTGCGCGATATCTTTATCAATTGTGAGGAGAACAGCCTGCTCATTCGCGTCATCCAGCATGGAAATGCCGCCTGCCATGAAGGGTACCATAGCTGCTACTATCGCCGCCTGCAGCCGGACGATAGCTACGAGACCGTAGCTGAGCGCATCTTTGATCCCGCCGTCGTTTACCATATCGAGAAGGAGAAGCCCGTGAATAGCGAACAAAATGCTCCTATAGTCAGGGAAGCTGTGACGGATGAGATGCGGCAGAAGTTGGAGGTCGAGCTACGCCAGCTCTACGGCGTCTACCTGTTCCTGCGCGATCACGATATGAGCGAGGAATCGAACACCTCGCGCCTGTTGCAGGAGCGGAGCCAGAGCTACCTCGTATCGCGCCTGGCCGATGAGTTGCAGGAACTGGCTGGCGTGCAGACCGGCGAGCATGTGCATTCTGGTCGTCAGTTTGACACAATGCTGGAAGGTAGCCAGGTGGGCTATTGGTCGTTCCTGATCGCGGCGGGCGCGAATGTTCCCTACAACGATTTCGCACCGCATGCCTCTCTGTTGGATGGCTACGAGGGCCAGTATAGCGAGACGAAGGCGATCGAGCAGCGCCAGGAGTGCCTCAACCTGGTCTCGTTCGATCAGCCCGCGACGGTCGCGCAGGGGTTGCGCCTCAGCTTTACGCAGATCGGCTGGGCCTGCGCCGAGGCGTGCGTCAACCCGCTGGTCCCCGCCGAATACGATCTCGACCAGATGCGGCGTAAGGGATTGGTGAAATAGCGTTTTTGGACAGAATGAGAGGGAGCGCGTGGCTACTATACAGGCTGTGATCTTTGATCTGGGCGGTACTTTGATCGATTGGCCCGATTGGGACGAGGATATTCTCCGTCGCTGGGGACTCTCCTACGACTATCTTACGTCGATGCTGCCCGCGAACGGTTGGTCCACGCGGGAGGCGTATGTGCAGGCTATGCGCGCCGCCGAGCGAGATCACTGGCAGCTGGTCGTCGAGACCCAGGCTAGCAGCACTCCGACCGATCTTCTGCGCAATGGCTTTGAGCATCTCGGGCGCGCAGCCAGCGAAGAAGAGCTGCTCGTCGCGCTGGATGGCTACGCCCGCGCCGTCAATGGCTGGGCCATCGTCTTCCCCGACGCGACGCGGACCCTTGAGGAGCTGCGTCGGCGTGGCTATCGGCTTGGCCTGCTCTCAAATACCTGGTGGGCCGCCGCGTGGCATAATGCGGAGCTGGCCGCGCACGGTCTCGCGCCACTCCTCGACGAGGTCGTCTACACCTCCGACTTACCTCACTCGAAGCCACATCCCTCTACATTTCTGGAGGTAACGCGCCGTCTCGACGTTGACCCGAAACGGTGCGTCATGGTCGGTGATCGCCTGATCGATGATATCTCCGGCTCGCTCGGCGTCGGTATGCGCGGCGTCTGGAAGAAGACCGATTATCCCTGGCCCAGACCAGAGCATATCGTGCCAAGCGCAGTCATCAGCCAGCTTGCCGAGCTGCTGCCGCGTCTGCAAGAGTGGGACGAGGCCTGAAGCGATAAAGGCTTACAAATACCCTTTCTAAAGAAAGTGCCAAAGATTAGCATAAGGTTATCTGCTTTGCAAACGTCCTCGTAAGAAGGTTCCTACGAGGACGTTTGCAAAGTGATGTGTTTACATCTTCCCGATCACGACCTCGACGGTGTAGTGCTCCAGCTTCTTCAGCGAGGTGGGTGAGATGGTCTCGCGGTACATCTCTTCGAACGAAGGGTAGTCGCGTTGGCTGATCGAGACGAGCAGGTTGTCGGCGAGCGTCTCCGCGCGGATCTCGTGCATATAGCCGGTCAGCATATTCGCCAGCTCTACATCGGTGTAGAGCGCCAGGCCGATGTGGTCCTCGATGTTGAGTCCTGCCTTCTTGCGCATATCCTGCACAAAGTGTATCAGGTCGCGCACCAGCCCCTCTTCGCGTAGCTCCGGCGTGATCGTGGTCTCCAGCACCGCGATATAGCCGCGCTCCTCCGCCGTGACGTAGCCGGGACGCGCGGTCGCGCTAACCTCGACCTCGTTGCGCGTCAGGTCGATTTCCTGATCGCCGATGAGGAACTTCAAGACGCCGGTTTCGTTGAGCTGCTTCGCCGCCTGCTGCGCGCCGTGGGCGTCGAGGCTCTTGAAGAAGGCCAGGATCTTTTGTACGAGCGGACCGTGCCTGGGACCCAACACCTTGACCTGCGGTTTCAGCGTGTAGGCCAGCATGTCGCTGTCCTCTTCCAGCAGCTCCAGGTCTTTGATGTTCAATTCCTCAAGCACCTGCTCTTTGAGGCGCAGGATTGCCTCTTCTTCAACCTTGCTCGGCACGCGGACGTAGAGCGTGTTGAGCGGTTGGCGCACGCGGATCTGCGCCTTCTCACGGGCGGAACGGCCCAGGCCAACGACGCGCATCACCAGATGCGTCTCGCTGGTCAATTGCTCGTCGAGCAACGCCTCGTTCACCTGCGGCCAATCAACGAAGTGCACGCTTTGGGGTGCCTGCTCGTTCACACTGCGCACCAGATTCTGGTACAGCTCTTCCGTCAAAAATGGCATGAAAGGCGCGAGCAGGGTGATCAGCGTCGTCAGGCACTCGTAGAGCGTCAGGTACGCGCCCAGCTTATCGTCGTCGAGTTCCGATTTCCAGATGCGCTCGCGACTGCGCCGCAGATACCAGTTGGAGAGATCGTCCAGGAACTCCTGCAGCATCTGCGCTGGCTTGACGGTATCGTAGTGCTCCAGACCACGCGTGACATCGCGCACCGTCTGCTGCAATTCCGAGAGTATCCAGCGGTCCAGCTCGCTGCGCCGCTCGGCGGGCAGAGAATGCTGGGTTGGATCGAACGCGTCGATGTTGGCATACGTCACGAAGAACCCGTAGACGTTCCAGATCTTGTCCAGCGTCCTGCGCGTGAGCATCCACTTCTCGCTCAGGCGTACCGGCATGCCTGTCTCGGCGGACTTCTGCATATCCTCTTCGGAGGGGATGCGCGGGAAGTTCAGGTTCTGCTCGGGAATATGGTTGGTGTAGAGCCAGCGCATCGTATCGGAGCCAACGCGCTCAGCGGCGTCATCGAAGACGACCTGGTTGCCCTTCGATTTGTGCATCGGTGTGCCGTCTTCGCCCATCAGCAGCGCGTAGCCGAAGAGTATCTTAAACGGAGACCGGTTCTCCAGTACGGTGCTCATGACCAGCATCGAGTAGAACCAGTTTTTGAACTGTCCTGGAAATGATTCAGTGACGAAGTCTGCCGGGAACCACTGCTGCCAGTAGGCGGGATCGGTGCGATAATGCAGCGTCGAGAAGGGCACGATGCCAGCGTCCAGCCAGGGATTGCCGACATCTTTGATGCGCGAGAACTCAGTTCCGCACTGCTTGCACTGGACCTTGACGGCATCGACCCAGGGACGATGCGGCGTGTGGCCCTCGAACTCTTCCCAGCCAGAGACTGCGCGTTCCTTCAGTTCCTCTTTGCTGCCGATGACCTCGAAGGTTCCACACTGCGGACAATCGAAGATTGGCAGCGCGAGGCCCCAGTAGCGCTTCTTGGAGATCATCCAATCGTCCATGTTGCGCAGCCAGTCCAGTTCGCGATCCAGGCCGAACGATGGTATCCAGGTGATCTGCTTCACGATTTCCATGATCTCGTAGCGCAGTTGATCCATCGAGATGAACCACTCGTCCACCAGGCGGAAGATCAGCTCCGTTTTGCAGCGCCAGCAGGTCGGATAGCGGTGCTTGTAATTCTGCGGGCGATAGAGCAGCCCCTTCTGCGTCAGGTTCTCCGCCACCTGTTGACCGACCTCGGCGGCATTCTGCCCCGTCAGCCAGTCGTAGCCGGGCAGGTAGACGCCAAACTCGTCGACGGGCGCTTTCACGTCCAGGCCGAACTCTTTTGAGAGGCCGAAGTCCTCGCGACCACAGCCAGGCGCGATATGCACGATGCCGGTCCCCTCGGTCGCCGTGACATCCTTCCACGGCACGACGGTATGCTTCACGCCCTGTTCGGCGGGCAGTTCATCGAATGGACCACGATAGCTCCAACCGACCATCTCACTGCCCTTGAGCGTCTCCGTCACGCGATAGTCGCCCTTGTCGCGTCCCTTGAGCGCCTTGAGGACGGGCAGCAGCGTCTCGGCGAGGTAGTAGAACTCACCGTCCTGCTCGACGCGCACGTAGGCCATCTCGGGATGCACGGCAGCCGCGACATTAGCGGCCAGCGTCCAGGGCGTCGTCGTCCAGGCCAGCAGGTATTCGCCGGGACGATCTACCAGCGGGAAGCGGACGTACAGGCTCAGGTGTGTTGTCTCTTTGTAGCCCTCGGACTCGATCTCCATATTCGAGATGCCGGTGGCGCAGCGTGGGCACCAGGGCATTACGTCGCGTCCCTTGTACACGAGGCCGCGCTCATTGCACTTTTTCAGGAATGTCCAGATGGTATAGTTGTTCTCATCTGAGAGCGTATAGTAGTCATTGCCCCAGTCCATCCAATAGCCCAGGCGGATCGACTGTTCCGTCTGGCGGCGCGCATAGGTGAAGACGCGCTCTTTACAGCGCTCGACAAATTCGGCGATGCCATATTCCTCGATGTCACGTTTGGTCGTGAAGCCCAGGTCTTGCTCGACGTTGACCTCGACCCACAATCCCTGGCAGTCGAAGCCATTCTGGTAACGTTGCTTATAGCCTTGCATAGTCTTGAAGCGCTGGTAGAGATCCTTATAGGTGCGTCCCCAGGCGTGGTGGACGCCCATGGGATTGTTGGCGGTAATCGGACCATCCAGGAACGCGTATTGTTTGTTGCTGTGCTCATTGCGTTTGAGGTATTGCTGGCGAACGTTATTGGCGTCCCACCATTGCTGGATGCTACGTTCCAGCGTCGGGTAGTCTACGCGGTCCGCCGCGCCTACTGGCTGGAAGACGGTTGATTTAACAGACACTACTTTCTCCTTTGCGTTCCCGGCGCTACCGGGTACCCTTTCAGTAGGGATGGGGCTGGCCTCCATCCGCTTGCCCACTACGCGGCTCCCGTGCCGGATGGAGGCCAGCCCCATCCCTACTGATGAGGTTAGAATAATCTGGATAATGGCTCTAGTTTTTTAATATAATATGCAAGCGTTTATTAATTCTGCCCTTATTCTCAGTGCGAGCGATCTCGATGCCGCCCACCTCTTTTGTATGGTTGACGTGTGTCCCGCCATCGGCCTGCAGGTCCAGCCCGACGATCTCCACGATGCGCACCTCCTCGATCTCTGGTGGTAGCAGGTTGACCTTTGTGCGCACCAGATCTGGAATAGCGAACGCCTTCTCACGTGGCAGTGAGTAGACTCGAATGGGGTAATCGGCTTCGATGGCCTCGTTCACCTTCTGCTCAATAGCATTGATGCGCTCGCGGTTGAGATTCTCCATCGCGAAGTCCATGCGCGCGTGATCGGGATACATCTGGCCGCCCGTTACCTGCACGCCGAACTCCTTCCAGATAATGCCACAGAGCAGATGCAGCGCGGTATGCGTGCGCATCATCTGGTAGCGAAAGTCCCAATCGATCGTTCCAACCACCTCGGTACCGATCGCTGGCGGCGTGCAATCGAGCGTATGCCAGATCACGTCGCCACGCTTATTCATAGCGATAACCGTCGCTACCTCCTGCTGATTATCCCACGTAATCGTGCCGCGATCGGCCATCTGCCCGCCGCCGCCGGGATAGAAGACCGTCGCATCCAGCGCGACCTCATCGCCTTCGACAGCGACGACCTTCGCCGTGCACTCGTAGGTAAAGCTGTTTATGTGGTAGAGTAGCTTCGTCTGCATCGCCTGTGGCTCCTCTTGAACTAGTGAATACAACAAAAAATCCTCTCGTCCAGCTGAGGGACGAGAGGCGCTCCCGTGGTACCACCCTGATTAGCCCGGCATCTTTTTCTTCGTGACTATGCCACGGCTCACTTTGCTCTACGTAGCCTTACTGCGCCCGCTCAGCAGGAATGTGTGTACCTGATTGTAAACGTGTAACAGGCAACACTTACATCCTGGCGCGTGTGCTGCCAGAGGTACGAACCTTCGTGGTAACGGGAAGGGTCCGGCCAGTCCTACTCATGCAAAGCTGTTCTCAAAGACGTTCGGTTCGGCTGGCGGCTCTGGAGTGATCTTCCGCCTGCTGCCTGTGCCCGTTTCCACCAGTGCGGACTCTCTGCGCCAGGTCTTAGCTGCGTACTTGCTCCATCAATGCCTTGTATGCTGTCTGCGAGGCTTTTTATGAAACCTCTTGCTGCTCTCTATAATACCAGAGAACGCCAGTTCTGGCAAGACTCAGTCAAGGGCAGCCTTATGATATAATCTAACGTGAAGATCGGTGGGGGATGGATTTGTATCTCTACCTCTTACTCTTACAAAATTATCTTGCGATGAAACGAGAATTTTCATATAAAATAAGCGGTTGCTTCCTGGTAAGTAAGCGACCAGCTTATCATAAGCGGCTGCAGGTGCTCTGTTATATTATGTCAAGGTCAGCAACTTTATACTATGAGGAACACCATGTACGATCTAGAAACATTTTACGGACCCAATGCGGGGTACGTACTCGACCTTTACGAGCGCTATAAGGAGAATCCCGCCGCTGTCGACGCGGACACGCGTACCATCTTCGATGCGTGGTCGCAGAATGGAGGCGCGCCGTCGGTGCAGGTTGCCCCGCAGCCCGTCCAGAAGTCGCAGCAGAACGGCGCGGGTACCCCGGCTCCGGTGGCGCAAGAGCAGATTGAGCGCGTTGTAGCGGCATCCGCGCTGGCGCACGCTATTCGCGAGCGTGGGCACCTGGGCGCGCATCTCGATCCGTTGGGAAGCGAGCCGCCGGGCGATTCCGCCCTTGAGTTGGAGACATACGGCCTGACCGACGAGGATCTGGCGCAACTGCCTCCCAGCGTGGTAGGTGGACACTCCGCCGAGGGTGCGCGCAACGCCCTTGAAGCCGTTCATGCCCTGCGCGCGATGTATTCGGGCACCATCAGCTACGAGTTCGACCAGGTGAAGAGTTCCAATGAGCGGCGCTGGCTGCGCGATGCGGTGGGGCTGCACCTGTATCATAGGACGCCAACGACGGCAGAGGTGCGCAAGTTGCTCAAGCGCCTGACGCAGGTCGAGGTCTTCGAGCGCTACCTGCAGCAGATCTTCCCTGGTCAGAAACGCTTCTCGATCGAGGGACTCGATGTGCTGGTGCCGATGCTCGATGAGATTATCGAGGGCGCAATCGAATCCGAGACGCGGGAGATCATTATCGGTATGGCGCACCGTGGCCGCCTCAATGTGCTGGCCCATGTGCTTGGGAAGCAGTACGGCGCGATCCTGGCCGAGTTTTCCCACGCTCGTCACGAGGAGGGGACGCCGCTGACCGATACCTTTGGCTTCGGCTGGACGGGCGATGTCAAGTATCATCTGGGTGCCGAAAACGTGCTTCATGAAAGTGACGTCAGCATGAAGGTTGTGCTCTCGCCCAATCCCAGCCATCTGGAGTTCGTCAATCCGGTAATCGAGGGCATGACGCGCGCTTCGCAGGAGATACGCCAGACGACGGGCCTGCCCTTGCAGGATGTCGATAGCACGCTGCCGATCGTTATCCACGGTGACGCGGCCTTCCCAGGCGAGGGCGTGGTTGCCGAGACGATGAACCTGTGGCAGCTGCGCGGCTATTGGGTTGGCGGTACAATCCACATTATCGCTAACAACCAGGTTGGCTTTACGACGCTGCCGGAGGATAGCCGCTCGACCCATTTTGCCAGCGATCTGGCGAAGGGTTTCGGCATTCCGGTCATTCATGTGAATGCCGACGATCCGCGTTCCTGCCTGACGGCGGTGCGCATCGCCCATGCTTATCGCGATCAATTCCATAAAGATATTCTGGTGGACCTGATCGGCTATCGCCGCTGGGGCCACAACGAGGGCGACGAGCCTGCCTTCACGCAGCCGCGCATGTACGAGATTATCCGCACGCATCCAACGGTACGCGAACTCTACGCCTGGCGCGCTGTGGAGGCCAATATGCTTGCCGAGGGCGAGTCTGATGCGCTGATGAAGGAGGCTGTTGCGGTGCTGGAGCAGGCCAAAGGAGAGGCCGACGAGGGCACCTACACTGTTGATCCGCAGGTAGACGAGGACGACACAGGCGATACCTTCCTGCATACCGCTCCTGCCGCCATCTCTGCCGAGCAGCTTACTGTTTTTAATCAGGAACTGCTGAACTGGCCCGCAGGCTTCTCGCCCAATCCCAAGCTGGCCCGCACGCTGCAACGCCGGGCCAATACGCTGGGACCAGAGGGCGGCATCGACTGGGGACAGGCCGAGGCGTTGGCCTTCGCCTCCATTCTGGCGGCGGGCACGCCTATTCGCCTGACGGGCCAGGACTCCGAGCGTGGGACGTTTAGCCACCGGCACGCTGTCCTACACGAGCAGCATCAAGGCGATATCTACGTTCCCTTGCAGTATCTTCCCGAGGCGCGAGCATCGTTCTCGATCTACAACAGCCCGTTGAGCGAGGTGGGCGTGCTTGGCTTCGAGTACGGCTATAGCGTCCATGCTCCCGATGCGCTGATCCTGTGGGAGGCGCAGTTCGGTGACTTCGCTAACGTCGCGCAGGTGATTATCGATCAATTTATCGCCTCTGGACGCGCCAAGTGGCGTCAGGATTCGTCGCTGGTTCTGTTGTTGCCACATGGCTATGAGGGACAGGGACCGGAACACTCGAGCGCGCGCCTGGAGCGCTATCTCCAGCTGGCCGCTGAGGAGAACTGGCGCGTTGCCAACTGCTCTACCGCAGCGCAGTACTTCCACCTGTTGCGCCAGCAAGCAGCAACTTTACAGACGTGCCCGCGTCCCCTGGTGGTGATGACGCCGAAGAGCCTGCTGCGCCATCCACTGTCGTCGTCGCGCTTACAGGACCTGGTGAGCGGTCAATTCCAGCCTATTATCGATGACCTCAAGGCCCGAGGCAATCCCGAGCGCATCCGGCGTATCGTCCTGTGCTCAGGGAAGATCGCCATCGACCTGCTCTCGCACGAGAACCGCACGCAGAGCGAGGATACCGCCATCGTGCGCCTGGAACTGCTCTACCCATTCCCGGTGGCACAGTTGCGAGAGGTTCTTGCCAGTTATCCGAGCGCTCAGGAGCTTATCTGGGTGCAGGAGGAGCCGCATAACATGGGTGCCTGGAAGTACATGGCCGCTCGTTTGACGCCGCTCATCGAAAACAAACTCAAGCTCAACGTCATCTCGCGCCCCGACCGCTCAAGCCCGGCTGCTGGCTTCTGGGACCTGCACATGGCGGAGCAAGAATATATTATCGCGGAAGCGTCTGGCTTACCGTTGAAGCAGCCTGGAGGTGAACATGTCCGCTGAGATTCGTGTGCCTGAATTGGGTGAATCAATTGTTGACGCCACCATTGCTACGTGGCTCAAAAAGGAGGGTGATGCCGTGCGGCGCGGCGAGGCTCTCGTCGAGCTGGAGACCGATAAAGTCAATGTCGAGGTCAACGCCGAGGAGGATGGTGTCCTGCAAAAGGTTGTCAAGCAAGAGGGCGAGACGGTCGCTGTCGGCGAGGTGCTGGGCGTTATCGGCTCGGGCGCGCCCTCGCAAGAGACGCCTTCCGCCGGGCGCGACGGGACCAGTGCCGCAAAGGGCGCGCCTTCGAACGGTACTACAAACAAGGTCTCCTCCGTTGAGTCGGGACAGCAATCAAGGCCGCAGATCGTCAAGCAGAATCAGCGCACCGGGCAGCTACAGCCTGTGCAGCCCGCCGCGTCCGCGTCATCTGAAGCGCAGCGACCACCTTCCCCGCTGGCGCGTCGCATTGCAGATGAGCACAATATCGATATCTCCCAGGTCAAGGGGAGCAGTTCGCATGGCCGCGTGACCAGAGAAGACGTAATTAATTACATGGAGCAAAATGTGCAGACGATACCCACGCGACATGGAGTGCAGGAGGGGACCGAAGCGATCCAACCAACACAGCCCGTTCAGATCCTACGACCCGTTGAGACTTCAAGCGCAGCCCAACCGGCGCACCTTCCGCCGCCCAGCCAGAACGGTCGCGAGGAGCGTATCCGCCTGACTCGTCGCCGCCAGACGATCGCGCAGCGCCTCGTCGAGGCCCAGCATACTGCCGCCATGCTCACGACCTTCAACGAGATTGACATGAGCGTGGTCATGGAGGTGCGTGTGCGGCGCAAGGACTCATTCAAGGAGCGCCATAACGTCTCACTCGGTTTTATGTCCTTCTTCACCAAAGCCGTCGTCGGCGCTCTAAAGACCCAGCCCCGGCTCAACGCAGAGATTCAGGGCAACGAGATGATTCTCAAGCACTACTACGATATCGGTATCGCGGTGAGCGCCGAGGAGGGACTCGTGGTTCCAGTGCTGCGCGAGGCCGATCGCAAGAGCTTCGCGGAGATCGAACGCGAGGTCGCGGACCTGGCAAAACGCGCGCGCGAGGGATCGCTGACCCTGGCAGAGCTGCAAGGGGGCACCTTCACCATTACCAACGGTGGCGTCTTCGGCTCGCTGCTCTCGACGCCTATTCTGAACGCACCGCAGGTCGGCATCCTTGGTATGCATAAGATCGAGCAGCGCCCCATCGCACTCAATGGGCAGGTCGTCATACGCCCGATGATGTATGTCGCGCTCTCCTACGACCACCGCATCGTCGATGGCAGTGAGGCCGTGCGCTTCCTGGTTAGAGTGAAAGAACTGATCGAGGACCCCGAGACCTTGTTACTGGAGGGATAAGAGAAATCCTCTCTCTCGACAGACAGCGAAGATGCCTGTATAATCAGGGTGGTGCAAGTCAGCATTGTTCTTCTATCATGTGGCCTGCTTCTGCCTCTAAAACAAAGGTGTAACGCTGCATGCGTGAGCTAGCGAAGGATGGAGCACTCTCTTATGAGAGAGTACCGGGGTATGGATTTCATGAAAGAGAATGGCAGAAGCAGAAGGGGTCTTCGGGATTATGCAAGCAGGAAACAATTATCCTCGCCAGGCAAGTAGCAGCGATGATATGGAGAAGCTGGTCGGCAAAGAGCTAGGCCAGTTTCGTATTGTCGAACGTATTGGCGTTGGCGGAATGGCGACCGTTTTTAAAGCATATCAGCGTACCCTTGATCGCTATGTCGCTATCAAAGTGCTGCCCGCCTATCACGCGCAGGACCCCGTTTTTGTGAAGCGCTTTATTCAAGAGGCCCGCTCGGTTGCGAAGCTGGCCCACCCAAATATTGTCCAGATTCATGACTTTGGCGAGCAAGACAACATCACCTATATCGTGATGGAGTATGTCGACGGCGGAACGCTCAAGGATCGCCTGCGCCGTCCACTCCCACCCGCGGAGGCCATCGATTTTGTCATTCAGGCTGCCGAGGGACTGGATTGTGCCCACCGCAACGGCATTGTGCATCGCGATGTGAAGCCCGCGAACATGCTGCTGCGCAAGGATGGGCATCTGTTGCTCTCGGACTTTGGCATCGCCAAACTGCTTGAGACGACCACCAACCTTACACGCGTGGGTACGGGCATCGGCACGCCACAATATATGTCGCCCGAGCAGGGGACCGGGCAGGCTGTAGATAGGCGCAGCGACATTTATTCGCTGGGTATCGTGCTCTTTCACTGCCTGACCGGTCATGTCCCTTTCACTGCCGATAATCCACTGACCATTACCGTCAAACACCTGCACGACCCGCTGCCGGTCGAAAAAATGTCGGTAGATAACAACGTTCCCGAACCGATCGTTCGCGTCGTATTGAAAATGACGGCCAAGCAGCCGCACGAACGTTACCAATCGGCGGATGTCTTAATCGATGCCCTGACCAGCGCTCTGTCAGCTTCTAACCTGGTCATGCCACGCTGGCGCGGTGGGATGCCATCGGTAGCATCGGTTGATATGGGTGGCTCGCCTTCGGGGGCTATCCCCAATACCTTTGGGCAAGGCAACCAGAACAGTAGAAGCGGCAACCCAGCGTCATACGCCGGGAATATGCCGTCGTCCTATGCCGGTGTGCCGCCAACCGTCATGATTACCTGCTTCCGCTGTGGTGCGGCCAATCCGAGTTCGCGCCTGTACTGTACGACCTGTGGCGATGATCTATCGAACAAGCGCGCAAGCGCTGATCGCTACCTGGGACCCAATGGTCGCCCGGTGCTGGCCCGTCTCTCCATCCAGAACGGGATGATGTCTGGGCGCTCGTATCGCTTCCACCAGGATGTGACGACCATCGGGCGTACAAATGGCAACGACCTGGTGATCTCGGGTCGTACCGTTTCGCGTCGTCACGCGCGCCTCTGGTTCTCCGACGGTCGCTGGTACCTGGAGGATCTGGGCAGCGCCAATGGCACGTTGCTCAATGGCAACAGAATTTTTCAGCCTGTTGGCCTGACTGACGGTGATGTCATCAACTTCGGCGATGAGGTCGTCGTCTTTAATATCACCTATGGCCCATAGCATAGTTGCAAAAACTATGGACACCTATTGCATGCCCACATGTTCTGCTTTCAGCTACGCCCGTTGAATGCACCAGCAGCACACCAACTAGGCGGCAGGTTGGACTACGACCAACCTTTTTGTGTACGCCACTGCTTATGTCGCTTCAAGAGCAGTGCTTTGATCTCTTGCCTGTCCTGACAGGCGTGAAGTTCTCTGTCCCCACTACGTCGTGCCAGATTCATTGCCGCATTGTGATCGGCATGAGTTGAGAAGCCACAGACAACACAGCAAAACGTTTGCTGGTCGGGCCTGTTGGCACGGTCTGGGTAGTGGCACATGCTACATTCTTGTGAGGAGTAGGCACTCTTGACGCATATTGCTTCCATACCCCGTTTAGATGCCTCCCAGGCGATCTTTCTGGGAATATGCGCGAGGTTGGACGCGCGCAGATACGCATTCATCGCGCGTGCTTTGTACTTCATAGAGGCGACTGAAAGCTGTTCATAGGCAATCTGTGCCTCGGGATGCTCGTCCAGACAGACATTCACTGCACGATTAATCTCCTGACGCACATGCCGTGCAAGACGCCGCCCGCTTTTACTGCTAGTCGAAGGAAGCTTCTCCACACCCTTCTTTTCAAGACACGCTCGCAGTTTGGCTTTGCGGCGGCGCTTCTCCCGGTCACGCTTCTGTCGCTCGCGCAGCTTGCCATGAAAAGTTCCGTAGTGCTTGCCGTCGCTCGTCGTGAGAAAGTTGGCAATGCCCACATCGACACCGATCACCGGGGCAGTTGCCTCGGTCTGTATGGAGATTATCTCGTCATAGGTGAGCGTGAGCCACCAGCCGTCTCCCCGCTTGTTCAGGGTCGTGCTGGTGTTGATGGCCTTACCTTCGAGCGCCTTACGATGATAGTCTGCCAGCTTGACTGGTACCTTGATGGGTTTACCCTTCTCAAGCGTGCTAATTCTCAGCCAGTAGTCGAAGGTAGAATCCTGGGATAGCTCAAGTACCACGACGTTGACATTAGCCTGAATACAAGTTTGCTTGAGCGTGGGAATGCCCCACTCTCGCCATTCGGGTTCTCTTGCATCAGAGTCAGAAACAGGGCCAATCCGCTGCTCACCATACTCAGCAAGCGCGTCCTGGTAGTCCTGATATGCCTGTGCTCGGTTGGAGCGCCACGATTGGGCAATACCTGCCGCTTGCTGGATGGCAACCCGGTGCCAGCGTTCCGAGAGTGCTGCGGAAAAGCAGGGAGCACGGAACTTGTCGGGGTGCTCGTCGGTGCAAAAGAGCGTGATGTACTGCTGGCAGAGCGCCAGATAGACCTGAGCTAGCTCATCCAGGGTCGCAAGTTTGCCTGAATTGATCTCTCCTAGCATGATGTGTGTTACGGCTTTGGTGAGCTTATGTTGTTTGCTCTGACCGCTAGACTGATGTTGACGCTGCTTCATTTCCGCCTTCCAGTACCCGTTGAAATTATGTGCGTCCCGGTCCTTAAAACCCGTTTTCTCTACCCCCGTTGGGATGACTGAATTGAGTTTATTTATGTTCGATTGTCTGCAACACACCTGCCTGATGAGATCTTTCATGCGAGCGTGTACTTTCTGATAGTACAATACTTTCCAAAAAATGTCAACTTTCCTGTTCTGTTTCACCTTCCATGTTTCTTAGATACCTCTGAACAAGCTTCGTTGGTCGCGCGACCATGCTATCTAGTGCATACCCTTTTCGTTTCCCTCCCTCAAGCGATAGAATCTCTCGAAACCCAAGAGCCTCTGCAATGGCTTGTCCTTCAGGAGTCACACCGATGCTGTACCAGTTTTTGATATCATATTGTGTTGTGAGGGTAATAGCCCACTTAATGGCATGCCTCAGTAAGAACCGCCCTCTCAGGCTATTTATTTGTAGGTCTTCCGATGGGACGGAAGCGATACCTGCTATGTAAACGGAAATTTGCGGGTCTGTCCATCGTCGAATGGCCTGATCGGGGATATCCCTCTCTCGCAACTCATCCCATAAAAGAGCACGAATGAGCTGTTCATCAACTGGTAAATACGTAACCATACCTGCAAGAAGTTTTCCTTGCTTCACACTCATCGAGATGTCAGGGTTGATGTCTCGCCACTCAAGAGCACGCTCAAAGCTGATAATATCATCCGGTCCATACACTTGACGTGCATTATTCACAGCATTCCAAACATCGGCAGGTGTAGATGGTTCAAATGTGAGATGAACTATTTGTTTGCGAGGTGGTTTCTTACGTCCTCGTTTTGCAAGGGTATCAATTCCCTCTTTGGGGAAACGCATACCTATGGTTCTACCGGGAGGCAATTCAAACGGAATTTTTCCGTCCTCAACTTCCTGGTAAAACTTCGATTTTTTCATACCCAGAACCTTCATCGCCTCCTCGGCTGTATAGTAGTCTTGCTTGCTTTGCCCGCTCATCGTGTCTCCTATGGAAAAATATTGGGTGCCGGAGTCATTATATCAAAACAGAGAGAAAAGAAGACGACTGTAGGAAATTTGTATGTTGCGGAGAAAATCTTTATTATGGAAACTTGACAAAATACGGAAAGTATCATAAAATTGGAATATGGTCGTAGTTTTTGTGAAATGTAGGTAGGAAGTTCGCAGCGACCTACCTACGATGAGCCAACCAGCGTATGTAAATCCAATCTGGTTAGATCACAGCGTTATTATATGCTGTGCGACCAGGCTAGTGTACCTCTGGAGGTTACACCATGTCAGCAAAGTCCTATCAACCATCCTTTCCTTCAAACGACGACAACGAAGAGTACTACGTCGTCCCCGTGATCCCCGTGGACTACCGCTACCACACCGACGAGCATCCCGAATGCTTTGACCCCGATTGTGACTGTCACCAGGAGCGCATCGCCGATCTCACCCAGGCCTATCAGGATGGCTTGGTGAGCGCGGACGATGCTACGCGGATCGCCAGCGGCAAGACCGTCTAGAAAGGACGTTTCCATGAATGGAGAAAAGAGGTTTCTGATGGTGGCGTTCTGCCTGGGCCTCTTCTGCCTGACCATCCTGGTGAGTTGGCTCTTTGTCGCGTTCTGGCGCTGGAAAGAACTGATCGCACTTGGCCTGATCGCGCTGGTCGCCTTCGTAGTGATCGGCAGCATGACCGTTATGCTCCTTGGCGCGCTCAACGAGCAAACCTTGCGCCGACAACGCGTCCTTTACCATAGCGAACTGCCCTTAGATGCAGCCGGACGCCCACTCTACCTGCCTGATACCATGCGGCAGGCCCATTCTTCCACCCCATCATCATCTGTCTACCCAGCGCAAGGAGATTGCTACTATGAATAAGCCCGAAGGACGTGCCGACCACCTCGTTTCTCCTGTCGCTCAGACCGCAGCAGGGGGATATGAGGACACGATGACTTGTCTACCTAATGACAATCCTATCATTCTGACCATTCGTCCGGCCCCTGGGCACCCGTTCGCGTCCTTGTCTGTGTGCGAGCAAGGGGCAGGACAACTAGAACCACCAATAGAGGAGGCCGTTCCCACCTGGGCGAACCTGCACGACCTGGCTCACGAATGGGGCACCTTTGCCTGTGCGCTCTCCTCCCTTACCAGCCCGGCCAGCGCCCACGTTTTCCAGGCGATCGGCATGGCGTTCCTCGCGCTTTCTCACGAGGAGAGCGCCTATGCCCACTACTTCTTGCTGGGCAACCGCTTGCGCCACCCGCCTTCCACGATCGCCGAAGGGTTGGAGCAGACAGGCGTCGATCTGCACGAAGCCTTTGTCAACTGGACCGCTGTCGGCCTGTGGTTAGAGCGGCTCGTCAATGATGGACACGCTGGCTCTCACCTGCTGGACACCGTTCGCCCGCTCGTGATGCAGGCCCGCGCCCAGCAACAGCGGCTCTGGTCCCTGCTCATGAGCGTACAAGAAGAACATGCTCGCCTCACGAAGAAGGAGGGAACACGTTCATGAGCAAACGCACCACGACCTCGGTGGCCCGACAGATGCTGGCCCTCAACGATTGCAAGGTCTTTGACCGTCACCAGTGGCACGCTACCTTCACGGTTGGACAGTATCTCTGTACCTCCTGTGGAGCAACGTATTATTGCCCTGGTTGTACATTGAGTATTCCCAAACACGCACGGGCGCGGTACTGTCCTGAGCATCACGCTGAACAGGAGGCACGCGATCACGCCGCCCGCACGCAACACGACATCCAAAAGAAGGGAGTTCTCTCATGACCCAACAACGCATGTCATCTGACGAACAGGGAAGCCCGATCATGCAGGGCACCCGTCGTCCCAGGCAACTCCGGCGTGTGGGACGAGGACCCCGCACAGGTCTCACCGCAACCTTACCGGATCGCTCGTGCCAGCCTGCCTGCGCAAGAGCAGCGTCGTCGTCAGCAGCAGCCACCGCATGGGGGAGCGTCCCGCCACTACGTTGGGTCCTCCCATGCCATCCATCCCGAGGACCAGCCTTACAGAGAACGGCCCAGAAAGCCCCGTTCTTTCATAAGACGGGGATGAATGGGCGTTCCTTTCGGGCTGGGTGGGATGGGGCGCTCTTGGTTCCCGCC
>Ga0209839_10000677_pt1 | contig 17329 bp, 18 predicted proteins | sample OrgsoiDNA2013050_FD_185800 | JGI IMG/M metagenome (GOLD analysis project Ga0209839, IMG submission 185800) | Permafrost soil microbial communities from the Arctic, to analyse light accelerated degradation of dissolved organic matter (DOM) -... | ecosystem: Environmental > Terrestrial > Soil >... | reverse complement strand
GAGGGAGGAGAAGCGCCTGGTTAATGTATTGCTGCAAGCTTGCCACTCTGTTGGGACCACTCCTGGCGCAATTCTAATACTGGCCTCCTCTTTGCTTGATTTTAGCCACAACATCGGGTATAGTTAAGATTAATACAACCAGAAGCCAGACTGAAACGTATAGATTACAGTAGTGGGATAAAGGTTTATCCTACCTGCTTCTTAAGAGTAAAAGGACACTTATGAATATGGATAGACAACCGCAGGTTCGACGCTCTAGTGGTGCTAAGGCGATCGCGCTCGATGGCCGCAAAATTGTTGCACGCTATCAGCTTCTGAAGTTTCAGTTACTGGCCGCGCTAGCTGCTGCTGGTCTTGCTGTAGGGCTCCATCTCATCTTTGGGCGCTAGAGTAGTTACCCGGCGTTAATACATATGGCAGACACCCCTCGTGGGTGTCTTTTTGTTTTTAAGCGCGTTGCTCCACAGCGGGCTTGCATCTCGCGGGCAGAATGAGTAAAATCAATCTTGTACTATGATATTTATCGATAAGCTAAACAAATAAAGTTCGTTGGAGCAGTAATTACGTATGAGCATTCTACCCAGACCCAATACGCCCATCTCCTCGCAGCCCGCGCGCGATTCCGTGCCACGACGCCTGATCGTGACTGCGAGCGTGGCGACGTTTGCTATTCGCGACTGGTCCCTCTGGGTCCTGTTGCGCGAGGGACCGTGGGGAGCGCCGATGCGCCTGGTGCTGGGGAGCGAGGCGGTGGCGGACGCGGTGGAGCGTATCCTTGAGGCGCTGCTCATGTGGCCCAATGCCGCTTCCCTTCTTCAACTGAAGGCTGGTTGGCAGGAGCAGCAGATTCAAGTATGGGGCAGCGCGGAACAGGGCGCGGCAGTCTCGCTGATTCACAGCATCCTCCTGCGCGCTAATCGCGATGAACTGCATCCGCATCTGCGCATGCAGCCGGTGCCCAGCCTGCACGTGAAATGGGTCTCCGTCGCCGATGTCGAAGCGGGCCACTATACCCTTGATGCAAACGTAAGGCCAGGGGTGCTGACCGCGCTCCACGCATTGCGTTCGCAGGTGCAGCGCGACCCCGAGATTGTGCTGCACTACCTCGCCGATATGGGGAATATGGCTGTCGCCGGTGCTGATTCCGATGAGTGGCGAGCGAATATGGGTTCGCCTGAAGAGAGCAGACAGACGCTTCCGCTCAGTGCGATTAAAGAGCCTCCCATTGGCGATCAGATTATGACGCTCGCCGAGGCTGCACTGCTCTACCGCGCGTTCTTTCCGCCTGACGAGCAGATAGATCTCTCGAACCTGCGCCGCCGTTTTCTTTCGACAAGCAAATTGGAGCCCGTGGATGAGGAGCGGCCCGTGCGTGGGCGCGAACTGGACTGGCGGCGCGTCAGTCGCGCGTATAGATATACGGGCTAGCATTGCTACCCAGCCGTGGTCTTAGCGTATACTATATTAGGAAGAGCGAGAGAAAAGCGGGCAAGACCCGCGTATGTTTTTGTGAGGGGATTTATGGCGAAGGTAACAACAGGCACCGGTGATACGGGCTATACAGGACTGCTTGGAGAGCAGCGCGTCCCGAAGTACGACCCGCGCCCCGATACGTTCGGTACCGTAGACGAGGCAACGTCCGCGCTCGGTCTTGCGCGGGCAGCTGCTCAGGATGCGAAGGTCAAAGCGATTATCTACCAGATCCAGCAAGAACTCTATCTGCTGATGGGCGAGCTGGCGACGCCGCCGGAAAACTACGAAAAGATGGGCCTGCGCATGACCATAGAGCATGTACAACGCCTGGAGCAGGTGGAGGAGGAGTTGAAGCACGAGGTCGAGATCCCCAATAAATTTATTATTCCGGGCGATACTCTCGATGGGGCCGCACTTGATCTGGCGCGCACCATTATCCGTCGCGCCGAGCGCATGAGCGTAAAGTTGCTGCACGATGGCGTCATTCAGAATAACGAAGTGGTGCGCTACCTCAATCGGCTCTCTGACCTGATCTTTATCCTCGCCCGCTACATCGAGGTCAAATCGTCTCTGGCGCAACGACCCGAATAAAGCAGACATGCGCGCGCTCACATACCATATTCTTTATCTGAACGAGGAAAAAAGACCTTGATTGTTCTACATGCCGTCTGGGAGACCACGACGCCCGGCAAGCTCCACCTCTGGGCCGAGGCCTCGCATCTTGTAAAATCCGCCGTTCGGCACACGTCAAAACCGGACGGAAAGCCCCGCCTGCACCCATTTGCGCTTACACGCGACGATCTGCTAGAGGCTGTCGGCGAACTCCTGGGTAGCCTGCTCGCCCAGGGCGCAGGTACCGATACTGTGACTTTGCGTCTCCCCTCGACAGTCAGGAGCCCTCTGCCCTCACCCGAACTTATCCTTAAGCAACCGATGGACGACAAAAAAGGTGCCGAGTTCAAATGGTGGTACGTGGTCTCTGCCGTACTTGACGCGGGTGCTGCGCTGGACTTCCTGCTTGCCTTGCCCGCCCGCGCGCCCGCTGGCATTGTCTTCGGCAGCGACCTGCGCTTCTGGGTAGAGGCGGCGCGCTTCTCCCTGGAACTGTTGACGCGACAGTGTTTCGTGCCCACGCTGCACGAGAGCGCTCGTGGGCGTAGCGCAACCTGCAGAGCGGCGTGGGAGGCCGTCCTCTCGCCCGAAGACGACGAGCGTATGCAGCGCCTCGCGCGCCTGATGCCGCCAGTCTGCTGGTCGTTTGTGCCTCCCGAGCAGAAGAACGTTTTGTTGCTGCGACAGATTGTGCAGGACTTTCTCAACCAGACCGTCGATGCATTTGTACGCGAAAACCTCTCCTCGCTGCTGCCGACGAAGCGTCGCCGCTCCACAGGCGCTCCACAGGAACAATGGGTGCAGGCGCTCAGCAGTGCCGAAAGTAGCTTCACCGCACCTATCGAGGTCGTCAAAAAGTTCGCAAGCGAACTGCGCGGCTGGCTCGGTCAGCTGCATCCGGTCGAGGTGGGCGCGCCCTTCCGCACCTGCTTCCGCCTCGATCCGCCCGAGGACGAAGACGAGCAGGTGACGGGCTGGCACATCGGCTTTTACTTGCAGGCCAACGATGATCGCAGCCTGATCGTGCCCGCCGAGAAGGTCTGGACGGAGCGCTCCAGCACGCTCACCTTTCTCAAGCGCAAATTCGAGAATCCCCAGGAGCGCCTGCTGGCGGACCTCGGCAAGGCGTCGCGCCTCTTCCCGGCTATTGAGGAGAGCCTGAAGGCCGCCCATCCGCAGCAGCTCGAACTGAGCACAGAGCAGGCATACACCTTTCTGCGCGAATCGGCTCCTCTGCTGGAGCAGAGCGGCTTCGGCGTCCTCGTTCCGCCGTGGTGGCAGAAGCCAACCGCGAAGGTCGGCGTCAAACTGAAAGTCAAGCCCAAAGTCGGCAGCGCGACGAGCTCAGGTCTGATGGGCCTCAACAGCATCGTAGACTATAACTGGCAGGTCTCTATCGGCGGCACAACGCTCTCTGCCCGCGAGTTCGAGAACCTGGTCAATCTGAAGCAGCCGCTGATCAAAGTGCGCGGCCAATGGGTTGAGCTGCGCCCGGAGCAGATCGAGGCCGCTATCGCCTTCTTCAAGAAGAAACGTGCCAACAAGGATATGTCGCTGGGCGAGGCGTTGCGCATCGGCCTGGGCCAGGGCACCGCCGAGATGGGTCTGCCCGTGCTGGATATCGAGGCGGAGGGCTGGCTCAAAGATGCGCTGGGTCGGCTCTCCCAGAACGTCCCACTCACGAGTATCAAGGTGCCTGAGACGTTTCAGGGTCAGCTGCGACCATATCAGTTGAAGGGCGTTTCGTGGTTGGCATTTTTGAAGGAATTCGGGTTTGGGGCATGTTTAGCAGACTCAATGGGATTAGGTAAATGCCTGGCCGCTTGCTCCTCTGTTGTTGTCAATGGAACGTTGCATAAAGCTGAGGACATTTGGAGCCTTTATGCAGCAGAAACTATGTTTGATGGTGAAGGATACTGGGCTGAGCCTACTAAACAATTGCTTGTTAATGCCATGAATGAGACTACAGGGAAAATGGTACAGGCTCCTATTAAGCATTTATACTGTCAGCAGGTTTCCACACATCTGCGAAAAGTTCAGCTAGAAGATGGAAGCAGTATAACAATTACCTATCCGCATAAACTGCTGACGAATAAGGGCTGGACAAATGAATTGCATGTTGGCGATTATGTGTGCGTTCCCGCAAAACTTTTGTGGGAAGGGCAACCGGAAGATCCTGATCTTATTAAGTTCCTGGCGTGGCAAATTGCCGAAGGGTACGAAGGAAGTTCAAGTCAGCTTTATATTACTCAGAAAGATGTTTCTATTCTTAAAGAATTGCAGACTTGCCTACATCGTCTTAAAGAGAAGTATAATATTAAGATTAACTTTCCTTCTATCGGTACTCCTCTTAATAGACCTGCTTATCTAAGATTAACCAGCGTTGAATATAAGCATTTTCTAGAAGATAGGGGTTATAACTGGGGACATTTGTCGAGTGAGAAGCGCATACCAGATTTTATTATGCAAGCCGATCTGAATAGTATTCGTATTTTCTTGCAGAACTTCTTCGAGGCCGAAGCTTCCGTTGTTGCAAGTATGCGGAGTATTGAAATCAGTACTGCTTCTCCCATCATAATCCAACAGCTTTCTTATCTGCTACGTCGCTTCGGTATCTGGATGCGCATATCCATAAAGCAGAAGCGAGCAACAAATGGTACAAGAATTGATCGTCCTTATCAGATAGGTGTCCTTGGAGGAAATGCTGCCAGGAAGTTCTGTCAGGAGATAGGTTTTGCAGGGATTGGGAAGCAGAAGAAGATAGAGGAAATTTGTGCGTTTGTGTGTAATACTAATGTTGAGGGCATTCCAGCATCAGAGATCGTGGCAGATGCTATTGCAGCGACCGGGCTTCCTATCCTTCACTTTGGTATGCACAGCGCTGTTTATCTTAACGGTTCGCAGCAGTTTTCTCAAACAAGTCTGAAAAGTTTTGTTTCCGCATGCGATCCTATCTTGAGTGGTAGGGCTGAGCAAGAGTATAGGGAACTGTATGAAGAAAAGCCGACAAGATGGACTACAAAAGCTCTTACAGCATATAGATGCCTGGATAAGCAACAACTTGCAGAAACCCGAACTCATTTGCAACATCTACTCGACCAAGAGGTGTTCTATTGTCGAATTAAATCTATAGAGGATGTTCCGTATGATGGTTGGGTGTACGATTTTGAGGTTGAGAACCATCATAACTTTGTGGCGAATGGTATTCTTTGTCATAATACGATACAACTCATCACATTGTTACTCCATGAGCGCGACAAGTGGACAGCTTCTGAAACATTACCCGGCCCTACATTGCTCATCTGCCCAATGTCCATTGTGGGCAACTGGCACAAAGAACTGCAACGGTTTGCGCCATCCCTGAGCGTGATGATTCATTATGGGCCGGAGCGGCTCTCCGATCAGGCATTTGCGGAAGAGGCGCGCAAGCATGATGTGGTGATCACAACCTACGCGTTGGCCCTGCGCGACAGGGAGCACCTGAGCGCCGTGGATTGGGAGAATGTCGTTGTCGACGAGGCGCAGAACATCAAGAACGAGACCGCCAAACAGACGCAGGCCATCAAGCAGTTGCAGGGCAGGTATAAGATCGCACTGACGGGAACGCCCGTGGAGAACCGACTCTCAGAGCTATGGTCGATCATGGAGTTCCTCAATCCTGGCTATCTGGGGACGGGCACGGACTTCCGCCAGAGCTTCGCCATCCCCATTGAGCGCTATCACAACGCCGAGCGCTCGCAGACGCTGAAGAAGCTGGTGCAGCCGTTTATGTTGCGTCGTCTGAAGACCGACAAGACGATTATTCAGGATCTGCCTGATAAGATGGAGATGAACGTCTTCTGCAACCTGACGCAGGAGCAGGCGTCGCTCTATGAAGCCGTGGTCAAGGAGATGATGGAGAAGATTGAGCAGTCCGATGGCATGGAGCGGCGCGGCCTGATTCTCGCCACGCTGATGAAGCTGAAGCAGGTCTGCAATCATCCCGCGCACTTCCTGAGCGACCATAGCAGCCTCGCGCGTCGCTCAGGCAAGCTGGCGCGCCTGGAGGAGATGCTGGAGGAGGTGTTGGAGGGCGGCGAGAAGGCGCTGATCTTCACGCAGTTCGCCGAGATGGGCGAACTCTTGCAGCAGCACCTTGAGGAGCGTTTTGGCTGCGAAATTCTGTTTCTGCACGGTAGCACACCTAAGAAGCAGCGTGATATGATGGTACAGCGCTTCCAGGAAGAGCAACATGGAGCGCCGTTGTTTCTCCTTTCGCTTAAAGCTGGCGGCGTCGGCCTGAACCTGACCGCGGCCAACCACGTCTTCCATTTCGATCGCTGGTGGAATCCGGCGGTGGAGAACCAGGCGACCGATAGGGCATTTCGCATCGGGCAGAAGAAGAACGTGCAAGTGTATAAGTTTGTCTGCGTGGGGACTCTGGAGGAGCGCATCGACCAGATGATCGAGCAGAAAAAAGAGCTGGCCGAGAGTATCGTGGGTAGCGGCGAGAACTGGCTGACTGAGATGTCAACGGAACAGTTGAAGTCGCTATTCAGTCTGAGCCGGGAGGCCGTAGGGGAGTAGAGCTCCTCACCGTCCGGTTTCTTTCTATTTCCTCTAACGCTCTCATTCGAAGGAAACCAAAGAGCCTGTTTCACAGCCCTTGACGGTGCCTGCTGATGTTTAGATTGTTGAGCACAACGTTCCTTTGCCCAAACGCGCTACTGTTAGTGGGATCAAGTCGAATGACTCGCTCAGCGACTTCAAGCGCTTCTGAATAGTGCCCCAGATTGTTGAGCACGGCAATTTTCAACTCAACGGCGTCGATGTATGTCGGATCGAGCTGAATGGCTTGTTCAATGGCCTCAAGCGCTTCTGAGTAGCGCCCTAATTTTTCAAGCACAGCGCTTTTCAGTCCAAATGCCTTATGGTCTACAGGGGCAAGCTGGATGGCTCGCTCAATAGCCTCAAGCGCCTCAAAGTGGCGTTTCAGTTTGTTGAGTACAATGCCTTCCTTCAGGAATACACTGCTGTCAGTGGGATCAAGTCGAGTGGCTTGCTCATATGCAATTAAAGCTTCTTCAAAACGTCTTTGGTTTGAGAGTGTTTTTCCTTCGTTTAGCAAGTCTTCTTTTGTTTTGAAAGAAAGCGACAGTAACTGGATGATCGGCAGAATACCTTTAACAACATCCAGCCAAGCAGCATCAGGATTTGGCCAAAGAGTGACAGCTAGCGTATCAGATGGAAGCATTTGGAGTTCACTTAATGGGGTATCTTCCCAATGTGTCGGGCGAACAAGAATGGGAATAACACGAGCAACTCCCTTCTTATGGCGTGCTAGAGCTTGTTGCATTTCTCGTTCGTAGCAGTAATCTGATGCCAGGAAGTCGGGGCTTACTAAGCAGAGAATGATATGAGCCTCTTGAAGGTGCATATCAATGGCAGTTTTCCAGTCTTCTCCTGCTCTGATTTCGCGGTCAGACCAAGTTGAGAGGCGCTTTTGTCTTTTTAACCCGCTTAAATGCTTATCTAATGCATCTCGAAATATTTTATCTTCACGCGCATAGCAGTAAAAAATATGCAGAGTTTTTTGCTCTTTCATACTCCATTATTCCTTGTACATATGAGACATACTGTGGCGTCTATTATAACATCATTGTCGGTCTATATGTACTAGATTTTGCCTTTAACGTGTTTGGCGCGCTTATTCGTCATTAATCAAGCACGTGGCGGATCACGTCGTGCTTTAGTAACATGTTCTGACAAGGCTTGTTGAACGCGAGCAACAATTTGAGTGAGGTACGGTTCTGCTTCAGAGAGCATTCGTACGGCAACGTCGGTTTCACTGTAACGATTTCGTATTTCGCGAATGCGTTCTTCCCACGAAATAGGTGCGCCCGCAGGTCCAGTTGTACAGTCGCAGTAATCAAGTGCATCTGCTAGGAGGGAGTATTCTCTCGGGAAGGTATCGAGTTCTTGCTCATATCCTAAGAGTCGAGCCTCAATTCCCGCCTCAAAGTGGTGTGCGACAAGTGATGCCAGACGTTCATAGCCACATGATCTCATGTAGTACGCTCCATCTAAAGGATGAAATCCTGTCTTCTTGAGGGATGGAGCATAACCTATATCGTGTAGGTATGCTGCTGCAATAAAGTATGGGCGGTCATCCTCGTGTAATATTTCAGCAACCCAGTGAGCCTTTCTTACAACACCCTGGACATGTAACCAACGATTGCCTAAAGGAGCAATGAGATTTGACGCTTGTTTTTCTGCCCAAATTTTTATATCTTCCACGGTCACAATCCTTCCCACAGGCTAATAAGTACACGAGCTTCAATGCCCTGTAATTTGGCTATTTCATCGTGACCATCCATGCTGCTGGCTTTTACATGCACCTGTTCAAGACTGATTTGTAAACCTTCAGCAATATTATGCTGCATTTCCGCTATATGTTTTTTCATCCGGGGTTGTTCGCCGCATAAAATGGTTACATCCACAGTTCCCACGAGTATGTTTTTGGCTTCAATAAGACGCTGGCGAATATCGGACAGGTACTCAATAGATTTCACTTCTGTTTCCCCCTTATCAGGAAACCAGTCGTCTATATCTCCCGTATTTGTGGCTCCTGCAAGGGCCATAACAATTGCGTGAGCTACAACATCACCATCGCTTCTTTTTGTGTTTGGACCTTTAGAGAAATTTTCAAAGGGGACACCTGCTAATATAAGTTGTCGCCCTTCTGCAAATGCGTGAAAATCTGAAGCAAAGGCGAGGCGCTGTTTTTTAGCTAAAATCGTTGCTATTTCTCGCGCTAACTGCGATTTAGTTGTCTCGTCAATGGTAATCATTTGCTTGCCTCCTCATCGATGTCATAGGAATAGGCGTATTCGTGAAGTGCTGCATTAGCGACGATATGGGTATATTCAAAGAGCGTGTTTCTATCTGTCCATACCCATCGGTCCATATCAACTACTGGTTGTGCCCTGGATATATTGAGCAAAGTAGCCTCTCCCGCAGACGGCATACGAATATTTAACCTCTCATATGCTTTCGCTGCTCTTTGTCCTGTATGCTCGTACATCCACTTGAACAAGGGTATATATCCCTCATCCTTTCCAAGGAGATCACCCACAAATGATGCGAGATAGTAGCTATCCAGGATGCGGTAAGGGATATGGTCTACTAAATGGACGCGATAGCGGCGTAGCACTTTTGTATCGGAGAGCGTTTCCATTTTGGGAGCGAGATCGTTCCCGGCTGAGATAACCGTTGATGGCTCAATAAAACGGATCAACGTTTTTCTACCTTGTGCCTCCATAGCACGGATAAATGACCCCGCCCGTTTCAATTCGGGTCCGGCTAAAATATTAGGCCCAGGTGGACCTACAGTGATTTTGGCATTAGGGGGACGAACGAAGGCTCCCGCCCTTGGTATAATATCGATTATATTTTCTGCCTGAAGTCTTTGTAAGGCAGCACGCACAGTCGCACGGCTCACATTTAGTTCTTCTGTGATCTCTCGTTCTGATGGCAATTGTTGCCCTACTGCGTACTCTCCCCGGTCTATTCGTCTCTGTAATTCAAATGCCACCTCATCAATTTTCGTGTCTTTGTCCTCTCGCATTGCAGGAATAGCCTCATTTTGTAGATTGTCTGGTAGATACCAGTGGTTTGCTTTAGTGTAGCATAGCATAAGACAAATTGCCATGTTCTTATGTTTCGACGCCCCAATCTGGTACGGTCCAGACTTGACATATTGGATTATACGGCTGTATAATCGAACTATTGGACCGTACCAGTGAAATTTCATTGGTTTGCACCTAATAGTAATACTACCAACCTTGAAGTAAGGTGGGATCTTCTTAGTGAAGAGATGATGTCAGATGAAGAACGGTAGTTCAGGTGATGTCTTTTGTAGATGTTGTTCGTATCATGAAACTTACAAATTGTAGTGCTTTAGAGCAACTGGTAGGAAGTTACAGCGACCTACCAGTTATGAGTGACCAGTCTACTGTTAACGCAATCCTGGCCCTCACATCACAGTATAGCACCCACTATAGGCGTGCAGTGAGGCCAGGGCTAGTTTCTGAAAGGAAACGCCCGATGGCAAAGCCCTATCAACCTTTCATCTCACCAGATGACGACAATGACGACGAAGAGTACACCGTCGTTCCCGTGATCCCCACAGACTACCAGTACCACACCGAGGAGCATCCCGAATGCTTCGAATCCGACTGCGACTGTCACCAGGAGCGCATCGCCGATCTCACCCAGGCCTATCAGGACGGACTCGTCTCCGCTGCCGATGCCACACGCATCGCGGGCGGCAAAACGGTTTAGAAAGGATCGCTCCCATGAACGGAGAAAAGAAGTTCCTGCTGGTGGCGTTCTGCCTGGGCCTGTGCTCTCTGGTCATCCTGGTCAGTTGGCTCTTTGTCGCCTTCTGGCACTGGAAAGAACTGATCGCCCTGGGCCTGATCGCGCTGGTCGCCTTCGTGGTGATGGGTAGCATGACGGTTATGCTGCTCGGCGCGCTCAACGAGCAGGCGCTGCGCCGACAACGGGTGCTCTACCATAGCGAACTGCCTCTGGATGCAGCCGGACGCCCGCTTTACCTGCCCGAGACCATGCGGCAGGCCCATTTTTCCTCATCGTCCCTCTCCCCACAACAGCAAGGAGAGAGCTACTATGAGTAAGCATGACGTTCGTCCTGCGCACGCGGCCATCAGCACCCCGCTGCCACCACCTCCTGCTGCCGAGTGGATGCCCCTGGACGCCCTGGTGCAAGAGTGGGCCGACTTTGCCCGACTGCCCGAGGTGATGAGCGCCTTGTCCCTGGAACTGGTCGGTGATGCCTTTCTGGCCTGCTCCTACGAGATGTGCGCGCACAAAGAGTACATCCTGTGCCAGCAGGGCTCCTATCGCGACCGGCCACGCATCCTGCTGCGCGGGCGAGAGGAATGTATCACGCAATTGAGCGAGGCGTGCGCTCGCTGGTCCAGTGTCCTCTACTGGCTCGGGCATCTCGACGACGAACCGGAAGGCGTGCGTGCCGTCGTGCGCCGCCTCACCGAGGCCACCCGTATGCAGCAGCGACGTGTTGAACGGTTGCTGTTGCGGGTGCAGGAAGAACAGGTCGCAGAACTCCACCGACCGGAGGGACATGCATGAGCAAGCGCACGACCACCTCAGTCGCCCGCCAGATGCTGGCCCTCAACGACTGCCGCGTTTTTGACCAGCATCAGTGGCACGCCACCTTCACCGTTGGACAGTATCTCTGTACCACCTGTGGAGCGACGTACTATTGTCCTGGCTGTACGCTCAGCATCCCCAGGAACGCACGGGCGCGGCTCTGTCCCGAGCATCATGCCGAGCAAGAGGCACGAGATCGCGCTGCCCATAAGCAGCCCATCCAGAAGAAGGGAGTCCCATCGTGACCCAACGCATGTCATTCGACGAACAGGGGAGCCCGATCGTCCAGGGCACCCACCGCCCTTTCCGCGGACAACCCGGCGTGTGGGATGAGGACCCTGCCCAGATCTCACCACCGCCCTATCGTATCGCCCGCGCCAGCCTGCCCGTGCAGGAGCAGCGTCGTCGCCAACAGCGCTCACCGCAGCAGGGAGCGTCCCGTCACTACGCCGGGTCCTCCCACGCCATCTATCCCGAGGACCAGCCCTATGTGACTGATGAACACGGCGGACTCATCTCCTCGCGGGTACCAGCCCGCGCCACCTCGGCCATCGATGAAGGGTTAGACGATCGTCCTGTGCATACCAGCGCCCGCCGCTATCGCAACAGCACGATGACTGCCGAACAGCAGGCGGCTCCCGTTACCCGCCGCCAACGACGCCCACTGCACGGGGCCGTCTACATCGGCCTGACCCTGCTGTGTATGCTTGTCGGGTTCATCGTGTTCTCCGCGCTCTCCACGTGGTGGCAGCACACCGACGACTACCTGCACTACGGCATGCCGCGCACCTCTCAGATGGATGCGGTCGTCGGGCACCAGGATTCGGCGGCACATCCATCGCACTTCCTGGCCCTCAACCTGGACGGGCATCTCTCGGTCATCGAGATGCAGGGCGGCGATCTCAGCAAGACGGTGATCTACGCAGGGCCGATCATCTACGGGCAGGGGGCCGATCTGGTCGCCGTCACGCTCTCGGTGGCTCACGATCAGCAGGGCAAACCCGAACTGGTCCTGCACTACCAGAACAACGAGGTCATCCTCTACGATGGCAAGGATGGCAAGTTCCACCTGCAACCCCAGGTATGATGATCGTTCGTGGAGTGCGTTTGTAAAGAATGTCCCAGGAGCAGGGTCCTGTCATGGATGGGTCCTTGCTCTGCTCGTAGATAGGAGAGAGAAAGCAGCATGCACCGAACAGACCAACACGAGTACCAGCCCAACGGACCCACGACCGGACCGATGCGCCCGTTGATTGTCGTCATGGAAACCACCGACGGGCAAGGAGAGGAACCGCTTCCTGGGCAGGGGGAGCCACAGCAAGAGGACGCCGAGCAGGGCCGTCTCCGGCCCATACCAGAAGAGGAGAGCGGGACGCCATCAGCACTACCGCAACCGGACGAACCCAACGGGCCTGTGCCACCTCCACGTGAACCCAGGCCGCTCGCGTTACCGGTGGTCGCTGCCCGCACACCGCGTTCGTTCCCGCTCCTGGTCGCCGGGACGCTTGGCATCAGCATCATTCTGCTTGGCGTCGCGCTCGGTATCCTGCTAGCGACCAATCCGACGAGCCTGGGTCCGGTGATCGCGTGGCTTCCTGGCATCACGCTCACCGCCTCAGTGACGCTGGCCCCTGCGCAAAAGAGCCTGCACATCAGCGTTCCGATCACCGCCGTCACGGGGATGCCCGATCCGAGCCGAGAGCAGGTGAGCGCCCGTCTGCTCTCGGTCACAAGCCAGACCTTCACGCAGATCGTGCCTGCCACCGGACACGGACACACGGTCGCACACCAGGCGCAAGGGACCCTCACCTTCTACAATGCCGCTCCCTACGCCCAGACGGTGGCAGCAGGAACCGTGCTCACCGGGGCCGATGGCGTCGCGCTTGTGACCGATCAGGCAGCGTCCCTACCTGCCGCCAACCTGCCGGACGTGGGCATCACCACCGTGCCAACCCAGGCGGTGCAGGTCGGTCTTCAGGGCAACATCGCGCCGTTGGATCTCAACGGCTTGTGTTGTGTGGCGGGTGTCTCCGTCAAGAATACCGATGCCTTTATGGGAGGACAGAACGCTCGGGACTACCCGGTCGTGGCTCGACAAGATGTGGAGGCAGTGGCAGGGTCACAGAGCGCCACGCTTACCCAACAGGCACAAACGAGCTTGCAAGGGAAGGTACGCCCGAGTGAGCAATTGGCAAGCCCCGCGCAATGTCACCCGGCGCTGTACACCAATCACCCGGTCGGCAGTGAGGCAACTCACGTCACGATCACGCTGTCCGTCACCTGTCAGGCAGAAGTCTACGATGCCCAGGCCGTGCAACAGCTTGCCAGCATCGCCCTCGGAGAACAAGCACGCAAAAGTCTGGGAACAGGCTACAGTGTGCAGGGGGCCATCAAGACGACCGTCCCGCAAGTCGCTACGACGGAAGCGGCCCACGGCACCCTTTCGTTGTTAGTCAGCGCACAGGGCACATGGAGCTATCAGTTCAGCAGCGCGGAGATCAGCCAGTTGAGTAGGCGTATTGCGGGACTACCCAGGCAGCAAGCGATCTACCTGCTCAAGCGCGACACCCACATTCAGGCGGTGAGCATCACCGAGACCTGGAACGCGACGAACATCCCGAGCGACCCGGCCCACATCCAGGTGATGGTCCTGGGGATGGTCAGCGGGTAGGACAAACGGCGAGAGAAAGAAAGAAGCAGATGAAGATGCAGCGCACAACTCTCAAGCAGATCAGGGTCAGTGAGCGGCTCGACGGTTGGGAGGTACGCGGGGAATTGGAAGGCGGCTATGCCATCGAGATCACGGAGGTCAGTAAGCGGCGGGTGCCAGATCCGTATGCGCGGGCCTGTGCTCTTGCCGTCGAACGGTGCCGGGCGCTCGGACTGCCCCACTACCTGGTCGAGCGTTTTACCAGACGGAGACCCGCTGAGTTCCTGTTGGAAACCGTGCAGGCCGAGACCGGAGCCGTGATCGACTCCCAAATCATGCAGTACGGGTGACGAGGAGAAGGAGTTGAGAGGCATGCACCAATGGAAATGTATCCAGACCCTCTTGCAGGTGAAAACGGTCATTGATCACTTGAAAGCGATCGAACAGGACACCCTCACCCCGCGAGAACGTGAGGTGTGGCAGGAGTCGTTAGAACGCGCTTACGAGCGGGCAGCATCGCTGCTTCCGCTCGACCTATTGGAAGGGGAAGCAGGGAAAGCAGGAAGGCATGTTGGAGGGAAAGACCATGCTACTCAGTAAAAAGATTCGGTTGGAGGTCTCGGCGCACGATGCTCAAACGTTGGAGTTCATGCAAGGCAAGTGTCGAGGGCTCTACAACTGGTGGGTGATGAAATTACGGGAGGGAGAATGGTGGCCGGGATGGGCAGAGGCTAAGAAGACCCTGCAAGCGAGCAAAGAGTACGACCCCGAGCTACGCTGGGTTTATGGCAAGCTGTTGCACGAGGTCTACTTTCGCCTGGATGGAGCGATGACTGCTTTTCGTCGTCGGGTCAAGGCCGGGGAGAAACCAGGGTTCCCCAGAGTGCGCCCACGGCACTGTTTCTTTACGCTCTGCTATCCGGCAATGTACGTGAAGGTGCAAGGAAACAAGGTGATCTTGCCCACAGGCGGCAGAGGTGTAGACAAACACCTCCCTGATATCGTGGTGATCCTTACGGAGGAGGCACCCACCAATTACAAAGAAGTCGCTATCTCCCGCGACGCGGCAGGCCACTACTACGCCTCCTTTGTGCATGAGGTTGCCGAAGCGATTCTCACCTGTGAGGGCGTCCTTGCCCTTGACCTGGGGATCAAGACCTTAGCAACCGGGGTCAACGAAGAGGGGAGGTTCTACCACATTGGTGGTTTCAAGGGACATCGGTGGTATAATAGACAATTGGACGCGATCCGCTCCAAGCGAGATCGCTGCAAGAAGGGCTCGCGCCGATACCGGCACTTGAGCCGGGTGTATCGCCGTGTCTCGCAAAAGAAGCGGAATAAACAGCGTGACTGTCTGCATAAGGCATCCCATCTCATTACCCGCAAAGTGGTTGAGAGAACCGTTGTGGTCGGAGATCTTTCCCAGCGGCAGATGGTCACAAGAGCACACAAAGCACGAAACAAGCATCTGAACCGGGCAGTCTACAACGATTGGGGACTGCACAACTTTATCGAGATGCTCACGTATAAGTGTGTGCGGTATGGGAAAGAATTGGTTCTGATAGATGAAAGAAATACCTCAAAGAGGTGTAGCGGGTGTGGCAGATTACAAGATATGCCACTTTGGAAGCGAACGTACCGCTGCCCGCATGAGGACTGTCGCTTGGTGATGGACCGTGATGAGAATAGCGCGGTCAACATCCTCAAGCGGTTCTTTGCCCGGCTAGGGCCACACACGGGCGATCCCGTGTAGTGTGCGGAGTGTTCACCGCAATCAGCATGTTGAAGACATGATGAAAGGCAGTAGAGATATGGGACGCTGGCGTGATTATGAATGGAACTATTACTCGGAGAACCGTCCGCGCAGGGTCGCGGATGGCATTAAGACGAAAAGCGAGCGCGGCGAGATCGGCGCAACCTGGTGGTCGAAGCGCTGGGTGCGCGCTTTAGAATCTCTGGGCATGGGTACGCGGCTGACGCGTGGTCGCTCATATGCTCGCCAGGGACAGGTGCTCGCCATCGATATTGAAGCAGGTGTCGTCAAAGCGAAGGTGCAGGGTTCGATGCCGAAGCCGTACAAGATCACGATCCGGCTGCGCCCCCTCTCCGATCAGGATTGGGAGCAAGTGACCGACGCCCTGGCCTCCCAGGCCATCTTTGCTGCGCGCCTGCTGGCCGGTGAGATGCCCGGCAACATCGAAGAAGCCTTCGGCACCGTCAACCTCGCGCTCTTCCCCAGCACGCAGGACGACCTGCAGACCGCTTGCTCCTGTCCGGACTGGGCCAATCCCTGCAAGCATATCGCCGCCGTCTACTACATATTGGCCGAGCGCTTCGACGAAGATCCCTTTCTTATCTTCAGCCTGCGCGGTCGCAGCAAAGAGCAGATCATCGCCGCGCTGCGGGCCAAACGCGCCGAAACCCTCTCAGTTGAGAGCGAGGTAATGGCCCCTGGTACCGACGCTACGGAGGAGATCGTTCCGCGCCTTGAAGAGTCGCTCGATAGCTTCTGGCAGGCAGGCGACGCGCTGAATGAATTCGCCGTCAATCCACACGATCCCTCGGTCAACAAAGCCGTCCTCAAGAGGTTGGGGGACGCGCCCTTCTCGATCGTCGGTCAAAACCTCACCTCCCTGCTAGCAAAAGCGTATGACGAGGTTGAAGCGGCTGCCCTGCGCAAAGCGGGTGAGGACGACAAAAATTTGTGAAGTAGTTCACAGTTTATCTGTGAACTTTGATGCATACTCCATAGTAGAGGGGAATAAGTATCTTTTGGAAGCAGTGCTGGCGTAACATCTCCTCAGAGCGAGACAAAATAGTCATTGAATACATTAGTACCGGTAGAGGAGCTATACTCAGCAACTCTACTTGATAATGGAGTTACATGAACGCCGTAGAAGACGAGCCGAGGCTCACTCTGGAAGCCTGTCAGGGATCGATCGAAGCGTTTGAGGCTCTGGTAACGTATTATGAGCCGCGTATCAGGCGTATGCTTTACGGACTGACCCACGATGTACAACTGACGCAGGATCTCTGTCAGGAGACATTTCTGTCGGCGTATCGCGCCCTGCCGCGTATGAATGGTGCGGAACTGCGCTTTGCTCCCTGGCTCTATCGTATCGCGCTGAACCAGGTGCGCAGCGAATGGCGGCGGCGCAAGCATGTGACGGTCCTCTCGTTTTCACAGCCCTCGGGCACGAGCGATGAAGCGTTCGATGATCTGGGCGAGGACTATCTGGTAAGCGACGAGCAGTTCGAAGAGCGCGTGGTGGAGCGTGATATCGTGCGACGTGTGCTGGCGCAGCTTCCACCGACCTCGGCCCTTTGCCTGCTGTTAGATGCTGAGGGTTTCACTTATAAAGAGATTGCAGAGACGCTACAGGAATCCCTCGCCGCTGTACGCAGCCGTTTATCGCGTGC
>Ga0209839_10000676_pt1 | contig 17334 bp, 10 predicted proteins | sample OrgsoiDNA2013050_FD_185800 | JGI IMG/M metagenome (GOLD analysis project Ga0209839, IMG submission 185800) | Permafrost soil microbial communities from the Arctic, to analyse light accelerated degradation of dissolved organic matter (DOM) -... | ecosystem: Environmental > Terrestrial > Soil >... | reverse complement strand
GGCTGCTGGCGGGCAGGTTGAGGTACGGCGACTGGAGGCTGGCCGTGATGGCCATCGGCAGGCCGGCCGAGGCCCTGGCGATGGTGGCGGTCACGAGGGCGCTGGCACGCCCCGCGGACCCCGCGGACGGCTGCCCGCTGACCAGGATCGTGCTGCCCGCTTCGGCGCTCAGCGACCGGCGCACGGCGATCTGAGTCACGGCGCTGGCGAACGCGGCGGCCGCCGCGGCGCACGTGATGGTAAACAGCACGGTCAGCGCGACGGTGCCGAAGGCAAGCCGGTGGGCCGTGATGTGCCGGAGGGAAGCCGGCGGCCTGGGCATGACCGGCATCACCCCCCAGCGCTCTCGTCGGTGGCCCCAGCGAGCATGGCTTCATGAGCATGATGCATCGCGCTCGCCTCGCGATGGACAGCCAGGCGCCCGCTTAGGCCGGTTTGTTACCTAATCGTCGGCCGGTGGTTACCGCAGGTCGCAGCCCTGCGCCGGTCAATCGCCCCGGCGCGGGCGCCATGCCGCCCTGAGCTGCCCGCGCGCTCTTCTAGACTCACCTGACGTGAGCAACGCTACGAGCAGGCAGCTTCCGCCCCAGTACGTGCCGGGCGAGGTCGAGACGCGCCGGTACGAGGGCTGGGTCGCGGCCGGGTACTTCACCCCCGAACCCCCGGCCGCGGACTCGTCCGCGCCGTCCTTCGCGATCGTGATCCCGCCGCCCAACGTCACCGGGTCGCTGCACATCGGGCACGCGCTCGATCACACGCTCATTGACGCGCTGGTGCGCCGGCGGCGGATGCAGGGCTACAACGCGCTCTGGCTGCCGGGCATGGACCACGCCGGCATCGCCACCCAGAACGTCGTCGAGCGCGAACTCGCCAAGGAGGGCCTGTCCCGCCATGACCTGGGCCGCGAGGCCTTCGTCGAGCGGGTCTGGCAGTGGAAGGCGTCCTCCGGCGGCGCGATCCTGGCCCAGATGCGGCGGCTGGGTGACGGCGTGGACTGGACCCGCGAGCGGTTCACCATGGACGAGGGCCTGTCCCGCGCCGTGCAGACCATCTTCCAGCGGCTCTTCACCGACGGCCTGATCTACCGCGCGCAGCGCATCATCAACTGGTGCCCGCGCTGCCTGACGGCCCTGTCCGACATCGAGGTCGAGCACTCCGACGACGACGGCGAGCTCGTCTCGATCCGGTACGGGGACGGCGCTGACCAGATCGTGGTCGCCACCACCCGGGTGGAGACCATGCTCGGCGACACCGCCATCGCCGTGCACCCCGACGACCCCCGGTACAGCCACCTGGTCGGCCGCGAGATCGAGCTCCCGCTGACCGGCCGGCGCATCCCGGTCGTCGCGGATCCGCACGTGGACCCGGAGTTCGGCACCGGAGCGGTCAAGGTGACGCCCGCGCACGACCCCGACGACTTCGAGATCGGCCGCCGGCACAGCCTGCCCAGCCTGGTGATCATGGACGAGCGCGGCGTGCTCACCGTGCCCGGCCCGTTCGACGGCCTCGACCGGTTCGAGGCCCGCCCCGCCGTGCTCAGAGCCCTGCGCGAGGACGGGCGCGTGGTGGCCGAGCGGCGGCCGTACCTGCACGCGGTGGGGCACTGCTCCCGGTGCGGCACCACGGTGGAGCCGCGCCTGTCGCTGCAATGGTTCGTCAAGGTCGACCCGCTGGCCAAGGCCGCGGGTGCCGCGGTGCGCGACGGCCGGGTGCGCATTCACCCGCCGGACCTGGCGGCCCGGTACTTCGACTGGGTGGACAACATGCACGACTGGTGCATCAGCCGCCAGCTGTGGTGGGGCCACCGGATCCCGGTCTGGTACGGCCCGAGCGGCGAGGTGACCTGCGTCGGGCCCGACGAGCAGCCGCCCGCCGGCGCGGGCTGGAGCCAGGATCCCGACGTCCTGGACACCTGGTTCTCCTCGGCCCTGTGGCCGTTCTCGACGCTCGGCTGGCCCGACGACACCGCCGACCTGCGCGCGTTTTATCCCAATAGCGTCCTGGTCACCGGTTACGACATCCTGTTCTTCTGGGTGGCCCGGATGATGATGTTCGGCCTCTACGCGAACGCCGAGCTCGGCCCCGACGGCGCCGTGCCGTTCCGGCAGATCGCCCTGCACGGCCTGGTCCGGGACCAGTTCGGCAAGAAGATGTCGAAGTCCCGCGGCAACACGGTGGACCCGCTGGACTGGATCGACAGGTTCGGCGCCGACGCGACCCGGTTCACCCTGGCCCGCGGCGCTAACCCCGGCGGGGACATCGCGGTCAGCGAGGACTGGGCGGCGGGCGCGCGGAACTTCTGCAACAAGCTGTGGAACGCCACCAGGTTCGCCCTGCTGAACGAGGCCGTGACCGACCAGGGGCTGCCCGCGGCGCAGCGGCTGACGACCGCCGACCGCTGGATCCTGTCCCGGCTGGCCACCGTCACGGCGCAGGTCGACGAGCTCTTCGAGCAGTTCGAGTTCGCCAAGGCCTGCGAGGCGCTGTACCACTTCGCCTGGGACGAGTTCTGCGACTGGTACCTGGAACTGGCCAAGGCGTCGCTCGGCGGCGGCGACGAGTCAGCCGCGCAGGCCACCCGGATGGTGCTGGGCGTGGTGCTCGACCGCCTGCTGCGCCTTTTCCACCCGTTCCTGCCGTTCGTGACCGACGAACTGTGGACCGCGCTGACCGGCGGCGATTCGGTGGTCATCGCCCGCTGGCCCGGCACGGTCGCTGCTGGCACGCAGGCCGAGCCAGTCCTACCATCCGATCCCAGCGCAGTAACGGAGATCGGCGCCCTCATGCGGCTCGTCACGCAGCTGCGCCGGTTCCGCTCCGATCAGGGGCTGCGGCCGGCGCAGCCCGTGCCGGCGGTGCTGGCCGGGATCGAGGCGACCCCGCTGGCCGCGCACGAGGCCCAGATCCGCGCGCTGACGCGGCTGACCGCGCCGGGGGATAGCTTTGCCCCGACGGCGTCGGTCGAAGCCGAGGGGGTCACTGTCGAGCTGGACACCGCGGCGGCCGTGGACGTCGCCGCCGAGCGCAGGCGGGCCGAGAAGGACCTGGCCACGGCCCGGGCCGACATCGAGGCCGCGCAGCGCAAGCTCGGCAGCGAGTCCTTCATCGCGCGCGCTCCCGCCGAAGTGGTCGCCAAGAACCGGGCCCGGCTGGCTGTCGCCCAGGACGAGGTCCGCAGGCTCACCGACCGCCTCGCGGCCCTGCCGCCGGCGGGGCCGCCGGCCGGGGAGACGCCGTGACCGCCGCCGACGACCGGGCCAGGCTGCGCGAGGTAGAGCGGGAGATCCTCGCCCGCCGCCCCGAGCACGCGATCGACCCCACGCTCGACCGGATCTCCGCGCTCGTCACGCTGCTCGGCGACCCGCACCGCGCCTACCCGGTCATCCACATCACCGGGACCAACGGGAAGACGTCCACCGCCCGGATGACCGAGCGGCTGCTGCGCGAGCGCGGCCTGCGCACGGGCCTGTTCACCAGCCCGCACCTGTCCTCGATCCGCGAGCGGATCTGCGTCGACGGCGAGCCGGTGAGCGCGCAGACCTTCATCGCCGCGTACGAGGAAATCCAGTTTTACCTGGACATGGTCGATGCCCAGCAGCCGGCCCGGCTGTCCTTCTTCGAGGTGCTCACGGGCATGGCGTTCGCCATCTTCGCCGATGCGCCGGTCGATGTGGCCGTCATCGAAGTCGGCATGGGCGGCACCTGGGACAGCACCAACGTGGTCGACGGCGCGGTGGCGGTGGTGACCCCGATCTCCATCGACCACACCCGCTACCTGGGCGAGACGGTGGAGCAGATCGCCGCCGACAAGGCGGGCATCATCAAGCCCGGCGCGATCGCGGTCATCGCCCAGCAGCCGCCGGCCGCCGCGGAGGTGCTGCTGCGGCGCGCGGCCGACGTGGGCGCCACGGTCGCCCGGGAGGGCCTGGAGTTCGGGGTGCTCAGCCGGGAGCTGGCCATCGGCGGCCAGCAGGTCGTGCTGCGCGGCCTGCTCGGCGACTACGACGGGCTGTTCCTGCCGCTGTTCGGCGCGCACCAGGCGGGCAACCTGGCCTGCGCGCTGGCTGCGGTGGAGGCATTCGCCCGCGCCGACCCGGTCGGCGCGCCCGCGAGCGGAGATGCCGAGCACAACGGCCACGAGCCGGGCGGCGGGGACGCGGCCCGTCGCGGGCTGGCCGGCCTGGGACGGCCCGGCCCGGGGTTTGACGGCACTGGGTCTGATGGCACTGGGTCTGATGGCGCTGAGCTTCAGGAAGCCGGCCAGCGCGGCGGCGGGACGGACGGCGCGGCGTTCGACCGGATCGGGCTCGACCGGCTGGAGGCGGCACGGCTGGGAGGCGACAGCCGGGCCGGCCCGCTGGATATCTCGCTCGTGCGCGACGCGGTCGCCGCGATGAGCTCGCCCGGCCGCCTCGAGGTGGTCCGGCGCAGCCCGGTGGTCGTCGTGGACGCGGCGCACAATCCGGCCGGGATGGCCGCGACCGTGGCCGCCCTGGAGGAGGCGTTCGGCTTCTCCGAGCTGATCGCCATCGTGGCGGTCAGCGAGGACAAGGACGTGCCGGGCATCCTCGACCAGCTCGAGCCGGTCGCCGCGCGACTGGTAGCCACCACGAACTCCTCGGGACGCGCCATGGACGCCGAGGACCTCGCTGATGCCGCCGAGGGGATATTCGGGGAGGACCGGATCAGCGTCGCGGACCGGCTGGATGACGCCATCGAGATCGGGGTCGCGCTGGCCGACGAGGCAGACGCGGGCGGCGGCCAGGGTGGCGCCGTGGTCCTCATTACCGGCTCGGTGATAACGGCCGGCGAGGCGCGGCTGCTGCTGACCCGCTCGCGGGCCACTCGCGGCGACGGCGACCCGGCGGGCGGGAGCCTGCCGTGAGGCGCACCCTGCCTACCCTGAAGCGCCTGGTCGCCACGGTGCTGATCTTCGAGGCCATTGTTATCGGCCTGTCCATCCCGGTGGCGATCCAGGTCAATCACCTCGCGCCTGGCTCGGCGGGGACGGCGGGCGGGGTCGCGGCCGTCGCCGCCGTCGTGTTCGCTGTCCTCGCCCGGCCGCTGCTGCCCGCGGCCCTGGTCGGCGGCACCCTGCTGCAGATATTTGTCATCGTGTCCGGCGTCATCGTGCCCGTTATGTATATTCTCGGAGCCATCTTTGCCGCCTTGTGGACCATCGGAATCTGGCTCGGCTACCACGTTGAGCGGCTCGCGCAGCCCTAACCCGCGCGGCGCGGCGTGCCCTGCCAGGCCGGCCGCGCGGCCGCCTGTACGCTTTCCCCAGCAGGCGACCGACGGCCGTTATCGTTACTTTGGGCAAGCGGCCGATGGCTGATGGTGAGACAGTGGTCCTGGCCAGAATGGCTCTCGGGCTATGGCACCATCGGTGGCGGCAGTGCGTTGGACGTCGCAGAGGGCGCCTGGCGTGGCCGGGCGGCATCGCCCCGTCGCTGCGCCAGACCAAGATCCTTTGACCTGACGCCGTTTAGCGGGGCGTCTCGTGGCCATGTAAATGCGAAGGGCGGCGCCGGGCTGCGCCGCCCGAAAACTGCAGATCTACCTGCCAAGTTCCAGCTGGAAGGTTCTTGTTCCTGATGAGCAACGCGCTGGCCTTTCTAGGCCGTGACATGGCCGTCGACCTCGGTACAGCGAACACCCTCGTGTATGTCCGGGGCCGTGGCATCGTGCTCAATGAGCCCTCGGTTGTGGCGCTGAACACCAACACCGGGCAGATCGTGGCGGTCGGGGTCGAGGCCAAGCGGATGATCGGCCGGACCCCGGGCAACATCGTCGCCGTCCGCCCCCTCAAGGACGGCGTCATCGCGGACTTCGACGTGACCGAGCGGATGCTGCGCTACTTCATTCAGAAGGTGCACCGGCGCCGCCATCTCGCCAAGCCCCGGATCGTCGTCGCCGTGCCCAGCGGCATCACCGGCGTCGAGCAGAGCGCGGTGAAGGAGGCCGGCCACCAGGCGGGTGCCCGGCGCGTCTACATCATCGAGGAGCCGATGGCCGCCGCGATAGGAGCGGGGCTCCCGGTCAACGAGCCGACCGGGAACATGGTCGTGGACATCGGCGGCGGCACGACCGAGGTCGCCGTCATCTCGCTCGGCGGCATCGTGACGTCACAGTCGATCCGCGTCGGCGGCGACGAGCTAGACCAGGCGATCATCACCTTCGGCAAGAAGGAGTACTCGCTGATGCTCGGCGAGCGCACCGCGGAGGAGATCAAGATGGCGCTCGGGTCCGCCTGGCCGTCAGCCGATGAGCCGAACGCCGAGATCCGCGGCCGTGACCTGGTCAGCGGCCTGCCCAAGACCATCGTTATCTCGGCTGAGGAGATCCGCCGCGCGATCGAGGAGCCGCTGACGGTCATCGTGGACGCGGTCAAGAGCACGCTCGACAAGTGCCCGCCCGAGCTGGCGGGTGACGTGATGGACCGGGGGATCGCGCTGACTGGCGGCGGCGCGCTGCTGCGCGGCCTCGATGAGCGGATCCGCGAGGAGACCGGGATGCCCGTGCACATAGCGGACAACCCGCTGGACTCGGTGGCGCTCGGCACCGGTAAGTGCGTCGAGGACTTCGACACGCTGCGCCAGGTGTTGGTGCCCGAGTCCCGGCGCTAGCCCTTCTGCAGCCCGCCCGCCCGCTCGGCCGGGCGGGCCGGGCGGGCGCGGACCAGCAGGCGCGGACAAGCTGCCGGATCAGGCGGCAGGTGAGGTGATCGGTGGTGCACGACTCGCGGCGGACCCGCCTGGTTCTCGGCGTGCTGATCGTCGCCGCCCTCGTGCTGATCACGGTGGACTACGGGGACGGCCGGTCCCCCGTCATGAACGGCATCCGGAAGGTCAGCTCCACGGTCTTCGGCGGCGTCGAGAGAGGGGTCAGCTCGGCGACCGGCCTGGTCGGCGGCTCCGGCTCGGGCAGTTCCAGCCAGGTGAAGGCGCTGCGCGACCAGGTTGTCCGGCTGCGGGCCGAGCTCAGCCGCGAGCAGCTCGGCAAGATCGACTACGCCCAGCTCCGGCGCCTGTTGTCGCTGTCGGGCCAGGGCGGCTACCGGATCGTGGCCGCGAACGTGATCGCGACGGGGGAGGGCTACCAGCGGTCGGTCACCCTGGACGCCGGCAGCAGCGACGGCGTCCGGCCGAGGGAGACGGTGCTGAACGGCGACGGCCTGGTCGGCGAGGTCACGTCGGTGACCGCGGACACCTGCGCGGTGCTGCTGGCCACCGACTCCTCCTCGCAGGTCGGCGTCGAGCTGGCCCCCAGCGGCCAGCTCGGCTGGGTCACCGGGCCGGGCAAGACGCCCAGCGGGACGGGCCAGCTGCAGCTGCAGGTCCTCGACGCCAGCGCCCTGCTCACGCCGGGGGAGCAACTGGTCACCTCGGCGTCGGTCAAGGACCGGCCCTACGTCCCCGGCGTGCCGGTCGGCGTGATCAGCGGCGTGGAGAACCGGGCCGGCGCGCTGACCGCGCGCGCCACGGTGCGGCCCTACGTGAACTTCACGGCCCTGGGGGTGGTGGGGATCGTCATCGCCGCGCCGCGCCGTGACCCGCGGTTCTCGGTGCTGCCGCCCAGTCCGCGGGCCAAGCCGACGCCGACCGTCACCGTCACGGTGACCCCGGGCGCCACGGGTCCGGGTACCACGAGTCCGAGCGCGCCGACGGCGGGCGGCTGAGATGCGCCGGTTGATGCTGTCGGCCGTGGCGGTGGCCGCGGCGCTGGTGCTGCAGCTGACCGCGATCAACGGGCTGCGGCTGCCCGGCGGGGGAGTGCCCGACCTCGTGCTGCTGGTGGTGGCCGCGCTCGGGCTGGCGGGCGGGCCGGTGCCGGGCGCCATCACGGGTTTCGCGGCCGGCCTCGGCCTGGATCTCGCCCCGCCGGGCGGCGGCGTGCTGGGCGAGTATGCGCTGGTGCTCTGCCTGGTCGGCTGGGCATGCGGACGGTTCCGGGGCACCCTCGCGCGCTCGGCGGCGGTGCCCATGGTGATCACGGCGGCCGCTGCGGTGGCCGGCGAGGTCATGATCGCGGGACTGGGCCTGGCGCTCCAGCCGGCCCAGGTCAGCTGGATCTCGGTCCGGCAGGTCCTGCCCGCCGCCGCGTTCTACGACATTGCGGCCAGCCCTTTCGTGCTGTACCTGGTGCTGCTGGCTGGCCAGTGGCTGGGCGACGCGGCGACGGCCGACCCCGGCGCGCGGGCGGGCCAGGGCCGCTTTCTGGCGGGCGGACTGGTCGGCCCGGCGGGACTGGGCGGCCCGGCGGGACTGGCTGGCACGCAGGGACTGGCGGGGCGGCAGGGGCTGGCAGGGCGGCAGGGGCTGGCAGGGTCGGCCGGCTCGGCGGGCGGCGCGGCGCTGCTCGGCCTCGGCGGCTGGCTGGCGGGTCCGCCTGAGTCGCGCCGTGCGCGGCGGGCAGTGGCCCGGCGGACTCCGAAGCTTGCTCCCGGCTCCGGGCGGTCAGGGGATGGCTGGGTCGGCGGGAGCGCCGCCCGGCGCGCTATGGGCGGTCATGCGCCCGGTGGTCAGGCCTGGAGTGGTCAGGCCTGGAGTGGTCAGGCCCTGCGTGGTCAGGCGTTCAGCAGCCAGGCGCTCCGCAACCTGGCGCGCGATAGCCGTCCGCACGGCAGCGGCTCGGCGCTACGGGCGGGTGTCGCCGGATCCGCGGCTGGCGGCCACGCGCCGCGGACGCTTGCCGCGCGCCCGGTGCATCTCAGGCTGGCAGGCGGCCGTAAGCGCGACGGAACGGTGGGCAACATGCTGGGCGGCGGCCGCTCCGTGGTCGCGGGCCGCGCCCCGCGCCGCAGGTCACCGAGCGGAAGGTCACTGGGCGGGGGATCGCTGGGCGGGGGATCGCTGGGTGGCGGGTCGCTGGGTGGCGGGGCGCTGAGCCGGGAGTTGCTGCGCGGCGGGTCGCTGGGCGGCGGGGCGCTGAGCCGCCGGTCGATGGCCCGCCTCGGGCGCCGCCGGTCAGGCCGCGGCAGCGGATTCCGCCCGGCCGTCATGCCCGGCGGCTCGGCGGTCACCTCGGCGGTCAAACGCCAGCCGGTACGCGGCCACCTCGCGCCGGCCGCGCCGGTCCGGTTCGGCTCGGCCCGCTTCCAGGCGGGCCGGCGCCGGGACGGCCTGATCGGCGGCGGCGCCCTGACCCAGATCGGCCGGTCCGGCCGGACCAGCCGGACCGGCCGCCGGATCGCGGCGCCGCGGTTCCGGGACCGGCCTGGCAGGCAAGTTCGCGCGACAGCGTCCGGGCTGACCAGCGCGGGCGGCCTTGGCCCCGAAGCGCTGCACTCGCTGCGCCGGCAGGTGCCGCAGCGGCGGCTGCGGATGCACCCCCGCCGCGGTGACGGCGTGCTGGGCAGCCCGCTGAGCAGCCGCCGGACGACGGCCGGGCTGGGCGGCGGCGGCGCCCAGCCGGCGACACCGCGATTCCGGGCCCGGCCGCTGGCGCCCGGCCGGCCACCGAGCGGCAAGCGCCCCAGGTTCGGTTATCGCCGGTGGTCGGTGCTGTCGCTGCTGCCCGGCCGCCTCGGCGCTCGGTCGCCGGGCCGCCGGACGGCCGCCAGCCGGGCCGGGGGCGCACGGGCGCCCAGTCGGTGGACGCGCAGCCGGTGGACGCGCAGCCGGTGGACGCGCGGCAGGCGGGCAAGCGGCGGGTCGGCGGCCGGCAGGCGGACCGGAGGGCTGCGGTGATTCCGGCGTCCCGGCGGCGGCTGGCGGTGCTGTACGTCGTGCTCGGCGCGCTGCTGCTGGGGCTGGGCGCGCGCGCCTGGTTCCTCCAGGTCGCAACGCATAGCTCCTACGTCGCGCTGGCCAACCAGGACCGGATCCGGGACATCGTCCAGCCGCCGTTCCGCGGCGAGATCGTCGACGACAACGGCGCCGCCCTCGTGAGCAACCGCTCGGCCCTCATGGTCTCGGTGAACATGGCCGGCCTGTCGCAGCAGAAGGACGGCGGTGCGGCCGAGCTGCGCAGGCTGGCCAGCCTGCTGAACCTGAGCGACAAGACGCTGCAGGAGCGGGTCCGCCTGTGCACGGCCGGGGTGCCCCAGCCGTGCTGGCCAGGCTCGCCTTACCAGCCGATTCCCGTCGACGAGCACGTATCGGACATAGTCGCCCTGCAGGTGCTGGAGAGCAAGCGAGAGTTTCCCGGCGTAACCGCCCAGGTGCAGCCGGCCACGCAGTACGCCCAGCCGATGGGCACGGACGCGGCGCAGGTCCTCGGCTACCTGCAGCCGATCACCGCCCGCGAGGTGAAGAACCTCGGCATCCCCGTTACCGGCTTCTCCGGCGTGGACCTCGTGGGCCAGTCCGGGCTCGAGCAGCAGTACGACCAGCAGCTACGCGGCCGGCCCGGGGTGGACGAGGTCACGGTCAACGCGGCCGGGCAGGTCACCGGCACCATGAAGCAGGTGCAGGCCAAGCCGGGTGACGACCTGGTCACCAGCCTTAACAGCAAGCTGCAGGAGGCCGTGTCGGCCGACCTGGCCGGCGCGATCCACAAGACCGAGGCGGCGGGCAACACCGGGGCCACGACCGGCGCCGCGGTGGTGATGACCACCAAGGGCCGCATCCTGGCCATGGCCAGCTATCCCACGTACGACCCGTCGATCTGGTCCGGCGGCATCTCCGGCGCGCAGTTCAAGCGGATATTCGGCAGCGCCGACTCCGAGCCCATCCTGAACCGGGCGACCCAGGGCCAGTACGCGCCCGGATCAACCTGGAAGGTCACCTCGACCGCCGCGGCGGTGGCGGCCGGATACCCCATCGACGGGTCCTACGCCTGTCCCGCCTCGGTCAACGTCGACGGGCATACCTTTAACAACGACTTCGGCAACGGCGGCGTGATGTCCCTGCACCAGGCCCTGGTGGTCTCCTGCGACACCGTCTTCTACAACTTTGGCTACGAGATCTGGCTGCGCGACCACCCCAAGGCCAACACGGTCACCAGTCCCCGCGCGCCGGTGCAGGAGATGCAGAAGATGGAGCTGGCGTGGGGGTTCGGCAAGTACACCAAGGTGGACCTGCCGGAGGAGAACCCCGGCACGGTACCCACCCGGGAATGGCTGTACTACTTCTGGAAGGACAATGCCCACCAGGGCCAGAACTGGTGCAAGTACGGCAAGGCGGGCGGCACCTACGTCCAGCAGATCGAGTACGACGACTGCAAGTCGGGCAACGTCTGGGAGCCTGGCCAGGCCGTCATCTCGGCCATCGGCCAGGGCTACGTGGCGGTGACCCCGCTCCAGCTGGCCCGGGCGTACGCGGCCCTGGCCAACGGCGGCACGCTCTACAGCCCGCGGCTCGGCGAGGAACTACTCAGCCCGTCGGGCCAGGTCGTCAGGAAGATCACGCCGCCGGTCGTCGGTCACCTGCCGGTCGCCCAGTCCACCCTGGCCTACATCAGGAGCGCCCTGCAGGGCGTGGTGACCTCGGGAACCGCGGCGGGTACCTTCGGCGGCTTCCCGCTGAGCAAGGTGTGCGTGGCCGGCAAGACCGGTACGGCGCAGGTGGTGGGGAACAACTCGACGTCGGTGTTCGCCTCGTTCGCACCGTGCACGAATCCCAAGTACGTGGTCGTCGTGATGATCCCGAACTCCGGTCAGGGCGCCGACGTGTCCGCTCCGGCGGTGCGTCAGATCTGGGACTCGATCTACGGGCTCGAGGGGCATCAGGCCACCCTGCCCGCCGGCAACCTGCCCAGCCCGCCGCGAATGAATAAGGCGGGCCAGATCGTGCCCGCCAGCGCCGCGCAGGCCAGCGCCAGACAGGCCAGCACGGGACACGCCAGCACGGGACACACCAGCACGGGCCAGGGGGGCACATGACGTCTACGCGCGGCTCGCGGGACCTAGTCCGCCGCCTCGGCCAGCCCGGTCCGCGCCGGCCGGGGGCCGGGTACCGCGGCCTCGCGCCGCTGCAGCCGGGCCGGGGCGGCTTCGGCACGAGCCGCGCCCGCCGCGGCATGGGCAGCAGGCTGGCCGGCCTGACCCGGCGGGCGTTCGCCCGGAAGTCGCCGCTGCGGCGCCTCGACTGGATCCTGCTCGTGACCGTGCTCGCCCTGAGCCTGGTCGGCACGCTGCTCGTCTGGTCGGCCACCGAGCCGAGCCTGCTGCACTCCGGCCAGGATCCGCGCACCTACCTGATGAAGCAGCTGCTGAACATCGCGCTCGGGCTGGCCTTCATGACCGCCGTCTCGTTCCTGGACTACCGGCAGCTGCGGTTGTACGCGCCGATCGTCTACGCCCTGTCCTGCCTCGGGCTGCTCGTCGTGCTGACCCCGCTGGGCAGCATCGTGAACGGCGCGCACTCCTGGATCTCGCTGCCTGGCGGCTTTCAGATCGAGCCGTCGGAGTACGCCAAGCTGTCCCTTATCTTGATGACCGCCATGCTCGTCGGCGAGCTGCAGCACGGCGAGCAGCGCCCCCGGCTACGCGCCGTCGGGATCGCGCTGGCCTTCGCCGCCGTCCCGATCGTGCTGGTCGCGGCCGAGCCGGATCTCGGCGTCGTGATCCTCATGCTGGCACTGATCGTCGGGCTGATCGCGCTGTCTGGCATCCGGCTGTACTGGCTGGCCGGGCTCGTGGCCACCGGGACCCTCGTGATGGTCGCCGTGATTAACCTCCACCTGCTCAAGTCCTACCAGGTCAGCCGCCTAACCGCGTTCCTGCACCCGTCGGCCGATCCGCAGGGCACGGGCTACAGCGCCGCCCAGGCGAAGATCGCGATCGGCTCGGGCGGCTGGACCGGCCAGGGCCTGTTCCACGGGCAGCTGGTGGCCGGCAACTTCGTTCCCGAGCAGCACACCGACTTCATCTTCGCGGTGGCGGGCGAGGAGCTCGGGTTCGTCGGCTGCGCCGTCATCATCGTGCTGCTCGCGATCGTGCTCGTGCGCGCCCTGCGCATCGCCGCCCGGGCCGATGACCAGTTCGGCATGCTGGTCGCGGCCGGCATCGCGATCTGGTTCGGCGTGCAGTCCTTCGTCAACATCGGGATGACGATGGGCATCATGCCGGTGACGGGCCTGCCGCTGCCGTTCGTCTCCTACGGCGGCTCGGCCATCTTCGCCGACATGATCGCCGTCGGCGCGCTGCAGGCGGTCTACCGCCACCACACCGTCTTCGGCTAGCCCGGGGGCCCGGCTGGCCCGGCTGGCCCGGCTGGCCCCGCTGGCCCCGCTGACCGCTCTGGTCGCTCCGGTCCCGCCCGCCCGTCGGCAGCGGCCCGGCCCGGCCCGGCTGGCCCGGCTGGGCCTGGCCTGGCCGCAGCCAGCCCGCTTGTCAACGCCGCCTGGCCCGCGCGTCGCCTGCACTCCTGTCACACCAGCCCCTCTCATCCCGATCAGCCATCCTGCACCGCCGCGCCAGGCCTGCTCGCCGCCGCCCAACGTCATGGTTGGGTATCTACTGCCGTCCTAGCAGCAGTAGGTGCCCAACCACGACGTTCGCGCCCGCCCTGCCTAGGGTGGCGGGTCGAGGACGGGGCCGGCCGCCGGGGCCTCGGTTGGTTCGTAGCCATCGGGCGGGCCCGTGGCCGCCCCGCCGCTCGGGCTAGCGCCCGCCTCGGCCCCCGTGCCGCCCGCCTCGGCCCCCGTGCCGCCCGCCTCGGCCCCCGTGCCGCCCGCCTCGGCCCCCGTTGTGCCCGCCTCGGCCACCGGCGCCGTCACCGGGTCGCGGGACTGGCCGGTGCGCCAGGGCCGGGCGACAGCCAGCCACGCCACCGCCCCGGCCAGCAGGATCGCGCACAGGATCCAGCCCAGCGCCGTCGTCCCGACGCCCGCGTACTTCAGTCCGGAGGCGAAGATCACGAACGTGATAACCGGCCGGATGTATCGGTCGGGCGCCCGCGACGACAGGAAGGACCCGATCAGCACGGCCGGGACGCTGCCGATCACGATCGAGGTCGTGACCGCAAACTGGACGTGGCCGAACAGCAGCGCTCCCAGCGCCGCGGCGAGCGTCAGCGGAACGGCCTGCGTGAGGTCGGTCCCCACCAGCTGCCCGGCGCCGATGGCGGGGTAGAGGAACAACAGCAGCACGATCATCAGCGACCCCGAGCCGACCGAGGTCATCCCGACGATGACACCGCCGATCATGCCGATCGCCACCGTCAGCGCGGGCCTTGTGGCGATCTCGCTGACGCTGGCCCTGCGCTGCTGACCGCTGCGCCAGTCCAGGACGTACCGCAGAACCATCGCGGCGGCCCCGGCCAGCAGGGCCGCGCCGAGGATCTCCTCGATCCGGTCCTGCGCCGTGGTGCCGCTGCCTAGCAGCTTCAGCAGATAGGAGCCGACCAGGGCCATGGGCACCGAGCCGAGCACCAGCCAGCCCACCAGCCGCAGGTTGACGGTGCCCTTGCGCAGGTGCACCGCCGCCCCGACCGGGCGCATCAGGACCGCGGCGACCAGGTCGCTGGAGATGGCCGTCGACGGCTTGATGCCGAAGAGCAGGATCAGCATCGGCGTCATCAGCGCCCCGCCGCCCGCGCCCGTCAGCCCGACCAGGAGCCCGACGATGGTGCTCCCCAGGACAATGTACGGATCGACCTGCACCGCACCTCCCTGATGGCCCGAGCACCGCCCGGCCGGCGCCGGAATGCGCCGCTGCGCTGGGCGGTTGGACACGGTAGCAGCCCCGGATCACATCGAGCGCAGGTTCGGTGGCCGGCAGGCCCCGAGACGCGGATGCGCAGGGACCGCCGACCGTCGGTAGTCTGTAACGATGCCCGTGCAGTCTGTGTACCCCGCCCTGGAGCCGCTGCTCCCGCTGGTCCGCAAGCCCATTCAGTACGTGGGCGGCGAGCTCAACTCGGTGGTCAAGGACTGGGAGTCGGCGGCGGTCCGCTGGGCACTGATGTACCCGGACGCGTACGAGGTCGGCGTGCCGAATCAGGGCATCCAGATTCTGTATGAGGTCCTGAACGAGCGCGACGACGTGCTGGCCGAGCGCACCTACAGCGTCTGGCAGGACCTTGAGGCGCTCATGCGCGAGCACGGGATTCCCCAGTTCACGGTGGACGGGCACCGCCCGGTCCGCGCGTTCGATGTGCTGGGCGTGAGCTTCGCGACCGAGTTGTGCTACACGAACCTGCTGAGCGCGCTGGACCTGGCCGGGATACCGCTGTCCGCGGCCGACCGCGGGCCAGCCGACCCGATCGTGCTGGCCGGCGGCCACGCGGCCTTCAACCCGGAGCCGATCGCCGAGTTCATCGACGGCGCCGTGCTTGGTGATGGCGAGCAGGCGGTGCTGACCATTACCGACCTGATCAGGGACTGGAAGCAGGCCGGGCGGCCCGGCGGCCGGGATGGCCTGCTGCTGCGCCTCGCGACGGCCGGCGGCGTCTACGTACCGCGCTTTTACGATGTCGAGTACCTGCCCGGCGGCGCGATCGGCCGGGTCGCGCCGAGCCGGCCGGGCGTCCCGCGCGGCGTCGCCAAGCACACCGTCATGGACCTGGACTCCTGGCCGTACCCGGCCAAGCCGGTGGTGCCCATCGCCGAGTCGGTGCACGAGCGCTTCAGCGTGGAGATCTTCCGCGGCTGCACGAGGGGCTGCCGGTTCTGCCAGGCAGGCATGATCACCCGGCCGGTCCGCGAGCGCTCGATCACCGCTATCGGCGACATGGTCGAAGCGGGCCTGCAGGCCAGCGGCCTTGGCGAGGTCGGCCTGCTCTCGCTGTCCAGCGCGGATCACAGCGAGATCAACGAGATCGCCACTGACCTGGCCGACCGCTACGAGGGCACGAACACCAGCCTGTCCCTGCCGTCGACCCGAGTCGACGCGTTCAACGTCACGCTGGCCAACGAACTCAGCCGTAACGGGCGGCGCTCCGGACTCACCTTCGCACCGGAGGGCGGCACCGACCGCATCCGCAAGGTGATCAACAAGATGGTCACCGAGGAAGACCTGATCAAGACCGTCAGTACGGCCTACGCCAACGGCTGGCGGCAGGTGAAGCTCTACTTCATGTGCGGCCTGCCCACCGAGACCGATGAGGACGTCGTAGCGATCGCGCGGGTCGCACGGCGGGTCATCGAGGTCGGCCGGGCCGTCAGCGGCCGCAAGGACATCCGCTGCACGGTCTCCATCGGCGGTTTCGTGCCCAAGCCGCACACGCCTTTCCAGTGGGCGGCGCAGTGCGATGACAAGGTCGTGGACGCCCGGCTGCGGGCGCTCGGCGACGCGCTCCGCGCGGACCGCGCCTACAGCCGGTCGATCGGCTTCCGCTATCACGACGGCAAGCCGTCGATGGTAGAAGGGCTGCTGTCGCGCGGCGACCGGCGGGTCGCCAAGGTGATCCGGCGGGCATGGGAGGACGGCGCGAGGTTCGACGGCTGGAGCGAGACCTTCTCGTTCGAGCGCTGGGAGCGGTGCGCCGCGGAGGCGCTGGCTGCCGACGGCGTGGACCTGGCCTGGTACACGACCAGGGAGCGGCCCTACGGCGAGGTACTGCCCTGGGATCATCTCGACGCCGGCCTGGACCGGGACTGGTTGTGGCAGGACTGGCTGGCTGCGATCGACCCGGAGCCCGCCGAGGTGGACGACTGCCGGTGGACACCGTGCTTCGAGTGCGGGGTGTGCCCGGCGATGGACACCCAGATCGAGACCGGCCCGACCGGCCAGCGGCTGCTGCCACTGGCCGTGGTTGGCGGCCCCGTGGTTGGCAGCCCCGTGGTTGGCAGCCCTGCGCCCACGGGCGACCCTGAGGGTCCGGGCGGGCGAGCCTAGTGGCGGCGCGCCCGGTGCCCACGTCACCGCCACCGCCACCAGCGGTTCAGCGGCTGAGCATCAGGTACGCTAAACGGAGCAGGATGCGTTTTGCGAGCCACAGGGATATCGCGCGTGCGGTTGAACGGGGAGTGCGGAAGGCCGGGCTGCCGGTCGCCTATTCCGCTGGCTTCTCACCGCATCCCAAGATCTCGTACTCGGGCGGGGCGCCAACATGTGCGGCCAGCGAGGCTGAGTATCTGGAGATCTCCCTCACGGGGAGCTGCGATCCGCAGGACGTACGAGACCGGCTGGACGCAGCACTGCCAGCGGGAATCGACGTGATCGAGGTGACTGACCTGGCCGTGGCGCCGGAAGCGCTACGGCTGGAGGCATCGCATTGGCAGATTGTCCTGCCTGGTGTCGCGCTAGCGGACGCGGCCAGGGCAGCAGAGGTGTTCCTTGCCGCCGCAAGCGCGGAGGTGGATCGCCTGACTAGTAAGGGAGTTCGGCGGTTCGATACCCGTGCCGCCGTGCTGTCGATGGAGCTAGACCGGCGTGCCGCGCAGGAGCGGGACGCCGGATGTGCGATACTTCGAATGGTTGTTCGGCACATGACACCTGCCGTC
>Ga0209839_10000675_pt1 | contig 17336 bp, 18 predicted proteins | sample OrgsoiDNA2013050_FD_185800 | JGI IMG/M metagenome (GOLD analysis project Ga0209839, IMG submission 185800) | Permafrost soil microbial communities from the Arctic, to analyse light accelerated degradation of dissolved organic matter (DOM) -... | ecosystem: Environmental > Terrestrial > Soil >... | reverse complement strand
CGCACCCGTCCGCGGGGGCCGGTGGCGTGAAGGTCAGCGTGCCGTCCCGGACGATCCGCCGTACCCGGGCGCGAGTGGAGGGAACCGTCCAGGGGGTCGGCTTCCGACCCTACGTCTACCGGCTGGCGGCCGAGCTCGGCCTCACCGGCTTCGTGCTCAACGACTCCAGCGGGGTGCTGCTGGAGGTCGAGGGGAGCGCCGCCTCGATCGAGGAGCTGCTCGCGCGGCTGGTGCCCGAGGCGCCGCCGCTGGCGGCGCTCGAGCGGGTCAGCACCGAAGAGTGCGTGCCGACGGGCAGCGCGACGTTCGCGATCCTCGACAGCCCCCAGGGCGGAGTCGCCAACGCCCCCGTCGCTCCGGACAGCGCAACCTGTTCGGCGTGCGTGGCCGAGTTGGTGGACCCGGGCGATCGCCGCTATCGCTACCCGTTCATCAACTGCACCAACTGCGGCCCGCGCTTCACGATCGTCCTCGGCGTCCCGTATGACCGGCCGTTGACGACGATGGCCGGGTTCACGATGTGCCAGCGCTGCCGGGCTGAGTACGACGATCCCGCCGACCGCCGCTTCCACGCCCAGCCGAACGCGTGCCCGGAGTGCGGGCCGTCGGTGCGACTGCTAGGGCCGGACGGTGGGCGGCGCGTCGTGGAAGTGACAGTGGGGCCGCCGGGGGACGGGACTGCGGCTCAGCAGGACCCGGTGAGAGCCGCGGCGGTGGCGCTGCGTGACGGCGCGATCGTCGCCATCAAGGGCATCGGCGGCTACCACCTTGCCTGCCGCGCCGACGACCGGCGGGCGGTGGCGAGGCTGCGGGCGCGTAAGCACCGCGAGGACAAGCCGTTCGCGTTGATGGCCCCCTCGCTCGCGGCCGCAGAGCGGCTGGTGATGCTGGGCGATGAGGAGCGGGCGCTGCTGAACGCACCGCAGCGGCCGATCGTGCTCGCGCCGCGGCGGCCTGGAGCGACGGTCGCCGACGCGGTCGCGCCGGGAGCGCCCGAGCTCGGCGTGATGCTCCCCTACTCCCCGCTCCATCACCTGTTGCTCGCCGACTGCGATGCGAGCCTGGTGCTGACTAGCGGGAACGTGTCGGACGAGCCGATCGCCTACCGCGACCACGAGGCACTGGAGCGCCTCGGGAGTATCGCCGACCTGTTCCTGGTTCACGATCGCCCGATCCAGACGCGAACCGACGACTCGGTGGTGCGCGTCCTCGGCGCTCCGGGGAGCCGGCGCAGCGCCGTTCTCCGACGCTCGCGCGGTTACGTCCCGGCTGGCCTGACGCTGCCCGACGGTGGCGCTCAGCGCCCGCTGCTGGCCTGCGGCGCCGAGCTGAAGAGCACCTTCTGCGTGGCCAAGGGAGCCAGCGCCTGGGTGAGCCATCACATCGGCGACCTGGAGAACTACGAGACCCTGTGCTCGTTCATCGAGGGCATTGGGCACTTCGAGCGCCTGTTCGCGGTCACGCCCGAAGTCGTCGCTCACGATCTGCACCCCGAGTACCTGTCGACCGAGTACGCGCTCGAGCGCGAAGGCGTGGCGCTGGTGGGCGTCCAGCACCATCACGCCCACCTGGCGGCCTGCCTGGCTGAGCACCGGGTGACCGGTCCTGCCGTCGGCGCGATCTTCGACGGAACCGGATACGGCAGCGACGGCACCGTCTGGGGTGGTGAGATCCTCTACGGCGACCTGGCGGACTTCCGCCGCACCGGCAGCCTGCTGGCGGTCCGCCTGCCGGGCGGCTCGCAGGCGATCAGGCAGCCGTGGCGGATGGCCTGCGCCTGGCTCACGGCCGCGGTCGGCGACGGACCGGACCTGCCACGGGAGCTGGCCGGACGGGTCGATCCCCGTGCTTGGAGCCAGGTCGGTCAGCTCGTGCGCACGGGCCTGCGCTCCCCGTTGACCACCAGCATCGGTCGCCTGTTCGACGCAGCGGCCGCGCTGTGCGGATTGCGCTGGGAGGTCAACTACGAAGGCCAGGCGGCGATCGAGCTCGAGGCCGTCTGCGACCCCGGCGAGCACGGCGTCTACCCGATCGCGATCGCGCCGACGCCGACACCCACGCCCACGCCCACGCCCACGCCGGGAGGCAGCGGAACACAGAGGGGTGGCGAGGGGCCCGGGGGCGACGAGCAGGATCTGCTGGTGATCGATCCGCGGGAAACGATCCGCGCGCTGTCCGCGGACCTCCGAGGCGGCGCCCGGGTCGGCGTCGTCGCCGCCCGCTTCCACGCGACGCTGGCCCAGGTCACGATCGATGCCTGCGCCCGGTCGGCGGCGGCGCAGGCCACCGAGGTGGTCGTGCTCTCCGGAGGCGTGTTTCAGAATCGCCGCTTGCTCGAACTGGTGCGCGCGGGCCTGGATGCCGCCGGTCTGCGGGTGCTCGTGCCTGAGCGACTTCCGGCCAACGACGGCGGGATCTCCTACGGCCAGGCGGCGATCGCCGCGCGGCGGATGGCGGGGTTGGTGCACTAGTGTCCGACGCCAAGCCGCAGGTCGATCAGATGTTGCGCCAGACGGTCTACATCCGCGGCGCCAACCGACCCTTCGGCGAGCTGACGCTCGATGACGCGCGGGCCCGCGCCGACGAATTGCGCGCCGCGACCGGGTGGGGTCCGACGGCGCGCGTGGCGCCGGTCGCGCTTGCCTGGCGCGAGCTGACGATGGCGATCCAGCGTGCCGGCGTCGCCACGGTGGCAGAGCTCGCCCCCGAGCAGGTCGTCGAGCTCGCGCCAAGACTGTGGATCGTGCCCCCCGGCGGAAGCTTGCTCTGACTGGAAGTTCTGACCACGTCTGCGCGCCGGGCGTGCGCAGCCCGGCGCAAGTGAGCGACCGCCCGGACTTCCGGATCGCGAGAATGCACGAGCAGAACAATGCGCGATCGTGCGGGGGCGACCCGGGCGCGGGTGCGGCTAAGACCCGGAGGCGCCGAGGGTCGAGCGTAGCGAGCGCGCGAGCACCCGAGCGCGGTCGGTCCCGCGGCGCCCGGCCCACGGATGCGGTCCCCGCGCCCATGGATGCCATCCAAGCGTGCCGTAGTGCTCGCGCACAACCGCCTTCAGCTCCCCTCGATGCTCGCCGCAAGCGTAGCGGTGCGGGCCGTAGATACCGCGCCCGTGCCAGGTCAACCAGCGACCCGGATCGGCGTCGAGGTACTCGCCATGACGCAGGTCGAGCAGTTGGTGCTCGAGCGCCACCTGGGTCTCCGGATCCGGTCTCGTCCGGCAGAACTCGCACTCGAACACGACCACGACCGACATTGCGTCACGATAGCGCGTCGGGCGTCGCCGGGAACCGCACTCGCCGTGTTGTCCAAATCGCGCGAAAGCCATACGGTCAGCTATGCCATCGGCTTTAATCCTAGGAGGATGGCTATAACGGTTACTCAGCTGACCGCGTTTCTGGCGGTCATTCGCAGCGGGTCGGTCACCGCGGCCGCCGACGAGCTGGTGGTCACCCAGCCATCGGTGTCCTCGGCGATCGCCTCCCTCGCGCGCGAGCTCGGCTGTGACCTGTTCGAGCGAGCCGGGCGAGGGATCAAGCTGACCGCGGCCGGAACCACATTTGCGCCGTACGCCGACGATGTGATCGGCCTGCTGGACGACGGTCGCCAGGCCGCCCGGGAAGCGGCCGCGGTCGCCTCACGCCGGCTGCAGATCGCCGCCGTGACGACCGCTGCCGAGTCGTTCGTCCCCCCACTGATGCGCACGTTCGCCGACCGGCACCCGGACATCGCGCTGACCCTGATCGTCGGCAACCGCGAGCAGGTGCTCGACGACGTGCGCGCGCACTCCGTCGACGTCGCGATCTCCGGCAAACCGCCAGCGGATGACCGGCTGCTCGCCGAGCCGCTGCGCGACAACGAGATCGCCTGCATCACCGCTCCCGAGGATCCGGCGTTCATCGGCGGACCCTTGCGCGCGGCAGACCTGGCGCAGCGAGTCTGGCTGCTGCGCGAGCCCGGCTCGGGCACCCGGGCGCTGGGGGAGCAGTTCCTGGCCGAGCGCGGGCTGAGCCCAAGCACGCTGACGCTCGGCTCCAACGGCGCGATCAAGCAAGCCGCCCGAGTGGGGCTGGGCGTCTCGCTGCTCTCGCGCGCCGCGGTCGAGGTCGAGCTCGAGGCCGGCTGGCTGGGCGAGATTCGCCTCAGCGACGGACCCGCCACGCGCCCCTGGTTCGTGCTCCGCTCCGCGGTCGGCCCACCCCGCCCTACGGTCGACCTGTTCGTCGCCTTCGCGTGCGCGGGGAGCGCCAAGCTCCTGCATAAGATCCCAACCGAAACCGCCTGAGAAATCGGCTGGGATGTTCGCCATCTGGGGGATGGGGAACGCACCAACGGCCGAAAATCGGTCCTCGGGAGGAACGTTATCCAGGTTGCCTTCCCCGGCCCTCGCCTGACGCTGTGGCCGACGGGGAAATGGCGGGCTGCTCGGCAACCGCGGCCGCGGGCGCCGGGGCAGCGGGTGTTTCGGTCACGTAACACAGGTGGGCGCCCAGCGCCTGATTCGGAACCAGCGTGCGCCGGTCACATCCCGTCAGGCGCGCGTCGTAGTCAGGCTCGGCGGCGATCTCATCCTCGACCACGGCAGCGACGCCATCAGGCAGCAGATCGAAGATCAACACGCGCGCCTCCCAGCGCTGGCCGGGCACGTCGAGGCACGATTCGAGCACGCACCAGCCGCCCTGGCGGAGGATCGCCTGGGCGGCCTCAATCACACGAGATCGCTCGTAGCCGGCCATGGGCTGATGCATACTGGTCCCAGCGTTCGGCATCCATCGCAGATCGCTCGCGACATACGGAGAAGCTCTATGGATCGGGGTGTCGACCAGTCCTGCCAATTATAAATTTTTAACTATGTTAATACGGCAAATCAGTACTTGATCCCTATGACTTAACCATCTACCTTGTGACAGGACAGGGGACACGATTGAAAGGCTCACCTGCAATGACGCTGACCAACGACGTACAGAAAAGCCCGAAGAAGGATCGCTGGGCGGCCGGCGTCACCCCATACGCTGAGATGGGCTACTGGGACCCCGACTACGAGCCCAAGGACACCGACCTCCTGTGCGCGTTCCGCATCACCCCCCAGCCGGGAGTGGATCCGATCGAGGCCGCCGCCGCGGTCGCCGGAGAGTCGTCGACCGCCACCTGGACGGTGGTCTGGACCGACCGCCTGACGCCCCACGAGCACTATCAGGCCAAGGCTTACCAGCTTGATCAGGTCCCCGGCGTCGAGGGCCAGTACATCGCTCGGATCGCCTACGACATCGATCTGTTCGAGGAGGGGTCGGTGGCCAACCTGACCTCCTCGATCATCGGCAATGTGTTCGGCTTCAAAGCGCTGAAGGCGTTGCGGTTGGAGGACATGCGGGTCCCGCCGCACTACCTGAGGACCTTCCAGGGCCCGCCGCACGGGATCGTCATGGAGCGCGAGTATCTGGACAAGTTCGGCCGCCCCCTGCTCGGCGCGACGACCAAGCCGAAGCTCGGCCTGTCGGCGAAGAACTACGGCCGCGTCGTCTACGAGGCGCTGCGCGGCGGCCTTGACTTCACCAAGGACGACGAGAACATCAACTCGCAGCCGTTCATGCGCTGGCGCGACCGCTACCTGCACGCGATCGAGGCCGTCAACCGGGCGTCCGCCGCCACCGGCGAGATCAAGGGTCACTACATGAACGTCACGGCGGGGACGATGGAGGACATGTACGAGCGGGCCGAGTTCGCCAAGGAGATCGGCAGCGTGATCATCATGATGGACCTGACGATCGGCTACACGGCGATGCAGTCGATGTCCAAGTGGGCGCGGCGCAACGGCATGCTGCTGCACCTCCATCGCGCCGGTCACGGGACCTACACCCGCCAGAAGACCCACGGCGTGAGCTTTCGTGTGATCGCCAAGTGGTGCCGGATGATCGGCGTCGATCACATTCACGCCGGAACCGTGGTCGGCAAGCTCGAGGGCGACCCCCACATGATCAAGGGCTACTACGACGTGTGCCGGGAGCGCTTCAATCGCGCCAACCCGCAAACGGGGATCTACTTCGACCAGGATTGGGCCTCCCTCGCCCCGGTGATGCCCGTGGCCTCGGGCGGGATCCACGCCGGTCAGATGCACCAGCTGCTGCACTATCTCGGCGAAGACGTGGTGCTCCAGTTCGGCGGCGGCACGATCGGTCACCCGATGGGGATCGCGGCCGGCGCCACCGCCAATCGCGTCGCCGTCGAAGCGATGATCAAGGCCCGCAACGAGGGCCAGGACTACTACGCCGAAGGGCCCGACATCCTCAAACGGGCCGCGCGGGGCTGCCCCGAGCTCGACGCCGCGCTGGAGGTCTGGAAGGACATCACGTTCGACTTCGAGTCGACCGACACCCCCGACGCCGTGGTGAGCGCCACGGTCAGCCGCTAGCCGGCGAAGGACACAGCCATGAGGATCACACAGGGAGCGTTCTCGTTCCTCGAGGACCTGACCGACCCCGAGATCGAGGCGCAAATTCGCTACGCACTCCAGAACGGCTGGGCGATCATGGTCGAATACACCGACGATCCGCATCCCCGCAACAGCTACTGGGACATGTGGAATCAGCCGGAATTCGATCTCACTCCCGACGAGGCCGACGTCGCGATGCGCGATGTCAATGCTTGTCGCGATGCGCGCCCGAACCACTACGTTAAGGTGGTCTGCTACGACAGCTCGCTCGGGCGACAGTCCTCCAGGCTCAGCTTCATCGTCAACCGCCCGCCTGAGGAGCCAGGGTTCCGACTCGAGCGCCAGGACAAGGCGGACCGACAGATGCGCTACACGATTCATCCCTACGCGCATCAGGACCCGGTCGGACGCAGGTACGGAAACCGTGACGCCCCGAGGGCTTGACACCACCGGCCGGCCGCTGGATCCGCAGGCCCGGGACGGCGCGCCCGTGGGTCGCGCACGCGGCGTGCGACCCGGTGACCGCGGATCCCCGTCCTTCTCGGACGAATTCGGCGGGCTCGTGGTCCGACCCACGCGGGACGCGCGGGCGGGCTCGGCGGTCGAGTCGGTGGATTTCGCCGCGGCGGTGAGCGACGGCGAGGCCGACGTCCAATCGGTGCTCCGCAACTCGCGCGTGAACGAAGTGCTGGAGGAGATCGACCGCGAGCTGATCGGGCTGGCACCGGTCAAACAGCGGCTCCGCGAGATCTCATCGCTGCTGGTGATCGACCGGCTGCGCGAGGAGCTGGGCCTGCGCTCCCAGCGCCCGACGCTGCACATGAGCTTCACCGGCAACCCGGGGACCGGGAAGACCACCGTGGCGCTGCGGATCGCCAGCATCCTCCACCGCCTCGGCTACATCGACAAGGGGCACCTGGTGTCGGTGACCCGCGACGACCTGGTCGGCCAATACGTCGGCCACACGGCGCCGAAGACCAAGGACGTCGTCAAGCGCGCGTTGGGCGGAGTGCTGTTCATCGACGAGGCGTACTACCTGCACCGCCAGGAGAACGAGCGCGACTACGGCCAGGAGGCGGTCGAGGTCCTGTTGCAGGTGATGGAATCCGAGCGACAGAATCTGGTCGTCGTGATGGCCGGCTACGAGGATCGGATGGAGGAGTTCTTCCGGGCCAACCCCGGGATGGGATCCAGGGTCGCGCACCACATCCAGTTCCCCGACTATGACGTGGAGCAGCTGATGGAGATCGCTCGCCTGATGATCGATCGGCAGGGCTACGCGATCAGCGAGGACGGTGCTCGGGCACTGCGCGAATACATCCAGCGCCGGGTCGATCGGCCCCGGTTCGCCCACGGGCGCAGCATCCGCAACGCGATCGAGCGGGCGCGGATGCGGCAGGCCACCCGCCTGGTCCAGTACGGCAGGAACCTGACCCAGACGGATCTGGTCACGATTGAGGCTGATGACATCCTGCAAAGCTCAGTCTTCAGCGAAACGCTGACCAGCTAAGGAGGGACCCATGCCGCGCCCCATCATTCTCGGCGTCGTCGGCGATTCGGCGGCGGGCAAGACGACCATCACGCGCGGCCTGGTGCGCGTGCTCGGCGAGGAGAACGTCGCTCATATCTGCACCGACGACTACCACCGCTACGACCGCCAGCGGCGGGCCGAGCTGGGGCTCACCCCGCTTCACCCGGACTGCAACTACCTGGACATCATCGCCCAGCACCTCGTGCACCTGCGCGCCGGTGAGGCGGTGCTCAAGCCGGTCTACCGCCACCAGGACGGCACCTTCGGACCGCCGGTGTACGTCAAGCCCGAGCGATTCACGCTGATCGAGGGTCTGCTCGGCTACTACCTCCCCGAGATGCGCGAGATCTACGACGTGCGCGTGTTCCTCAACCCACCCGAGGAGCTTAGGCGCCGGTGGAAGGTACAGCGGGATTGCTCGCGGCGCGGGTACACAACCGACCAGGTGCTGGCCGAGGTCGACCGCCGGGAAGCGGACTCAGAGGCGTTCATCCGGCCGCAACGTCGGTTTGCCGACATGCTCGTGTCGTTCATACCCCCCAGCGATGAACAGCAGGATCAGACGCATCTGGACGCTGAGCTGACGCTCCAGGACGGGCTTCACCATCCCGACCTGACCTCGTTCGTCAACGGCGGGCCCGACGGACTGACGCTGGTGGAGATCGGCGATTCCCGGACTCTGCGAATCCCCGGGCGGATCGATCCGGACCATGCCGCGGCGATCGAGGAGGCGATCTGGGAGCGGATGCACTTTGCCACCCACCTTCGCGCCCGACGCCTGGGCGAGTTCACGATCGGCACCGATCTGCATCGCTCCGAGGCGCTCGCGCTGGTGCAGCTGCTGATCCTGTATCACCTCGTCACCGCCAGAGCGGCGGTGGCCCTCGGGGGTGCGGGCGCGCGCAGCGAGGACGGCCTCCCGCGGCCGTCCCTCAGCGCCTCTTAGAGTCGATCCCTCAGCGCCACCGACAGTCGATCGTGCTGAAATGGCGTTGTATGTTGGGGAGGGTTCAGCACGCTTGGCTCGCCGGTGGCTATTTCGCCTGAGGGAGACCCTGAGAGACCTCGCCGAACAGGCCCATCACCTGAGCGAGCGCTTCGCCGGTGTAGGCGGTCACCACTCCGACCTTGTCCACCACCGAGCCCGCACGGGTGACAACACGCAGGAACTCCTGGCTGGCACGCATCGCGTCGATCGACGCGAGCTCGCCCCTAATAATGAAGAAGCCCGCCAGGTCACCGCCGTGCGGGGACAGGAGGACCGCCTCGAAGCCGTCGATTTGACCATCCTCCTGTAGCTTGGCGTAGAACCCGACAGTCTCCTGGAACACCTCCAGCGCGAGCTGTTCACGACCCCGCACGACCTGACCCCAACCCACGAACAACGCCTCACCAGCCATGAGATCCCCCTCGTCCGATGTTGTTCTGCAGACCCTAATCCCGACGGCGTGCCGTGTCCATCAATTCGTCCTTGGTGCTTGCCCGTCGTTTGGTCATCCTCGGGTCCGAAGCGCCTTGCTGGGTGCGGACGAGAGAGCTCGGCGAGCTACGCCGGAACGTGGGTCTGGGCCCAGGCGATGATGTTCGCGGTGCCGTTGACCATCGAGCCGTCCGGCAGACGCAGCACCGGGAGCTTCTCCTGACCGCTGAGCGCTTTGAGCTGTGGCCGGCGCCCGGTGGTGAACAGGGCGAACGGAATTCCTCGGCCGGCGATCACCTTGTCGAAATCGTGACCGCCGGCGCGCAGCGCCCGCTGCGCGCGCTTGCAGGCGTGCGGAGGCGGTCCCCCATCATCGATGTGGCAAACGAACAACGTCAGCCGGTCGGCCATGGCATCCTCCTGGACTTCGTGTTCGGCACACTCGCGCGGAGTGTGACGGGAAGTGTCGCGGCCGACCTGCGATGCTCCGGGGGAATGACCGACCAGATGCCCGAAGGCGACCAGCACCGGACCGCGCCGCGCACCGTGGCGCTCAGCGTCGGATGCGAGTTTCAACTCGAGACCGAGCAACCACTCGCCGCGGTGATGCAGGTGGCTCCGTGCCAGCAGGTGGGCGTGCGCTTCGACCGCGAGCAATGGGATACCGGCTCTGACCATCACGGCTACATCGACCTGTACGAGAACCGCTGCGAGCGGTTCACGATCGGGTCGGGCAGCTCGCGGATCGCCTACAGCGCCGAGCTGCTGCTGACCGATCCCGCCGACGTGATCGAGCCCGATGCGCCGGAGACGCCGCTGGGCGCGCTGCCCGACGAGGTGCTGAGCTTCATCATGCCCAGCCGGTTCTGCCTGCCGGACGAACTGGGCGATCAGGCGTGGCAGCGGTTCGGGGGGCTGACGCCGGGCTGGGGGCGGGTGCAGGCGATCTGCGATTTCGTGCACGGCCATCTCGAGTTCATGCCCGGCTCGTCGAACCCGTGGACGACCGCTGCCGATGCGTATCGAGCCGGTCAGGGCGTGTGTCGCGACTTCGCCCACCTGGCGATCACGTTCTGTCGGGCGCTGAATATCCCGGCCCGCTATGTGTTCGGCTACATCCCCGACATCGACGTCCCGCCACCCGATGAGCCGATGGACTTTGCCGCCTGGTTCGAGGCCTATCTCGGCGGTCGCTGGCAAACGTTCGACGCTCGCAACAACACACCGCGGGTGGGACGGGTCGTTGTCGGGCGCGGCCGCGACGCGGTCGACGTCGCCCTGATCACATCGTTCGGCCCCCTGGCGCTGACCGGCTTTCAGGTTCGCGCCGAGGAGATCACGCCGCCCGCCACCCCGCCGGCCGCTGACACCGGTGGTGGCTGAGACCCGCGCGCGCCTGCGCCGCGATGTGGCGGAGCTGCGATGGATCGCGAGAACGTGCCGGTTGCCACCCCGGGTGGCCCGGTTTCATTGGCGGGCGCGGCGATTGGCATGGCAGTGCGGCGACGGATTCAGCCTGAGCTCGGTGACGCGGCCGGCCGACCTGCGGGTGCTGCTCGGTGTGGCGCGCGGCGCCCGCCGGGTGGTGGAGCTGGGGACCGCCACCGGATGGACGGCGATCTCGCTCGCCCTGACCGATCCGGCGCGCGAGGTGGTGAGCTACGACGTGCTGTCGCGAGAGGAGCCGCAGCGCTACCTGCGCCTGGTAGACCCGTCAGTCAGGCACCGGATCGAGTTGGTGATCGCCGCCGGCGCCACCGGACCGCGCGACCGCCGCCCCGTCGACCTGCTGTACATCGACAGCTCCCATCAGCGGGAGGAGACGATCGCCGAAGTGCTCGCCTGGCGAACGTCGCTGCGCCCCGGCGCGGCGATCGTGTTCGACGACTTCCGGCACCCCCACTTTCCGGGGGTGCGGGAAGCGATCGCCGAACTCTCGCTGGAGGGGGAGCAACACGGCACGCTGTTCATCCACCGGGTCCCTGACCGGACGGGTCCCTGACCGACCGGGTCACTGACCGACCGGGTCCCTGACCGGACGGCCCGCCCAGCGGCGGATCCGCGCGGCGGGTCTAGAGCAGGTCCTGCCGGCGGCGCATGACCACTTGCTCGTGCTCGCGCGCGGTCCGGAGCTTGCGAGCCTCTTTGTGGGCCGCCTCATTGCGCTGAGCGATCTCCTTCTTCAGATCGTTGAACGCGGCAGTCGACGTCGATCGCCCGGGGCCCGGCTCGTGAGTTTGCTTGGTCGCGATACGCAACACTCCTTGTGGCTCCCTACGGGGAATCGGCCACAGGAAGAATGCGAGAGCGACACTCAGCGGTGGAGGCTGCCCATCCAGTCTACCGGGCCGGTACCCCCGGTGGTGCGGCTGTCGGGCTGGGCTGGGCTATTCGTCCTCTTCCTCGTGCTGCTCGCGCCAGCGCAGCGACGCCGCCTCGGCGCTGGCCGAGTGGTGGTTGGGCACGACCCGATCGTCTTCTGGCACGATGTCGGGTGCCGGGTGGTCGACATCTTCGTCTGGGTGCTGTTCGCCCCAGCGAGCGGCCGCGGCTTCCACGCTTCTGGACTGATGCGGCTTGTTGGCTTCGGACACTGGACCCTCCTCGGTTGTCCAAAGCAGCCTAACGCGACGGCCGGCGGGCGACAAGCGCCGAGCGCGGACATGACTAAAGTAATCGGTCCGGTTCACCGATATCCAGAGCATGTCAGCGGCCCTCCCGGAGGAATCCGAGCCCTGCGCCGCTGAGGATGATCGCCGCGACGCGCGCGAGGTGTTCGAGGCGGCATTCGCCGACGCGCCCGCCGGCGTTGCGCTGATCGGGCTCGACGGGCGCTTCCTGCGGGTCAACACGGCCGTGTGCGAGATGCTCGGTCGCTCCTCGCCGGAGCTGATCGGCAATCGGACCGAGAACTACTGTCATCCGGACGACGTCGCCGCCACGCGCGGCGCGTACGCCAACCTCGGCAACTCGAGTGAGCCGGTCTCGATCGAGAAGCGCTACGTGCGACCCGTGTTGGACGCGCTCACCGCCAGCGACGAGGAGGCACTCGAGCAGGCCGACAAGGCGATGTACCGCGACAAGGCCGTTCAGCCGAGCATCGAGCGCCCGGCCCCGTCGCGAGCGAGCTCACGGCACTCCCGGGCACCGGCGGCGGTCAGCGACCGGGTCTGAGCTTGACGCTCAGCCGAACCTGACCAGCGCGATGTTGGCGGTTGCGGTGGCGCTCCCATCGGTGATCGTTACGTGTGCGCCGAGTTGGTTTCCCGCCGCGCGCCCGAGCATCGAATGACCTTGCGGTGTGAGCCTGAAGATCAGGTAGCCCAGCTCGCTCGCCCCCAGTTGCTGCGGCCCACCGCGAGCGATCGTGCTGGCGCCGACGTTGATCGTCGTCGTCACGGCGCATGACGCGCCGGCGGAGCAGCCCGCCAGGATGCCGCCCACCCAGCCGGAGGAGACGAAGTCGGTTGCGCCGACGATCCGCAGCGGGCCCGGTGGGCCGACACTCCGGTGGGGACCGCGACCTTTGGTCAGGAACCGGACCAGGGTCAGCGCGCTGGTCGCGGCGGCGCCCGTGCTGTCGCGTACGGTGACCTTGACAGCCAGCCGGTGGCCGGGCGCCCCCGCGAGCAGGGCCCGGCCGGCTGGGGAGAGCTTGAAGTACAGGATGCCGCTGCCGCCCGCGGGGAGCGGCTCCCGGCTGGTGCTGGCGAGGACCGTGCGCCCGGCCGAGATCGTGGTCACGATGTGACAGGGCCTGCCGGTGAAGCAGCCGGCCGGCACGCCGCCGAGGCCGGGCGAGGGCGAGAAAACGCTGTGCCCGAAGATCGCGAGATGCGCCGGGGTGGCGACCACCGGCGAGCTCGCGAGCACCTGAGCTGCGGATCCGAGCGCCTGCACGGCGAAGTACGGGAACGTGCCCTGCACGTTCATTGCGATCCGAGCACCGGGGGTGGCGGCGGCGCTGAGCGGCGTCAACGCGGTGGGATTGGCTCCGGCGAGCACGCGCCAGCCGCTCACACCCGTCGCGCCAGCCCAGCTCGCGCTCAGGTGGATGGCTCCGGCTCCGCCGACGGAGACCGTCAGCGCGGGCAGCGGGGCGGCTACGGTCACGCCGCCGGCGTCGCCCGCGGCGGCGGTGGCACCGTCGAGAAAATTGCTATCGACATTGATCGTGGCCCCGCCGTAGGTGTCGTTGTGAGACCCCCTGAACTGGTGCAGCCGCTGCTCGGATGGCCAGTCGGCGCTGGGCACGAACGGATCGCTGGTTGTCTGCTCCCCGTTCCAGTCGGCGATCCAGATGTCGTCGGGCTCCAGGAACCCGGTGCCGTACTGGGCGGCCAGGTCCTCGATCCCCGAAGCTCCGCTGCCGTAGACGCCGGATACGTAACCGCCCGCGTGCAGCCCCGCGGTCCAGGCGGACAGGAACGCCAGCACCGCCGCGCTGTTCGTCCCACCGGGCGGGTAGGCCTCCATGTCGTCGTAGATCGGGTTTCCGGTGCCGATCCCGAGCGCCTGTGCCTGCTCGATCCCGTCGGCAGCAGCGGCGGTTCCCTCAGCCGTGGCCTGACTGGGATTGATCCTCGCACAGCCACAGGAGTTCGTCGGCGCCTGCAGCCCGACGTAGGTGGGGATCAGATGCCAGCCCGCCGCCGACTCCGCGCTGACCCACGCTGCGGTGAGGTTGGGCTGTGCGCACGCCGAATTCGTGCCGCCGACGTAGATCCCCGCCGCCAGGAAAGGCGAGAACGCCCAGTCGGACATCTGCGCCATGCTCGGGGCCGAGCACGCGTCGAACCCGAGACCCGTGTAGACCGCCCCAGGGGCGGCCGGGCCGGCCCGGGCGACGGCTGCTCGGGCGACGGCTGCTCGGGCGGCCGGGGCTGAGGCTGCGTCCGTGGCGATCCCGCGGGTACCGAGGGCCCGCTGGACGATCGAGGGATGCCGGTTCCAGGTCGCGGTCACGATCAGGCCGCGAGCCGCGATGGTCACCTGGGCCTGCGATCCCTGGCGCGGCTGAGCCGCTCGGTTGGTCAGCGCCGGCAGCACTTGCACAGACCCGGCCGTGCGGGCGGTCCGGGCGGTGCGGGCGGTCCGGGCGGTGCGGGCGGTGCGGGCCGTGTGAGTTGGCCGGGCGCCGCGGGCGCTGATCGGCTGGACCAGGATCGCCTCTGTGCGGCCGATCGAGTGGGCCGGGCAGCGCTGAGCCGAGCTTGGCTGCCCCAGGTACAGCGCGTGGCGGTTGAACCGCACGCAGACGGTCGGGTCAGATGCGAGGCTGTAGACCGGCCACCCCGCCGGCACGGCGATCGTGTACCCGTGGTAGTCGATCACCTTGTCAAGGGCCGCGCCGGCCGTCGCGACGGCGGTCCCGCTGGCGCAGCCGAGCAGCGCCAGCAGCGCCAGCGCACCAAAACGCAGCAGCCGCGCAACCAAGCGAGGATCTCGACCACGCTCGCTGATCATGGGTGACAGACCCACTCCCGACCAGCGTATAACCATGCGCCGGATAACGCGCCTAGCCGCCGGTGGCGTAGTGGCTGGGGCTTCGTGGGTCGCTGCAGAGGAGCGCCAAGCAGTCCTACAGAGTAGTGCCCTTCCACCGACCGGCGTCGCCAGTCACGCATTCGACGTTGACGTGGCCCGGGCGGCCGATCCCTTGGCAGATCGACGAGTGCCGTTAGCGTTAGGTCCGTAGGAAAATTACTTCCCTACGGACCCTCCGCTACGCCTCGGCCGATTCAGTTAGTTGCACATCGAAGCTACGCTCCGGTCTCCACGTCCTCGCTGAACACGATCAGCCCGTGGAGGATGTAGATGCACAGCGCGAAGATCGCCAACGACCACCACGGATGCTGCCCCCCGATCGACAACAGGGACTCCAGCGCACCGAGGCTTGCGGCGACGATCCCGATCACCCGCCCGTAGCCTCCCCCACCAAACAGCGAGAACCCGGCCGTGAGCTGGATGATCCCGACGATGATCGTGATCCATCCCCATGTGTGGAGGCTTGAGAACAGATACTGAGTATTCGCGAAGAAGTGAGCGTTGCCCACCGCCGCGATCCCATAAATGATGTTCAGTGTTCCCGCGATCAGCAACATGATCGCCACGAACACGACCCGGCCCGTACCTCTCATCGACTCCCGCCTTTCTTCCGGCGCCGCCTGGATCGACGGTCGCCCGATCTGGCCGTGGAGTTCGCACTCGACGCCGGGAATCCTTCAGAGCAGGTCAGTTGGCGACGTTCAGACGCTCGCCATCTCAGTCACCTGGGTGAGTCGGAGGTGGTTGCCCGAGGGGTCACGGAAGCCCGAGTCGATCCCGTAGGGGCGCTGCTCGGGCTCCTCGACGAACTCGACGCCGCGAGCTTTCAGCTCCTCGTAGGAGGCGCGGCAGTCGTCGGTGGTGAGGAAGATCGTGCCCGCGAAGCCCTTGGCCATCAAGCCCCGCACCTGGCCCGCCGTCTGCTCGTCCATCATCGGCGGTCCGGGAATCGGCATCAGCGTGATCGCGATCTCGGGCTGGCCGGCGGGGCCGACCGTGAGCCAGCGGAAGTTGCCCATCTCGGCGAGCGTCACATCGGCGCGCACCTCCATGCCCAGCTTCTCGGTGTAGAACGCGAGCGCCTCGTCCTGGTCGTGGACCCACAGTTGCGTGTTGGCGATCTTGATCATGATGCCCTCCTGATTGAACGGAACGGTCGCGGAGCACACTAGCCCCGCCCTGGGCCGCTGTCTTCTCGAAACGTGCTGCGTTGAGGGCGTCCGTAGGCACGTTGAACGCACATCGGAACCAACGCGTGGTGCGCCGCTGGAGGGAAGCTCGCCCGGTACGACGTCGGTGACACGGCATAGGTACGCGTGAACGTGGTGGTGAACGAGCCGACGCTCTGGAGACCCACCGAAAAGCAGATGTCGGCGACTGAGCGGTCGGTGAAGCGCAGCAGTGCCGCTGCGCGCTCCAAGCGCCGGCTGAGCAGATATGCGTGCGGTGACTCGCCGAAGGCGCGGCGGAACTCGCGGCTGAAGTGAGCGCGGGACAGCCGGGCGGCGCGCGCCAGATCGTCCACGGCAAGCGGCTCGAAATACCTCGCGTCGGCCAGGTCCTTGGCGCGCAACAGGTGACGGGCGGGCGGGACGAAAGCCATCTGCCTCAGTATTGCGCGCGCGACCCCCCACCCCCGACCCGCTGCGCCTCGGGTCAGCGGCGGTGCCGGCTGGGCCCGGAGGCGGCTCGAGTCCGGCGCGAGGTCCGCACCGGCCGGCGGTGGGGTTCGCGCGCGGGGCGTCGCTCATGGTCCAGACCGCGAGCCGACAGCCGGCCGTGGTCGCGCAGTCGCACCGGTGCCGGGTCGGCGTCGGGCAGCGGGATGCCGCCGCGCGGGGGCGGTGGGGGCGGTGGCGGCTTGCGCGGACCCTTACCCCAGCCGTCGTCAGACTCGGAATCGGGAGGGCCCGGCGGAGCGGCGAAGCGGGCGAGGATCGCGGGGACGAACAGCGCCGCGAAGATGCACAGAAGGTAGACCAACCCGACGACATTCACTCCGCTGCCCTCCGACTTCCCCGGCATTGAGCAAGGGTAGCGCGCGATGCCCTGATTCGCAGGCACAACCTGGGATTGGTTGCCCGGTCGAACCGCAGTCGGGTGACTGAGACGGAGCGTGAGTTCCCGATCATCCCGGAAGCGGCGCATCGACAGTGGTTGCCGCGGCTCGAGGGGATGATGCCGACTTCGTTTCTCACCTACAGCTTGATCACGCGAAGGCTCGGGACCGCGTCGAAATCGGCATCCTGGGTCAGCAGATCTGCGTCGTGGGCGATCGCGGTGGCCGCGATCCACGCGTCCTGGACACCGAGCCTGCCGTGCCCGGCGGCCCGCATCTCGACCACGAGTGTCGCGAACGCCGATGCCACGGCGCGATCGACCGGCAGAGCGGTCACCTGCCCAGCGTC
>Ga0209839_10000674_pt1 | contig 17353 bp, 14 predicted proteins | sample OrgsoiDNA2013050_FD_185800 | JGI IMG/M metagenome (GOLD analysis project Ga0209839, IMG submission 185800) | Permafrost soil microbial communities from the Arctic, to analyse light accelerated degradation of dissolved organic matter (DOM) -... | ecosystem: Environmental > Terrestrial > Soil >... | reverse complement strand
GCCCCTGGCGCGCCACCCGCGCCAGCATGTGCTCGTTGGGCGCGTGTTGCGAGCACGCCGGATAAGAGTGCGGCACCCAGATCGTCGGCAAGCCGAGGACGTCGGCAAAACAGTCGTTGGGTAAGGACCCACCGAGGTTGGGCAGGATGGCCGGCGGCGCGCCGGTCGTCGCCGCGATCGATGCGCTCGCCCAATGCACCCACGGATGGTCGGGATCGAGCCGAGTCGCCGCCATCGGCTCCATGCTTGCCTGTCGCACTTCGACCATGGCAAAGCCGCGGTCATCGAGGTGAGCGCGCATCGCCGGGACGAACGTGCTCCAGTCGCATCCGGCGACGAATCGGACCTGCATGTGCGCGCTGGCGCGCGGCGGAATGGCGTTGACCGGGTGCTCGGGATTGCCGGTGCGAAACGCGAGCACCTCCAGCGCGTTCCATCCGAACACGCGCTCGGCGGGCGAAAGCTGAGGTTCGCCCCACGTCGGGTCGATCGCCGGCCCGCCCGGCTCCCCGGGCTCGATGTCCGCCAGCGCGCGCCGCACCGAGTCGGGAATCGGCGGCGGGCGCAGCGCGTCGACCAGGATGCGCCCGCGGGCATCGACCAGCGAGGCGATGGCGCTGGCGAGGATCGTTCCGGGATTGGCGAGCAGCCCGCCCCAGTTGCCCGAATGGTGCCCGCCCTCGCGCAGCACGATCTCGAGATCGAAATTGAACGCACCGCGCGAGCCGAGAAAAATCGTCGGCCGATCGGACGAGAGCCGCGGACCGTCGGAGGCGATGAGCACATCGGCGTTCAAGCGATCGGCGCGCTGCTCGCATGCCGCGCGCAGGCCCGGCGAGCCGACTTCCTCTCCCATCTCGAGCAGCAGCTTGGCGTTGAACCCGAGCCGCCCGCGTTGCTCGAGCACGCGTCCCAGCGCGGCGAGATTGATGCTGTGCTGGCCCTTGTTGTCGGCGGTGCCGCGGCCGAACCACCTGTCGCCCGTCGCGCAGAGCTCCCACGGCGAGCGGCCGTCGCTCCACTGCGCGTCGTAACCGCCGACGACGTCGCCGTGCCCGTAGATCAGAACGGTCGGCAACGACGCGTCCTCATGCCGCTCGGCAAAGAGCATAGCCGGCGCACCCGGCATCGGGTTGGGCCAGATCTGCCAGTCGAATCCAAGCTGCTCGATGCTGGGACCGATTTCCTCGGTCAGGTAGGCGGCCAGCGTTTCTGCACGCGCGGCGTTCTGACTTTCAGTGGGATAGGCGACCCGGCGTGCGACTTCGGCTTGAAGCGAGCCGGCATCGAACCAGGTCGTCGCGGAGGCGATTGCGGCGGTGCGGGATGCGTTCATGACGGTCATGGAGCGGGTGAAGGGAATCGAACCCTCGTCGTAAGCTTGGGAAGCTTCTGCTCTACCATTGAGCTACACCCGCGCCGGGCAGGAATTATATCGAACCGGTGCCTCGCCCCGTAGGCTACACCACCGAAAAGCGTGAAAGACGGCATTTCCGGGCGACGAAGGCGGTTGTAACAAGGCTTTTCCCAAACGCGACGCAGCGCTCCAATTGCGCGACAATAGCCGGTTGTAAGATATTGGGCGCAAGGGGGAATCTCGGCACCGTCCGCGGGTCTATAGCTGCTGCGGGCGCACAAGAACAATAACCATCCTGCCGGCGCAAATTGGCAACAACATCGGGCATTCATGGCGAAGCGGAAAAGACTGTTCACGATATTGGCCGGGCTCGCCGGCGTCGCCGTCGTTGTCGGCCTGGTGATGCAATACAACAAGGAGTCTCGCGCGGCGGTGCAGAAGACGTCCGCCGCGGTCCCGGTCAGCGCGGCGCCGATCGTCCTCAAGACGATGCCGGTGCGCCTGACGGCGATCGGCAACGTCGAGCCGTTCACGACGGTCGCCGTCAAGGCGCGCGTTGACGGACAGATCAACTCGGTCAAGTTCAAGGAAGGCGACGAGGTTCGCCAGGGCTCGGTGATGTTCGAAATCGATCCGCGGCCGTTCGACGCCAGCCTCAAACAGGCGCAGGCCAATCTCTTGAGGGACCGCGCGCTTTACGAACGCGCAAACGAGCAGGAGAAGCGCTACAAGGACCTGCTGACGAAGAACTTCATTTCGCCCGACGCCTACGAGCAGGTGCGCACCAATACCGCGACCGCCGCGGCGACGGTGAGCGGAGACGAAGCCGCGATCGACAGCGCGAAGTTGTCGATCGAGTACTGCACGATACGCTCGCCCGTCACCGGTTACGCGGGGCGCATCCAGATCCAGCAGGGTAATCTGGTCAAGGCCAACGATACCAATCCGCTCGTCACCGTCAATCAGGTGGTGCCGATCTACACCTCGTTCTCGGTTCCGGAGCAGAACGTGTCCGACATCCGCAAGTACCAGGCCGCGGGCGTGCTCAAGGTGCAGGCAGCGTTCACCAACGCCGCGCACGCTCCGATCGACGGCAGGCTGTCGTTCATCGATAACTCGGCCGACATGACGACCGGGACGATCAAGCTCAAGGCCGAGTTCGCCAACGTGGACAAGGCGCTGTGGCCGGGACAGTTCGTCAACGTGGTGCTGACGCTTTACGAACAGAAGGACGCGGTCGTCGCGCCGTCGGCGTCGATACAGAGCGGCCCCAGCGGTCAATACGTCTACGTCGTCAAAGCCGACGGGACGGTCGAGCTGCGCAACATCAAGATTGCGCGCGCCGAAGGCAATGACACCGTCGTCGCGAGCGGACTCGCCGCCGGCGAGCAGGTGGTCATCGCGGGCCAGCTGCGTCTTGCACCCGGCACGCGCGTGAACGTCGGCAAGCCCGCGGAAGCATCGTGAACATCGCCGAACTCTTCGTGCGTCGGCCGGTGATGACGGTGCTCGTCATGGCGGGCATCCTGATCTTCGGCATCATTTCCTACCGGCTGCTGCCGGTGAATGCGCTGCCCAATGTCGACTTCCCGACCATCCAGGTGTCGGCGCAGTTGCCGGGCGCCAGCCCGGACACGATGGCTTCGGCGGTGGCGACGCCGCTGGAAAAACAATTCTCGACCATCGCCGGCATCGACTCCATGACGTCGGCGTCGACCGACGGACAAGCCACGATCACGCTGCAATTCACGCTCGAGCGCAACATCGACGCCGCGGCGCAGGATGTGCAATCCGCGATCGCCGCCGCGGCGCGCTCGCTGCCCTCGTCGATGCCCACGCCGCCGACGCAGCGCAAGGTCAATCCCGCAGACTCACCGATACTCCTCATCGTCCTTTCGTCGGCGACGCTGCCGCTGTCCACCGTGGACGAGTACGCGGAGAACCTTCTGGCGCAGCAGATATCGACCGTCAGCGGGGTCGCGCAGGTCGCAGTCTACGGGTCGCAACAGTACGCGGTGCGCATACAACTCGATCCCAACGCGCTGGCAACGCGCGGCATCGCGCTCACCGACGTCGAACAGGCCATCGGCAACGCCAACGTCAACCTGCCGACCGGAACGCTATACGGTCGCGACAAGGCGACGTCGGTGCAGGCAACTGGCCAGCTCATGAACGCGCAAGCGTACGCGCCGATGATCGTCGCCTACCGCAACGGTGCGCCGGTGCGCCTGAACGAGATCGGGCGTGTCTTCGACAGCGTACAGAACGACAAGATCGCCGCCTGGTACAACGGCACCCGCGGCATCATGCTCGCGGTGCAACGCCAGCCGGGCACCAACACCATCGAGATCGTCAATGCGATCAAGCAGATACTGCCGACGTTCGAGTCCCAGCTTCCGCCGTCGATCACGCTCAACGTGTTCTTCGACAGGTCGGTCCCGATTCGCGCCGCGGTACGCGACGTCCAGGAATCGCTGCTGCTGGCGCTCGTGCTGGTGGTCGCGGTCATTTTCCTCTTCCTGCGCAGCGTGTCCGCCACCATCATCCCGAGCCTCGCCCTGCCGATGTCCATCGTCGGCACGTTCGCGTTCATGTACGCGTTCGGCTACAGCCTGGACAACCTATCGCTGATGGCGTTGACGCTGTGCGTGGGTTTCGTCGTCGACGACGCGATCGTGATGCTGGAGAACATCACGCGTCACCTCGAGATGGGCAAGTCGCGAATGCAGGCGACGCTCGACGGGTCCAAGGAAGTCGGCTTCACCATCGTCTCGATGACGATATCGCTGGTCGCGGTGTTCATTCCAGTGCTGTTCATGGGCGGCATCCTCGGTCGCTTGTTGCGCGAATTCGCCGTGGTGATCATCGTCGCCGTGCTGATCTCGGGTGTCGTTTCGCTCACGCTGACGCCGATGCTGTGCAGCCGGATGCTGGTCGACGAGCATCACAAGAAGCATGGCCGCATCTACGCCTTCAGCGAACGCATGTTCGACGCGCTGCTCGAGCGCTATCGGAGCACGCTGGTTTGGGTGCTTCGGCATCAACGCCTGACGCTTGCGGTATTCGGCATCATTACTGTCTGCACGGGAGTCCTGTTCTCGAACATGTCCAAGGGCTTCCTGCCCCCCGACGATTCCGGACAGATTTTCGTGTTCACGGAGGCATCTCAGGACGTGTCGTTCTCCTCGATGGCCTCGATGCAGGGACAGATCGCCGCGATCGTCAAGGAGAATCCTTACGTGCAGGGAGCAATGTCGTCGATCGGCACCGGCGGCCCGAGCGCTTCGCTCAATGCGGGCCGCATTTTCGTGACGCTGACCCCGCGCGAGAACCGCCCCAGCGCGGATGCCATCGTGCAGCAGCTGCGCGGCCCCTTGTCTGGCGTCACCGGCATCAAGGCGTACGTGCAGAACGTTCCCGCGATCCGGATCGGCGGCCAGCTCACCAAGAGCACTTACCAGTACACGCTTCAAGGCACCAACACCGTCGAGCTCTATCAGTGGGCGCCCAAGGTCGAAGAGAAGATCCGCTCGCTGCCCGGGCTGGTCGACGTCACCAGCGACCTGCAAATCGCCAAGCCGCAGGTCATCGTCGACATCGATCGCAACAAGGCGTCCGCGCTCGGCGTCTCGGCGCAGGCGATCGAAAGTACACTTTACGACGCCTACGGCCAGCGCCAGGTTTCGACCATCTACGCGCCGACCAATCAATACTGGGTGGTGATGGAGCTCGAGCCTCGCTACCAGACCGATCCCTCGGTGTTATCGCTGCTGTATGTGCGTTCTGCCACTGGCGCACTGGTGCCGCTCAATAGTGTGGCGAAGCTGACGCCTGCCGTGGGCCCGCTCGCGATCAACCATCTTGGCCAATTGCCGTCGGTGACTGTTTCGTTCGATCTGCGGGGCGGGGTTGCGATTGGCGACGCTATCAAGGAAATCAACCGAGCGACGGCCGAGATGCGGCTGCCGACGTCGATCACCGGCCTTTACCAGGGCACCGCACAGGCGTTCCAGTCGTCGCTGCGCGGCATGGGGATTCTGCTCATCCTCGCGATTTTTGTGATCTACCTGGTGCTCGGCATCCTGTACGAGAGCTTCATCCATCCGCTGACGATACTTTCCGGGCTGCCGACCGCGGGCTTCGGTGCGCTGGTCACGCTGTGGCTGTTCGGGATCGAGCTCAACATGTACGCGTTCGTCGGCATCATCATGCTGGTCGGCATCGTGAAGAAGAACGCGATCATGATGATCGACTTCGCGATCGAGGCGCGGCGCAAGGAAAACAAGGCGCCGGACGAAGCGATCTATCAGGCGTGCATCACGCGCTTCCGGCCGATCATGATGACGACGATGGCGGCGCTGATGGGAAGCCTTCCGATCGCGCTCGGGCTCGGCGCCGGAGGCGAAGCGAGGCGACCGCTGGGACTCGCCGTCGTCGGCGGCCTGGTGGTTTCGCAGCTGCTGACGCTGTTCATCACGCCGGTGATCTATCTCTACTTCGAGCGGCTGCATCAGTGGTACGCCGAGCGGCGCGCGACCGCGCCCAAGCCCTACGACCCGAACGCCGGGCCGCCCGCGACCGAGCCGGTGGCTGCGACGGGCGACTGAAGCTGGCGCGTACGTTCGACGCGCTTAGTCGAGCGCGCGACGCTGGCAGCCGATCGTCCCGGGCGCGCACGCCGCGCATCACAACACCCGTACCGGATGACTCGCTTGCCGCCGCACTGCGTTTGGCGTACCTTTGTCGATGACGCTAGGGGTCCTCCCGCGCTTGGGTTTCGGCGCGTGCAGGTGAGATCACACCCTTGGTACCTGTGCGGATAATGCCGGCGCAGGGAAGCGTGCAATGTCTCCTCGCTCCCTGCCCCGCATTGTCGTGTATGGCCGCCTTTGCAGAGGAGCAGCATGAACGCCAACGACAGTTTCTTCGCCCGCGACGCGCACGTCGACGACGCGGCAATCCAACCACTCCCGAATTCCCGCAAGATCTACGTCGAGGGCTCGCGTCCGGATATTCGCGTACCGATGCGGGAGATCGCGCAGTCGGAGACACCTGCGTCCTTCGGTGCGGAGAAGAATCCGTCGATCGTCGTGTACGACACGTCGGGTCCCTACACCGATCCCGCCGTCACCATCGACATCCGTTCGGGGCTTGCGCCTCTGCGCGCCGGATGGATCGCCGAGCGCGGCGACACCGACGAACTGCCGGAAATGTCTTCGGCATACGGCCGCGCGCGGCTTGCCGACGCGGAGCTCGCGGGGATGCGCTTCGATTTGCATCGCAAGCCGCGCCGCGCGAAAACCGGCGCCAATCTCAGTGGAAACGTCTCACAGATGCACTATGCCCGCCGCGGCCTGATCACTCCGGAAATGGAGTTCATCGCGATTCGCGAGAATCTCAAGCGCGAAGAGGCGCTGGCGAACCTGCCCGCCATTGTCACGCGCCAGCACCCAGGCCAGAATTTCGGCGCGTCGCTGCCGGAGATCGTCACGCCCGAGTTCGTGCGCTCGGAAGTGGCGCGCGGCCGCGCCATCATCCCCGCCAACGTCAACCACCCGGAAGCCGAGCCGATGATCATCGGCCGCAATTTCCTGGTGAAGATCAACGCCAACATCGGCAACTCGGCGGTGTCTTCGTCGATCTACGAAGAAGTCGAGAAGATGACTTGGTCGACGCGATGGGGCGGCGACACGGTCATGGACCTTTCGACGGGCAAGAACATCCACGAGACGCGCGAGTGGATCATCCGCAACTCGCCGGTCCCGATCGGCACCGTTCCGATTTACCAGGCGCTGGAAAAAGTCGACGGCAAGGCCGAGGAGCTGACCTGGGAAATGTATCGCGATACGCTGATCGAACAGGCCGAGCAGGGCGTCGATTACTTTACGATCCATGCCGGCGTGCTTTTGCGCTACATCCCGATGACCGCGAAGCGCATGACCGGCATCGTCTCGCGCGGCGGCTCGATCATGGCCAAGTGGTGCCTCGCGCATCACAAAGAATCGTTCCTCTACACGCACTTCGAGGACATCTGCGAGATCATGAAGGCGTACGACGTGAGCTTCAGCCTCGGCGACGGGTTGCGTCCCGGGTCGGGCTTTGATGCCAACGACGAGGCGCAGATGGCGGAGCTCGCGACGCTAGGCGAACTGACGCAAGTTGCGTGGAAGCACGACGTGCAGACGATGATCGAGGGCCCCGGCCACGTGCCGATGCATTTGATCAAGCACAACATGGACGAGCAGCTGCGTCTCTGCGGCGAGGCGCCGTTCTACACGCTGGGGCCGCTCACCACCGACATCGCGCCCGGCTACGATCACATCACGTCGGCGATCGGCGCGGCAATGATCGGCTGGTACGGCACCGCGATGCTGTGCTACGTGACGCCGAAGGAGCACCTGGGGCTGCCGAACAAGAACGACGTCAAGGACGGGATCATGGCGTACAAGATCGCCGCGCATGCGGCCGACCTCGCCAAGGGCCATCCGGGCGCGCAGGTGCGCGACAACGCGCTTTCGAAAGCGCGCTTCGAATTCCGCTGGGAGGACCAGTTCAACCTCGGCCTCGACCCGGACAAGGCGCGCGAATTCCACGACGAGACACTGCCGCAGCACGGCGCCAAACTGGCGCATTTCTGCTCGATGTGCGGGCCGCATTTCTGCTCGATGAAGATCAGCCAGGACGTGCGCGATTACGCGGCGACGCTCGGCGTCGACGAGAACACCGCGTTGACCAAGGGCATGGAAGCGAAGGCGATCGAGTTCGTGAAAAAAGGCGCGGAGATTTATTCCAAGGCATGAAACGCGGCACGGTCGGTCGTTGATGCACTGCAGAGCAGCGCAGTACAAAAGGCATCTTTAATTGGCTTGACTGTTATTAACGAAGTCTTTAATATCGCTTATGGTAATTAAAGAGTGCGTTAATAATGAGACATACCGGGCGCTCTACCGTGTCGACAGTCCTGGGCGAGAAGGTCGCGGCGTTCGTACCGCATCCTCTCCCGCCCAGCCGACCGGCCCTCGATCCGGCTGCCTATGTCGACCTGAATCGGGACGCCGAGGCGGCGCTCGCCCGCCTGAATGGCGTTACCGGCCTCGTGCCCTCCGTTCAATGGCTGTTATATGGAGCCGTTCGGCGCGAAGCCCTGCTGACCTCCCAGATCGAGGGCACCCAGGCGACGCTGACGGATCTATTCGATACCGAGGCGGAAATCGTCGTTTCCAATCCGAACGACGTGGAAGAAGTTGTCAATTATCTCAACGCATATCGCCACGTTCGGGACAATTTGCACCGCGAGAACGGACTTCCAATAAGCGTGCGTCTCATTCGCGAGGCCCACAGATTGTTGCTCTCCGGAATGCGAGGTGCAAGCAAGCAGCCGGGTGAAATACGCAAATCCCAGAACTGGGTCGGTGGCACTCGACCGGGCAATGCGCTCTTCGTCCCTCCGCCGCCCGAAAACGTCCCGGGATTGTTGAGCGGCCTGGAACACTTCATCCACGACCCAAGCACTTTGCCGCCCCTCGTCCGCGTCGGACTCGTCCATGTTCAGTTTGAAACCATTCACCCGTTTCTCGACGGGAATGGACGCATTGGGAGATTGCTGATTGCAGCGCTGCTCGAACAGTGGGAACTGTTGAAAGAACCCCTGCTCTATGTCAGCGGATATCTGAAAAAGCATCAGCAGGAGTATTACCGCCGGCTCGCGGCCGTTCGAGCCGAGGGTGATTGGGAAGGCTGGTCGCGATTCTTTCTGCAAGGCGTCAAGGAGTCCGCGCAGGAAGCGGAGCAGAGCGTGATCGACATTGCCACACTGGTCACTGGCGATCGCGCCAGACTGCTGAACTCCGGCAATGCTGCCCCGGCCACTTACAGGCTATTCGAGCGACTGCCGTCGATGCCGCGCCTTAGCGTGGAACATGCTGCGACAGCCTTGGGCGTGAGCTTTCCGACAGCGAACGCCGCGATCAAGACGCTGATGGGGCTTGGCATTCTGGTCGAATCCACGGGCAGGAAGAAAAATCGCAGCTTCGGCTACCGCGCCTACATCGACCGTCTGTCGCGCTAGTGCGAGCGGCTCCATCATGAAGCACGCAATCGCCAAGAAACCAGGAATCGCCGGCGCGATCTACGTCGGCATCTCCGGCTGGCGCTACGATCCGTGGCGCGGCGCGTTCTATCCGAAGGACCTGGTGCAGAAACGCGAGTTGGAGTATGCCTCGCGCGCGCTGCCGACCATCGAGATCAACGGCTCGTTCTATTCGCTGCAGCGCCCAAGCAGCTATGCGAGCTGGTACGCGGACACGCCGCCCGGATTCGTGTTCAGCGTCAAGGCGCCGCGTTACATCATGCAGATCCTTCGCTCGCGCGACGTCGTGCCGCCGCTTGCGAATTTCTTTGCCTCGGGGGTCGCCAATCTGCGCGAAAAGCTGGGGCCTATCCTCTGGCAGTTTCCGCCCTTCTTCAAATACGACCCGGAGCTCATGGATCGTTTTCTTTCGCTGCTTCCCCATGACACCGACGAGGCGAGCGCGCTGGCGCGGCGTCACGACGACAAGGTCGCCGGGCGCGCACAAGTGGAGTTCGGTTCCGCGCGCGCACTGCGGCATGCCATCGAAGTGCGTAACGAAACCTTCGTCGACCCTGCGTTCGCAGCGCTGCTTCGCAAGCGCAACGTGGCATGGGTCATCGCCGATACCGCCGGCAGATGGCCGGAGTACGAGGACATCACCTCCGATTTCGTCTATATCCGGCTGCACGGCGACGAGGAGCTCTACACCAGCAACTACATCGACAAGGTAATCGCGCGCTGGGCAAAGCGGCTTCGGCTGTGGAGCGACGGAGCGGAGCCGCCGGACGCGCGCCGCTTTTCAACCAAGCCCGCTCCCAAGGGTACTTCCTTGCAGCGGCGGCGCGATGTGTTCTGCTACTTCGACAATACGGCCAAGGTCCACGCGCCCGCCAACGCGCGGCGCCTGCTGGACAAGCTCGGCGTCGTCTGGCCGTAACCGATCGGCTGGCCGGCGCCCGGCGCCGATCGCGACGCCCGTTCTACGATCTCATATCTCAAAAACGAAGCTCCAAATTGGACCCGCGTAACTGTGTCTCACGGATATGCGTACGATATCGACACGTTCCCAAATTGTGTCGATGAATTTACTTTTCATCGACATATTAGTAAACTTCCTTGTAAATTAATGCGTTACACATATGTCGATTCCCCGCGCGGCATGCAATATCGCCGCCATTGTGACGACGGCTATCACCATCGCCTTGCTGGTGGTGCTTCCGGCGACGTCGGGATCCGATTCTCGCCAGGCCGGGCCGCAGCTGGCGTCGAGCGCCATCGCGACGACGCCCGTGCTGATCGAACGTTGACATTGAACGCGGCCCCCGGCAGGTTGCGGCAGGACGAAGCGGTTGCCTACTCGAGGCTTCACGCTCCGCGCTGCTAAAGCTATGGCGGCGGGTCCGCGCCTTCTTCCGGCCCTCGGCCGAACAGGCCGCGCACGAGGCCCCAGACACCGAGCACCGCTACGCCGAGACAGACGATCGCAAAAAATCCCGCGACGATGCGCGCCCACCACGGCATCGGAGCGCTGCTGGCAAAACCGGCAACGCCTCCGATCGTCCACGTGCCATCGGCAGCGGGATGGAGCGGCGTGAGCGCCAGCGCGGCGCAAACGAGGCCGAACGCGCCCATGAACAGCGCAAACGAGAACGTGCGCAGCCGCGGCCAGGACCCCGGAAGCGCCGCAAAGACGCCGATCGCCGCGAACACGGCGCCCAGTACGATCACCAAAGGATAGTCGCTTGCTGGCAACGTCGACGACCACCAGGGCCCGGCGAGCAGCGCCGCGCCGATCAGAAAAGCAAGCAAGCCTGGAACAGCTCTCATGCGAAACCACGCAGTGCGCGGGTTGCGAGACCTTGCAAGGAAGAAATTGGCATCCTGAGCTAATGCTTAGGCAATGTCCGTCTGCGCCTGAACGCAACGATGTAAATCGCCACATTGATCACGACCACCATTGCGCCAAGAACGGTCTGCGTCTCCCGCGTCAGCCCATCGGGATACAGGAGCGACACGACATAGTGATCGATGAAGCCGCCGGTGTATCCCGCTTCTCCTGCTTCCCGGCGCAGGAGGACTTCCATGGGCGTCAACGGGCAGACCGTTGCGCTGAATTCTACAAAAGCGGCCCAGACGACCGCGGGAATATGCAGCCAGGCGAGGCGCGGCCAGCGCAATAGCAGGAGCGCGCCAAAAACGACGAACAGCACGAACGCGAAGTGTGCAATGAGAATTGCATCGGCGACCGCGCGATATGCCATGGCGACGGATGAAGCGACGACTATGCGGCGACGTTGATGCGCACCGGCACGCGCCGGCGTCCCCACTGACGATCGAAACGCTCGAAGCGGCCCGGAATCGTCGTCCCGCAGGTTTTGCACGCGCCTTCCGGCGTGACGGCGTAGCTCAGGATCTCGTGCCAGTCGCGAACGATCACCGGCTTGGCACAGCCGGGACAGAAAGTCGTGCCGCCCTCGACGTCGTGCACGTTGCCGGTGTAGACGTAGCGTAGGCCCTCACCCAGCGCGATGTTGCGCGCGCGGGTCAGCGTCGCGGCGGGCGTGCGGCCGATGTCGGTCATCTTGTAGTCGGGATGGAACGCGGTGAAATGCAGCGGCACGTCGGGTCCGAGCTCGCGCGCGATCCATTGGCATTCCGCCTCGAGCTCCGCGTCGGAATCGTTCTTGCCCGGAATCAGCAGCGTCGTGATCTCGGTCCAGACATTCGTCTCGTGTCGCAGGTAGACCAGCGTGTCGAGCACCGGCTGGAGCTTCGCGCCGCAGACCTTGACATAGAACTCGTCGGTGAATCCCTTCAGGTCGACGTTCGCCGCGTCCATCTTTGCGTAAAAATCGCGCCGCGCCCCGACGCCGATGTAGCCGGCTGTCACCGCGACGGCCTGGATGCCGGCGTCGTGGCACGCATCGGCCGTATCCATCGCGTACTCGGCAAAGATCACCGGGTCGTTGTAGGTGAAGGCGACGCTCTTGCAGTTGGCGCGCTTGGCCGCGTCGGCAATCGCCTGCGGCGACGCGCGATCCATCAGCGTGTCCATTTCGCGCGACTTGGAGATGTCCCAGTTCTGGCAGAACTTGCACGCGAGATTGCAGCCTGCCGTGCCGAAGGAAAGGACGCTCGACCCGGGATAAAAATGATTGAGCGGCTTCTTTTCGATCGGATCGATGCAGAAGCCGGACGAGCGGCCGTACGTGGTCAGCACCATCTGATCGCCGCTGCGCTGCCGCACGAAGCAGGCACCGCGCTGGCCTTCCTGCAGGCGGCAGTCGCGCGGACACAGATCGCACTGGATGCGCCCGTCGTCGATGAAATGCCAATAGCGGCCGGGATGATCGCTCACGACGCTGCTTCCACGGAGTGAAAATCGGTGCGCAGATCGGTTTCGCGCCACTTGGTGACGCCGTAACGCGAAACCTTCACCGCCGCGCTCCAGAAATCAATCGGCAGGCCGGCCTTGCGCTTCAGCTCGGCGAGAAACGCGGGCGGCTCGGGAAGCGAGTCCCACACTTGCGGCAGGAAAGTCGCGCGCCTGCCCGCGAATTCGAGCACCACGCCGTCGATGCCCGGACGAAGCCGATCCAGCAACGCCCGCTCGCTCTCCGATGCCACGGCCTCGGTCGCCGAGAGCAGGGAGACTTCCACCGACGTATCGATGAATTCGTCCGTGCTCAAAGGCGGAAAACGCGGATCGGCGAACGCCGCCGCGACCGCGTTGGCGCGCACGTCGACGCCGAGCGGCCGCCGCGCCTCGAGCGAGCCGATGCAGCCGCGCAGCGCGCCGTGCTTGGACAGCGTGACGAAGGTCGCACCTGGCAGGGCGAGCGCCGGGTGCTCGGGCTGATCCGGCACCGCATTGGACACCGTGCCGCCCGATTCACCGAGCTCGGCGCCGATTGCATCTCGCGCCGCCGTCACCAGCGAGCGGCCGAGCTCGTTGTCAGGCATCGACGGTCTCCTCGAGGCGCATGCTTGCCGCGGTCTCCGGCTCGTTGCGCGCGAACGCGAACGCGGCGTAGCCGACCACCCGCGATTTGTCGCCCGCGGTGTCGCCGGAATTGCGCAGGTCGATGAGCTCCGCCTCGAGTCCGTGCCCGCGCGCGCAAAGCGCCAAGCCGTTGATCGGCGTGGCGCCGCACGCCTGCTCGTGATCGAGCGTTTCGGCAAGGGCGAGAATGTCGTCGGCAGTCGAACGATCGATCTCGACCGCCTGCTCGTAGCGATGGTAGTGCGACAAGTCGGAGCTCACCACGATGAGCGTCTCGGGGCCACCCCAGACTTGCTCGATCACTTCCGCGACTTCCGCCGCCGACGCGTCCCCGACCGCGAGCGGGACCAGCGTGAATGCATCGAGCACCGTCTGCAGGAACGGAAGCTGCACTTCGAGCGAGTGTTCCAGCGAATGCGCGGCCTCGCTCTCGCACACCTGAGGCAAGGCACGCAAACGCGCTGCGCACGCGGAGTCGACATCGACGGTGCCGAGTGGAGTGACGAAGCTGTCGGCGCCGGGAAGAGCGACGCCGCGAATCGGCACCCGGTGCACGGGCCCCAGCAGGACGACACGGCGAATGCGCGATCGGGCCGGGAGCAGGCGCACGTAGGCGCTCGCGGCAATCGGGCCAGAATACACGTACCCGGCGTGCGGGACGATCAGCGCCTTCGGCCACGCGGGGTCGGCCGCGGCCGGCCGCGGCGCAGCGGCGAGCAATGCGCGCACGCTGGCCTCCAGCGCATGGGGTGCGCCCGGATAGAACATGCCAGCCACGGCGGCAGGACGAACGGTGAGCATTTACTACCTTGTTGGTGCCCTTGCGAGCCTACAGTCGCAAGGTCGGGACGGTTTCGCTATGGGCAACCCCGCCAGCAACGATTGTCGCGCTGTCGCGACCGTATTGCCTAGGTCTCAGGCACATAAGCGCGAATCACGCTACTTCGCGGCGGGCAGCGTGACTTTCCGGTCCGCCATGTGGCGCAGGTAGGCAAGCAGGTCGGTCAGCTCCCGGTCGGACAGGGTCGCGATCGGAAATTTGGGCATTCTCGCGGCCGGCCAGCGGCGCAGCGATTGCGAATCGCGGATGAGCCGCCGCAGCGCGTCGACACGCAAATACTCGGTCGGGCTGTAGGGAACGTTCAAGTCCGGGCCGATCGTCGCGTCGCCGCCGAGGTTCAGGGTGTGGCAATTCGAGCAGTGCTTTTCGTACGCCGCGAACCCGTGCCGGATCGGGTCCTGCGCCGACACGCCCGGGGCTGGCGCAAGCATGGGAAAGCGCTTGACCAGCGGCGCGACCGATTCGATCCGCACGATCTGAAAAGGCCATTGTCCGGGAGCAATGCCGCCCTGGTCAGGGTGCGCCCAGACCAGGTAGAACGGACCCGCGGTCGCGCTTTCGCCAGGCTTCAACGTCGGCCACGGAGTGTCGGGCGGCTCGATCGCCAGATACGCAATGGCGCCGGCGCCGCGCGCCAGGAGCGGCGCGGCTGGAAGCGTCGCGACGTAGCCGTCGCCGGCGACGAAACGAATGGTCTCATCGGTCCCGACGCCGGCGAGCAGCGCCGAGACCGGCACCGCGCGGTAGGTCATGTCGTGCTTGTAGGCGACGTCGCCCGGGATCGTGATGCTGGTCGCTGCCGGCATGGCGAGCAGGCTCGCCGGAGCATAGGTGGCCATCTTTCCGCCGACGACGATGGTCAGCTCCGGCTCAGACGCGGCTGCTCCCTGCGCCAGCGCGGCGCCGAGCACACCGCAAAAAAGAAAGTGCGGACGCAGCAAGCGTCACTCCTCGGGCGCCGCAAGGCGGACGATATAGCCGCCGGACTTTTCATCGCGCTCGAGCTTCAGGCTGCCGCTTTTTTCGGCCGTTTCGAGCAAGCCGTTGAACGAGCGGAAACCATGGTACGACTCGGTGAATCCGGGATTGCGCCGCTTGAGCGCCTGCTTGACCATCGAGCCCCAGATTTTTTCCTCGTCGCCGCGCTCGGCGACCAGCGCCTCGACGGTCTCGACCACCAGATCCAGCGCCTGCTGCCTGCGTTCCTCATCGCTCTTTTTGAGCGGCTCCTTGTTCTCGCCGCTGGCCGACTTTGCTGCACCCTTCGGCGGCTCGCTTGCGGAAGCCCTGGCAGCGGGCTTGCGCGCGGCCGGGCGCTTTTTCTCGCGCACCAGATCGTCGTAGAAAATGAACTCGTCGCAGTTCGCGATCAGGAGGTCCGAGGTCGAGTTCTTGACGCCGACGCCGATGACGACCTTGTTGTTCTCGCGCAGCTTGGACACCAGCGGCGAGAAGTCGGAGTCGCCGCTGATGATTACGAAAGTCTCGACGTGCGACTTGGTGTAGCAGAGATCCAGCGCGTCGACGACCATGCGTATGTCAGCCGAATTCTTGCCGGACTGGCGCACGTGCGGTATCTCGATCAGCTCGAACGAGGCCTCGTGCATCGGCGCCTTGAACGCCTTGTAGCGATCCCAGTCGCAGTACGCTTTCTTGACCACGATGCTGCCCTTGAGCAACAGCCGTTCGAGCACCTTGCCGATATCGAAGCGCTCGTACTTCGCGTCCTGAACGCCCAGCGCGACGTTTTCGAAATCGCAGAACAGCGCCATATTGGTGACTTCGGGGGAGTGGGCCATGGTCTTTCGATAAGGCTCATCCGCGCGGGGCGCGCAAAGGGCGGCGGGCGCGAGATAGAATGAGAACGAGAATCGTGCGTGCCGCTACGATAGCAGCAACCGGGCCAGTGTGGAAATGGCCGGATTCGAGACCTCGCGATGACGACTTCCCTCCCTGCGCTGTCACTGCTGGAAACCCGCGTGCTGGGCGTGCTGGTCGAAAAGCAGCACACGGTCGCCGACACGTATCCGCTGACCTTGAACGCGCTGGTCGCAGGCTGCAATCAGAAGACCAGCCGCGACCCGGTGTTGAGCGCCACCGACGCGGAGGTGCAAGCTACAGTCGACCGGCTCAAATCGCTGTCGCTGCTCGTCGAATCGAGCGGCGGCAGGGTGATGCGCTACGCGCACAACGTCGAGCGCGTGCTGGCGCTGCCGTCGCAGGCGGTCGCACTTCTTGCATCGCTCATGTTGCGCGGACCGCAAACGCTAGGCGAGCTTCGCATCAACACTGACCGCCTGCACCGGTTCGCGGATATTTCAGCGGTCGATGCATTCCTGCAGGAGCTCGCCGCGCGCCCGAGCGGCGCGATGGTGGCCGAGCTTCCGCGCGCGCCGGGATCGAGAGAGAACCGCTGGATGCATCTGCTGTCAGGCGCGCCGCCGCCGGACAGCGCTCCCTCCGAACATTTCGCGCCGCCGCCCGGCGATTTCGTCGCTCTGACGGAAATCACGGCGCTCAAGGCCAACGTGCGCCATCTGGAGGAGGAGCTCGAGGCACTCAAGACCACGGTCGCCAACCTGCGCCGCGAGCTCGGCAGCAGCTAGATTCGCGCGACGCGCTCGGCGGTCGAGCCGCCGAGGGAACGGTGTAAACTGGCTGCCGATGCCGCCCTGGAGCGTTGCAATCCTGCCCGGGTATCGCCGGCGCCCCGTCACGAGGAGGAGTTCTGTCATGCCATGGGTCAAGTTCATTTCGCTTCTCGTCGGGGGCGTTGCGCTCGCCGCGCAAGCACAGGTCCCCGCAGGCTATCCGGCCGATTACAAGGCCATCGTCGACGGCGCCAAGAAAGAGGGCAAGGTCGTCGTCTATTCGACCACCGACGCCAAGCTCGCCTCGCCGGTGATCAAGGACTTCGAGGCCGCGTTCCCGGGAGTGAAGGTCGAGTACACCGACTTGAACTCGACCGAGGTCTACAACCGCTTCATCAGCGAGAACGCCGCCAACGCGACGTCTGCCGACGCGGTATGGAGCTCGTCGATGGACCTGCAGATGAAGCTTGCCGCGGACGGCCTGGCGATG
>Ga0209839_10000672_pt1 | contig 17445 bp, 12 predicted proteins | sample OrgsoiDNA2013050_FD_185800 | JGI IMG/M metagenome (GOLD analysis project Ga0209839, IMG submission 185800) | Permafrost soil microbial communities from the Arctic, to analyse light accelerated degradation of dissolved organic matter (DOM) -... | ecosystem: Environmental > Terrestrial > Soil >... | reverse complement strand
CGCCAGCGGGCGCCGCCGTCGATCACGAGCGTCGGGCGGCCGTGATCCTGCATCCGCTCGACCGTGATCTCCACCGCTGCCACTCCGTCAACGAGCGACTCCTCAACGACCCTCGCTCGGCCGTGAGCGGTAACGGCGATGTCACCTTCGCAAAGGATCGTCAGCGCAACTCGCGGGTCGGCGCGCAGTCGCACCAGCGACTCTCGGCCGGCGGCAAGCCCGAGCAGTATGCGGCGCGGCGCGGCACGCAACGCCGTCGAGACGGGGATCGCGTGGGGTGCCACTCCACTCGTCGAGAGGATCATCACCGTGCCCGTTGGCCATTCCGGCAGCACGAGCCGCGAGGTCTCCAGGCGCGGGACGCGCGCGTCGCTCATGTCCTACAGATTGATCTGGTAGATGATGAAGCCTCGGTTCAGCGCCACTCGTTATAGGCGCCGAACAGGATTTCCCATTCGCCGCGGTCCGCCGTCGTGAGCTTGTCGATGCTGATCATCTGCGTCAGCCAAGCCACTGCGCCAGGAGCGGATCATCTGCCGCCGCCGCACGCAGCGCCTGGAGCGTACCGCCACGGAGCTCGTGCTTGGTGCGGGCGTACGCATCCGGCGGAAACTCAGCCAGTTCACCTGCGATCTGAAGTGCCCGCGGCAGGACAGACTGTGGCTCGAGCACTTCGTCGAACACCCCCAAGCGCAGGCACTCACCGGCATCGACGAGCCGATTGCCGAGCGCGATCACCCTCGCCGCATGCGGCGCGAGTTCCGCGCGCACGACGCCGATCGCGGCCTGCGGGTAGGGCACCCCGACCTTGATCTCGGTGAGCCCATACCGCCCGGCGCTCGAGGCCACGCGCAGATCGGTGCACAGCGCGAGCACCAGCCCGCCCGCGATTGCGTGGCCGGTGATCGCACCGACCACCGGACAGGCGAGCCCGTAGACGCCGAGCGCCATGGCATTGATCTCCTGCACCATCATCCGCTGCTCCGCTGGTCCGTAGGCGGGAACCGCCTTCAGATCCACCCCCGCAGAGAAGAACCCTTCGCGCCCTGAGATCACCAGCGCGCGCGGGGGATCGGACGCCACCCGCTCAACCGCCGCAACAACCGAGTGCAGCAGCTCGAGGTCGATCGCGTTCGCCGGCGGCCGATCGACGGCCAGAACCGCTACACCATCCAGCTCGGTGACCGAGACGCAGTCCACGGCCTGAACCTTACGTGGAGCCTAGCGCGTATGACGCGTGCTTTCGAGGGGCAGCGCGAGATCGCGATCTCGATCCGGACAGGATTCCGGACGAAACCGATGCCCCCTTGCCTGGGACTAGCCGACGCCCCCCTCACGCATCTTCGAGAGCGTTCTGAGCTGAGAATGCTCTCGGAGAAGCGGCACCGGAACCGACTCAGCGCCGGCATAGCCGGCGTCGTGGCCGCCGACCAACGCATCTTGGAGAGCAATCTCGCCGGAGAATGCTCTCGGCTATGCGTTAGGGGGGCCGACGCTATGCGGCGGCGGTAGCGCCGAGCGGGAACCGGACGCCGGTCAGTTCCTCCGAGACGTCCCATAGACGGCGTGCGACGTCGGCGTCCCTGGCGGCGTTGGAGCGTCCCACGAGCTTGGGCGCGCCGCGCTGCTCCATGAAGCCGCCCGGGCCGGCGAAGCTGTCGCCCGGGAGCTCGGCCACCGCGGCATAGAGCGTCGGCAGCGCGCCGCCGTTCTCGTCCTGGGCGAGCAGCCGGTTGCCGGCGGCGTTGACGACGTCGAGCAGTCGGCGTCCGCTGTGAAACTGCAGGTTGGTCGCCGCGTAGCCGGGGTGCGCGGCGGTCGCGAGAACCGGTGAGCCGGCGGCGGTCAGCCGACGCTGGAGCTCGCTGGTGAACAGCAGGTTGGCGAGCTTTGACTGTCCGTAGGCGCGCCACGCCCTGTAGCGCCTGTGTTCCCAGTTGAGGTCGTCGAAGTCGATGCTCCCGATCCGGTGCCCGGTCGAGGACACGGTCACCACCCGACCGGTGACGTGCTCGAGCAGCAGGTTGCTCAGCGCGAAATGGCCGAGGTGGTTGGTCCCCAACTGCAGCTCGAACCCCTCGGCGGTCCGGGTCAGCGGCGGCACCATCACGCCGGCGTTGTTGATCAGTAGATTGATCTCGCCGTCCCAGCCAGCGGCGAACTCCCGCACCGAGGCGAGGCTCGCGAGGTCGAGCCGGCGGACCTCTGTGTCGCCGGGCATGCTCGCTGCGGCGCTCTGGCCTTTGCCGGTATCGCGGACGGCGAGGACGACGCGAGCGCCGGCCCCCGCGAGCGCGCGGGCGGCGGCGCGGCCGATGCCGCTGTTGGCGCCGGTGACGATTACGCTGCGGCCCGTCAGGTCAGGAATGTCGGTGGTGCTCCAGGAAGTAGTCATGAGCAACAATGTATCCGATGACAACAATGATGTCAACGACAACTTTCTCAGCTAGGCTGTCAATCCCGTGAACGAGCGCCCCTATCACCACGGCAACCTCCGCACCGCGCTGCTCGCGCAGGCCGAGCGCACCGTGCGCGAGCGCGGCGTCCAGGACCTCTCGCTGCGTCAGCTCGCGCGCGAGGTCGGCGTCAGCCACGGGGCGCCGCGCCGGCACTTCCCCGACCGCCAAGCGCTGCTCGACGCCGTCGCCGAGGCCGGGTTCGCGCGCCTGGGCATCGAGCTGCAGACCGCCGTCACCGGCGCTGGCGAGAACTTCCAGGCGCGGTTGCGAGCGACCGCTGCAGCCTACGTGCGCTTCGCCACCCGCGACGCCGCGCTGCTGGAGCTGATGTTCGCCGGCAAGCATCGCGAGGAGTCCGGAACGTTGAACGAGGCCGCCGACCGCGCTTTCTCGGTCATGCTCGAGCTGATCCAACAAGGGCAGGCCGACGGCGCCCTGGAACCCGGCGAGCCCGAGCGAGTCGGCCTCGTCTTGTTCGCCACGATCCAAGGCATCGCCGCGCTCCTCAACGGTGGCATGATCAACCCCGAGCAGCTCGATGAGCTCGTCGCCGACGCGATCGCCCACTTCCTACGCGGCTCACGTGCACCTGTATGAGCGGGGCGACACCGCCCAACCGCGCGTAGCCTCCCCCACCGCTGGACAATCGAGTGGCGGTTGGCCACGGCACCGGTTTCAGGGCTATTGCACCTTGCCACGGGCGCTGACCGCCCAAGCCGCTTGGATCCGCCCGCGGCGATGGGCGTACATGACGTCATGCAGGTTTACCGTCGTGTCAATGTGGGATGGAAGCAGCGTCACCCGGTCACCGACCGACAGCTCGCGACGTTCCGCCTCGCCGGTTGGCGTCAGTGTCCCGTGCTCGTCTCCGGCGTGCTGGTAGCACCAGCCCGGGGCATCCGTCAGCCGCGCGGGCCCGGAGTCGTTCGAGAGCGTCTTCAGCCCCGCGTCGATCACCGCACGGTCAGTGGTCGGGCAGCTGATCACGGTTGCGATCCCGACGAGCGCCGGTTGGTAGGAAACACCCCCGGTGTCCAGATAGTCGGTGTCCATGAACATGAACGACCCCGGCTGAACTTCGGTCACCGACTCGTGGCGCGCGCAGAACTCAGCCGTTCCGGTGCCGCCTGTGGTCACCACATCGACCGAATGGCCGGCCGCGCGGAGATCCCCGACGGCCCGCGTCAGGCGCTCCATCGCGTGATCGCACAGTCGCTGTCGCTCGCCCGGGTCGCGAACGTGCTGAAGGTTGCCTTCGTATCCCTGCAGCCCGACGAGCCGGAGCCGGTCGAGGCCCCGGATTCGATCCGCCAGTGCGCGCGCGTCCGCGGGCGCGACGCCGCAGCGATCCTGCGCCACATTCACCTCGATCAACGCATCGATCGCCTTCGGCAACGTCGCGTCGATCGCCGACGCACCCTCCCACGAGTCCACGACCACGCACACGCGCGCGTCCGGCCAACGGCCGACAAGCCGCGCGAGGCGACGACACTTGATCGAACCCGCGAGCTCCGTGGTGATCAGCACGTCATCGATCCCGGCCTCGAGCATCACCTCCGCCTCGCTGAGCTTGGCCACACAGATGCCCGCCGCCCCCGCCTCGAGCAGCCGCCGAGCCACCTCGGGGCTCTTTGCCGTCTTCAGATGCGGCCGCACCCGGACTCCCGCGAAACGGTCCAGACACCGGCGTAGATTGCTGTCGAACACGTCAAGGTCGACGATCAGGCTCGGGGTGTCCAGCTCGTCGACCCGAACTGCGGCCAAGTCCTGCCCCGTCCTGGTCCGAGCACTCGTCATCGTTCGGCCATTCTGGCGCGCCCCGTCGAGAGCCGGGTTCCCCTCGGCCGGTTGCGCATTGGCGTCCTTGGCTTAAGATCTCGTGATGGCCGCGTTTGACCCCGCCGTCCTGCTGGCTCAGTACCGGCCGGTCGTGCAGTACGACTCGCTCGAGAGCTACTACACCGACTGGGCCGCGGTGATCACCGACCGGCCAGGAAATGTTCTCAAACGGGCAGATGGGACTGTGCTCGCGGCGGCGGGTCCGTCCAGCGGCGGCGTCCCGCGACTGAGCCTGAGCTTTCTCCACCCCCAGACCTATCCGACCGGCCAACCGGTCGCGGCGACCGATTACATCGCTGAGGTCGGCTCTGACTACGTGACTCAAGCACGCCAGATGCACGGGCTGGCCGGCTACGCGAACAAGGTGCACGGTCGTGTCGTCGAGCAGGCCGGGGTCACCTGGCTGCAGTATTGGTTCTTCATGTACTACGACGACCCGAGCTTCCTCGGGCTGGGAACGCACGAGGGCGACATCGAGATGATCCAAGTGCGGCTCGCTCCAAGCGGACAGCCGGAGGCGGTCAGCTACGCGCAGCACCGCAGCGGAGTCACGGCAAACTGGAACCAGGTTGAACAGCAGAGCTCCTCACCGGTCGTCTACAGCGCCCGCGGGACCCACGCATCGATGTTGCGCGCAGGCGACCTGCTCAGTGACCGCTCGTTCGTGCCCGACCACAACGACGCCCACGGGCCGCGTGTGCAGCTTGACCTGATCGCGCTCTCCGAAGCGCAGACGCCGTGGGCGTTCTGGCCCGGCCACTGGGGCGGCACCAAACCCGAGGACCAGATCCTGGGACAGGTCGGCGTCGAAGCCAACAGTCCAACCGCACCCAACCAACATCGCGCCTGGACGGACCCGGCCGGTTTTCATGCCGGCTGTGAAGCCGCCGACCTCCCCCCCGTCGGCGAGGTCCATCGAACGGGTCTCCCAGAGCCGGCAGCACCGCTCCTACAGGTCCAGCGCGATCCCGCGCGCGGCGTGGTGAACGTCAAGTTCGAAGCTCCGGCCGGGCCGGCCGGCGTCACGCCGGCGAGCCTGGTGATCGCCGTCGACTCATCCAGCGGGCTGCAGCCGCCCGCGACGACCGTTGTCGCCCTGCCAGCAGCGGGGGGCGAGCTGGAGGCGCCAATCGGGCCCGACGCGGGCTCGGTGACGATCAGGGCCACCGTTCACGCCGACAACGGCGCCGTCAGTCCGACGAGCACCGCGTCGCCGGACTCGCCGTAGCGCCATCGGCGTTCGCGTCTGCCTCCGGGGGGCAGCGCGGCCATTCCGGCGGACACCGACGAACTCGTGCCGCGCCCCGATCGCGTCCGCCGTTGCTGCGATCATCGCTCGCTCGCAGTGATGCCATCACTCCACAGCCAAGCTCACGCAACGGTCGACGCCGACCCTCGGGCCGCAACTGCAGTGAGCGTGCCGGTCGAGGCGGGCAGGGAGCCGATGGCCCCAACGGCGCTCGGCCTCTACGAGCCGCTACTGGAGCGTCTGCGAACGGCGTCTCCGGTTCTCGATCAGCGCTCGACGCTTGTCGATCAAGCGCTCGAGGTGTGGGCGCGGCCGGGGTTCGAGACCTTCATCTGCCTACCGCGGCTGAGGTTTGAGCCGTTTCCCTATCAGTTCGAGGCGGCCGCGCGGGTGCTTCGCCACATGCAGGGCCGGGCCATCCTCGCCGACGAGGTCGGACTCGGCAAGACGATCGAGGCCGGGATCGTGCTGAGCGAGCTTCGCCTTCGTGGCCTGGCGAGTCGCGTGCTCGTGTTGACTCCCGCGGGCCTGGTGGGGCAATGGTGCGAGGAGCTCGAGCGCAAGTTCGCGCTTCCCTGTGTGATTGCCGACCGGCACTTTGAGGCGGCGCCGTCCGAGGGCGCCGAGCCGATCGTGGTCGCTTCTCTCGCAGCCGCTCGCCGAGACCGGTTGCGGGCCGAGCTGAGCGCTGGGACCTGGGACCTGGTGATCGCCGACGAGGCGCACCGGCTGAAGAACGCGGGCAGTGCGTCGGCGCGCCTGGCTCGCGCGCTGCGCACGCGCTACATGCTGCTGCTGACCGCGACCCCGATTGAGAACCGGCTGTCTGACCTGTTCTCACTTGTCAGCCTGGTCCGACCCGGGCTGCTGGGCAGCGCGACCGAGTTCCGGGCTCGTCACGGGCGTGGCGACGGAGCGCAGGTGCGCAACGTCGCGTCGCTGCAGCTCGCGCTGCGCGAGCTGATGGTCCGCCATCGCCGCAGCGAGATCACGGTGATGCTGCCGCGGCGGCTCGCCGAGACGATCCGCGTGGCCCCCGACCCGGAGGAGGCGAACCTGTACCGCGCGATCTCCGAGCGAGTGCGCGGCGAGGCGCGGCAGGCAAGCACCTCACGGAGTCTGGCGTTGCGGAGCATCCAGCGGCTGGCCGGCTCGAGCCCCTGGGCGTGCGCCGAGAGCCTCGCCAAGCTGGGCTGGGAGGATCTGGCCCGACAGACCGCGAGCGTGTCGAGCCCCGCCAAGGCCAGAACGTTGCTCGAGCTGCTCGGACGCCACCGGGCCCGAGGCGACAAGGTCGTCGTGTTCACGGCGTTTCGCCGTACGCTCAACGCGCTCGGCGACCTGCTCGCCGATCACGGCTTTGACGCCGCCGTCTACCACGGCAGCATGCCCCGCGCCGCCAAAGACGCCGCGGTCGGCCGCTTCGCCGACACGACGCCGGTGCTGTTGAGCACCGAAGCAGCGGGCGAGGGGCGCAACCTGCAGTTCTGCCACGTGATGGTCAATTTCGACCTACCGTGGAACCCAATGCAGATCGAGCAGCGCCTGGGGCGAATCCATCGGATCGGCCAGCAGCACGACGTTCAACTCACCAACCTGGTGTCGCTGGGCACGCTGGAAGACCGTCTGCTCGAGGTCCTCCAGGCGAAGATCAACCTGTTTGAACTTGTGATAGGTGAGCTCGACATGATCCTCGGACGCGTTGCCGATGATCTTGACTTTGAGACGCTGGTCTTCCAGCAGTACGTCGCCAGTCGCGATGACGCCGAGTTCGCGACCCGGCTGGACGGAGTCGGCGACGAGCTCGCCCAGGCGCGCGTTGGCTATCTCGCCAATCGCGAGCGGATTGACGACCTCGTCGCTGGCGCCTGAGCGGCGCAACGATGCCGACCGTCAGCGATGAGCCTGCGCTGAGCTTCTGGCTCGCCTACGCGGAGCAGCAGGGCGCGCTGGTCGAGGACCTCGGCGATCACGCGCTGATGCTGCTGCCCGACTCGCTCCAACAGGAGAGCGGGTTGCCCGAGGACGTCACCGTCACCGCGCACCCGGACATGGCGCGTGAAGACGGGGCGGTGCTGCTGATTGCCGGGCATCCGGAGCTCGAGCGCGCGGCTGGCTCGGTGCTCGCTGAGGGTGACACCGGCAGCGCGTATCTGCCGTGGCCGGCCTCGCGGTCGCCGAGCCGCTCGATCCTCGAGTCTCGCGCGCGCGAGCACGTCGCGATCGAACACGGCCTAATCGAAGCGGCCGGCGAGCCGGTCGCCTCCTACCTGCCACTGCTGCGGGTGGGAGCGATGGTCAGCTATGCAGCGTCGTTGACGCTCCGCTTCCAGGAGCAGGAGGAAATGTGGGTCGATGCTCGCACGGGGCTGGCTCCCACCCCACGCCTGCTCGCCGCCGTGCGCGATCGGAACCACCTCCCGCGCTCCGACGGCCATGGTCGCAAGCTCGCGGCGGATCTGTCGCTGGCCATCTCAGCGGCCCACGAGCAACTCGAGCACCGCACCGTCGCTCGGGAACGTTCCCTGGTCGCCCACGCCAAGCGGGCCCTCGATTCCGAGCTGGCCCGAGCGGATGCGTACTACCAGGCCGCACTCGCCTCGATTGCCCGCCGGCGCGCAAGCGCCCCGGCGGATCGGGCTCGCCTCCTGGATGGCCAAGCCGAGGCGACCCGAGCCGAGCGGGCGCGGCGCCGACGCGAGATACAGGACGAGTACAAGCCGCAGCACGAGATCCGCCCGTTCCGCCTGCACCTCGTGCATCTCCCGGCATTCGTGCTCCCGGTCAACGTGAGACGCGGCCGCCAGGCGTTCCAGTTCGAGCTCACCTGGGTCGCGGCGGCGGCCGAGTTCGCCGCGGTTCGCTGTCCGGCATGCGGCGCGGCGGAGCCGCTGGTCGTGACTCGCGACCGGCTGGGCTGCCGCGCGTGTAACGCTTCCACCGCTGCCAAGCCCCCCAGGGTCCCCGCGGCGGCCGCGAGCGTCGTCGAGCCGCCCCCGCGGAGCCCGACACCGCCACCGCCGAGCCCGACACCGCCACCGCGGAGCCCGACACCGCCACCGGTCATCGCCGCCGCTTCAAAGCGACCGCCGACGAGACGTTCGGATGGTGCCGAAAACCTCCGGCGCTCCGAACCGCCGGTCAATCGCACCGGCAACAAGCTCGCACTCGCGTTCTGGCAGTGCGTCGCCAACGGCGATCGTTGGCCCCGGCAAAAGGCGGCGCGCCACTCACCGCTGCGAGCTGCGTACAGGCTTTACGGAACCGCTGGCCCGCAATGCGCGATTGGGGTTCCCCCCGACCATATGGTGGATGAAGTGACCGCGTCGACCTATCCGACCGGGCCAGGGTCCCCCGAGCTGACCATCGGCAGCGTGACCGCGCGCGGGGAGTCCTATCGCTTCGCGATCCACTGGTGGCTTCAGGCGGGCAAGCCGGTGATCGGTGAGGTCATGCCGACGCCACATCCGCTCGTGCTTCCCCCCGTTCGCGGCGACGAAGCCGAGCTTGCCCGGCGCCTGCGCGAGCGCGCGCCCGCGCCGACCATCGAGCTCGACCCGGTGTCCTGCCGGCTCTGGCACACGGAGCTCGAGCAGAGCGGCTTGCCGTTCGCGATCCGCTGCCTGGCCACCTGGTGGCGAGTGCAGGGCACGTCTGATCCAGCATCACCGGGAGCGGCCGTGGCGGCGGCCGTCGCATCCGCCGTCGCCCGCGCCGCCGGCATAAGACGGACGCGAGCAGCCACCGCGACTACCTACAACACCGATCTGACCCTGCTCGAATCGGTGGAGCACAAGCTGGACACCGAGCTGCGCCTGGACCGCCTGCGCGGCTGGTGATCCGAATCCGCCTTACGGTATCGCTGCCCATGAATTGAGGACCAACTGGGTGTCGGTCGATCCGATCACCCCCCGTCGGACCTGCTGGGATCGCCGGGCTCGCGCCGCAACCGGATCGTCTCGTCGGGGAACACGGCCAGCACCTCGAGGTGGCCGCCGAGCCCGCCGACGTAGCGCGCCAGGGCGCCGAGGTAGAGGTCGTCCTCCGGCTCGTCCGGCGAATTGGTCAACTCGCTGACCGCGAGCGCCTGGGCAATCCGCGCTTCACTTTCGCCACGCCGCCAGCGCGCTTGGGCGATCCGTTCCTGCGATTCCATCAGCCGCTCGTACGTTGCGACCCGCTGGTCATTCAGCGAACTGTCCCCGCGGACGGTCTCCCAGCTCCTCGTGAACTTGGACGGCAAGGTCCCTCCTTTCCGTAACCCCGCAGGTATTGCTCGTAGAGCCGGTCGGCACGCGGGATGTTGCGCTTGTACCAGCCTTTCCAATCACCGGTCTTGTCGCCTCCCACGAGCACGACGGCGCGTCGGCGCGGATCGAACGCGAACAACGCCCGGAGATTTCCGCCGCTCGAGCGCAGCTCCTTCATGTTGTGGTGACGTGAGCCCTTGATCGAGTCCACGAACGGTCGGCCGAGAGCCGGCCCCGTGAGCTCAAGCCGGTTGATCGCGGCCGTGATCCGGCTCGTATCCTCGCCACTCAGCGCCTTGTACCAGCTCTCGGCGTCAGCCGTGAACTCGATCGCCCACCGTGGCTTGGGCACAGAGTCGGGAACGTCGCTCGTTCCTGCGGGTCGCACGCCTTGCAGAGCCTGGTCAAGCCCAGGATTCCCCCCCTCTGACGTTGCTCCGACAGATCCGCCCTATCCGATCAGCCAACGTCTACGCACTCCCGTGCGTGGTCTTCACGGATGCCCGTGATCCGGACGGCGCGTAGTGTAGGGGCTGATCCAATTTTTACAAGGGAGTGAGTCATGGCTTCGGCGCTCCACACCTTGAGCCCATTGGACGCGATGTTTCTCGAGCTCGAGCAATCCGATGAGGGCGCGGTGATGAGCATCGGAGCAGCGATGGTGTTCTCACCGCTGGTCAGCGGTGGTGCGCCGCCGTTCGATCAGGTGGTGCGCAACCTCGGTGCGCGTCTGGAGTTGTTTCCCCGCTTCAGCCAGCGCCTGTCCCGTACACGCACTCGCGGCCTGCACTGGCCCGCATGGGAGCCCTGCGAGCGCTTCGACATCGCCGACCACTTCCACAGCGCGACGCTGCCCTCCCCTGGCGGGGACGAGCAGCTGTTCGAATGGATGTCTGACTTCTACTCCCGTCGTCTGGACCGTACGCGGCCGCTGTGGGAGATGGTGCTGCTCGAAGGCCTGGCCGACGGTCGCTGGGCGGTGGTCAGCAAGATTCATCATTGCCTGGTCGACGGGGTCGGTGGAATCGATGTCGGGCAACTGCTGCTCGACCCCTCGCCGAATCCCCGCGTGGATATGAGCCTGGATCGCGAGCAGTTGGCGGCCCGCGCCGCCGATGCCGACAACGCGGCGCCGGCGGGCAGCGGCTCGCGCCTGCCATGGTGGGCTCCACCGGGGATGCTCTGGCACGGCGCCCGAGCCGCCGCTGACCTCGCTCGCCATCCCGAGCAATTGCTCGAATTGGCCGGCCGGGCGCGGGCCATGACCGGGGTGCTGGTGCGCGAAGAGTTGGTCGGGGCGCCGAAGTCGAGCCTCAACGTGCCGATCGGCGCGGCGCGGCGCTTCAGGGCGCTTCGCTTCAGCTTGGACGACTTCAAGGCGATCAAGACGAGCCTCGGAGGGACGGTAAACGACGTCGCGCTGGCGTTGTGCGCCGGCGGGCTGCGCAGCCTGCTGCTGCACCGCGGCGACAAGCTGCCCGCGGCTGGACTGCGCGCGCAGGCCCCGGTCAACATCCGTCCGGCCAACGAGGGCCTGGCCTTGGGCAATCGTCTGACGTCGCTGTTCATTCCGCTGCCCGTCGCCGAATCCGAGCCGCTGGAGCGCTACCGGCGCACGGTTGCCGAGGCCGAAGCGCTCAAGCACGGCTCCCAGGGCGCCGGCGCTCGGGCGCTGATCGAGCTGATCGGGCTGGCACCTCCGGGCTTGCACATCCACCTGGCACAGACACTGTTCGACACCCGGCTGTTCAACCTGACCGTGACCAACGTCGCTGGCCCGCAGAGCACGCTCTACTCATTCGGCGTGCCGATGCTCGAGCTGCTGCCGCTCGTACCGCTGTTCGCTCGCCACTCCATCGGGATCGCGATCTTCAGCTATGACGGCGGCGTCACGATCGGGCTGAACGCCGACCGTGACGCGGTGCCCGACCTGGACGTGCTGGCCAACGGGATCGAGCGGTCATTCGCTGAGCTCAAGGAGCTCACCCTCACCGGCGCTACCGTCTGACACTTCGTCTTTGACGTCGCCAGGTTGGAGTCAATCCTTGCGGCCGCCCTTTTTCAGGTTCCGGGTTGATCGTCCGGAAGTCGAGAGAGAATGCAATATGGCGCAGACGAGTCGCGAGCCGACGTTGAGCTTTGCCCGCGGGGAGGGTGAAGGACGGATCGCGTTTCGCGTGAGCATCGGGGTCACAGGTCACCGGCGCCTGCCCAATGAGGAGGCCGTGGCCTTGCGGGTGGGCGAACAGCTGGCCCGAGTTCGAGAATGGTTCTCGAACACCGAGTTCACCTCCACACGGTTCACCATCCTGAGCGCTCTCGCCGAGGGTGCGGACCGCATAGTGGCCCGCGTCGCGCCCATGGCCTTGGCGGGCACAACCGTCGACCTGCAGGCGATCCTTCCCCTGGTCGTGCCGGACTATCTCCAGGACTTCGCCACCGAAGCGTCCCAATGTGACTTCGAGGAACTGCTGGCGAGATCACCAGCGCCGATCGAGCTCGCCGACCACTGGGCGCTCACGCCGGAGGAGCGCATCGACGCCTATGAACAGGCTGGGTGTTACATCGTCGACCACAGCGACGTGTTGATCGCCGTCTGGGACGGCCGTGATTCCCGTGGCCGGGGCGGGACACGGGCGGTGATCGAGTATGCGCATGATCAGGGTGTGCCGGTTCTGCTGGTTCCCGCTGAGGAGGCCGAGCCCGGTCCGGGTCCGGGTCCGGGTCCGGGGTTTTGAGATCGGAATGCTGCTGCTGTTGATCGTGGCCCTCTGGATCGGCCGGCGGGGCCAGGTGCACGAGCGCTGGATGGGCTACCGCTCGCTCGCGGAGGCTTTTCGCTCGGCGCTGTTTCTGTCGGTGAGTCACGCCGCCGAGGTAAGCGAGGATCAAGACGAGGGCGCGCGGATACGCGCGCCGTGGTTTCAGCGCGCATTCTCCGAGGCTTGGCCACAGCGCCCCGAGGTATCACTGCGCGAGGGCGAGGCCGGTGATTTACGCGAGTTCCTGCTCGCCGCGTGGATCAACGATCAGATCGGCTTTCACCGGTCCACGGCGAGGCGATCGGAAGGACGGCGGCAGCTCTACACCTGGATCGTGTACGCGCTCGCCGGCGTCACGATCACGGTGGCGGCGCTGCACATCGCGCACGTACCCTCGGGCGAGGGATGGGCGCGCGCGTTTGAGTTCCTGGCCATCATGCTGCCCGGATTCGGGGCAGCCGTCACTGGCCTGCGCGAGCACGGACAGCACCGACTTCACGAGGAGCGCTCCAAGCGGACTGCCGAACGGCTGGAGTTGCTGCGGCGTCAGCCGGACCCCGGCGGTGATCTCGACGATGTTCGCAAACTGGCCAATGCCACTCAGCGTGTGATCGTGGAGGAGAACCTCAACTGGTCAGGCGTGGTGGAGTTCCAGGACCTGGAACTGGTCATCTGACGCCGCGACCAGCTAGCTCCCGGCACCGGTCAAAGCAACGCGTTCGGCGTTGGTGAGCCTTCCTGTGACGCGCTGCTCCGCCGACTTCCGCAAAGACGAGAGCGAACTCGTGGCGAACTCTGTGTTCCAGACTTCTTCTCCACCGGACACTCGGTCGCCAAACGCCGCCACCACGCTCCGTCCGTCGGGGCTGAATGCGGCACTGTTCACGGGACCATCGTAGGCCGCTCTCAGGTCAGTCAGCACGGCACCGGTGCCAGCGTCGAAGATGGGGATGCTTCCGTCGCCGCAGGCCACGACGAGCTTCTGATTGTCCGGGCTGAATGATGCTGAGTTCGGGGTTGGGCAGGCGCTGATGCGGAGTGGCCGTCGGTAGGGGTCGCTCGTATACCGGACGGTCACCGTGCCGTCAGCGGCAGCCGTCACGAACCTGGCTCCCGTGGAATTGAACTCCAGGTCGTTGATCAGCGCCCCTCCTGCCGAGCCCACTGTTCGCGACCAGTGTCCGGTCACGCCATTCCAAACCTCGATCTGCCCATCGGCGTCGCCGGTGTAAACCTCTTGGCCGGTGGGCGGGCTGAAGGCCGCCGTGGTCACGCTAAAGCCATTTCGAGGATTGAGCGGCGCAAACAGCCGCTTCCCGCTCACGTCGTTCCAGACCTCTGCCGCACCTCGGTCGGTGACCACAACCACACGCGAGCTGGCCGGATCGGGACTGAACGCAGCGTACTGAGCTCCACCACCAAACTGGATCAGCGACGGAAGTCTGACCTGCTTGTACGCAGGAGTGGTCGCATCCCAGAAACGGACGGTGCCGTCGCTTTCGGCGGTGACGATTCTGGTCCCCACGAGATTGAATCGGGCGGAGTCCACCTTCATACCGCTCCCGACCACGAACCGTCGGTGATCCGGCGCGGCCGGATCACCGTCCGCGTTGAAAACGTACGCGGGGTTACTCTGGTCGATAACCAGCAGCCGGCTCCCGTTGGCGCTGTACTGGGCCATCAGCGCCTGGTTGGCCCTGCCGTCGCTGTACGAGCTGGCCAGGACATATCTGAGCTCGCGCGGTTGCGCGTACCACACGCGGATGGTCCCGTCGTCGCTGGCCGTTACCGCCTCGCGTCCGTCCGCGCTGAACTGGGCCGAGTTGACGGCATTGGTGTCACCGGCCAGAAGCGTCAGCGGGAAATCCGTTTCGGTATCCCATACTCGCGTGGTCCCGCTCGTGTAGGCAGCAACGACACGGTCACCGCCAGGACTGAACTGCGCGGAGACGGCGCCGGCGGAACCGGCGGAAAGGGTGGCGAGCTGGGTCGGGCTGTGAGACACGTCGAAGATGCGAACGATCCCGTCGCCGTCGGCGGTCACGACCTTTGCGCCGTTGTGGATGGCCAGAGCTCCGATCGGTCGATCGAAAGCAAGGCCAAATACCCCCGCGCCGACGTTGGTCGAGTTTCGCTCTTGTCCGGTACGGGTGTCGTAGAGAGCAACGCTGCCGAGTCCGTAGCCCACTGCGACCTCGGTACCTCGCGAGTTGAAGGCGATGCTGTAAGCGGCCCCGTTCTTGGCGAAGCCGCCAGCGGGCGAGAGCCGGAGAAGTCGGTGGCCGGTCTTGACGTTCCAGAGCCAGGCGACACCGTCCTTTCCTGCGCTCGCGACCCGGTTGCTGTTCACCGGGTCGAACACAGCGGCGTTGACCGCGGGACCGTTCTGCATCGCGTTCAACGCCTGCACTTGCGGCAGCGCCGCCCGTAGCGCCGCCGCTCCCTGACCTGTGTTCTGGATCCGCAGGGAACGCAGCGCGAGCAGGGCGCCCAACTGCGGGTCGCGAGCGGCGTTCACATCCGCCGCTAAGGCGAGCTTGGAGGCGTTCAGCCTGTGGCTGCCGGACACAGCATTCTCATATTCGACGAAGGAGAACGCTCCGAGGCCCACCGCGACCAGCATCAGGACGAGCGAGACCGCCGCCAAGGCGCGGAATCGTTTGGCTCGCTCCCGTTCCTGTCGCGCGCGTTCGTCCGCCTGCTCCTTCTCCGTGGCCAGGCGTTCCTCACGGCTGGCCGTGATGACGCGATTGATCGCCGGCGCCAGGACGTCATGGAAGATCTCGTAGCGCCGAAAGCGCCTCGGATCTCGACCCGGAGGGGCGGCCACCGGCCTGACGATCCGCTCATGGTCCAGCTTGGCCAGGACTTCTCGGACCTCCTCCTCGCTCCTGGCCGTGCGATCAGCCAGGTCCGGCACCGACTCGGCGATCTTGCCACCCGAGCCGGTGACCAGACATCTGAACAGATCGATGGCCACTGCACGCTCGCCCTTGTCGAGCGAATCGAGTGCATCGCCAAGGTGTGTGTCGACGATCGTCTCGACACCTTTGAGCTCATCCAGCGTTGAGTGACGAAGGACTCGCGTGCCACTGCCCGGAGCTCGCTCCCAGACCGACTCCTCTTGCTTCCAGACGCGCTCCATCACGAGTTGCAAGAGCGGCGTCTCGACATGGCCGTTACCGCTGTGGTCCTCGGCTCCGTCTGAAGGGGGATCCGTGTCCTCGTCCTGGGTCCCCACCTGGTCGAGAACTGCGCCCACCAGAGCGGAGTCGATCTCGACCGGGTTCACGCCTGGCTGCTCGTTGTACACCAGAATCGGCTTGCGGATTGCCGACTCCGCGGCTTCTCGATCCAGATAGTCAACGGTGAGATAGTTGCCGTAGACGTTGGCGATTCGACCTTTGAACAGGTCGCCCAGCCCGGCATAGGCATCCTCGCGAATGGAGATCAGGAAGTTGGCCGGGAGGTCGGGTTGATTGATGCACCTGGCGACCTCAGAGGCCAGCCTTTCCGGCGTCGGCTCGGCAGCGCTGTAATTGAAGTACTCCTCGAACTGGTCGAGGATGATGAAAAGCCGTGCCCCCACGGCATCTGCCGCCTGTTGAATGGCCTTGTCGAGGTGCTGCGGGGGCAGAATCGGGTGTGGTCGTCCGTTCAGGAACGGCTTGATGGCGGTACCGATCGCCGTGATCAGCGGCGGGATCGGATCATCCCTCCAGGAGCTGAACACGACGGGCACGTAGCGGGCGCTGCCTCGACGCGCCACGCTCTCGTGGGCGAGTTCCTGCAGGCGGGCCACGACACCAGCCCGCAACAGAGAGCTCTTGCCAACTCCACTGTTGGCGTGCAGCGGCGTCAGTGGCGACGCGCGCAGGTTGGTGATGATCTTGTTGCGCTCTGCCTCGCGGCCAAAGAACCAAGCGCCCCACTCCTCCTCGTAGTAGTCCAGTCCGAAGTAGGGGCAGTCGCGAGGCTGGGAGGCCGCCTGGGGTTGACTCATGCCGGTGGCTGTGAGACGTGGGCGACGAGGAAGCGATCGAGCTGATCGATGTAATCGGTCAGGCGAGACTCGTACAGCTGGACGCCGGCGCCGAGCCATAGCTGACGCTCCAGCATGTCGGGCGCTCGCTCGACCGCCCAGCACCGGCCGCGACCAATCCGCTCGCCGGTCCAGATCCGCTTGAGGAACACCCGCAAGCGCCAGTCGGAGATCGTGTAACCGAGAAATAGGCAGCTCGCATCACGCAGCTTCGCGAGAATCTGACTGGGAATCAGATCTTCCGGTGTCCGGCTGCTCAGATAATCGATGTAGTGGTCTTCGGTGATGACAAAGTTGTCCTTCCAGCGATAGCCCGCCTCGCGATCATCGGCCGCGCCGTTGATCCTGACCACTACCGTGCGCAGAACCTCACCGTCCTCCGTGATCGGAAACCCCAAGTAATCGTTGGGCTCGTTGATCAGCTTGGGAGGACCGCCCCACGGCAGGTGCAGGAAGCTTCCCGCCTGGTCGGTCCCAGGACCCATGAACACTGCAACGTCGAACGGCTCTCGCGCCTTTGTCAGTGCTCGCTCCAGAGCAGCGTCGTACTTGGGCGTGACGATCATCTGGTAGCGCTTCCCCAGACCCAGATTGTGGAGACGCTTGGGAAACTGGGCCAGGTACTGCTGGACCGGCCCCGGGGTCGGCGCGTTGAACACCTGCCTGACCCACTTGTAGACGTTCGGCTCACCGCGCAAGGTGCGGGCGTACTGCGCCACCTCGGCCAGATCGAAGCGTCCGGATGTCAATCTGATCTTGTCGGCCAGATAGCGGGCGAGCTCGGCGTCGTCAGGCACCGAGCCCGAGGCATTCGGCCAGCTTCCGTCATGGTCGTCCGCGTTTA
>Ga0209839_10000671_pt1 | contig 17452 bp, 14 predicted proteins | sample OrgsoiDNA2013050_FD_185800 | JGI IMG/M metagenome (GOLD analysis project Ga0209839, IMG submission 185800) | Permafrost soil microbial communities from the Arctic, to analyse light accelerated degradation of dissolved organic matter (DOM) -... | ecosystem: Environmental > Terrestrial > Soil >... | reverse complement strand
AAGCGACCAGCGCACCCACCACCCCGGCGCCGACCACTGCGATCCGATCGGCCGGGCCGGGTGCCGCGTCCCACACCGCGTTGAGCGCCGTCTCCATATTGGCGGCAAGCACGGCGCGGGCCGGCGGCACGCCGTCCGGAACCGGGATCACGGCCGCGGCAGGCACGGTGAATACGGTTTGATGCGGGTGGAGCGTGAACACGGTGCGGTCCACGAGCTCCGCCGGCCCGTGCTCGACCCGGCCGACCGTCGCATAGCCGTATTTGACCGGGAACGGAAAGTTGCCGCCCATATGGGGGGCGCGCATGCGTTCGTACTCGCTCACCGGCACCCGCCCGTCCGGCGCCGGCTGAGCCGGCCACCAGCTTGCCCGGCACCGGGCTGCCTGGCGCTGGCTGGCGGGCCCGCGGCGGGCGACCCGGTGCTGGGCTGGTTGCGGCGGGCGGGGCGGTCGGGGGTGGCGGGGTGGCGCAGGGCCAGCTCGCGCATCGCGGACAGCTCGAGCCAGGTGCCCCAGGAGGACATCCGCCGGCTGGCCGCGATCACCGCGAACACGAAGTCATCGGAGGTCCCGGCCAGCCCGGCGCCGTCGCTGCCGGCCACCGCGGCGGTCAGCCCGGCCAGCAGCGGGCCCGGCGCGATCGCCGGGGCCCCGCCGTCGCCGGTGAACCCGGCCAGGTCCGCGTGCCCGGCCGGCACGCACCAGAACAGGCCCTGCCCCGGGCCGCCGGCCGGGGGCAGCTCCCAGTCATCCTCCGGCGGATCGCCGCGGCGGCCATCGTGACGATCGCCGGGTCCGCGGCCGGCGCCACCAGGATCGTTCCCGTGGCCCGGCGGCAGCGAGGAACCCTGGGGCTCCTCGCCGTCATCCCCGCAGCCGCGGAACGGTCCTTCGGACATGAGTCACCCTTCATCCGGGAGAACGACCTCAGTGACGCACACCGTCATTCTATCGAACTCATACTCGATTTACTATCTGATTTGAGGCGATCTTGGGGAAAATTGCTCAAGATAAAGGTGCCCAGGCGAGGCGGCTGACCCGGCCGCTGACTCAGGCCGACCGGCGTGGCACAGGCCAGCGCAGTCGTTCGCGCCTGGTGATCTGGCCTCGCGTTTTTGCTAGCCGGGCGGGTCTGCCAGGGCCGTGAAACCTGGGGTCTTCATGGTGCTGGTGGCGGATGCTCGCCGGGAGCTGATGGCTCGTCGGCCCATTCTGGCCCGGGGCGCCGCCCCCAATCAGACCTAAGCCCGAGACCCGCGTCGGGGCGTGGGCGCTAGCCTTGGGCTAGCCGGCGCAGGGCCAGCTCGGCGTACAGCGCGGTGCCCTCCACCAGCGCGGCGTCGTCGAACAGCGCCCGCGCCGAGTGGTTGGTGGGGGCGGTCTCCGGGTCCCGGTCAGGCGGGCACGCCCCGAGGAAGACGAACGCGCCTGGCACCTCCTCGAGCACGAAGGAGAAATCCTCCGCGCCGGTGATGGGAAACTGCGCCGTCTCGCCCCGGGCCGGGCCGAACGCCGCCGCGATCGTCTCCGTCGCGAACGCCGCTTCGGCCGCGTCGTTGACGGTCACCGGGTATTCCGTCGCGTACTCGGCGTCGGCGGTCAGCCCGTGCGCGTGGGCGATGTCCTGGATCATCTCGGGGACCAGCTTGGCCAGCGCGCTCCGCGACCGGGCGCTGTAGGAGCGCGCGGTGGCCAGGAACGTGGCCTGGTCCGGGATCACGTTGTCGGTGGTGCCTGCGTGCAGGCTGCCCACCGTGATGACGACCGGGTCGAACACGTCGAACTTCCTGGTCACCATGGTCTGCAGCGCGAGCACCATCTCGCAGGCGGCCGGGATCGGGTCCGCGGCCAGATGCGGCTGGGAGGCGTGGCCGCCGCGCCCGTGCACGGTGACGGTGATCTGGTCGGCGGCGGCGAGCATCGGGCCCGGCCGGGTCGAGAACACGCCGCACGGCAGCCGGTTCGCCGTCACGTGCAGGCCGTAGGCCGCGATCGGCCGCGGGCCGGCCGCGTCGAGCACGCCCTCGCCGATCATGTGCCGGGCGCCGGCGTAGCCCTCCTCACCCGGCTGGAACATGAAGATCACGGTGCCGGGCAGCTCGGCCTGCCGGGCGGACAGCAGCCGCGCGGCCCCGGCCAGCATCGCGGTGTGCAGGTCGTGACCGCAGGCGTGCATCACGCCGGGAATCACCGACGCGTACGGCAGCTGCGTCTCCTCGGTGACGGGCAGCGCGTCCATGTCGCCGCGCAGCAGGACCACCGGGCCCTTCCTGGCGCCGCGCAGCACCGCGGTCACCGAGCTGAGCCCCCGGCCGGTGCTGATCTCCAGCGGCAGCCCGTCTAGGGCGGCGAGCACCTTGGCCTGCGTCTTGGGCAGGTCCAGGCCGATCTCAGGCTCACGGTGGATCGCATGCCGCAGCTCGGCGATCTCACCCGCGATCTGCGCGGCTTCCTGTCGTACCGGCACTGGTACCTCCTCCGAATCCCATCCACTGTAACGCCAGCCGCCTGGCGTTGGCCGAGGGACCGGCGGCGAGGTGATCGTGGCCGCCCAGGTACGAACTCACTGGTCCGATAACGATCGAAGATGTATTGTTGTGAACATGACTGTTCGCGCCGTTACCCTCGCGTCGGGATGGCGGGGGGCCCTGGGGGCCAGGCCGCCCCTGCTCGACGTGGCGGCCGAAGTACTCGTCGCCGATCCGGCGGCGTCGCTGGCGCAGGTCGCCGAGGCGGCCGGGATCGGCCGCACCACGCTGCACAAGCACTACGCCACCCGGGATGACCTGATCCACGCGGTCGGTCACCGCGTGCTTGGCCTGTGGGAACAGGCCGTGGCCGAGATCACAGGCACCGATGATCCCGACGGGGGCCTGCGCGCGGCGGCCGAGGCGATGATCCCGATCGGGCCGCAGCTGGCGTTCCTGTGGCGGACCCCCGCCTTTGACCATGACCAGGACATCGAGGCGCGGTGGCGCGCGGTGGAGGACAGCACCCTGGCCATCCTCAAGCGGGCCCAGGACCGGGGGGAGATCGCGGCGGCGGTCCCTGACTGGTGGCTGCTGAGCACGTTCTACTCGGTGATCTACGTCGCCGCCGAGTCGGTCCAGTCCGGCCGCCTGGCCCCCCTCGACGCCCCCGGCCTGGCCCTCAGCACGTTCTTGCACGGCATCGGTACCGCGCACGGGAAGGAAACGCCATGAGCGACCTCGGCCAGGTGATCACGTTCGCGTCCGGACTCTACCGGCAGCGGGCCGGCGTCCGCTACGCCGGTTACGTGCGGCGAGATCCGATGGCGCTGCTCGAGCTGCGCCCGGGCCGGGTGAATCCGTACCCGGTCTACGCCCGGCTTCGTGCTGGCGGCCCGCTGACGCCGACCCGGCTGGGCAACTGGGTGAGCACCAGCCACCGGGTGTGTGACGCGGTGCTGCGGGACCGGCGTTTCGGCGTCCGTCTGGACGACGAGGAGCATCCCGCCGCGCCGGACGGAGAAGATCTGTCCTTCCTAGGCATGAACCCGCCGGATCACACCAGGCTGCGGCGGCTCGCGCTGCCGGCGTTCAGCCCGAAGGCGGTGGCCAGCTATCAGGCCCGGATCGAGCGTACGGTCGGTGACCTGCTCGACCAGGCCAGCGCGGCTGGCCAGTTCGACCTGGTGTCCGACTTCGCCGCGCCGCTGCCGATCGCCGTCATCACCGACCTGCTCGGCATCCCGGACTCGCGCTCGGACGACTTCGCCCGCTACGGCGTGGTCATCGGCAGCGCGCTCGACGGCATCAAGTCGATGCGTCACGCCCGGCAGCTGCTGGCCAGCAACTCCGAACTCGAGCAGCTCTTCGGGCACCTCTTCGAGCTGCGGCGGCGTGAGCCGGGCGACGACATCGTCAGCGCCCTGGTCGCGGCGGAAGGCGACCGCGTCACCCCGGACGAGATGCTGCCGATGTGCATGCTCCTGCTCGTCGCGGGGTTCGAGACGACGGTCAACCTGATCAGCAACGCGGTGCTGGCCCTGCTCGGGCACGTCCGGCAATGGCAGGCGCTCTGCGCCGACCCCGAACACCTGGCGGCCCGCGCGGTCGAGGAGACGCTGCGCTGGAACCCGCCAGTTCAGCGCACCGCCCGGTTCGCCCGCCAGGACCTCGAGCTGGAAGGCAAGACCGTGCGCCGGGGTCAGCCGGTGGTCACGCTGATCGGCGCCGCGAACCGGGACCCGGAGGTCTACCGTGATCCGGACACGTTCGACATCAGGCGCGAGAGCGCGGTCGGCCACCTCGCGTTCTCCAGCGGCATCCACTACTGCATCGGGCAGCCGCTCGCGAAGCTGGAGGCCACGGTCGCCCTCAGCCAGCTGGCCACCCGGATGCCCGGCCTGGCCCGCCGCGGGAGCGTGACCTGGCGCAACGCGACGACGATCCGCGGCCCCCTCCGGCTGCCTGTGACCGCGCGCCCGGCCGGGGTCCGCGTGAACCAGTCAGCGGCGGCCTGACCCGCCGGCGTCACACGGGTTAGGCCAGCCGCCTGGCGTGGTCCGAGGGCTCGGCGTCGAGGAAGTCCGGCGCGGTCCAGCCGTGCTGCCCGAACGTCTCGGTGACCGCCTCGCGGACCGGGCCGCAGCCGTCCGCGGGCACCAGCGCCAGCACCGAGCCGCCGAAGCCGCCGCCTATCATCCGCGCGCCGAGCGCGCCGGCCGCCAGCGCCGCCTCGACCGTCGCGTCGGCCTCCGGCCAGGAGATCTCGAAGTCCTCGCGCAGCGAGTGGTGCGCCTGGATGAGCAGCCGCCCGATGTCGCGGTAGGTGCCTGCGAGCCCGGCCGGCCCAGAGTCAGAGTCGAGCAAGGCCACCACCTCGAGCACCCGCTGGTTGTCGGTGACCACGTGGCGGGCGCGCCGCCGCAGCACGGGATCGGCTAGCTGGTCCGTCTCGGCCGGGTCCGTCAGCGATCGCAGCGACGGGACGCCGAGCAGCCGGGCGGCTTGCTCGCATTCGGCCCGGCGCTGCCCGTACTCCCCGTCGGTCAGCTCGTGCCTGGCCCGGGTGTTGATCAGCAGCAGCCGCGCGCCCGCCGCGGCCGGGACGAACGGGACCTGGGTGGTCTCCAGCGAGCGGCAGTCGAGCAGTAGCAGGTGACCGGCCTGGCAGAGCAGGGACGCGGACTGGTCCATAATGCCGGACGGCACCCCGACGAACTCGTTCTCCGCCCGGCGGGCGATCGCGGCCAGCTCGGGGTGCGAAACCGGCAGGCCGGCCAGCTCGGTCAGCGCCAGCGCGGTGGCGCACTCCAGCGCGGCCGATGAGGACAGGCCCGCACCCACGGGCACGTCGGAGTCGATGGCGATGCGGGCGCCGGGCACCTGGTAGCCGGCCCCGGCCAGCGCCCAGGCCACCCCGGCCGGGTAGGCAGCCCAGCCGGTCACCCGGCCGGGAGCCAGGTCATCGAGCGCGATCTCCGCCTCGCCGTCCTCCTGAGCCGAACACAGCGTCAGCGTCCGGCCGGCCCGGCGCCCGACCGCCGCCGTGGTGCCCTGGCCGAGCGCGAACGGAAGCACCAGCCCGTCGTTGTAGTCGGTGTGCTCACCCATCAGGTTGGCCCGGCCGGGGGCCCGCCACACCCCGTCCGGCCCTCCGCCGAACCAGGCCTCGAACAGCTCGGCGGCCTTTTCCGATCTCACTCTGCTGTCCCGCTCGCCTGCCGGCTCGCTCACCGGTGGCTGCGGGCCTGGGTGAACTGCCAGGCGTCGGCGGCCATGGCGCGCAGGTCCCTGGTGGCGTGCCAGCCGAGATCGGCCTGGATCCTGGCCGACGAGGCGACCAGGACGGCGGGGTCACCGGCCCGGCGCGGGGCCATCTCGGTGCCGATGTCGGCCCCGGTGACCTCCCGGCATACCTCGATCACCTCGCGGACCGAGAAGCCGGCCCCGTTGCCGAGGTTGTAGACCCGGTGCTGGCCGGGCCGGCAGGCCGCCAGCGCGCGCAGGTGCGCGTCGGCCAGGTCCGCGACGTGGATGTAGTCCCGGACGCAGGTCCCGTCGGGGGTGGGGTAGTCGTCGCCGAAGATCTGCACCCGGCGGCCGTCGGTCACCCCGGCCAGCACGTTCGGGATGAGGTGGGTTTCCGGGTGGTGACGCTCGCCGAGCCAGTGGCCGCCGGCGATCTGCTGGGCGCCCGCCACGTTGAAGTAGCGCAGGCTGACCGCGCCGAACCCGTGCAGCCGGCCGAACTCACTCAGCGTGGTGTCCACCGCCAGCTTGGACGCGCCGTAGGGGCTGGTCGGCCGGGTGGGGTCGGTTTCTTCGATGGGCGTCCGCTCCGGCTCGCCGTAAACGGCCGCGGTGGAGGAGAACACGATCGTCCGGACGCCGATCTCGCGCATCGCCTCGAGCAGCGCGATCGTGCCGCCCAGGTTGTTCGACCAGTACTTGGCCGGATCCGCCACCGACTCGCCGACCAGCGACTTGGCCGCGAAGTGCAGCACCGCCTCGGTACCGTCGCTCAGCACCTCGGCCGCGCAGTCGCGCAGCGTGCCCTGGACGAACGTGGCGCCGGCCGGCACCGCGCCGGCGAACCCGGTGGACAGGTCGTCAAGCACGGTGACCTCGTGCCCGGCCGTGATCAGCTGCGCGGCGACGACGCTGCCGATGTACCCGGCGCCGCCGGTGACGAGTAGTCTCATCAGGCCTCCCTGAGCCGTTGCGCTGCCTCTTCCGGGACGATGTCGTTGATCCAGACGCCCATCCCCGATTCCGTTCCGGCCAGGTACTTCAGCTTGCCGGCCGCACGCCGGACCGACAGTACCTGAAGGTGCGCGGCGAACTGGCGGCGCGTGACCTCGTCCTTGACCGGAGCCTGGTGCCACCCGGCGATGTACGGCGCGGGCTGGCCGAACAGGGCGTCGAACCGGCGCAGCACGTCCAGGTACAGCGGCCCGAAGGCCTCTCGCGCCGCCTCGCTGGTGGCGGTCAGGTCGGGTACCCGGACGGCCGGGAAGATCCGTACCTCGTACGGCCAGCGTGCCGCCTCGGGCACGAACGCGATCCAGTGCTCGTTGCGGACCACGATCCGCTCCCCGGCTCGCAGCTCGGCGGCGACCAGGTCGTCGAACAGGTTGTCCCCGTGGTACGCCCGGGCCTGCGCCACCATCCGCTCGGTGCGCGGAGTGATGAACGGGAACGCGTAGATCTGCCCGTGCGGATGGTGCAGCGTGACGCCGATCTCCTCGCCGCGGTTCTCGAAGCAGTACACCTGCTCGGTGCCCGGGAGCGCGCTCAGCACCTGGGTGCGGTCCACCCAGGCCTCGAACACGGTGCGTACCCGGGCCGGGCTGAGCCGGGCGAAGGAGGAGTTGTGGTCGGAGGTGAAGCAGACCACCTCGCAGCGTCCGAGCGGCTCGCGCAGCGAGGGGAACCTGTTCTCGAACACCACCACGTCATAGCTGGGCGCCGGGATCTCGGTGAGCCGCCCCGGTGCCGACGGGTCGAGCGGGCACTGATCTGGCGGCGGCAGGAAGGTGCGGTCCTGGCGGGCCGCCGCGATCACCACCCATTCGCCGGCCAGCGGGTCCCAGCGGATCCCGGATTCGGCCGACCCGGCCGGGAGCGGGGGACCGGGCGGCCGCGCCGGCAGGTCCCTGGTGTCGGGCACCAGCTCGCGGCCCAGGCCGGGCGACTCGTCGAAATAGACGATCTCGCGCCCGTCCGCCAGCCGGGTACTGGATTTCCAGATTGATTGTGTGCCCACGAGACCCATACGTTATCCGGTCTAGACTGGCCAGACACATCGTGCTAGTGAGTGGCGGAGAACCCCGGGGGTTTCGTGCGGCAGATCCGTTCCACCGGTGCTGACCGGAGGAAGCCGGCGATCGCGGCGTGAGCAAGGTCGTCGTAGAGATCATCGTCGTCCTGGTCATCGCCTGCATCGGAGGTTTTTTCTCCGCATCGGAGATGGCTCTGGTGTCGCTGCGTGAAGGCCAGGTCCGGGAGCTGGCCCGGCGGGGCAAGCGCGGCCAGCGGGCGGCGAAGCTGGCCCTTGACCCGAACCGGTTCTTCTCCGCCGTGCAGATCGGCGTCACCCTGGCCACCTTGGTCACCGGCGCCTACGGCGCCGACACCCTGGCCGGCGTGCTGAAGTCGTGGCTGATCAAGGACCAGCACATGTCGCCGGGCTGGGCGGGCCCGGTGGCGTTCATGGCGGTGACGATCGCCATCACGTTCTTCAGCCTGATCCTGGGGGAGCTCGCGCCCAAGCGGATCGGGCTGCAGCGGGCGCCCGGGCTGGCGCTGCTGGCCGCGCCGCTGCTCGACCGGATCGCCACCCTGGCCCGGCCGGTCGTCTGGCTGCTGATCCAGTCGACCAACCTGGTGGTGGCGATCCTCGGCGGCGATCCCCGCGTCGGCCGCCAGGCCATGACCGAGGCAGAACTGCGCGAGCTCGTGACCGGAGCCCAGACGCTCAGCCAGGACGAGCGGCACATCGTCGGCGAGGTCTTCGACGCGGGCAAAAGGCAGATCCGCGAGGTCCTGGTGCCCCGCACCGAGGTGGTGTTCCTGGACGCGGAGACGCCGATCGCCGAGGCCGCGTCGATGGCCGCGAGCGTCCCGCATTCGCGGCTGCCTGTGTACTCCGGCACCTACGACAACGTGACCGGTTTCGTCCACGTGCGGGACCTGTTCGGGCCGGGGGTGGCCAAGCGCCCGGCCCCGGTCAGCGCGATCAGCCGGCCGGTGAAATTCCTGCCGATCAGCAAGACCGTGCTCTCCTCGCTGTCCGAGATGCGCCGCGAGCGGGCCCACCTGGCCATCGTGGTCGACGACTACGGCGGCACCGCGGGCATCGTCACGCTCGAGGACCTGGTCGAGGAGCTGATCGGCGACATCAGGGACGAATACGATCTGGAGCAGGGCCTGTCCACCACGCTGCGCGGCGGCGAGGTCGAGGTCGACGGCCTGCTCAACCTCGACGAGTTCACCGAGCAGACCGGCGTCCAGCTGCCCGAAGGCCCCTACGAGACCGCGGCCGGCTACGTCCTGGCCGCCTTCGGCGACCTGCCCGCGGTCGGCGACAGCGTCCAGGTGGCCGGCCGCACCATCACCGTGACCGAACTAGACGGCCGCCGCATCGCCCGCCTCCGCGTCTCCCAAACCCCCGCCCCCACGGTTCCCGCAGGTCACCGGGAGCAGGTCCGGCTAGACTCAGAGGCTCCCCAGGAAGGCGGCCCTAAGTGAAAGGCGACTAACGTGCCAGGTGGTTTCGACACCGTTCTGGTGGTTGACTTCGGCGCGCAGTACGCCCAGCTGATCGCTCGCCGGGTGCGTGAATGCCACGTCTACTCCGAGATCGTCCCCTCGACCATGCCGGTCGAACAGATGCTGGCCAAACGGCCGAAGGCGATCATCCTCTCCGGCGGCCCGGCGTCCGTCTACGCCGACGGCGCCCCGCCCGCGCCGCCCGGGCTGTTCGAAGCAGGCGTCCCGGTCCTGGGCATCTGCTACGGCTTCCAGCTCATGGTGGCCGAACTAGGCGGCACCGTCGAGCGCACCGGCGCCGCCGAGTACGGCGCCACGAATCTGGACACCTCCGGCGGCCTCCTGCTGTCCGGCACACCCGCCAGCCAGCGGGTGTGGATGTCGCACGGAGATACCTGCACCGCGGCCCCGCCTGGCTTCACGGTGACCGCGCAGACCGCGGCGACGCCGGTGGCCGCGGTCGAGGACGCGGCCCGCCGCATGTTCGGCGTCCAGTTCCACCCCGAGGTGATGCACACCGAGCACGGCACCCGGCTGCTCGGCCGTTTCCTTGAGCTGGCCGGCGGCCGGCCGTCCTGGACGATGCTGAACATCGTCGAGGAGCAGGTGGAGCGGATCCGCGAGCAGGTGGGCGGCGGGCACGCGATCTGCGGGCTGTCCGGCGGAGTGGACTCCGCGGTCGCCGCCGCACTCGTGCAGCGCGCCATCGGCGACCGCCTGACCTGCGTGTTTGTCGATCACGGCCTGCTGCGCAGGGGCGAGGCGGAGCAGGTGGAGCAGGACTTCGTGGCCGCGACCGGGGTCCGGCTCATGGTGGCGAACGAGGCCGGGGCGTTCTTGTCGGCGCTGGCCGGGGTGACCGACCCGGAGCAGAAGCGGAAGATCATCGGCCGGGAGTTCATCCGCGCCTTCGAGCGGGCCGCCCGGGAGATCACCGCCGAGGCCGGCCAGCACGGCGAGGCGTGCGAGTTCCTGGTCCAGGGCACGCTGTACCCGGACGTGGTGGAGTCAGGCGGCGGCACAGGCACGGCCAACATCAAGTCGCACCACAACGTCGGCGGGCTGCCCGATGACCTGAAGTTCCGCCTGGTCGAGCCGCTGCGCTCGCTGTTCAAGGACGAGGTGCGCCGGGTGGGGGAGGAGCTCGGCCTGCCGCAGGCGATCGTCCGCCGCCAGCCGTTCCCCGGCCCGGGCCTCGGCATCAGGATCATCGGCGAGGTCACCGCCGAACGCCTGGCCATCTTGCGCGAGGCCGACGCCATCGCCCGCGAGGAGATGTCCGCGGCCGGGCTCGATACCCTGGTCTGGCAGTGCCCGGTGGTGCTGCTCGCCGACGTGCGCTCGGTCGGCGTCCAAGGCGACGGCCGCAGCTACGGCCACCCGGTCGTCCTGCGCCCGGTCACCAGCGAAGACGCCATGACCGCCGACTGGGCCCGCCTCCCCGACGACGTCCTGGCCCGGATCTCCACCCGGGTCACCAACGAGGTCCCCGAGGTCAACCGCGTGGTCCTGGACGTCACCAGCAAGCCCCCCGCCACCATCGAGTGGGAGTAAAAGCCCTAGCCCAGGCTCCGCATGGCCCACAGGTCGGGGAAGGTGGGTTTGCCGAGGGTGGTGGTGAGGTAGGTGGCGCCGGCCGAGCCGCCGGTGCCGCCGCGGGCGCCGATGGTCCGCTGCACCATCTTCACGTGCCGGTAGCGCCACTCCTGCATGCCCTCGTCGAGGTCGACGAGCAGCTCGCAGACCGCGGCGGCGTCGGTGTCGTCGTCGTAGACCCGCTTCAGTACCTGCTGCATGGCGTCCGAGGCCTGCGGGGGCTGGGTGACGTCCCGGTGCGCGATGTCCGCCGGGATGTCGTATCCCTGCCCGGCCAGGTAGCGGACGAAGGAGTCGAACACGCCAGGCCGTGCCATCGCGGCCGAGATGCGGTCCCGTTCCGGGCTGCCCGCGGGGTACCGCCCGGCCATCGTCGGGTCGCGCCGGCCCAGCACCGCCTCGAGCTCGCGGAACTGCGCGGACTCGAAACCGCTCGAGGTGCCGAGCCAGTCGCGGAACCGGGTGAACTGAGTCGGTGTCATGGTCTCGAGCACGTCGAGCTGGGCCACCACGATCTTCATGATGGCCAGCGCGCGCCGCAGCGTACGCATGGCGTGCGTGGTGCCGCCGGAGGACAGCTCGGCCTGCAGTTTGCCGAGCTCGTGCAGCAGCTGCTTGAACCACAGCTCGTAGATCTGGTGAATGACGATGAACAGCATCTCGTCGTGCTCGTTCGACCGCGGCTGCTGAGCCGTGAGCAGCTGATCCAGCCGCAGGTAACCGGAGTAAGTGACAGGTTCAGCCATGGTTCGCCTTAGCGGGTTTGCTCGAGGATGTCGCGGGTGGCGCAAGCGGCCCGCCAGACGTCGGTGAAGCGCGTGGTAAGCGGGGAAAGACCGAGCCGGAACCGGTCTGGGGTGCGGTAGTCGGTGATGATGCTGGCGGCGGCCAGCTGACCGACGACCTGCTCGGCGCGCGGATGGCAGAAGGTGACGTGGCCGCCGCGGCGGCCGGGATCGGAGGGCGTGGCGAGCGCGCAGCCCAGCGGGATGAGCCAGGCATCGGCCAGGTCGATGAGGTAGCTGGTCAGTTGCATGCTCTTGGCGCGCATCGGGCCGATGCCGGCCTCGAGCAGCAATCGGGCGCCCTCTTCCACCGCGGCCGTGCCCAGGATCGGCGGCGTTCCCGTGGTGAACTTCGCGATGCCGGCCGCCGGGTCGTACCTGGGGCCCATGGCGAACTGGTCGCGCTGGGAGAACCAGCCCCAGATCGGCTGCCGCAGTACTTCCCGCAGCCGGGCCGAGACGTAAAGGAACGCGGGGGCGCCGGGACCGGAGTTGAGGTACTTGTAGGTGCAGCCGACGGCTAGGTCGACGTCGCAGGCGTCGAGCTCGATGGGCACGGCGCCGACCGAGTGGCTCAAGTCCCACAGCATCAGTGCGCCGGCCCCGTGCGTGATCTCGGTGATGGCCGCCATGTCGGCCAGAGCGCCGCTGCGGTACGCCACGTGAGACAGGCTGACCAGCGCGGTGTCCTCGTCGACGGCCGCCCGGACCGCATCGGCGGCCAGGCCCTCGTTGATGTCGGTCGCCAGCATGCGGAGCTCCGCGCCGCGTTGCGCCGCGATTCCCTCGAGCACATAGCGGTCGCTGGGGAAATTGTCCTGGTCAGTGACGATCACGTGCCGTCCCGGCCGGGCGCCCAGTGCCGCCGAGGCCAGCTTGTACAGGTTGACCGTGGTGTTGTCGGTGATGACGACCTGTCCGGGGGCCGCGCCGGTGAGCTCGCCGACCAGGTCACCCGCGCGCCCGGGCAGGTCGACCCAGTGATCCCACGACCTGGCCAGGGCGGCGCCCCATTCGGCCCGGATCATGCTGTCCATCCGCGCCATGGTGGCCAGCGGAAGCGCGCCCAGGGAATTACCGTTGAGGTAGACCAGCGACGGGTCGTCCAGGGCGAACCGCGCCTGGTAGCCGCCCAGCGGATCCGTCGCGTCCAGTTCCTCGGCGTGCGCTCGGTCCAAGATCTCCTGGGACATACCGATCACCCTAACCCGCGGGGACCTCCCCAGTACCTGTCGTCGGGTGCGGCAGAATCCTGTCGCCGGGTGGCTAAACCGCGGGTGCCTTCCCGAGGCGCGGGAACCGGGCGGCCTGACGGCCGGAGCAGGGCTTCGGCCAGGGTGAGGACGGTGTCCTCCAGGGAGCCGAGGTGGGCGGTGACGTCGCGCTGCGCGGCGTCGACGATCTTGGCGACCGCGTCCTGGATCTCGGCCGGCCACTGGCCCAGGGACTCCAGCTTGCCGTCGAGCCCGTCGAGGCGGCCGCCGAGCGTGCCGAGCTTGCCGTCGACCGCGGTCAGGGTGCTGTCGATCGCACTGACCCGGTCGTACTGGTCGTCCAGGCGCTCATCCAGCCGCTCCAGCCTGGTGTCCAGCCGCTCGATCCGGCCGTGCACCAGCTGGACCTGGCCGCCGACACCGGTCACGCTGGCCGCCAGGCCGTCCACGGTGGCCGTCATCGCGTCCGCGCTCTGGTCCACCTTAGCCGCGAGCGTGCTGAAGCCCACCTCGGCCCGGCCATTGACCGCCGAGATCTCCTTGTCGAGCTGGCCGGTCCGCTGTCCGAGCTCGGCGACGGCGTTGTCGAGCCGGCTGAACCGGGCCGCCGCCGTCTCCATGCTCTGCTGCAGCTTGCTGATGCTGTGCTGCAGCTTGGACAGGCGTTCATCCTGCGACCGCAAGGCATCCATGGCCTGACCGATGGCGTCGCCTACCGCCTGCAGGCGGGGCAGCGCCTGCTCGACGTTCGCCGAGACGGTACCGACGTCCGCCCACCGGGAGTGCAGCTCGGCGACCGGCGTCACCTGGGCCCGAAGCAACTCGATGTGCTCGGCCAGGGACTCGGCCCACTGGGGCGGCCTGGCCGCGGCTTCTGTCATGTGGCAGGCCAGGCTGTCCAGCCGGGCGGTCATACCGGGGATCTCCCGTTCGCGGATCTCATTCGCCAGCCACTCGAGCCCTTCTATCCGCTGCCGGATGTCCTCGAGCGCGCCGGCGTTGGACTGCTGATCAGCGACATGGTCCTGGACGGTCCGGGCGAGCAGCTCGCGCATGCGATCGGCAGCGCCTGGCTGGTTACCGCGAAGCAGGATGTGGTTGCCCGGCTGATCCATGGTGCTCCTTCAGAAGGGATGGCCCGTCCCGGTGGTCGTTATGATCGGTCCCGACCCGGAAAGCTGGCACCGAACGACCCGTCAACTCTAGTAGCCCCTCGTAATCAGTCATCTACGAAGAGCAAAAGTTACGGTTTGCCGCCGGCTCCCTCGTTTGACGACTCCGCCCGCTGCCGCTAGTGTTCCGAGTTAGCACTCACTCATGTAGAGTGCTAATGCGACGAGGCCGTCTGGCACCCGCGACGACAGGCAGCCGCGCTCGCTCCCTCTAGTAACTCACCATTAGCCTTTCCGAAGGGGGAGGTCAGATCGTGTCGACCGCCACCAAGGTAGTAATCAAGCCGCTCGAAGACCGGATTGTGGTCCGCCCGCTCGAGGCGGAGCAGACCACGGCGTCCGGACTTGTGATCCCGGACACCGCCAAGGAGAAGCCCCAGGAGGGCGAAGTCCTTGCGGTGGGCCCGGGACGCTTCGACGACGCGGGTTCCAAGCGCGTGCCGATCGACGTCAAGGTCGGCGACGTGGTGCTGTACAGCAAGTATGGCGGCACCGAGGTGAAGTACTCAGGCGAGGAATACCTGGTGCTCTCCGCCCGCGACGTGCTCGCCATCATCGACAAGTAGCAGTAGTTCGCGGGCTCCGGAGGCAAGACGTCGGCGAATCGCCGGGGATCTTGCCGCCGGGGCCTGTGAGCATGTCTTCGCATGCTGCAGAGAACTCGATCCAACCGTAGGTTGAGGTAGTAAATGCCCAAGATCCTGGAGTTCGACGAGGCCGCCCGCCGCTCGCTTGAGCGTGGCGTCAACAAGCTCGCCGACGCCGTGAAGGTGACGCTCGGCCCGCTCGGCCGCAACGTCGTACTTGATAAAAAATGGGGCGCCCCCACCATCACCAACGATGGCGTGACCGTCGCCAAGGAGGTGGAGCTGGAGGACCCGTACGAGAACATGGGTGCCCAGCTCGCCAAGGAGGTCGCCACCAAGACCAACGACGTCGCCGGAGACGGCACCACGACGGCGACGGTCCTGGCCCAGGCGATGGTGCACTTCGGGCTGCGCTCGGTTACGGCCGGCGCCAACCCGATGGACCTTAAGCGCGGTATCGACGCCGCCGCCGCTGAGATCTCCAAGCGACTGCTCGAATCCGCGCGTGACGTGGAGGAGCAGACCGAGATCGCGCACGTCGCGACGATCTCGGCGCAGGACGAGAAGATCGGCGAGCTGATCGCCGAGGCGTTCAGCAAGGTCGGCAAGGACGGTGTCATCACCGTCGAGGAATCGCCGACGATGGGCCTTGAGCTGGAGTTCACCGAAGGCCTCCAGTTCGACAAGGGATACATTTCGCCGTATTTCATCACCGACCCCGAGCGTCTCGAGGCGGTGCTGGATGACCCGTACATCCTCATCCACCAGTCCAAGATCTCCTCGATGGCCGACTTCCTGCCGCTGCTCGAGAAGATCGCGCAGGTGAAGAGGCCACTGCTGGTGATCGCCGAGGACGTCGAGGGCGAGGCGCTGGCCACCATCGTGGTGAACAAGCTGCGCGGCCTGCTTAACGTGGTCGCCGTGAAGGCGCCCGGCTTCGGTGACCGCCGCAAGGCCATGCTGGCCGACGTCGCCGCCCTGACCGGCGGCACCGTGGTGACCGAGGAACTCGGCACCAAGCTGGAGTCGGTCGGGCTTGAGAGCCTGGGCCGCGCCCGCCGCATCGTCATCACCAAGGACGACACCACGCTCGTGGACGGGGCAGGCGACAAGAGCGAGATCGAGGACAGGATCAGGCAGATCCGCACCGAGATCGACAACACCGACTCCGACTGGGACAAGGAGAAGTTGCAGGAGCGGCTGGCCAAGCTGTCCGGCGGCGTCTGCGTCCTGCGTGTCGGTGCCGCCACCGAGGTGGAGCTCAAGGAGAAGAAGCACCGCCTAGAGGACGCCATCTCCGCCACTCGCGCGGCCATCGAGGAGGGCATCATCGCCGGCGGCGGCAGCGCCCTGGTGCATGTCGCCACCGACCTCGGTGACCTCGGCTTTACCGGCGACGAGGCGACCGGGGTGCGCGTCGTTCAGCGTGCCCTGGCCGAGCCGTGCCGCTGGATCGCGCTGAACGCGGGCCAGGAGGGCGGGGTGGTGGCCGCGAAGGTCGCGACGCTGCCTGCGGGCCACGGTTACAACGCGGCCACCGGTGAGTACGGCGACCTGATTGCTCAGGGTGTCATTGACCCCGTGAAGGTGACCAGGTCGGCCGTGCAGAACGCCGCGTCGATCGCCGGCATGCTGCTGACCACGGAGACTCTCGTGGTCGAGAAGCCGGAAGAGAAGGACTCGTCCGCGGCCGACGGCCACGGGCACAGCCACTCGCACTAGGTCAAGCCCCAGCGCGAGGGCTCCGCTGGACCCACCGGTCCGGCGAGCCACAGGCACATGAAAGCCGGGTTTCACATCGTGAAACCCGGCTTTCGCGCCGCCGGGTCGCCTTACGTAGATTGTCAGGCGTGATTCCAGTCGTCGAGTACGACCCGGCCTGGCCCGCCCGGGCACCAGGACGAGGACGACGTGGCGCAGGAGGTGTGCCTGGCGTTGCTGTCCGCCCTGCCGTCCTACCGGGACATGGGGCGGCCGTTCGCGCGCTCGCCGCCGGCCAGCCGGCCCTAACGGAAGCCGGCTGTCTCCAGGCTCAATAGGATGAGAGGATTCCCCGCTGCCACTTTCGGTGAAGGTGCCATGACTGATCAACTACCCCCGGGCCAGGACGACAAGTTCGCGCCCGTCGGGCTGACCTTCGACGACGTCCTGCTGCTCCCCGCTCATTCCAGCGTGCTGCCCAGCGAGGCCGACACGACGACCAGGATCACTCGCCGTTGCCGGCTCCGTGTCCCGCTCGTGTCGGCGTCCATGGACACCGTCACCGAGGCCAGGATGGCGATCGCCATGGCCCGCCAAGGCGGTGTCGGCGTGCTGCACCGCAACCTGTCCGTCGAGGAACAGGCCCAGCAGGTCGATATGGTCAAGCGGTCCGAGGCAGGCATGATCACCCATCCGGTGACGTGCGGACCGGATGCCACCATCGCCGACGTAGACGGGCTCTGCGGCCGGTACCGTATCTCCGGCGTGCCTGTGACCAGCGCCGATGGTGTGCTGGTCGGCATCGTCACCAACCGGGACATCAGGTTCGAGACCGACCACAGCCGCCGGGTGGCCGAGGTGATGACCCCGATGCCGCTGATCACCGCGCCGGTCGGGGTGGCGTCCGAGGAAGCGCTGCGGCTGCTGAGGCAGCACAAGGTGGAGAAGCTGCCGCTGGTCGACGACGCCGGCCGGCTCCGCGGGCTGATCACGGTGAAGGACTTCACCAAGAGCGAGAAGTTCCCCTTCGCGACCAAGGACCCGGCCGGGCGGCTGGTGGTCGGGGCCGCTGTCGGGGTGGGCGAGGACGCCAAGCGCCGGGCGCAGGCGCTCATCGAGACCGGCGTGGACTTCCTGGTGGTGGACACCGCGCACGG
>Ga0209839_10000670_pt1 | contig 17481 bp, 19 predicted proteins | sample OrgsoiDNA2013050_FD_185800 | JGI IMG/M metagenome (GOLD analysis project Ga0209839, IMG submission 185800) | Permafrost soil microbial communities from the Arctic, to analyse light accelerated degradation of dissolved organic matter (DOM) -... | ecosystem: Environmental > Terrestrial > Soil >... | reverse complement strand
CTGACGCATGCGCTCGGCCGCGTCCTCGATGTAGGCCTCGGTGTCGTCGATGTCGGCCTGGAAGCTCTTGCGGAGCTCCTTGAGCATCTTCTCGCGCTCGTCGGCCGAGATCTTGGCCACGTTGACCTCGAGCGTCTCCGCCCACAGGTGGTCCTCGTCGGAGAAATCGCGACCGGTCTTGGCGGACTCGAGGAACTCCTCGCGGCGGGCCAGAGACTCCTTGAGCTCCAGGACGCGCTCCTCCTTCTCCGCCGCATAGGCGTCGAGCACCTTGTTGACCTCATCCAGGAGGCCGTCCACGTCGCGCGCGCGAGCTTCGTCGTCCACCCACGTGACCATCGAGGCGGCGAAGTACAGGACCTTCTCGAGCTCCTTGGGAGCCATGTCGAGCAGATACCCGATCCGGCTCGGGACGCCCTTGAAGAACCAGATGTGCGAGACGGGCGCGGCGAGGTCGACGTGGCCCATGCGCTCACGGCGCACCTTGGAGCGAGTGACCTCGACGCCGCAGCGCTCGCACACGATTCCCTTGTAACGGACGCGCTTGTACTTGCCGCAGTAGCACTCCCAGTCCTTGGTCGGACCGAAGATGCGTTCGCAGAAGAGGCCGTCCTTCTCGGGCTTGAGCGTCCGGTAGTTGATCGTCTCCGGCTTGGTGACTTCACCGGAGCTCCACGAGCGGATCTGCTTGGAGGAGGCGAGGCCGATTTCGATTGCGTCGAAGTTGTTGATATCGATCATGCGGTTCCTTCAGGTTTGATTCGGGCGGGGGCTGGTTTGCGGTGATCGGCCGCGCCTGATCACGTTTCTGCCTCCTCCGTGACGCCCTCGGCCTCGCCCGACTCGATGTCGGCAGCGAGCATCGGGTCGACGTCGTCGGCGAAGTCCTCGCCGGCCAGCTCCTCGCCGGACTCCAGGTCGGGGTCCTCCTCTTCGACCTCCTCGGCGGAGGCCTCCACCGTCTCGCCCTCGTGCTCGACCGATTCGTCAGCCGCCGCGCCGTCGGTGGCGCGCACACCCGACAGATCGATACCGAGCTCCTCGGCCGCCCGCAGCAGGTCGTCGTCCTCCTCCCGCATCTCGGCCCGCTCGCCCTCCTCGGAGACGACATTGACGTCGAGCGCCAGCGACTGCATCTCCTTGAGCAGGACCTTGAACGACTCCGGGATCGAGGGTTCGGCGATGTTCTCGCCCTTGACGATCGCCTCGTAGGCCTTGACCCGCCCGACCGTGTCGTCGGACTTGATCGTGAGCATCTCCTGCAGCGTGTAGGCGGCGCCGTACGCCTCGAGCGCCCAGACCTCCATCTCGCCGAAGCGCTGGCCGCCGAACTGCGCCTTGCCGCCCAGCGGCTGCTGGGTGACGAGCGAGTACGGACCGGTCGAGCGCGCGTGGATCTTGTCGTCGACGAGATGTAGCAGCTTCAGGATGTACATGTGGCCGACGGTCACCTGCTCCTCGAACGGCTCGCCGGTGCGGCCGTTGAACAGCGTGACCTTGCCCGAGGCCTGCTCGCCCGGGCGACGGCTCTTGTCCACGTCCATCCGGATGTTGCCCTTGTGCTCGTCCTGCCAGCGGACCAGGGCCGCATCGACGTCGGGAACCGTCGCGCCGTCGAACACCGGCGTCGCCACGTACACCTTGCCGAGCTGGCCGTCGGCCCGATTCGAGCCGCCGTTCCCCTCGACCTGCTTGCGCGCCTCCGAACCGTCGGCGTACCAGCCGTTGGCCGCCACCCACCCGAGATGGGTCTCGAGGATCTGGCCGAGGTTCATGCGGCTCGGCACGCCGAGCGGATTGAGGATCACGTCGACCGGCGTGCCGTCCTCGAGGAACGGCATGTCCTGCTCGTCGACGATCTTCGAGATCACGCCCTTGTTGCCGTGACGGCCGGCGAGCTTGTCGCCTTCGGCGATCTTGCGCTTCTTGGCCACGAACACCCGCACCAGGTCGTTGACGCCCGGCGGCAGGTCATCGCCCTCGTCGCGGCTGAAGGTCTTGACGTCGATCACGACGCCGCCCTCACCATGGGGCACCTTCAGGGAGGTGTCGCGAACCTCGCGCGCCTTCTCCTTGAAGATCGCGCGGATCAGCTTCTCCTCGGCGGTCAACTCGGTCTCGCCCTTGGGCGTGACCTTGCCGACGAGCAGGTCACCGGAGGCGACCTCGGCGCCGATGCGGACGATGCCGCGGTCGTCGAGGTTGCGCAGCGACTCCTCCGAGCGGTTCGGGATGTCGCGGGTGATCTCCTCGTCGCCGAGCTTCGTCGTACGCGCGTCGATCTCGTACTCCTCGATGTGGATCGAGGTGAGCTCATCGTCCTTGACCAGGCGCTTGGACAGGATGATCGCGTCCTCGAAGTTGTAGCCCTCCCAGGACATGAAGGCGACCAGCAGGTTCTTGCCCAGCGCCATCTCGCCCATGTCGGTGGCCGAGCCGTCGGCCAGGACCGCTCCGTGCTCGACCGCGGTGCCGACATCGACGATCGGCTTCTGATGGATCAGCGTGCCCTGGTTGGAGCGCATGAACTTCTGCAGCTCGTACTCCTGAGCGCTGCCGTCCCTGGGCTCGACCACGATCCGCTCGGCGTCGACGTAGGCGACGGTGCCGGCGGTCTTCGAGAGCACCACGTCACCGGTGTCGATGGCCGCACGGCGCTCCATCCCGGTGCCCACGAGCGGGGCATCGGTGACCAGCAACGGAACGGCCTGGCGCTGCATGTTGGAGCCCATCAACGCGCGGTTGGCGTCGTCGTGCTCCAGGAACGGGATCATCGCCGTCGCGACCGACCAGATCTGCTCCGGCGAGACGTCCATCAGGTCGACCTCCTGCGGCGAGACCGTGACGTACTGACCGGCCTGGGTGCGGCAGATGATCTCGCCCTCGGTCAGGTTGCCGTTGGCGTCGACCGAGGCATTGGCCTGCGCGATGATGCGCTCCTCCTCCTGAGTCGCATCGATGTGGACGATCTCGTCGGTGAGCTTGCCGTCCTTGACCACCCGGTAGGGCGTGGTCACGAAGCCGTGCTCAGAGATCTCCGCGTAGGAGGAGAGCGAGCCGATCAGGCCGATGTTCGGCCCTTCCGGGGTCTCGATCGGGCACATGCGCCCGTAGTGGGTGGGGTGGACGTCGCGGACCTCGATCGGCGCGCGCTCGCGGGTCAGGCCCCCGGCGCCGAGGGCGCTGAGCCGCCGGCGATGGGTGAGGCCGGCGAGCGAGTTCGTCTGGTCCATGAACTGCGACAGCTGGCTGGAGCCGAAGAACTCCTTCAGCGCGGCCACGACCGGGCGGATGTTGACGATCGTCTGCGGCGTGATCGTGTCCGCATCCTCTGTCGTCAGCCGCTCGCGAACGACGCGCTCCATCCGATACAGGCCGATCCGGAAGGCCTCCTGGATCAGCTCACCGACGGTGCGCAGGCGGCGGTTGCCGAAGTGCTCGTACTCGTCGAGGTGATCCTGGATCGGCTCGCGCGGCATCGTCGCCGCCTCGGCCGCGTAGTCCTTGACCTCGGCATCGGGCTCCTCGGGCATGCCGAGACGCCTGGGCAAGGACACCAGCTCCTTGACCAGGGCGATGATGTCGTCGTGGGTCAGGGTGCGGGTGTCGAGATCGATGTCGAGCCCGAGACGCGAGTTGAGCTTGTAGCGACCCACCCGCGTGAGGTCGTAGCGCTTGGGGTCGAAGAACAGCTGATGCAGCAGCGCCTTGGCCGCATCGATCGAGGGCGGCTCGCCCGGGCGCTGCTTCTTGAACAGCTCGATCAGCGAGCCCTCCTCGCTGCGCGTGACCTCGGGGTCGGAGTCGACCGTATTGCGGATGTACAGCGAATTCTCGAACAGATTCAGGATCTCTTCGTCGGAGGCATAGCCCATCGCCCGCAGCAGCACCGTGACGGGCAGCTTGCGCTTGCGGTCGATCCGGACGTAGACGCGCCCCTTCTTGTCGATCTCGAGCTCGAGCCACGAACCGCGGGCCGGCATCAGGTTGGCGATGAAGACCTGCTTCTCGCGATCCTTGGGCTCCATCACGTAGGCGCCCGGTGAGCGCACGAGCTGGGTCACGACGACGCGCTCGGTGCCGTTGATGATGAAGGTGCCGCGCTCGGTCATCCACGGGAAGTCGCCCATGAACACCGACTGCTCGCGGATCTCGCCGGTCTCACGGTTGATGAACGCGACGGTCACCGTCAGGGGTCGCGCGTAGGTGAGGTCCTTCTCGCGGCACTGCTCGAGGTTCGCGACCGGTTCGTCGAAGGTGAACTCGCCGAACTGCACGGCCAGGTTGCCGGTGTAGTCCTCGATCGGCGAGATGTCGTCGATCGTCTCGCGCAGTCCGCCCCCGTCAGGGTCGGTCAGCCAGTCGAACGACTTGCGCTGAATGTCGATCAGGTTGGGGACTTCAAGGACCTTGTTCAAACGCGCGAAACTGCGGCGCGTCCGGGGGGCGTGAGCGGATGCCAAGACGGCGACTCCTCGGAAAGTCGAGAGGCGAGCAGAAGGCGCGGTTGGGAGCGCCACAGCTCCCGGTTAGCGCGACCAACAAAGATAGCACACGGCATCGCGGCCCTGTGCAGGACACATCAGCTCTCACGGACCCCGCCCTCGGCGACCACGTATGTGGCGCGGTGCCGTTGCAGTTTGGGCGGCTACGACTATCGGCTGATGGTGGTCAGTGTACGGGCAAACACGATCGCGAGCAAGCAGGGACGGGTCGCGGGGGTGGTCGGACGGGATGCGCGGGGGTCCGGAGCGGCCCGGTGGCCCGCCGCTGCCTCCTCCCGCGCGTGCGCGGACTACTTCAGCTCGACGCTCGCGCCGGCCTCTTCGAGCTCGGCCTTCAGCTTCTCGGCCTCGGCCTTCTCGATGCCCTCCTTGACCGCCTTGGGGGCCTCGTCGACGAGCGCCTTGGCCTCCTTCAGCCCGAGACCGGTCGCGGCACGCACGACCTTGATCACCTGGATCTTCCTTTCGCCGGCGCCGGTGAGCAGCACGTCGAAGGCCGTCTGCTCCTCGGCTTCCTCGGCGCCGTCACCGCCGCCGGCCGCAGCAGCCGGAGCGGCAGCGGCGACCGCGGTCGCCGAGACGCCGAACTCCTCCTCCAGCGCCTTGATCCGCTCCGCGAGCTCCAGCACCGAAATGCCCTTCAGCTCCTCGATCCACTCTTGAGTAGTCGCCATGGTTTCTCCTTACGCGTCGGATTCCGCGTCCGGCGCGGCGTCCTGTTCGGTGTCGTTCTCAGAAATCGGTTCGGCCGCCGCCTCGGGCTCAGCAGCGGCTTCGGGCTCAGCAGCGGGAGCCTCCACAGCGGCCTCGGGCTCAGCAGCGGGAGGTGCCACAGCGGCCTCGGGCTCCGGCTTCTCCCCCTCGTCGGCCGGCTGCGGCGCCTCATCCTGCGCCGCTGTGGCTGAGTCCCCGAGGTCGGCGGCCGCGGAGCCGGCCGGATCGGGCCCGGCCGGCGATCCTGAGCCACTGACAAGCCCCTTTTCCGCAATCTGCTGCAGCTGGATCGCCAGGCCGCCGATCAGCGCGTTCAGCCCGCGCACGAGACCGGTGAGGGGCGCCGCGATCGTCCCGACCAGCTGCGCGTGCAGAACCTCGCGCGCGGGCAGGCGCGCGATCGCGCGCACGTCGTCGGAGGTGAGCAGCTTGCCGCCGAGCAGGCCGCCCTTGAAGTCGAGGATGCGGAGCTGCCGGGCGGTGTCGTTGAGCGCCTTGGCGGCCAGCGCGGCGTCGCCGCGCACGAGCGCCAGCGCCGTCGGCCCGTTGAGCATCTCCTTGAGATCCTCGGCTCCGGCCTTGTCCGCCGCCCGCTCGGAGAGCGAGTTCTTGACCACCCGGAAACTGGTATCGGCGTCGCGCAGCTTGGCGCGCAGCTCCGCAATCTGCGGGACGCTGATGCCGCGATAGTCGATGGCGAAGACCGCCTCCGAGGCCTGGATCTGATCGGCGATCTCGTCGACGACCGCTGCTTTCTGGTCTCTGTTCATCTCGCTTCTTGCTTCCTCTCACGAAAAACGCCCGCATGATGGCGGGCGTCGAGAGCGAGCAGTAGCTCGGTTCGAGGCTCCGCCTGCTCCGGTCTTATGCTGATGCGGCCGGAGGTCTGGGGCGTTGTCCTTGGCTGGACTCGAGTCTACGCTGCGGCCGACTCCTCGGCGATGTCGCGCACGCGCGCCGGATCGACCTTCACGCCCGGCCCCATGGTGGTCGCGAACGTGACCGAACGGATGTAACGGCCCTTGGCCGCCGACGGCTTGGCCCGGACCAACTCGTCGATCACGGCGGCGTAGTTCTCGAGCAGACGATGCTCGTCGAAATCGCTCTTGCCGATCACGAGGTGCACGATCGCGGTGCGGTCGGTGCGGTATTCGACCTTGCCGGCCTTGGACTCCTCCACCGCCTTGGCGACATCCATGGTCACTGTGCCGACCTTGGGGTTGGGCATCTTCCCCGCGGGGCCGAGGATGCGGCCCAGGCGCCCGACCACGGGCATCAGGTCAGGCGTGGCGATCGCCACGTCGAAGTCGTCGAAGCCATCCTGGATCTGCTGGGCGAGATCCTCGGCGCCGACGATATCGGCGCCCGCCTCCTCGGCCTCGCGGGCCTTGTCGCCCTGAGCGAAGACGGCCACCTTCACGTTCTTGCCCAAGCCGTGGGGCAGCGCGATCGTGCCGCGCAGCTGCTCGTCGGCGTGGCGGACGTTGAGGCCGGTGCGGACGTGAACCTCGACGGACTCGTTGAAGTTGGCCGTCCCCAGCTGCTTGATCAGCGCCACCGCCTCGGCCGGCGGGTACTCGTGCTCGCGATCGAAGCGCTGACGTGCGTCGAGGTACTTCTTGCCGCGTGCCATTTACACCACCTCCACGCCCATCGAGCGTGCAGTGCCGGCGATGATCTTGGCCGCGGCGTCGATGTCGTTGGCGTTTAGGTCCTTCATCTTCTTCTGCGCGATCTCCTTCAGCTGCGTCTGGGTGATCCGGCCCACCTTGTCGCGGTGCGGCTCGGCGGAGCCCTTGTCCAGCGACAGTGCCTGCTTGATCAGCACCGCCGCGGGCGGGCTCTTGGTCACGAACGTGAACGAGCGATCCTCGAACACGGTGATCTCGACCGGAATCACGGTGCCCATGTCGGACTGCGTCTGGGCATTGAACGCCTTGACGAACTCCATGATGTTGACGCCGTGCTGGCCGAGCGCCGGACCGACCGGAGGCGCCGGGCTCGCCGAGCCGCCGACGGCCTGGAGCTTGATGACTGTGAGGATCTTTTTCGCCATTTGTCTTAACTCTAGATCTTCTTGACCTGATCGAACCCGACCTCGACCGGAGTCTCGCGGCCGAAGATCGACACCAGCACCTTGAGCCGCTGGGCGTCCTCGTTGACCTCCGAGATCTCGCCGGAAAAGTCTGACAGCGGTCCGGAGATGACCTTGACCGACTCGCCGATCGAGAACTGAGCCCGGCTGCGAGGACGCTCGGCCGTCTCCTGGTGCAGCAGGCGGTCGACCTCCGCCTGGGTGAGCGGGACGGGCTCGTTGGACGCGCCGACGAAGCCGGTCACGCCCGGAGTGCCCTTGACCAGCGACCAGGAATCCTCGTTGAGATCCATGTTGACGAGGACGTAGCCGGGCATCGTCCGCTTCTCGACGGTGATCTTCTGATTGTCCTTCATCTCGGACACCGTCTCAGTGGGGACCACGATCTGCCGCACGGCTCGCTGCTGATTCAGCGATACGACCCGGTGCTCAAGGTTGTGCTTGACCTTGTTCTCGTGGCCCGAATAGGTGTTGACGACGTACCAGCGAAACATTTCTTGTTGGTCCTCCGCGGGCTCCGCTCCGCGTCGCGAATCGACGTTCGGCGTCCGGCCTCGCTTGAGTTGAAGTACTTGTTACTTGAGGATGAAATCGACGAGCTTGCCGGCAAGGGCGTCGGCAACACCGAGATACGCTCCGGCTACGATCACGAACCCGAGCACGACCCCCGTGGCCTGGATCACCTGGCGACGATCTGGCCACTGTACCCGTTGTAGCTCCCGCCAGCTTCCCTGAAGGAAGTGGACCAGCCGGTTTCCCGTGCGGGCCGGCGCTGGGGCCACACCCTCCTCGGCATCCTCCGGCCCGAGTTGCACCTCGGAGCTCTGCTGCACGTGGGGTCCCGCGGGGAGCACTCCCGGTGCGGGACTGGCTCGCTGTTCGGACTCCTCGAGCTCCTCCAGCTCCTCGGGATCGGGCGCGTCGGCCAGATCGGGGCGACCCAGTGCGAGCTGCGCCTCGGCCAGCTCCACGTCGGGCGTGGCGTGCTCGATCGGATCGGGGTTGCCCTCCCCGTCGTGCTGCGGGCGTACGGTGGCGATCCCCGGCGGCGCCGAGGGCTCTGCCTGCGCGGGGCGACGGCTGCGCCGCTCCTTGTTGGTCCGTTTGCGATTGCGAGCCATCCCGACCCCGTGTCCTCAGCGGGTTTCGCGGTGGGGCGTGTGTCGCTTGCACCAGCGGCAGTACTTGCGCAGCTGGAGGCGTTCGGGGTTGTTCCGCTTGCTCTTGTTGGTTTGGTAATTCCGGCGCTTGCACTCTTCGCAGGCGAGAGTGGCGGCGATCCGGACGTCTCCACGGGCCATTTACGCGCTTCCCGTACGGATGGATGGGATTCGGCTGCCGGACCACGGGCGTCAAAACGAACGCCGCCCGGCGCCGAGCGCAGTTTAGCGCCAGTGGTGAGCGGCGCGCATCCGGTGGGGGACGGCAGCGCAGGCGGCCTCGCTAGTCGGCCAGTTCCACCGGGCGCAGTTCGAGCTCGATCAGCTTGTCCCCTCGCAATACTCGAGCCGCCAGCGTCGATCCGATCGTGTCCGCGGTCATCAGGCGCTGCACGTCATCGACGCGCTCGACCGGCCGGCCGCCGAGCTCCACGATCAGATCCTCCGCCCGCAGCCCGGCGCGTTGCGCGGGGCTCCCGGACGCGACCTCGACGACCTCGACTCCGGAGGCACGGCCGAAGCGGACGCGAGCGTGCGGCGGCAGCGGCCGGGGACCGCCGCCGATGCCGATGTACGCCCGCCGCACCCGGCCGTCGCTCATCAGCGCGGCGACCACGGCACGGGTGGCGGCGTTGACCGGCACGGCCAGGCCGAGACCGACGCCGGCGACCGCGGTGTTGATGCCCACGAGGCGCGCCGCGCTGTCGACGAGCGCACCCCCCGAGTTGCCCGGATTCAGTGCCGCGTCGGTCTGGATCACATTGTCGATGTAGCGCACGGCTCGGCCGGATCTTGCCGGCAGGGACCGGCCGAGCGCCGAGACGACCCCCGCCGTCACCGAACCCGCGAACCCGTTCGGGTTGCCGATCGCGATCACCAGCTGGCCGACCCGGAGCTTCTCCGCCTCGCCCAGCGTCGCCGGCGTCAGATCGGTCCCGTCGGCCCGCAGCACGGCGAGATCAGAGAGGTGATCGACGCCGACGACGCTGAAGCTGAGCTCCCGGCCGTCCACGAACGCGGCTCGGCCGGTGCGTCCGGGCCCCGCCACCACGTGCGCCGAGGTCAGCAGGAAGCCGTCCGGCGTCAGCGCCACGGCGCTGCCCGCGCCGGCGGGAACGTTCCCGGCCCGCGTGCGCCGGGTGATGCGCAGGTTCGCCACCGAGGGGGCCAGCCGCTCGGCGACATCGACGACCACGCGCGAGTATGCGTCGAGCGCCTCGGCCTCCGCGTGGGCCGCCTCTGCCTCTGAATCCCGGGCGCGGGAGTCACCGTTCAGTGCGTTCGTGGTTGCGCTCATCGCTTCAGAACGAGACGGTCACGGTCCGCTCATCCGCGCCGCGGACGATCTGCAGCCCCACGCCGCCCTGTGCCCGGGCCGCGTCGAGCACCTCGTAGAGGACATCGACCCGATCGAGCTCGCGCCCTCCGGCGGCGACGATCAGGTCGCCTCGCTCGATCCCCGCCTTCGCCGCCGGGCTGTCGTGCTCGACCACGCGTACGAGGACGCCGTCGCGCTCGGGCAGGCCGACGGCGTGACGCAGCCGGCGCGCGACCGGTGGCGGCGCGATCGCCACGCCGAGCCTGACCCGCCGGGGCGCCTCGCCGCGGCCGAGGGACTCGACGCGCTCACGCAGAGCCGCATCGGCCGGGACGGCAAGGATCAGGCCACCGTCGACGCGCAGCGTGTTGATGCCCTCCAGGCGCCCGGCGACGTCGGTCAGCGGACCGCCCGAGGATCCGCGGGGAAGTGGCGCCGTGTGCTCGACGGCGCCGCTGATCCGCCGCCCGCGGGGGCCGCGGAAGCTGCGCGCGGAGGAGGACACGAATCCGGGCGTGATCCGGAGTCCACGTCCCCCCGGGTTGGCCAGCGCCAGCACGGCGTGCCCGAGGACCGGGTCACGATCCTCGTCGGGCCACTCGACCGGCTCGATCTCGCCGGTGTCGACGTCGATCACCGCCACGTCGAGATCGGGATCGGATCCGGCCACGCGCCCGGTGGCGCGACGGCCGTCGGCGAAGGTCACGGTGGCCTCGTCATGGCGAAGGTTGTGGGCGTTGGTCAACACACGGCCCGGGGCGATCACGACGCCCGAGCCAACGCCCCAGCCCCGTCCCAGGCCGACCACGGCGGGGCCGACCCGCTCGGCGGCCTCCTGAACGGCGGTTTCCAGCTCCTGCAGAACGCTCATCTCATGCCTCAACATTAGTTGTTACTTGCATTATGCAAGTCAGTAATCTACCAGATCGTGTTTGCACGTAGGATTCATCTCGACGTGGTCGACTCTCCCGAGCCCACTCCGGCCCCGGACACATCGGACGACGATCCGGCGCGATCGGCCCTCGCCGACGCGCTCGCGGCGGTCGGCGACCGCTGGACCCTGCAGGTCGTGGCCGCGCTCCTCGACGGCCCGCGGCGCTTCGGCGAGCTGCAGGAGGACGTGCGCGGCATCGCTCCCAACGTCCTCACTCAGCGCCTGCGCCACCTCGAGCGCCATGCGCTCGTGGTGGCGCGCCCGTACTCCAAGCGGCCGCCCAGGTTCGTCTACGAGCTGAGCGCCGCGGGACGTGAGCTGGCCGGCGCGCTGCGGCTGCTGGCGGGATGGGGAGCCCGCAACGCCGAAGGGGCGGCCGCGCCCCGACACGCGGTCTGCGGGACTACGCTCGAGGCCCGCTGGTGGTGCCCGACCTGTGAGCGGCCGGCCGCCGACCAGGAGGCCGAGGAGCTCCACTTCGCCTAACGCTGAGCCGCCGCCCGGAACGGCCGCAGCGGACCCGACTGGCACCGAGAACCGCACAGGGGGAAGAATCCCCCTTATGATCCGCCTGATCGGCCTCGTCGTCTCGATCGGCCTGGCCGACTCACTGAACCCGTCGACGATCGCCCCCGCGCTCTACCTCGCCTCAAGCGAACACCCCCGCGCGCGCGTGTTCGAGTTCACGCTGGCGGTGTTCCTCGTATCGCTTGCCGGAGGGTTGGTGATTGCCCTGGGGCCTGGACAGCTGCTTCTGTCGGCGCTGCCACATCCCAGCCACACGGTGCGCTACATCTTCGAGATCGTCGCCGGAGTCGCGATGCTCGTCGCCGCCGCCACGCTGTGGCTGCACCGGGACCGCCTCTCGAGCCGCGCTCTGCCGGAGGCAAAGGCCGAGGGCAAGTCGAGCGCGGTGCTGGGGGCGACGATCACGCTCGTCGAGCTGCCCACGGCCTTCCCCTATTTCGCCGTGACCGCCGCGATCGTCGGCTCGGGACTCGGCCCGCTGCGCCAGGTCATCCTGTTGGTGCTGTTCAACCTCTGCTTCGTGCTGCCCCTGATCGGGATCTGGCTCACCCTCACCTTCGCGGGCAGCCGCGCCGATCAGCTCCTCGGCTGGGGACGCGGTCTGCTGCAGCGGCACTGGCCGGCGGTCCTCTCGATCCTGGCCCTGGTCGCCGGGCTGTTCGTGACCGCCCTCGGCGTCACCGGGCTCACGCACAGCCGCCATCGGCTCGGGAGGCTGGTCGGGCCGTTCCGGCACCTGCTGCGGTTGCGCTGAGGACCCTACGCCTTCACAGCCAGTTCCGCCGACGGCTCGGCGGCCAGCTCGTGGGCGAGCCGGCTGAGGAGGTCTGCGAGATCAGCGTGCTGCTCGGGCGACCATCCGTCGAGCAGCCGCGCGAGGCTCGCGCGTCGCTCGGCGATCAGCTTCGCGACCGTCTCCAGGCCGTCCGGAGTCAGCCCGCGCAGCGGCGCCCGATCCGGCTCCGGAACCACCGCAACGGTCACCGTCCGGACGCTCACCATCCCCCGCTCGACCAGCTCCTCGAGGGCGCTCGCGCCGACCTCGACCGGGATGCCGAACGCGGAGCACAGAGGCGAGATGTCCGCTTCCGGATCCTGGTATAGGCGCACCAGCAGCCAGCATCCCGCGGGTGACAGGTCGACGCCGGCCCGCTCGGCGATCCTCTCCACGATCCGCCGCCTGCCCTCCCGCCCGACCAGCACGCCCAGCGAACGCGAGACCTCGGCCAGCGAATCGGTGTCCTTGGGAACGGCGAAGCTCTCGCCGATCCCGCTGCCGGCGGCCACGCTCTCGCGCAGGGGACGTTCCGGGAGCACCAGGCTGAGCAGGAACGCCGCCGCCGCGACGGTCGCGGCCACCGTGAACACGATGTCGAGCGCGTGCGTGAACGCGTGGATGTAGGCGGCGTGAAGCTGCGGCGGCAGCTTCGAGAGCTGGGCCGGGTTGGAGTGGGCGAGGCCCGCGGTGGCCCCGCCGGCGGCGCCTGGGGGCAGTGCGGCGGTCAGCTCGGAGGCCAGGCGGCTGGCGAAGATCGAGCCGAGGATCGCCGTGCCCACCGAGCCGCCGATCGAGCGGAAGAGCGTGGCCCCCGAGGTGGCGACCCCGAGGTCGGTGTAGTCGACCGCGTTCTGCACCGCCAGCACGAGCACCTGCATCACCATCCCCAGCCCGAGGCCGAGCACGAACATGAACGCCGACGCCGACGCGCGGCTGGTGGACACGTCCATGCTCGACAGCAGCCACAACCCCACCACCATCACGGCAGTGCCGGCGATCGGGAACGGCCGGTAGTGGCCGGTGCGCGTGATCAGCTGCCCGGAGGCGATCGAGGTGACCAGCAGCCCGGCCATCAGCGGCAGGATCTGCAGCCCGGAGCTGGTCGGGCTGGCGCCGTTGACGACCTGCAGGAACAGAGGCAGGTAGGTGACCGAGCCAAACAGGGCGAAGCCGACCACGAATCCGATCCCGCTAGTGACCGAGAACACGCGATTGGAGAACAGTCGCGGCGGCAGCACCGGCTCGGGAGCGCGGCGCTCGACCACCACGAACACGGCGAGCATGAGGACCGCGGCGACGAGCAGGCCGATGATGAACGGAGACCCCCACCCGTACGTCGTGCCGCCGAGCGTGCACGCGAGCACGATCGCGCCCAAGGCCGCTGCCAGCAGCGCCGCTCCGAGGTAGTCGACCTTGTGGGGCACTCGCTCGGGCGCGGACGGCAGCGTGGCCGCGAGCACGATGAACGCCGCCACGCCGACCGGGATGTTCACGTAGAAGATCCAGCGCCAGGACAGGTTGGTGGTGAAGAAGCCGCCGAGCAGCGGCCCGATCACGCTGGCGAGACCGAATACCGCCCCGAACAGGCCCTGGTAGCGCCCGCGCTCACGCGGCGAGACGACGTCGCCGATCGCGGCCATGGTGCTGACTATCAGCCCGCCCCCGCCGAGGCCCTGGACCGCGCGGAACACGATCAGCTCGGTTAGGTTCTGCGAGGCCCCGCACAGCGCCGAGCCGATCAGGAACACGACCAGGGCGACCTGGAGCACGATCTTGCGTCCGTATTGATCTCCGAGCTTGCCGTAGATCGGCGTGACCGCGGTCTGCGCCAGCAGATAGGCGGTCACCACCCAGGAGATGTGGTTGAGGCCCCCAAGGTCGCCGACGATGGTCGGCAGCGCGGTCGAGACGATCGTCGAGTCGAGCGCCGCCATCAGCATCACGAGCATCAGGCCCGCGAACACCACCGCCACGCTGTGGCGCCGACCGGTCGCAGGCCCGGCCTCAGCGACGGCGCTCACGTCTCCCTACGACTACCGTGGCGGACCGCACGAGACGATCATCTCACCTCGCGCGCGGGCGCGCACAAGCCCCACCGGGCGCGTCGCATGCATCCGCGCACCTGCCGCAGCAAACTCACGGCGGCGCCTATCATGGCCGCATCGCGACCGCGACCACCGAGAGCCGGCCCACCACCGCGCCGTTGCACCCAGCGGTGCTGCAGCGCCCGCTCGACGGCCGATACGCCGAGATCCGCGGTCGCACCCGTGAGGTGCCGGCCAGGCCGGAGTTCGCGCCGCCGATCGAGCTGCCCAAGGTCTCGAGACTCTGCAACGGGCTGCGGCTCCGGCCGTGGTCCGGCCTCGGCGTCCTCGGCGTCCTCGGCGTCCTCGGCGTCCTCGGCGACGGTCTCCACGGAGTCACCGTCCCCGAGCCCGCCGGCGAGCACCGCGACCCGGCCCGCGCCGCCGCCGCGTCCCAGACCGCGCGGCGCCTCCCGACGTCGTGCCCGCAGCGCCGGCGAGCCGCTGCTCGGCAAGGTCGTGCTGATCGACCCCGGGCATAACGGCGGCAACGCGGACCATCCTGACGAGATCAACCAGCTCGTCCCGGCCGGTGGATTCACCAAGGCATGCGATACGACCGGGACATCGACCGCCGCGGGGTACAGCGAGGCGGCGTTCAACCTCGACGTCGGCCTGCGGCTGGCGGCGCTCCTGAGGCGCGAGGGCGCGCACGTCGTGCTCACGCGGACCACGAACAGCGGTGTCGGCCCGTGCGTCGATGAACGCGCGGCGATCGGGAACCGCGCGCACGCCGATGCGGCGATTTCGATCCACGCCGACGGCGCCCCGCCCTCCGGCCAGGGCTTCCACGTGATCGAACCGCAGCGCGTCGGCGGCTACAACGACCGCATCGTGGCCCCGTCGGCGCGGCTCGGCCGCATCCTTCGTGATGAGATGGCGGTCGGCTCAGGACTCGTTGCCTCGACCTACCTGGGCCACGACGGGATCGACGTGCGCGGCGATCTCGGCGGCTTGAACCTGTCGACGGTGCCGAAGGTGTTCCTCGAGAGCGGCAACATGCGCAGTGCGCACGACGCCGCGCTGCAGACCGACTCGGCCTGGCGTGCGCGACTGGCCCAGGTCATCGCCGCCGCGCTGACGCTCTACCTGACGAGCCCAGCCTGAACCCTGTCTGTATCTCAGCTCACAACGAGCCGAGGCGAGGAGACGCGCGCGGCCGAGCCGCGCGCGTCGTGACCCTCGGAGAACTAGAGCTTGGTGACGTTCGTGGCCTTGGGGCCCTTGTCCCCGGCCTCAGCGTCGTAGGAGACCTTTGCTCCCTCGGGAAGTTCCCGATAGCCGCTCGAGTTGATGGCCGAGTGATGGACGAAGAGGTCCTTCGTTCCATCGTCGGGGGTGATGAAGCCAAACCCCTTGTCGGCGTTGAACCACTTGACGGTTCCGGTGGCCATATTGGTCCTCCGTGCTCTGGTGCTGCGAACGCGGAAGAAGCTAAGCAACGACTGCGGGCGCTGGCACTGTGTCAGCCCGAGCCGGATGCTCGAACCAGAGCGAACGGTACAGCAATGCGCGGGCGGTCAGCGATCCGGCAACCCGGCAGCGTCACTTGCGCCGGGGCGGCTTCGGCGGCCGCGGCGGATTGAGCTTGCGCTCCTCTTCGGTCATCTGCCGCACCGTGAGCGAACCGGATTCGAGCTGTCGCTGGATCTCCTCCAGCTTCTCGAGCCGCTTCGCGGCAGCTCGGTCAGCTTGCGACGCCATCCCACGATCCTAGTGTGCCGACGCCCGCTCTGCACGCTCGAGGCGTTCCTGGGCGGTGCGGGCGGCCTGCTCGAGCGCGGCGAGACGAGCCGGGCTGGTCGGCCTCTGGCCGTAGGCCTTGGCCCGGTAGAGCGCATATCGCTCGCCGTGATAGCGCGCGTCCGCCCGCAGAACCTCGATCTCCCGCGCGCCGGTCGTCATACACCTCGCCTGCGGGCGTCCTCGCTGAGGGCGCGGGCCATCTCCACCGGCTCGGTGCGACGGCGCAGCTCGGCGACCCGCTCGTCCTGCAGCACGTTCTGCCGGTCAAAGGCATCCTGGAGCCCCTCGAGGGCGGCCTCGAGGTGCTCGATCCGATGCTCGAGGACCTCGACCCGCGACTCCGGCCTCACCTCGCTCGGCGGCTCGCGGGAAGGAGCGAGAGGACGCGCGCTCCTCAGTTCACGCAGGCGCTCGACGATCGCCTTCACCTCACCCCTCGCGGGTCGTCCGCCGCGAGCCTCGTCGAGTCGACGGTCTCTTCTCATGGTCAGGGTGTCTCCCACCCTCTTTTCCGGTGTCGCTCGCGGGCAAGAGGGAATGAGTCCGGCGAACGATCAGGCGGGTCCGCTGGCTTGGCACCTGGTCTTGTCCTCCGCACCAGCGCGCGTCGGTGTCCGGCAGCCCGGGGCTGAAGTGCTGCGCAGCGGGACCAGACAAGCGACGATACTCCTTGGGGCACCCTTTGCCTAATCAGCGCCGGATCAGTAGTCCGCCACCCGGCCGGGTGCGCAGACGCGCCGATGCGCCGCGGGCAGAGCGGGACTAGCTTGGCATCAGGGCTGTCTGTACGCGCGCTTCTCGCGCGCCGGCCGGGAGGCGGAGTCGAGCGCGCGAGGGCTTGCCCGAATGGTGAGGTCGTGACCACGAGGTCCACGTTCCGGCTCGCGCCGCCGCCCGCCGCGTTCACTTGCTCAGCCGGCCGGCGTCTCCTCGCCGGCGACCGAGGCGGTGAGCCGGACGAGCGTGGCGCGCAGCACGTCGAACTCCTCTGCGGTCAGGTCGTAGGCGCTGACGATCCGCGGTGGGATCGCGCCGGCGGCGACCTTCAGGTCCCGGCCAGCCGGAGTAAGGACGACCTGGACGCAGCGCTCGTCGTCGGAACGTCGCCGGCGCTCGATGAAACCCGCGGCCTCGAGCCGTTTGAGCAGCGGCGAAAGCGTGCCGTAGTCCAGTTGCAGAGCCGTGACCAGATCCTTGACCGGCGTCGGCCCGCGCTCCCAGAGGAAGAGCATGACCAGGTACTGAGGGTAGGTGAGGCCGAGCGCCTCGAGCAGCGGCCGGTAGAGGGCAACGACCGAACGCGAGGCCGCATAGAGGGCGAAGCAGAGCTGCTCGTCGAGTCGCAGCGAGCCGTGGGCGGGGGTTCCCGCCAGAAACTCCCCGGCTTTGCGTGGCATGAGAGACATCATATGCTTCTGGTGCACACGATTGAGTTGCACACGATCTAAGCCGGTGCTAGCGTCGCTCTCACGGCGCGTTTGTCGCTCGGGGCAAGATAGAGGCGGAGAGGTGGATCTGGCCAAGGCGGTCGCCGACCAGGCGGCTTGCGGAGGCTGAGACCAGCTTGGGTGGACTCGGCGGTGGCCGGTACCGGCACCGCCTCCCGGGCAGGGGCGGAC
>Ga0209839_10000669_pt1 | contig 17486 bp, 16 predicted proteins | sample OrgsoiDNA2013050_FD_185800 | JGI IMG/M metagenome (GOLD analysis project Ga0209839, IMG submission 185800) | Permafrost soil microbial communities from the Arctic, to analyse light accelerated degradation of dissolved organic matter (DOM) -... | ecosystem: Environmental > Terrestrial > Soil >... | reverse complement strand
CCGTCGAATGTTCTCGGTGCGGTCGGCCGCGGAGAAGCCGAGATCGCTGTTGAGGCCGGCGCGCAAGGTATCGCCGTCCAGCAGCACCGGCGAACCGCCTCGGCCGAACAGCCGGCGCTCCAGCGCGCGCGCCAGCGTCGATTTCCCCGAACCCGGCAGTCCCGTCAGCCAGATCACCGCACCGCCGTGACGGTAGCGCGCCGAGCGCTCGTCCGGGCGCAGCGCGGATTCCACCGGCACGATATCGACGGGGACGGCGCGCTGTCCGGCATCGACCGACAGCACCAGGCCGCCGCCGGCAATGCGGCCATTGACCTCGATCACCAGCCGGCCGGTGCGTGGATTATCGGTATAGGGATCGGCGGCGATGGCCTGCGCCAGCGAGATGTCGATCTCGCCAACGTGATTGCGCGCGATCGACTTTGTTTCGATGCTCGACAGTTCGCCGGGATCGACGGCTTTCTCGATCGCGACCACGGTGGCGCGGGTTTCGCGGGTGCCGAGCCGGACCAGGATCGAAGCGCCTGATACCAGCGGCTTGTCGTGCAGCCAGAAAATCCGCGCGCGGATGCGGCGGGTATCGCGCGGGCTATCGCCGACATGGGCAATGACGTCGCCGCGTTCGATGAACAGTTCGCGGTCGAGCGTGATGCCGACCGATCGCCCGGCGCTCTGGCTGCCCGTGACCGGCGTAACCGGCCAGCCCTCGACGGTCTTGATCTTCGCGATCTTGCCCGCGGGCATGATGACGATCTCGTCGCCCGCGCTGAGGCTGCCGGATTCGATGCGCCCGGCGACAATGCGGCGGTCGTCGAATTTGTAGATCGCCTGCACCGGCAGCCGCAGCGCCAGCGTTTCCAGCGGCCGCGCCGGTTCAAGCGCGTCGAGCGCCTCGACCACGGTCGGTCCACTGTACCATTGGATCCGTGGCGTACGCTCGGCGACGCCGTCGCCGTCGCGCGCTGAAATCGGAATCACCGCTGAGGGCCGCAACCCAAGGCCGATCAGATGCGCGGAAATCTCGTCGCTGATCTCATTGAAGCGCGCCGCGCTGAAATCGACCCGGTCCATCTTGTTGACGACCACGGCGACCTGTTTGACGCCGAGCAGATGCAACAGATAGCCATGGCGCCTCGTCTGGTCGCGCACGCCTTCCAGCGCGTCGATGATCAGCAGCGCGCCATCCGCCTGCGAGGCGCCGGTGATCATGTTGCGCAGGAATTCGGCGTGCCCGGGGGCGTCGATCAGCACCACGTCGCGCGAGCGGGTGCGGAAGCTGATCTGCGTGGTGTCGATGGTGATGCCCTGGTCGCGCTCGGTCTGCAGCGCGTCCAACAGAAACGACCATTCGAACGGCATGCCGCGGCGCGCGCTGACGGCCTTCAGCATTTCCAGCTTGCCTTCGGGCAGACTGCCGGTTTCGTGCAACAGCCGACCGACCAGGGTCGACTTGCCGTGATCGACATGGCCGACAATGACGATGCGGACCTGCGGGCGCGTGGTGCCGTTCGGCGTCGATATCAGGGATGTCGCGGATGGGACCATCATGTTCATCGGATCACTCAACTCGCTGTCGGTTCAGAGATAGCCGGCGACGCGCAGCCGCTCGAAAGCATCTTCGGTTTCATGGTCGAGCGCGCGGCCCGCGCGTTCCGGCACCTTGGTGCCGTCGAGCTCGATCAGGATTTCTTCGATATTGGACGCGGTCGACGCCACCGGATTGGTGATGTCCTGGTCGCCCAGCGAGCGATAGCGCTTGCCTTCCTTGGCGAGATACAGCGGGATGATCGGGATGTTCTCGCGCTGGGTGTAGGCCCAGATGTCGGCTTCGGTCCAATGCAGGATCGGGTGAATGCGTAAGTGCGCCCCCGGTGGCGGCGAGGCGTTGAACTGATCCCAGAACTCCGGCGGCTGATCGCGCACGTCCCATCCGCCTTCGGTGCCGCGCGGCGAGAATACCCGCTCCTTGGCGCGCGTCGCCTCTTCGTCGCGGCGGATGCCGGCGATCAGGCCGTCGAAACCATATTTGGCGAGCGCGAGTTTCAATCCCTCGGTCTTGCGCGCGGCCGATCGCGCCGCCGGCGGCAAGGTCGGATCGATGGTTTCCAGCGGCGGGCAGGGTTCGATCTTCAGATCAAGCTCCCATTCCTTGCCGTAGCGGTCGCGAAACGCGTACATCTCGGGAAATTTCTTGCCGGTGTCGACGTGCAGCGCGGGGAACGGCACGCGGCCGAAAAACGCCTTGCGCGCCAGCCAGATCATCACGTTGGAATCCTTGCCGAGCGACCACAGCAGCGCCAGCTTCTTCAGCCGCGCGAAGGCTTCCCGGAAAATGTAGATGCTCTGGGCCTCGAGCGCGTCCAAATGATCCATGGTGTGATCCCTGGTCGGCGCGTGGGAGTGCCCATTGACCAGGATTTGCGGGGCCGGAGATCCCTCGGCCGGGCTCGTGCGGTGCAACTGGTCTTTGGCGGTGTCGTTGTCGAGAAGATGCATCTCTGCCCCTTGGCGTTTGGAGGCGAAAATTCTATAGTTGCACTGCAGTAGAGAAGAAATAATTTTCTCTTTGCGGCGCTTGAACGAGACATATATAGAAAATAATTCCAGTCAACCCCGCAAGTGGGGGAAGCGAGTGTCGCATGCGATTTCTGCCGGTATTTCTCGATCTGCAAACCGGTCCGGTGCTGCTGGTCGGCGCTGGCGACCTGGCGCGGGCGAAATTGCGGCTGCTGGCAGCGGCAGGCGCCCGCATCCGCTGGTTCGCGACCGATGGCCATCATGACGTGAGCGGATTGGCGGCTGCGGACGCGGCGCGGATCGAGTTTGCCGAGGGCGATCCCCTGACGGCAGATCTCTCTGGCGTGATCGCCATCCTGTGTGCGGGCGCGGGCGATGTCGGGCCTGCGATGTCGGCGCGGGCAAAGTCGGTCGGCCTGCCCGTGAATGTGATGGACGACCTTGCGCATTCGACGTTCATTTTTCCCGCCATCGTCGATCGCGGTGACGTTGTCGTTGCCGTCGGCACCGGCGGCGCGTCGCCGGTGGTGGCACGGCGCGTGCGCGAGCGTATCGAGGCCACGCTGCCGGCGCGGATCGGCGATCTCGCGACCTTCATCGGCCGCTGGCGTAAATCGCTTCACACCCGCATCCCCGAATTTGCGCTGCGCCGCCGCTTCTGGGAGCGCGTGGTCGATGGCCCGATCGGCGCGCTGGTCCTCGCCGGACGCAGCAGCGAGGCCGAAACGGCATTGAAAGATATTCCGGATCCCGCAGCTTTCGCCGGCGCCTTGGTGTCGGGCCAGGCAGAGGGCAGGGTGACGCTGGTCGGCGCCGGTCCGGGCGATCCGGATCTCTTGACCATCAAGGCGCTGCGGTCGCTGCAGGACGCCGACATCGTGTTTTACGACGAACTGGTCTCGCCGGAAATTCTCGATCGCGCCCGCCGTGACGCCTCGCGCGTGCCGGTGGGCCGGCGCGTCGGAAAGCCGGGCATCGGCCAGCACGCGATCAACCGACTGCTGATCGAAGCGGCAAAGTCGGGGCAGCGCGTCGTGCGCCTCAAGGGCGGCGATCCCTTTGTGTTCGGTCGCGGCGGCGAGGAAGTCGAAGCGTTGCGCGACGCCGGCGTGACCTATTCGGTGGTCCCGGGAATTAGCGCAGGCCTCGGCGCCGCCGCCCAGTTCGAAGTGCCGCTCACCTTCCGGCATGAGGCGCTGCGCATCACCTTTCTCACCGCGCACAAGGCCAGGGATGCGGAAATCGTCGATTGGTCCACGCTGACGGACGAAAAGATGACGGTCGTCGTCTATATGGGAATGACCGCGGCGGCATCGGTCCGCGCCGGTCTGCTCGCCGCCGGCCGCTCGCCGCGCACCCCGGTCGGCGTGTTCGCGCGGGTGACGAGGCCGGATGCGGAAGCTGCCGTTGGCACGCTGGACGAATTGCCCGATCTGATCGAAAAGATCGACGGCGGCCCCGCCGTTCTCATCATCGGCGACGTGGTCGCGCACTCCGCGCCGTGGCGCCACCAGAATCTCAACCATGTGATCTCAGAACTGCTGGAAGCTGCCGAATGACCTCTCCCCTTGAACAGAAAAAAATCAGAATTACCGGGCCGTCGATGGTGACCGCCAACCGCACCTGGGACGGTGTGGTGATCTATCGCACTGCCCGGCAAGGCTGGTCGGCGGACTTGTCGGACGCCGCGATCGTACGCACCTCTGATGAAGCGCGGGCGCTGCTTGCGGAATCGATCGCCGACGACGTCGGCGCGATCGGCGCCTATATCGCGCCCGTTGAAATCAAGGACTCAGGCAAGATCAAGCCGGGCAATCTGCGTGAACACATCCGGTCGGAAGGCGTCACCATCGATCTTCCGGTTCCGGCATAAGGCCAGCCTCTCATGTACGCATATGACGAACTCGACCGCACGCTCATCAACGAACGCGTCACGGAGTTTCGCGACCAGGTGAAGCGCCGGCTGTCCGGCGAACTCACCGAGGACGAATTCAAGATGCTGCGGCTGCAGAACGGCGTTTATCTGCAATTGCACGCCTATATGTTTCGCGTGGCGATTCCCTACGGAACGCTGTCGTCGAAGCAGTTGCGGGCGCTGGCGCATGTCGCGCGGCGCTATGATCGCGGCTACGGCCACTTCACCACCCGGCAGAACATCCAGTTCAACTGGATCAAGCTCGCCGAACTGCCGGATGCGCTGGCCGATCTCGCCGAGGTCGGCATTCACGCCATGCAGACCTCAGGCAACAATACGCGCAACGTCACGTCGGACCAGTGGGCCGGCGTGGCGCCCGGCGAGGTCGAAGATCCCCGCATCTGGTCCGAACTGCTGCGGCAGTACACCACGCTGCATCCGGAGTTCTCCTTCCTGCCGCGCAAGTTCAAATTTGCGATTACCGCTTCCGATCACGATCGCGCGGCGATCAAGGTGCACGATATTGGTCTCAGGCTTTACAGGAACGAAGCGGGCGAAACCGGATTTGAGGTGCTGGTCGGCGGCGGCCTCGGCCGCACGCCCTTCATCGGCAAGACGATAAAACCGTTCGTGCACGGCCACGATCTCCTGAGCTATGTCGAGGCGATCCTGCGCGTCTACAACCAGTACGGCCGTCGCGACAACATCTACAAGGCGCGCATCAAGATCCTGGTGCATGAGCTTGGCATCGAGAAATTCGCAAAGGAAGTCGAGGAAGAATGGCTGCAGATGCGCGACAGCGCGCTGGCGATCGATGATTCCGTCATCGAGGATATCCGTTCGCGCTTCAGCTATCCGGCCTACGAAAAGCTGCCGCACATGCCGGAGGAGCTGAAGAAGGCGGCGCATGATCCGCATTTCGAGGCGTGGCGGAAGAATTCGGTCGCCCCCCACAAGGTGACGGGCTATTCGATCGTGACGCTGTCGTTAAAGCCGGTCGGCGGACCGCCCGGCGATGCCACCGCCGACCAGATGGACGCGATCGCCGATCTCGCAGACAAATATTCCTTTGGCGAGATTCGCGTCGGCCACGAGCAGAACCTCGCGCTGCCCCATGTCGCGCGACGTGACCTGCCGGTGCTGTGGAAAGCGCTGGACAGGATCGGCGTCGCGACCCCGAACGTCAATCTGGTGTCCGACATCATCGCCTGCCCGGGACTGGATTACTGCTCGCTCGCGAATGCGCGTTCGATCCCGATCGCGCAGGAATTGACCCGGCGCTTCGCCAATCACGAGACCGCCAACATGATCGGGCGGCTGCATGTCAACATTTCCGGCTGCATCAACGCCTGCGGCCATCATCACGTCGGCCACATCGGTATTCTCGGCGTCGAGAAGAACGGCGAGGAGTTTTACCAGATCACGATCGGCGGCCGCGCCGACGAGAAGGCCGAGGTTGGAACGTTGATCGGTCCCGCCGTGCCCTATGGCGAAGTCGCCGATGTGGTCGAGGACATTGTCGAGGCCTATCTCGCGCTGCGCGCCCGGCCGGACGAGCTTTTTATCGACACCGTGAAGCGGCTTGGCGTCGAACCGTTCAAGGAGCGCGTCTATGCCACTCGTTAAGGGCGGAAAAATCACAACTGATCCGTTGGTCCATGTGGCCGATGAGGCCGATATTCCCGGCGAGGGCGCGATCCTGATCTCCGCCGCGCGATTTCTCGAGGATGCCGAAGCGCTTTCCCTCCGCGCCGGACGGACCGCCGTGATCTGGCCCAACAACCGCGACGTTGACGATCTCGTGCCCTATCTCGGCCGGCTCGCGGCGGTTGCGCTGGTATTTCCGACCTTCCGCGACGGCCGTGCCTACAGCCAGGCGCGGCTGCTGCGGGAGCGCCATGGCTTCAAAGGCGAACTGCGCGCCACCGGTCAGGTGCTGCGCGACCAGTTCATATTCATGCTGCGCGCCGGCTTCGACGCCTTCGAGGTCAAGAAGGATAGCGACGCGGAAGCGTTCGCCGCCACGGTGAAGCGCTATTCGGTGTTCTATCAGCCGACCGGCGACGGCCGGATCACGGCGCTGCACCGGCGGATGCAGCTGCGTCATTCGGAAAGTGCCGGCCAGTGAACGCGCTTGCACAAAAGGTATTGCCGGAAGTTCCTGCTCGCGATTTGTTGCGGGCAGGCGAGCTCGACCGCGCGCTTCGTGACGCGTCGCCGGCAGCGGTGATCACGGCGGCGTTGAACGCGGTCGGCCGCGAGCATCTCGCCGTGGTCTCGTCGTTCGGCATCGAATCGGCGGCACTGCTCAAGGTGATGGCCGATGTCGATCCCGCGATCCCCGTGGTCTTTCTCGATACCGGCTGGCTGTTCGAGGAGACGCTCGCCTACCGTGACACGTTGATTGCGACGCTGGGCCTGCGCGATGTCCGCTCGATCAAGCCGCTGGAAGAAACGCTGTCGCGCGAGGATGGAAACCGCGAATTGTGGTTCACCGATCCCGATGCCTGCTGCCGGATCCGGAAGGTCGAGCCGCTGGCTCGGGCATTGGCGCCGTTCAGAGCCTGGATCAATGGCCGCAAGCGTTTTCAGGGCGGCCTCCGCGCCGACATTCCGGTAGTCGAAGATGACGGCGCCAGGCTGAAATTCAATCCCTTCGCCAACGTCTCTCGCGAAGCAATCGAGGCGATCTACACGGGTGCAAAACTGCCGCCGCATCCGCTCGCGGCATCCGGTTATCTCTCGGTCGGGTGCATGCCCTGCAGCAGCCGGACATCGCCGGATGAAGATGCGCGCGCGGGCCGCTGGCGCGGCAGAGCCAAGACAGAATGCGGCATCCATACGGCCAAGACTTCCTAGGACAATGACGCTGCGACATCGCGAACAATGAAATGCGGTTTCGTTGACTTGATGACGTTTGGCCCCGAGTTATGTGCTCCCTGCTTTCGATGACAATGCCGTCGTCGGTGCGAATGGAGATTGAGATGATCCGCCGTATTGTTTTGGCCGTCGCGGCACTGCTCTGGGCTAGCTCGGCCTTTGCCGCCGACGTGACGCTGCTCAACGTGTCGTACGACCCGACCCGCGAACTCTATGCCGACTTCAACAAGGCGTTCGCCGCCGCCTATCAAAAGGAAACCGGCAAGAGCGTCGAGATCAAGCAGTCGCATGGTGGTTCCGGCTCGCAGGCGCGCGCGGTGATCGACGGCCTGCAGGCCGATGTCGTTACGCTGGCGCTCGCCTATGATATCGACGCCATCGCCGGCAAGGCGCTGATCCCCGCGGACTGGCAGAAGCGGCTGCCGCAAAATGCCTCGCCCTACACCTCGACCATCGTGTTCCTGGTGCGCAAGGGAAATCCAAAAGCCATCAGGGATTGGGACGATCTGATCAAATCCGGCGTCAGCGTCATCACGCCGAATCCGAAAACATCCGGCGGCGCGCGCTGGAATTATCTCGCCGCCTGGGGCTATGCGCTGAAGAAATTCGGAACCGACGACAAGGCCAGGCAATTCGTCGGCGATCTCTACAAGAACGTGCCGGTGCTGGACGCCGGGGCGCGCGGTTCGACCGTCACCTTCGTGGAGCGCGGCGTCGGCGACGTGCTGCTGGCATGGGAGAACGAGGCGTTCCTCGCCCAGCGCGAATTCGGCAAGGACAAGTTCGAGATCGTATCGCCGCCGCTGTCGATCCTCGCGGAACCGCCGGTGTCCGTCGTCGACAAGGTTGCCGATAAAAAAGGCACCCGCGCGGTTGCCGAGGCTTACCTGAAGTACTGGTATACCAGGGAAGGTCAGGAAATTGCCGCACGCAATTCCTATCGTCCGCGAGATCTGGAGATTGCCAAGGAATACGAAAATTCGTTTGCAAAGGTCGAATTGTTCACGATCGACGACGTTTTCGGCGGCTGGACCAAGGCGCAGAAGGAACACTTCGGCGAAGGCGGCGTTTTCGACCAGATTTACAAAAACTGACCCGATCGCGGGGAAGCAGAGGGCCATGTGAGCGGAGGCGCGGGACGACGCAGCACATTGCCGGGGTTTGGTCTCACCATGGGACTGACTCTGACCTGGCTCTCCGTCATCATCCTGATTCCGCTCGCCGGCCTGTTTCTCAAGACGTTCGAACTGAGCCTCGATCAGTTCTGGGTCATTTTGACCAGCCGGCGCACCCTCAATGCGCTGAAGATTTCGTTCGGCCTCGCCTTTGCCGCCGCCATGGTCAACCTCGTGATGGGAACGGTCATCGTCTGGGCGCTGGTGCGATACCGCTTTCCGGGCCGGCGGCTGTTCGACGCCATTGTCGATATTCCCTTTGCGTTGCCCACCGCGGTGGCCGGCGTCGCGCTGACGTCGCTGTTCGCGCAAACGGGCTGGCTCGGCGCGCCGCTTGCCGAACTCGGTATCAAGGTGGCGTTCACGCCGGTTGGAATTTTCGTCGCCATGATTTTCATCGGCATTCCCTTTGTGGTGCGGACGGTGCAGCCGGTGCTGATCGACCTTGACGTCGAGATCGAGGAAGCCGCCGCCAGCCTCGGCGCCAACCGCTGGCACACGGTCTCCAAGGTGATCCTGCCGAGCCTGATCCCGGCGCTGCTGACCGGATTTGCGCTGGCGTTCGCACGCGCCGTCGGCGAGTACGGCTCGGTCATCTTCATCGCCGGCAATCTGCCGAATGTTTCGGAGATCGCGCCGCTGCTGATCGTGATCCGGCTTTCGGAATTCCGCTATGCCGATGCCACCGCGATCGCCGTGGTGATGCTGGTCGCGTCATTCCTGATCATCTTCGCCGTCAATCGGATCCAGCGCTGGGCGCAAACCCGCATCCCCGCGCATTAGAGATCGATGCATGAATGAGTTTAGGACCACCGCGGCAACGAGTCCGGTTCGCCTCTCCCATGGGGGAGGACGCGCGCTGCCGCCGTTGAGACGTTCGTGACGAACACGCCGCAAATCTCATCGACCTCGGCACGGGACGATCTGCGCACCGAGCCCAGATTTATTCGCGGCCTCGTCATCGCGATGGCCGTGATCTTCCTGACCGTCTTCGTCGTGCTGCCGCTTGTGGTCGTGTTCGCGCAGGCCTTTTCCAAGGGGGTTGGTGCTTATTTCGCCGCGCTGTCCGATCCGGAAGCGCTGTCGGCGATCAGGCTGACGCTGATGGTCGCGGTGATTTCGGTCGGCCTCAATCTGGTGTTCGGGCTGGTCGCGGCCTGGGCGATCGCCAAATTCGACTTTCGCGGCAAGACTTTCCTGATCTCGCTGATCGATCTGCCGTTCTCGGTCAGCCCGGTGATCTCGGGCCTCGTCTTCGTGCTGCTGTTCGGCGCGCAGGGTTTTTGGGGGCCATGGCTGCAAAGCCATGACGTCCATGTGCTGTTCGCGGTGCCCGGCATTGCGCTGGCGACCATTTTCGTGACGTTTCCGTTCGTCGCGCGCGCGCTGATTCCGCTGATGCAGGAACAGGGCACGCAGGAGGAAGAGGCCGCAATCTCGCTCGGCGCGTCGGGCCTGCAGACCTTCTTCCGCGTGACTCTGCCGAATATCAAATGGGGCGTGCTGTACGGCGTGCTATTGTGCAATGCGCGGGCAATGGGTGAGTTCGGCGCGGTCTCGGTGGTATCCGGCCACATTCGCGGCGAGACCAACACCATGCCGCTGCTGGTTGAAATTCTCTACAACGAATACCAATTTGTATCGTCGTTCGCGATCGCATCGTTGCTGGCGATGCTGGCCTTGATCACGCTGGTGGCGAAAACCATCCTCGAGCGGCATCTGGACGAAGGACCATCACCGAGTGGCGATTGAAGTCAAGAATATCGTAAAGAAATTCGGCGCGTTTGCCGCGCTCGACGGCGTCGATCTCAAGATCGCCAATGGCGAATTGCTGGCGCTATTGGGGCCGTCAGGCTCGGGCAAGACCACGCTGTTGCGGATCATCGCCGGGCTCGACTGGCCCGATTCCGGCGAGGTTTCGTTCGACGGCGAGGACGCGCTGGCCCGCGGCGCCGGCGAGCGCCATGTCGGATTCGTATTCCAGCACTATGCGCTGTTTCGCCACATGACGGTGTTCGAGAACGTCGCGTTCGGCCTGCGGGTGCAGCCCCGCGCGGTGCGCAAGAAGGAGGCCAGCATCCGCGCGCGGGTCAGGGAATTGCTGGATCTGGTGCAGCTCGACTGGCTTGCCGATCGTTACCCGAGCCAGTTGTCCGGGGGCCAGCGCCAGCGCATTGCGCTTGCCCGAGCGCTGGCGATCGAGCCGCGGATTTTGCTGCTCGACGAGCCGTTCGGCGCGCTCGATGCCAAGGTGCGCAAGGAACTGCGGCAATGGCTGCGCTCGCTGCACAACGAAATCAACGTGACCTCGATCTTCGTCACCCACGATCAGGAAGAGGCGCTCGAGGTCGCCAACCGGGTGGTGGTGATGGACAAGGGCCGCATCGAGCAGATCGGCACGCCCGGCGAGGTCTATGACAATCCCGCAACCGCGTTCGTGCACGGCTTCATCGGCGAGTCGATCGTGCTGCCGGTCAATGTCAGCGACGGCTGCGTGCGGCTCGGCGGCAAGCCGCTGAATATCGAGGTCAATGGTGCGGCGTCCGGCGCATCGAAGCTGTTCGTCCGCCGCCATGACATGCAGGTCGGGCCGGCCGGCAGCGGCGCGCTGGAGGGCGCGGTGCGGCATGTCCGGTCGTTCGGCCCGATCCAGCGTGCGGAGATCGCGCTGTGCGCGGGCGAGTGTGCGACCGTGATCGAGATCGACGCGCCCCGGGACCGGGAACTTCAGAGCGGCGATATTGTCGGGCTGCAACCGCGCCGCTACCGGATTTTCGCCGTGCCGGAGTGACCCGTCATTCCGGGATGGTCCGCGGCCCGAATCTCGAGATTCCGGGTTCACTCGCTTCGCGCGTGCCCCGGAATGACGGTCAAAAGTCCCCGCCGTTCACCATTCAGCCACTGTTGGTATGCAACAACCGGCTTTCATCAGAGCGCGATCAGCAAAAGCGGCATCCGGTTTTGCGTCCGATCGCGCTCTAAACTATTGAAAGAGCGCATGATCTTATCGCCAACCCGCTCACACTTTGGCGGATCATGCGCGCGGGAATTTCGAATCATGCGCGCGGCGGTCGCGATTATGGGGTTTTTGGCGCTGGGCGGCTGCGCAGGGGAGGCTCCGCTTCCCGAGCAGCCAACCATGTATCTCAGCATGGCCAATGGCGGCGCCAAGCTCGATTCCCAGGCCGCGGCCTCGATGATTTCGCTGTACCGGGAAAACAACGGCCTTGGCGGCGTGGCGGTCGATCCGGAACTGATGAAGCTTGCGGAATCGCAGTCGCAGACGATGGCAGGCCACAACAAGCTCGACCATGATGTCAAAGCGCCGCTCGCCAAGCGCCTGAGCGCGTCCGGGTACCCCTCGACTCTGGCGGTGGAAAATGTGTCCGCCGGATATCATACGCTGGCCGAGGCGTTTTCGGGCTGGCGCGACTCGCCCCCGCACCGGGCCAACATGCTGAAAAAGGGTGTCACAAAATTAGGCATCGCGGCGAGCTATGCTCCGAATACCAAATACAAGGTGTTCTGGACTCTGATTCTTGCATCGTCGGACCCGCGATAAACTTGGCGTGATCCCACTCGGGAGCCTCGCTGATTGACGCAATCGCGAACTGGCTTCACGGTGCAATGGCCTTTTTCGCATTTGACCTGATGTCATGATGGATATTTCCGATTCAGCCGACCCAACGCCCGCTACCACGCCAGCGAACGCACAGCGCGTGCTCGTGCTGCAAGGCGGCGGCGCGCTCGGCTCCTACCAGGCCGGCGCCTACCAGGCGCTTTGTCATCACGATTTCGAGCCGGAATGGATTGCCGGCATCTCGATCGGCGCCATCAACGCCGCGATCATCGCCGGTAACCCGCGCGAAAAGCGGATCGCTCGCCTGAAGGAATTCTGGGAGCTGGTTTCGTCACCCGTACCCTGGAACCCGGTCACGAAAAGCGACCGCGGGCGTTCCTTGTTCAACGAGACCAGCGCCGCCCTGATCGCCACGTTCGGTGTTCCCGGTTTCTTCACGCCGCGCTTTCCCCCGGCGGCGCTTTGGCCGCAGGGCAGCCCGGCATCGCAGAGCTACTACGATACCGCGCCACTCAAAAAGACTCTGGAGCAACTGGTCGACTTCGACCGCATCAACGATCTGAAGACCCGGCTCAGCGTCGGTGCGGTGAGTGTCACGACCGGCAATTTCAAATATTTCGACAATTTCGAATTCAGGAAGCTCGGCAAGAAGATCGGCCCGGAACATATCATGGCGTCCGGCGCGCTGCCGCCGGGCTTCCCGTCCATCGTCATCGACGGCGAACACTTCTGGGACGGCGGCATCGCGACCAACACGCCGCTCGATTTTGTGCTGGACGCGGAAATCAACCGCGATCTCCTGATCTTCCAGGTCGACCTGTTCAGCGCGCGCGGGCCGCTGCCGGGCTCAATGCTCGAGGCGGCCGAGCGCGAGAAGGATATCCGCTTTTCCAGCCGCACCCGCATGAATACCGACAAGAACCGGCAGATTCACAACGCCCGCAAGGCGCTGCGCGAGTTGATCGGGAAATTGCCGGATTACCTCAAGAACGATCCATCGGTTGAGCTGCTGCGCGAAGCCGCCAAGGAAAGCACGGTCACGGTGGTGCACCTGATCTACCGCAGCAAGAATTACGAATCGTCTTCCAAGGATTACGATTTTTCACACATCGGCATGGTCGAGCACTGGGGCGCGGGCGTGCGCGACGTTCATCTGTCGATGCGTCACGAAGATTGGCTGGAGCGGCCGCAGTCCGGCGAAACCATGATGACTTACGATCTCACGGGGGACGGCAGCGAAACCCTCGACGGCAAAAAGGAGTAGTAAAAATGGCTACATTGACAGGCAAGACCGCGGTTGTGACCGGCTCGACCAGCGGCATCGGACTGGCATATGCGCGCGCCTTCGCCGGCGCCGGCGCCAATATCGTTCTCAACGGCATGGGCGCGCCCGCCGATATCGAGAAGGAACGTGCCGCGATCGAGAGCGACTTCAAGGTCAAGGCGGTTCATTCGCCCGCCGACATGACCAAGCCCGCGGAAATCGCCGGCATGATCGCGCTGGGCGAAACCACGTTCGGCTCGGTCGACGTCCTCGTCAACAATGCCGGCATCCAGTTCGTGTCGCCGATCGAGGAGTTTCCGCCCGAGAAATGGGAAGCGATCATTGCGATCAACCTGTCGTCGGCGTTTTATGGCATCCGCGCGGCCGTGCCCGGCATGAAGAAGCGCGGCTGGGGCCGCATCATCAATACGGCTTCCGCGCATTCGTTGGTGGCCTCGCCGTTCAAGTCGGCCTATGTGTCGGCCAAGCACGGCATCGCCGGTCTCACCAAGACGGTGGCGCTGGAGCTTGCGACCTTCAAGATCACCTGCAACTGCATCAGCCCGGGTTATGTCTGGACGCCGCTGGTCGAGCACCAGATTCCGGAGACCATGAAGGCGCGCAACCTGACCAAGGAACAGGTCATCCACGACGTGCTGCTGGCCGCGCAGCCGACCAAGGAGTTCGTCACCTCCGAGCAGGTCGCAGCCCTGGCGCTGTTTCTATGCGGCGACGACGCCGCCCAAATCACCGGCGCCAACCTCTCGATCGACGGCGGCTGGACCGCGGAGTAGGGCGAGGATCCTCTGCAATCTCAACTTCAAGCTTCGTCATTGCCGGGCAAAAGCGCGAAGCGCGTCTTCGCGCTAGATGACCCGGCAATCCATCAAACTGAAAAAGCTTTGCGAAGATGATGGATGCCCGGATCAAGTCCGGGCATGACGCGGTGAGGCTCAGCCGCGCTTCCCGAACGCCAGCACGTGCAAGCCCAGCCGTCTCCGCACGATCCAGAACAGCAGCACGGTTTCGAACACCAGCGAGATCGATGTTGCCGCCGCGGCGCCGTGGCCGCCGAAGCGCGGCACCAGCGCGACGCAAAGCACCACATTCATGACGAACGCCAGCGCATAGGCCAGCGCGCAGATATGCTGGTGACCGAGCATGTTGAGCAGCCGCTCGACCGGGCCGATCGCGGAGCGCACCACGAGGCCAATGGCCGCGATGAACATGATGTCGTAGCCGGTGACGAATTGCGGTCCGAACAGCCACAATAGCGGCTTGCCCAAAGCCAGCAGCAGGATGGTCGCGGCGAGCGACGGCCAGAACGTCCATTTGATCGCGTGTGCGACATAGGCCGACAGCCGCGCTTGGTCGCCGATGACGTGATACTCGGCGAAACGATGCGCCGTTGTCGCCGACATCGCGTAGTGAATGAACGAGACCAGCGCCAGTGTCTTGACCACGGCGAAATAGACGCCGACTTCCTCCGAAGAGCGGAATTGCTGCAGCACCAGCACGTCGGTGTAGGACAGCAGCAGGTAAAAGCCTTCCACCATCAGGATCGGCAGCGAGACCGCCAGCCAGCCGCGGAAATCGTAAGCCTTTGGGCCAGGCTCGATATGGCCGGCGAGCCTGCGGTTCAGCACCATCATCTGCCCGATCATGGCGATCCACACCGCAGCCGCGCTGGCGAGCATCGCGGCGGTTGCGCCAAGATCAAAGCCGAGCACGAAGGCGCCGGCGGTGAAGCCGATGATCAGCGACTGCCGCACGATGAATTGCGGCATCAAGCCGAGCCGCATCCAGTCGTGCGAACGCGCGATGCCGTCCTGGGTGTTGGCAACCACGAAGGCCGGCAGCGTGATGCAGCCGATGTAGAGCGGTAGGGCCGCGTTCGCGTCGATCCACGGCGACAGCGATTTTACGACGCCTGCGAGCAGCACTGAAACCACGGCGGAAACGACAAAGGCCATCCAGCGGCTGCCGGAGAGAAAGCCGCGCAGCAGCGCGTGTTCGCCGCTGGTACGATATTCCGGAATGATCTTTTGCGCCGACGCCGAAATACCAAAGTCCATCATGCTGCCGAGCAGCAGCACCCAGGTCCAGACATAGACATAGACGCCGTAATCCGAGCCGCCGATCCAGCGCGCGAGCAGGATCTGCGAAGCATAGGCCAGCGCCGCGCTGATGACGCGGATGATGAAGATCGTGCCGGCAAGACGCGTGGTAACGGATGCTTCGCCGGAACCGCCAAACATCGCCCGCAGCCGCGCGATCACGCCTGCGGGCGGAGCAGTTGCGGATTGTGCATCGATCACGGCCACGGCGGAAAATCCTTCGGGCACCGTATGGTGCGGCCATCATCCGGCCTATCAACCATTCGTTAAGATTCGGTCTCTCGGCGTCGTCCCGGCGAATGCCGGGAGCCATAATCACCGGCGTTGCTGTTTAGGAAAGGCATTTGCCTCAATGCCGAAAAGCGAGTCCTCGCCATATGGGTCCCGGCCTTCGCCGGGACGACGCGAGGCTACTCCAAATTGATATTGAATTCGTAAGCGCGGTCGCCGCCGACCAGGGTCAATTTGAGCGCCGCACCTGCGGGGTCCACGCCGGGAGGCAGGCCGTCGAGCTCGAATGAGAAGCGCTTGACCCCGGGCGGGCTCTTTTCGAGCGGCGTCGGAACCGGCAGCGCCCAGTCCGGCGTCGGCCCTTCGACAAACAGGTTGATCTCCCGCGTGTCGGGCGTGACGACATCGACCAGAACAGAGGATTTGCCGTCCCGCTTGACGTCGCGAATGGTCAGCGGATTGGGGTCGCCGATGCTGGCGGGCTTCGGCACGGTGTCGAGGGCGGCGAACAGCGCACTGTCCTCGGTGCTGGCCACGCTGGTGAAGCCGAGTTCGGCATTGGCTTCAACGGGAATGCAGATTTTCTCGCAGACCGCGTAGTTGATCCCGGCGCGAAGCGTCACCGGTTTGTCGGCATTTTTTGCGACAATTCGCAGGGGCAGCACGACCTGGTCATGGTACCCCATGGAGTGGCCGCCTGCGCCATCGTTGAATTTGGCAGGCGCCGGCCACAGCACGGTGACGGCTTCGATATTTTCCGATTTGGAGAAGTCGAAGCGCGGCGGCACGCCGGAATCGCCGGGCGTGCGCCAGTAGGTTTTCCACCCCGGCTGAAGCTGGACGGCGATACCGCCGAGCAGCACGGCGCCGCTGCGCGACCCCGCCAGCAGCCGGACCGCGGAGTGCCCATCCCGCTGCCAGGGCGACGCGTCCTCCGCGCGAGCCTCGACCGCCAGGGACGAAGCAACTACGGCTGCGGCCAGGCCGAGCGCGGCGCGCATGGGAACCTTCACGATCATGAGACGTCATTACAGCCAAGCAAGGTTGTAAGCCATTGAATTGGTTGTGATGCGTCAACAAACGCCGGCGCAAAGCTTGATTGACAGAACCGGCACCCGATATCAGGATGTGCATCAATGTGAGAGTCCTTTGCGGATGGACCCTGAAGGCAAAAAACCAAGGATTGGCCGCCGCAAAGCCGCCGGCGTGGGCGACAATTCGGCAGGGCGCGGTTATCTCGACGGCCGGTTGCTGATCGCGATGCCGGTAATGGGAGATCCGCGCTTCGAGCGCTCGGTGATCTATCTCTGCGCGCATTCACCCGAAGGCGCCATGGGCATCATCGTCAATCGTCCGGCCGGCAGTATCGACTTTCCGGAATTGCTGGTGCAGCTCGACATCATCAAGAAGGCCGACCAGATCAAGCTGCCGGAAAATGCCGAAACCATGAAGGTGCTGAAGGGCGGCCCGGTCGATACCGGCCGCGGCTTCGTGCTGCATTCGAGCGATTTCTTCATCAAGGATGCGACATTGAGAATCGACGACGGAATCTGTCTGACCGCGACGGTCGATATTCTGAAGGCGATCGCCAGGGGCGCCGGGCCGAAGCACGCGATCCTGGCACTGGGTTATGCCGGCTGGGCGCCGGGACAACTGGAGAATGAAATCCAGGAAAATGGCTGGCTGCATTGCGACGCCGATGCGGATCTGGTGTTCGGTAGCGACGTCGAGGAAAAATACCTGCGCGCGCTGCGCAAGATCGGGATCGATCCCGGCATGCTGTCGAACGAAGCCGGGCATGCGTAGC
>Ga0209839_10000668_pt1 | contig 17506 bp, 17 predicted proteins | sample OrgsoiDNA2013050_FD_185800 | JGI IMG/M metagenome (GOLD analysis project Ga0209839, IMG submission 185800) | Permafrost soil microbial communities from the Arctic, to analyse light accelerated degradation of dissolved organic matter (DOM) -... | ecosystem: Environmental > Terrestrial > Soil >... | reverse complement strand
TCCGGTCTGGTGCCGGGGCCCGTTTCCCTACTGCGTCCGCCACGGATCCCAGTCGCTGGTTTGGGGGAGTTTCGCCGCCCTCAGACCCGCTGTCAAACGCAGTAATTGCAAACACCGCGTGGCCGGGGTGCCCCCGAGCGGAGGCTCGCTCCCCGCACGAAGGCGCTACGGACAAGCTCGACGTTTCCTCCGACACACCGTCCAGGCCAGTATCTCGCTTGCGCTACTCCCGCTCTCCGCCCGGTGGCAGGCACGCTGGCTGGCCCGGTGAGATGGCCGCTTCTGGTGCAAAGCACTCGCCGCCGCGGCCGGCCGGCGCCGGTTTCGGCCTGAGGGCGTTGCTCGAAAGTAACCACGCTCCCGGACCGCGGGCGCCAGGGGTCCAACTACGCGTCACATTGGAAACTATCGAGGGCGGCAACAACAAGACGGATGGCCGCCGACAATCACGTCGACCTTGCGGCTGTCCGAAGGAGCCCACGGGTAGTCGCCGCCCATCGGTAGTGAAGCGATCTGGAACCAGAACGTCTGATGAACGCTTGGGAGCCCGGCGCCGAACGTGTACGTGGTCGCGAAGCGCCCGTTGCCGGTCACGTGCTCCTGGACGCCGTAGGTGGTGTAGCCGGAGCCCTGGCCGAGCCGGAGGCGAACGAGCGCTCCGCTGGGCGGCAGATAGCCACCGTCGAGCTTGCCCACGATCCGGACGGTGCCGCCCCAGGCGATGCGCGCCGGCGACACGCTGATCAGCTGGACCTTTGCCGGGACGACGACGTGAACCTGGCCAGATGTGCTCGGTTCAAGTGTCGGGGTGCCGCCGTAGGCGGCCTCGATCAGCCGCGAGGGTCCGGCGGGCAGCTTCGCCGTCCAGCTCCCGTTGGCCCGCGTCGTGGTGACGGCGGCCTGCGAGAACACGCCTTCCCCGTTGTCCGGTGCTGTGAGCACCGGACGGTCTGTCCGGCCAGCGCGGTTCCGTTCGGCATGCCCAGCCATCCGTCGACCGTCGTCGCCTTGCCGTGTGCGACGTGCTTGGTGCTGCGGGTCACGACGTGCGGCATCACGACGACCCGGATCGTCTTCTTGTGCGGAACTCTGACCGGCTTGCCGTGGCGAGTCACGGTCGTCCAGATTGTGATCTTCCGGCGCGCGATCCGGGGATGGCAGCGTGCGACGGTCACGGTCTTCGTGTGGGCACGCCTCCTGACCCGAATCAGCTTGTGGTGACGATGCACCGTCATCCAGCGCCCCGGCACCTTGACCCGCTCGCGGACGCGGTGGCAAAGCATCGCGTCGACCAGCTTCGAGAACCCGATCCCGCTCACGGTCGGATCGCGGATGCTCAACGACCACGAAGCCCAGTTGGACCAGCCGTGCCCGCCCGACGGGTCAACGGCGTTGTTGTCCGCAGCGCATTGAACGGAGTGCTGTCCAATACCGCTCACAGGCACCTGCGCGCTTGCTCCGCTATAGAACTGCCCCGGCGCACCATCGACGGAACAGGTGATGCCTTTAACGCCGGACGGACCGGAGGTCGCGGTTGCGGTGACATATTGAACACCGGCGCTACTCGGTGCATCCGTGGGACCCGACAGGTTGATCGACACGGGGTCGTTGTCGATGTTCACACACTTCGTGACCGCTGCCGACAGGTACGCGCTGGCCCCGTAGTCGTACGCGGCGTCGCGCGCCCACATCACGAGCGGCACGGCTGACGCCGAGCCGACGGCAGCAGTATTGAACGACTGCGAGAACGACCCCGCAGCGCACTGGTGCCACGTCGTCTGGCTCTGCGGCTCGTTCAACGGCTGCGAGACGCTTACGCCGCCGAGACTCGCGGCGAGCTGGCATGCGCCCGACGGGCCATCGGCGGTGAACGCGATTGGCCACGATCCGTGAACCCATCCGCCCGCTGCACCGAGGCTCCCTGGAGCTACGAATACGGCCGGACCCGAGGTCTCCGCGCCCTCAATCTCGATCTCCAACACGCCGATCTCGCCCGGCTTGGTTGATCCATCGCATGTGCTCCAACCACACACCACCTGCCAACCGAAGTACGGCGAGTTGATCGCCGGCGAGCTGTAGTTCCCCTCACCCGGGGACACTTGCGCCCCTCCGCCTTGCCAGTAGAAACCCCCGCCCCAACCCATGTTCTGGTTTACGCCGTAAGTCACCATGCCCTGGTTCCCCACGGTATGCGCGCCGACGATCGACAGCCCTAGCGGAGCGTCGATCTGCTGCGCGCTTCCCCGCCGTCGTCTTGCCGAGTGCGATCACGTCCAGACCGTTGCCAGCCTGCCCCGCCGGACACTGTGCAAGGGTGTTGATTCCGGGCGTCGATCGCGACGCAGCTGTTCCGACGGTTCCGCGTGCGCCGCTTGTCGCAGGAGTCCAGCTGCCGCAGACGTGAATCCAAATCATCCCCGCGGCACTCGCAGTCGCGGCTAGCTTGAGAGTCGCGGCGATCACCGCGACGAAGCTCATGCCAACGATCTGCCGGCGACGGCTCACTGGGATTCTTGGCTTCCCCACGCCTGCACCAACAGCAGCCTCAGCAGACCACCGCGATGTAGAACGGCGCCGACGTCGCGGCACCGCCTACGTAAGTGGTCACGTTGACGGTCGTTGACCCGCGTCCCGTTCCAGGCTCGAGCACCACGACACCAGTGGTGTCAGCGACTGGCGAGGTTCCAGCATTCCCGGCGGGGGTCACGAGGGCGGCGCATCGCGGCGAGAAGCGGTCTCCCCAGCTCACGTGGAAGATCGGACCGCCCGAGGCGCCCGCACCGTTGCTGCCCCCGAGAATCTGGCCGCCTTGGCTGACGTGCGCCCAGTGGCGCACGGAGCCGCCGATGGCGCGGCCGTCGAACTTGGCGGGTGTCACCGACCCGTTGGCGAGCTTCTTGTTCGTGACGGCGCCGTTGTGCAGCTCGCGCGTTCCAACGCTGCCAGCGGGGAGGCTGAACGCAGCGTAGGACGCGCCAGCGAGTGAGAGCAGCGAGCACACGAGCGCGAGCGCCGCGAGCGCGTTCCGCCGGAGACTAGTCGAGTGTTCGTGTCATGTGGTGCTCGCCTTTCTCACGGGGCTAACCATTGGGTGAGTGACCGGGTCCAAGTGTTCCGTTGGCTCCAAATGCCGGGCGGCTGCCCGCGCCGGAGCTCGCGCTCGATCCTGAGCCGCCGGTGGTCTCCGCAACGGGCGCCGCTGCGGGCTGCTGGACGACGGGGCTGGGCTGGACGGTCGGCGACGAGCTCTGAGCCGCGGGGGTGACCGCGCCCGAGGCACTCGATGCCCGACCCGTTGCTCGGTGATCCGCGGCAAGGACGATGTGCACCTTCGGCATGCTGTATCGGCGGCCGCTGTGGGACGCCCGCCGTGGCGCGCTCTGATGCCGGGCGCTCGGGCGCGCCAGGGCGGCCCACAGATTGGCGGAAACCGGATGGGCTGCATGGTGCGACAAAGGTGCGCTCGCCTGCTTCGTTGCGAGCGGCTTCGTGGCTGGCGCCCGGTGCCCGCCGCCGCCTCCGACGATCGCGGCAAACGCCGCGCCCGCCACGATCAGTGCGCCGAGCACTCCGAGCAGCGGAGGCGCTGCGACGCGGACCTGAAGGACCGAGAACATTCGACCGGACGATGATGCGATTGCGCTCCGGTGGCGCGCCGTGCGGCGGCGGGGGGTCTCGAGCTGTGCGGCCAAATTCGCGCTGCCGGGCATGGCTGCGGCGGCCGGTTGCGGCGCGATGGTCTGACTCATCTCCGCCGGCGTTTGGGAGCCGAGGCGGTCGAAGTATGCGTCCGTGGCGTCGCGCTCGCGGGTGACTGTCGCGGGTTGGGTCTTGTCACTCGTGGGTGGTGCCTGAAGCTGCTCGAAGAACGGGTCCGCCGCTGAGGGCTCGTCGCTGGCCGGCGGCGCGGTTGGAGCAGGCGAGACGAGGTTCCCGCGTGAGAAGGTGCCGATCTCGTCCTGCTCGGCAAATATCGTGCTCGCGAGTCGCTGGCGCTCTTCGTCGCTGGGATCGCCGTTGCGGCGTAGCCGGACTACGTTGGTATCGGGCGGCTTACCGTTGTCCATTGTCCCCTACAGCTAGACATGTACGCTAGGATAGCACCGTAGGATGCTATGTATGCTTAAGGTCTCTCTACCTTGGTGGTCTTTGAATCGTCTCCCCGGTCCCGTTGATGGCTGACGACCAGTATCTCACTCCGGCCCAGGTCGCAGACGAGCTTCAGGTGACCGTTGTAACCGTCCGCCGCTGGATCGCGAACCGCGAGCTTCGCGCCACGAAAGCCGGTCCGCGACGGTGGATGATTAGCCGCTCGGATCTTAAGAGCTTCATGGCGCATGGCGGCCAGCCTGACACCGAGGTTGAGATGTCCGAGGATCCTTCCTTCAGCAAGCATCTGGTGGCCCCGGATGAGCGTTGATCGAGCTCGCGAGCAGCTCGAGCTCGCCGAGGGGCGCTGGCAGACGGCGATCAAAGAGCACGCGCAGCCGCCGCCCGACGCTGGCTACACCCGTCGTCTGCGCGCGCTCGCGGACGCGGCCGCGCAGGAGCAAGCCGCTTACCGGTACGCCGAGGAGCAGGGCTTCGGGTGGCGGCCTGGGCCGGCGTGGATGCCTCCGCAGGAGTTGCGCGACGCGCCCTGGCGCTCCTCCCTAGCAGCCGATGATATGTGGGAGCGGCTCGACGAGGCCGTTCAGTCCCTCAGCCGCGCCCGGACCGGAGTGAGCGTCGTTGCAATTGCGCATGCTTTTGGTCAGCTGTCTGCCGCGGCGTGGGATCTTGCGGAAGCTGTCGAGCAGCGCCAGCGTCAGCGAACCACTCGGGCCGGCTGATCGCCGCGGCGGCCGACGCGCCCTCGCGCTGAGCAGGATCTCGGAGGCCTCGACGGGTACGGTTCGAGGCTCGGGCGCTCGAACTCTGCTGCCGCTAGCCTCGGCACGTGCTCCTGACGATCACGACGACGCACCGCCCGGCCACGGATCTGGGCTTCTTGCTGCACAAGCATCCGGATCGGGTGCAGACATTCTCGGCTGGGTTCGGCGACGCGCATGTCTTCTACACCGAGGCGTCCGAGGATCGGTGCACGGTGGCGTTGCTGCTGGCAATCGACCCGGTGAGCCTCGTCCGCCGCGGCCGCGGTGTCAGTGGTTTCGCGCTGACGGAATACGTCAACGATCGGCCGTATGTCGCGTCGTCGTTTCTGTCGGTTGCGCTGGTGAACGTGTTCAAGAGCGCGATGGCGGGAACGTGCAAGGGCTACGAGGAGCTGGCTGCAGCGGCGATCCCGTTGGAGGCATCGCTTCCGGTTGTGCCGGCGCGTGGGGGCGAGCCGATGGTGCGCAGGTTGTTCGAGCCGCTCGGGTACGAGGTCGACGTCGCTCCGATCGGTTTGGATCCGCAATTCCCTGATTGGGGGGACAGTCGATACGTCGGCCTGCGCCTGCGGAGCGAACGTCGGCTGGCCGATGTGCTCAACCACCTGTACGTGTTGCTCCCGGTCCTCGATGACGACAAGCACTACTGGGTGGACGAGGCCGAGATCGAGAAGCTGATGCGCCGCGGCGAGGGCTGGCTCGGCGCGCACCCTGAGCGCGATCTGATCGTTCGGCGCTACTTGAAGCAGCAGGCGAGTTTGTACTTCCCGGCTCTAGCTCAGCTCGATGAGGCGGCGCCTCCGGCCGAGGAAACCGACGAGCCTGGGCGCGAGGAGCAGCTGGAGGAGCGCGTCTCGCTACGCGACCAGCGTCTCGGGACGGTGTTGTCTGTGCTGAAGGCGTCCGGTGCCAAGCGCGTGCTCGATCTCGGCTGTGGCGCTGGGGCATTGCTTGAGCGCCTGATCCGCGAGGACTACGAGCTGATTCTCGGCGCCGACGTCAGCGCCCGCGCACTCGAGCAGGCGGCGCGCCGGCTCAAGCTCGACGAGATGCACGACGCACAGCGGCAGCGGATCAGTCTTTTGCAGAGCCCGTTGACATACCGCGACAAGCGCCTGATCGGCTTTGACGCAGCGGCGCTCGTCGAGGTCATCGAGCACCTCGATCCGCAGCGCCTGGCTGCGGTCGAGCAGAACGTCTTTGGCTCGGCCCGGCCGAGCACGGTCGTCGTGACGACCCCGAACGCCGAGTACAACGTGCGCTGGGAGACGCTGCCAGCCGGGCAGTTCCGTCACCTCGACCATCGCTTCGAGTGGACACGTGGCGAGTTCGCGACCTGGGCACAGGGCGTCGCGAGCCGAAACGGATACGAGGTGCGCTACCTGCCCGTCGGCCCCGAAGACCCGGAGGTCGGAGCACCGACGCAGATGGCGGTGTTCAGCCGGTGAGGATCGACCTGCCCGATCCCAGCCTCGTCGTTCTGATCGGCCCGTCCGGATCGGGCAAGAGCTCGTTCGCTCGCAAGCACTTCGCGCCAACCGAGGTGATCTCGTCGGACTTCTGCCGCGGCCTGGTCGCAGACGACGAGAACGACCAGAGCGCCACCAAGGACGCATTCGCGGTCTTGCAGTTCATTGCCGGCAGACGGCTCGCGCAGCCGCGGTTCACGGTCGTCGACGCGACCAACGTGCAACGCGAAGCGCGCCGGCCTCTGATCGAGCTGGCACAACAGCACGACCTGTTCCCCGTCGCGATCGTGATCGACATCGCCGAAGCGGTCTGCCAGCAGCGCAACCGCTCAAGGCCAGATCGCGACTTCGGAGCACACGTGGTGCGCCAGCAGCGCTCGCAGCTGCACAAGTCGCTCAAGGGGCTGCAACGCGAAGGCTTCCGGCGCGTGGCCGTGCTCCGCTCCCCGGAGGAGGTCGACGGCGCCGAGGTGCAACGTGCGCCCCTGTGGACCGACCGCCGAACGGACCGCGGGCCGTTCGACATCATCGGCGACGTTCACGGCTGCCATGGCGAGCTGACCGAGCTGCTGCGCGAGCTCGGCTACCAGCTGGACGGTGATGGCTTAACGGCCGCGCCGCCCGACGGACGCCGCGCCGTGTTCGTCGGCGACTACGGCGATCGCGGTCCGGACACGCCGAGCGTCCTGAAGCTGGTCATGTCGATGGCCGACGCCGGCACCGCGATCTGCCTGCCCGGGAACCACGACATCAAGCTGGTCCGCAAGCTCAAGGGCCGCGATGTCCAGATCACGCACGGGCTCGGCGAAACGCTCGAGCAGCTCGAAGCTGAGTCGGACGAGTTCCGCGAGCGGGCCCGCGACTTCCTCGACAAGCTCGTCAGCCACGTCGTGCTCGACGATGGCAAGCTCGTGGTCGCACACGCGGGGATGAAGGAGGCCTACCAGGGCCGCTCGTCCGGTCGGGTTCGTGACTTCGCGCTGTTTGGCGAGACGACGGGGGAGACCGACGAGTTTGGGCTGCCGGTCCGGCTGCAGTGGGCGGCGGAGTACCGCGGCAAGGCTGCGGTCGTCTACGGGCACACGCCGGTCCGCGATGCGGAGTGGCTCAACGACACGATCAACATCGACACGGGCTGCGTGTTCGGCGGCCGGCTGACCGCGCTGCGGTGGCCTGAGCGCGAGCTCGTATCCGTCGCTGCGAGCCGCACCTACTACGAGCCCGCCAAGCCGTTCCTATCGGCCGACGACGCGGCGCCACCCGGCGATGAAGACCGGCCGGCCTTCCTCCTCGATGTCGACGACGTCGCCGGAAAGCGGATCGTCCAGACCCGGCTCGCACGGACGGTCACCGTGCGCCAGGAGAACGCCGCCGCCGCGCTCGAGATCATGAGCCGGTTCGCGACGGACCCACGCTGGCTCGTCTACCTACCGCCGACAATGGCGCCAACCGCGACCTCCAACCGCCCCGACCTGTTGGAACATCCGGAGGAGGCGTTCGCGGAGTACCGCGGCGCAGGCGTCCCGTTGGTGATCTGCGAGGAGAAGCACATGGGATCGCGCGCCGTCGTAGTCGTGTGCCGCGACGCCGATGTCGCGCGGGACCGTTTCGGCGCCGACGGCGGCGAGACCGGCGCGATCTACACGCGCACCGGCCGCCCGTTCCTGAACACGCCGGCTGATACGGAGGCCGCGCTGAGCCGCGTGCGGGGCGCCGTCGAATCCGCCGGCCTGTGGGACGAGCTCGCTACAGGCTGGCTGGTGCTCGATTGCGAGCTGCTGCCCTGGTCGGCGAAGGCAATGGAGCTGATCCGTCGGCAGTACGCGTCGGTCGGCGCGGCGGCGAGAGCGGGCCTCTCAGCAGCCGTGGCCGCGCTCGACGTCGCAGCTGCCCGCGGCCTCGACGTCACGCAACTGCTCGAGCGCCAACGTCAGCGGATCGAACACGTAGCTCACTACGTCGACGCGTACCGCCGTTACGTCTGGCCAGTCAACGGCATTTCCGATCTTCGGCTCGCACCTTTCCACCTCCTTGCCGCCGAGACGGGCGTCTTCATCGACCGCGACCACACCTGGCACCTCGAGCACTGTGACCGACTCGTCGCGGCCGATCCCGACTGGTTTCAACCGACCGGCCGTCGCGCCGTTGATGTCACCGACGCCGAGGACCAGGCAGCGGGCACGGCGTGGTGGGAGGAGTTGACGGCAACCGGCGGCGAGGGCATGGTCATCAAGCCGATGAGCTTCATCGCCCAAGGGCGCAAAGGTCTGGTTCAGCCTGGCATCAAGTGCCGAGGCCGAGAGTACTTGCGCATCATCTACGGCCCCGAGTACGCAGACCCCGGCCAGATCGATCGGCTCCGAACCCGCAGCCTCGGACGCAAGCGTTCGCTTGCGATCCGCGAGTTCGGGCTCGGCGTCGAGGCGTTGGAGCGGTTTGTCCGACACGAGCCGCTCTACCGCGTACACGAATGCGTGTTCGGTGTTCTCGCGATGGAGAGCGAACCCGTCGATCCCCGTCTGTGATGACGGCCGTCCAGGCGACCCTGTTACACGGGCTCTGCCTAATGAGCGTTGGTCGGCGCTACCGCCGACCGTCGACAAGTGGCTGAGCGCGTCGTCGGCGCCAGCATGAGCAGTTGCCGCCCCGCCCTCAGACCGGCATTCCGGTTATCCGGTGAGGTTCGCGAACGGCCGGCGGCCGCCGTACTGCTCGACGAAGCTCGCGAGCAGCCGTTGCTCGTACGCGCGCGGGGTCTCCGCCCAGGTCACCTCATGCCACGCGACGAGCAGTTCGTCGGAGCCGGCCAGTTGCCAGATCAGGCGTCCGCCTCGGTGGGCGATCGGCTCGCCCGCTCCGTACCGTGCGTACTCACCGAGGCGTTCGTGTAGCGCGTTGATCTCGCGGCCGTGCTTCCGCATCGCCGCCTTGCCGACGTTGAGCACATGTGCGCCGGGCACCCATTCGGCCTGTAGGCGCTCCACCGGAACCGTCGGGTCTTCACTCTTGAACCAACCTGCGGGGCTGCGCTGCAAGAAGCGCGGCGGGCTGTCGTCAGCCCGGTAGACGATGTAGACGCCGGGCGTGCATGGGACATCCGCGAGGTTCGTGTCGCGAAGGCGTTTCCAGCTCACCCACCCGTTGAAGCCGACGGCCTGCAGGGCCTCATGCGTGAACGAGTCTGGTGGTGGCGGAAGCGGTCCGCGTGTTGAGCGCCGCTGATTTTGGGCATGGTGGTGTCGTTGTGCGTGGTCATGGAGGGGTGGGTACGAAAGAAGAAGTAGCTCGGGGAGGGTGCGTTGGGCGGAGGGCTGAAGGCTTGCGACGAGGGGTGGCCGGGTCGTTGGGCGTGCGGGTGTGCGTCGCGCGTTTGTGACCGCTTCGCTTTCGCGGTGACCGCTCGCCACGTTGCTGACTGGGGTGCGCGGGACGTGTTGGTGGCGCGAGCGCCGGTCGGGCGAGCGATGCGACCCACTCGCGCGTAGCCGTCGCGGTGCTGTCGGGGCCCTATGCCCGGACGGTCCAGAGTTGTGCTGGACGGCCGCCGGTCGGGATCTGTGTGCTGGTGACGCGGCCGGCGGTGTTGAGGGCGTGGAGCGCGTGGTCGATCTGGCCGGCGGGCTGGTTGTGATTGAGGGTCTGGCTGATCTGGGTTCGGGTCAGCCCGCCGGGATGCGCTCGGAGGATGGTGTGGATCTGTTCGGCGAGCGGGTCGCCGGTCGCGCCGGTCAGCGCCCACGCGGCGGATCGGGCGGCGTAGTCCTGCAGCGCGAGCGCGGCGGTCAGGTGCGCGGTGCCGATCTGGGATTGGCCGTCGGTGAGGGCGTAGATGAGCGCGAGGCGGATGACGTGCGCCTCGGCGCGTGCGGTGATCTGCGCGAGGATCCCGTCGGACGGCTGGGCGGCGAGCTGGCGGTAGGCGTGATGCCACAGCTCACGCGCGTCGGGGTCAAGACGCACTTGTCCGGTCCTGCGTGCCTGTTTCAGGGCGGTGGCGAGTAGGCGTTCCAGGCCGGTGGAGGCGAGCGGGTCGGGATCGCCGCCCTCGGGCAGCAGCCGCTGGCGACGGCACGCGATCAGCAACACCCGGTTGATATAGCCGTTGCTCAGCTCCAGGGTGGTGGTGTGACGACGCAGCTCGTGCTGGGTGATATGTCCGATGATCGAGATGTGCGCGGTGCTGGCGCGCGCCGGCGCGGTGCGGGTCAGGATCGCGAGTGGCCGGCCGTCCCACGCGGAGCGCAGTGTCGGTGACAGCGTCGAGATCTCCCGGCTTGAGGCGCGCAGCACGGAAGCGAACTCGGGCTCGATCACCAGCAGCCGCTGATCGCTGATGCCGGGGTCCTGGCCGGTAGGATCACGGACTGAGTGGATCACCCCCTCGCCACTGGATAGGCCGGTCAGGACGCGTGGCTCGAGCGACGGGTCCGCGGTGAGGATCAGCCGGCGGACGTGATCCCAGGACGAACCCTTCCGGCCGCGAGCTGAGTCACCGACCAGGCACATGTACTCGTTGGCGTGATGGCGGGTCGCCTCGATGGTGAACCACGCGCCGCGGCCGACCGCAGCGCCGAAGCTGACCAACAGTTGGGTGAGGATCGCGACCGGGTCGGCCTCGGTATGCGGCGCGATCCGGTTGACGATCTCTCCGAGCAGCTCGTGATAGGCCGCCCGCTCAGGCGGCGCCGGCCACCCCGCCGGTGCCGGCAGCATCCCGGCGTCGGCGGGCTGATCATCATCGGGCGGCGGCGGGTCCAGCAGCGATAGCACGCGCTCGGTCATTCGTTGGAGATCTCCGCGACCGCCGCGCGGGCGGCGGACTCGTCCACGATCGTCTTCTTCTGAGCGAACGTGGCGATCAACGCGGCGACGGCGAGGTTGTTGATCAACCGTGGCAGGCCACGAGCAGTGTCATGGATCAGGCCGATCGCGTCATCACTGAACAGGGTGTCGGAGCGGCCCGCGAGCGCGAGATGGTGCTGCACATAGCTCTGCGTCTCTTGCGCGTTCAGGCCGGTGATCGTGTAGCGGACCGCGATCCGCTGATCCAGCGCGGTGAACGTCCCGTTGCGCAGCTTGCGGCGTAGCGTCGGCTGGCCGAGCAGCAGCAGGCAGAACGGGGCGGTCTGGTCCATCCCCATGTTCGACAGGCACCGCACACCTTCCAGGCTCTCGGCATCCAGCAAATGCGCTTCGTCGATGATCACCACGACCCGCTTGCCACGCTCCGCCGATTCGGCCGCGAGTAGTTCCTGGGCTTGGGGGATCAACGCGGCGTGATGAAACCGCGGGGTGCCACCGAGCGTGGTGATGATCAGCCCGTAGATCCCGCGCAACCCGACCCCCGGCGTCCCCAAGTACAGGACCGTGTGCCGCGAGGCGTCCAGGCCCGCGACCGCGGCGCGGGCGGCGACGGTCTTCCCCGCGCCGCACTCACCCGAGATCACGCCGATCGCCTGCTCGCTGATGCACCACTGGATCCTGGCGACCGCTTCGGCGTGCGCGTCGTGGGCGTGCAGCATTCCCGGCGCCAAATCTTTCCCGAACGGCATCCTCGAGAACCCATAATGGCTGCGCAACCTGTCGATACTCACTGTTCCTCCTCGTCCTGTTGCTGGTTGATGTCACGACCCTCGCCCTCGCCCTCGCCCTCGCCCTCGGGCTCGGCGAGGGCTGAGTAGTCGATCGGGTGCCCGCCGAGCTCGGCGTCGCGCTGCTCGGCGAGCAGCCGCAGGTAGTCGATCCCAGTACCTGTTGCTGGTGGTGGCAGCTCCCGCTCGGCTTGCGGGTGGGTGTGACGGCCGATCACCAACGGGACCGCGAGGCCCATCGGGCGGTGCTGGTAGCGAACCTCGATCCTGGTCAGATCGAACGGGTCGAACACCAGCTCGACCTTCCGGCCGACCAAGGCTGGGTCGACCTCGTATTGATTGCCGTGCAACGACACCGTCGCGGTCTTCGTCACTGTCCGCTCCACCGACCACAGGAACGCCTCGCGCAACAAGGCCGGGGTCGGCAACGGCGGCGCGCCGGCGGTCTCGAACCGGGCGAGCGGCGTCTGCCCGGTCTCGGAGTGCACTCGGCGGTGGTAGACGACCTCCAACCACGCGGAGAACAACCGGTTCAACTCCGCAAGCTCGACACCGTCGTCGATCTCGACCAGGAATTGATCGCGTACCGTCCGAAAATGTCGCTCGATCTTCCCCTTCGTCGTCGCCGCGCGCGGGCTCGCGTGAATCAATTTCACGCCGAGCACGGCGCACGCGCGGAGCAGCTGTGAGGACACGAACGCCGACCCGCGGTCAACCAGAATCGCTGCCGGAACGCCACGGGACATCAACCCGACCCGGAGCGCGGCCTCCAGCCGGAACACGTCCTCACCGGTGCCCCACCGCCACCCGACCAGCAGCCGCGAGTGATCATCAATGAACGCCAACAGCACCGCCCGCCGCGCCGCGTCGCCGGCCAGCTTGGGGCCGTGTAACCCGTCCCCCGTCCACAACTCGTTGCGCGCCGAGGCCTCGAACCGGCCATAGACCTTCCCCGGCGAGCGCCCATCGGCCCGAACGTTCAACCCGGCGCGGGCGAGGTGCGTCTGCAAGGTCCGCAACCCCAGCACACGGTCACGGTCCTCGACGGTGGTGAGCATGATCTCGTGGACCTGCGCCGCGGTCCGCTCCGGCCGTTCGCGCTTGAGCGCGAACGCCAGCGCCAACGTCTCAGCCGATGTGCGGACCGGCACGACCTTCGGTTGGGGAACGAGTGCGTCGAACCCGGCCATCCCGGTATGCGCGGACCCACCGCCCGAGCGTCGTGCGACTGACCCGGACCAGCCGACCGTCCGGCCCGACATGCTCACGGTCCACCAGCGCGCGCAGCAGCCGGCCACGCTGCGCCTTCGACAGACCATGGTCGGCGGCGTCGCGGATCAACGTGTAGCGGAACAGGCCGGTCTCCCGGCGGCGGTCCTCATCCATCAGTGCCTCCCAGCGCTCTCGCTCATCGACCGCGGGACCCTCTCAACTCACCTCACGCTCTCCAAGGGTCGATTCGTGTTGCCAAGCAGCCGCCCGCCCGAGAACCGCGACGCGATCTCCCACGGCTCGGCCGGCCCGAACCGCAACACCCACGCCCTGCCCGTGATCGCGATCGCCTCCAACGCATCCGCGACGCCGCCACCGGCGGGCATGATCGCCCCGAGCTCTGGATCCAGCGCGACCGCGCACCGCGTGAAAAGCGCCCGGATCTCCTCCGCCCGCTCAGCGAACCTGCGTAGCCAGCCACGCACCGTCTCCGGATACGCCCCCAACCGCGCCGCGATCCGCCGGAACCCCTCACCAGCGACCTTCGCCTCGATCGCCTCACCGATCACCGCCACCTCGTCCTGACGACGTGAGAACGCGAGCTTCGGCAACAACACGTGCGTCCCCGCACAACCCCGGCACCGCGCCCGCCGCGGCCGCAACAACCTGTTCCCCGCCCGGCACCGCAGCACCCGCTCCCTCGCGTGCCCCCACGGACCCAGCACCCCCCTGCACGACGGACAACCCAACAACCCGCCGACCAACTCACCCTCCACCAACACCAGCTCGGTGCCTACGATCAACATCGGGTGCCACCTCCGGCATCAAGAGAGAGCCCTCCCGACGCAACCACCAAGCTGGCGGGAGGGCTCTCACGCGTTCACGAACGCGCGAAGCCTGCCAACCCCACGACCACGACGAACGGCACCATCACCCCCGCCCGCGACCAAAATCAGCGGCGCTCAACACTCGAGTCGTATGGAGATCACCGAGTCGCTTGCGGGGGTGATTGCGGTGACCGTCAGTTGACGGAAGCCGGGCCAGGCGGGAGGCGGGCTCGTCACCGCGAGGCCGGCGTTGCCGCTCCCGGGTTCTCCCTCGAGCAAAGCTCGGAACGAGGCCTGCCAGCCGGGGCTGAGGGCGGGAATCCGGAGCGCTCGGAGCAGTTCCTGGCGCGTGTGCCCGGGGAGGTAGAGCAGCGCGTCGGCCTCGGCGACGGGCATCTGTTCGGAACCGGAGGCGAGCTTGATGACTTTGTCTCCCGCTTGTACGTCGCCCTCTTCGAGCACGCGGAGGTAGAAGCCCGGGCGGTGGTGTGAGACGAGCAAGGCGGGAATCCGCGGGTCGTTCATGCGAATCGCGACGCGGTAGCACGTGACCCGGGGTTGCGTTACCTCGAACATGGCGGTGCCGATCTGGTAGCGGTCGCCGATGCAGACCTCGTCATCGGCGAGCCCTTCGACGGTGAAGTTCTCGCCGAACTGGCCGTATACGAAGTCGTTTCGTCCCAGCTCGCGTTCCCAGTACCGATAGGAGTCGATCTGGTACACGAACACGGCACGCTGCTCGCCGCCGTGCCCCGCCAGATCGCCTTGACCGTCGCCGTCGATATTGAACTTGCCGACGCGTCGGGGACCGGCGACGGGGTCCTTGAAGACGGCGGTGACGACGGTCTTCCCCTGCCAGGGCACGTCCTTCGGCATGCCGACATTGACCGACAGCAGCCGCCCGACTACCGGGCGGCTATCAGCGGTGTCGAGCGCTACCTGCCTCCGCCGAGCCTGTGCGTCGGAGTGTTCGTGTTGCCGCTCGTGCAGTTCGTAGTCCTCGAGGGCGAGCAGCGCGGTCGGGTCGCCGCGCGCCGCCTCGACCGCAGCCAGGCCGAGAGGGTTGGGGCGCCAGTGGCGCGCCGGCTGCAGGAGGGACTTTGCGTTGGTCCGGAGGTTTGACCTGCGCCTTGATAGTGCGCCCCCGCGGTCGATTCCCAAATCGTTATAAGTGCTCACGATCTATCTGCCTCGTTGATCAGCAAGGTGTCAGGAGGTCGATGTGTGGGTCCACGGTTACGGGTCAGGCGGCGCGCCGGTGGTCCTCGTAGCTGATGTCACTGGGGGTGACGTAGCAGTACGGGTGGTAGTAGACGTCGAGCGCCAAGTGGCGCTCCGAGCGGATCTTGAAGCTGACTCCTGACCGGCGGTCGGACCCGCAGACGGTCACCTCGTCTCTCCCCGCACGCCAGAACAGCGTCACCTCGAGCCCGTGGTTGGAGCGATGGGCCAGTTCCCTGGGCTGTGGATCTCTCTCGCGCAGCCCCGGGGAGGTGTCCTCCTGGGAGAGACCGTTTACCGGAGCGGCTGACAGTTGACTGCTCTTCGTGGACCGGAAGATCTTGCTCATGCCGCCTCCCTCATCGCCGCTCCGACGATGGCAATGTCCTCCTCCGTCGTTCCGCCGCTAACTCCGACGCCGGCGATCACCTGGCTCTCGCTGGTGAGCGGCACGCCGCCGCCCATCGCGGAGTATCTTCCGCCGGAGACGGCGAGGAGGGGATAGAGGGCCGCGCCTGGTTGCACGAGGGGGACGAGGTCAGCGGTGCGCATGCCGACGAGGGCGGACGTGTACGCCTTTCGCTCGGAGAGTTCGAGGGAGAACGCGGGCGCTCCGGTCATGCGGTGGGTGAGAACGATGTTGCCGTGGATGTCGATTACGGTAACCGCGACGGGGACGTTTTGTTTTGTAACCGTTCAGGGGGTCACGGCGGGGTGGGTGCCGGTATCGGCTGGCCATGGAGTCCGGCGGTTATCGCGGTGGTGAGGTAGTCGTGCAAGCGGCGGCCTTGCAGCCGGCAGGTCTCGCGGATCGTCAGCAGTCGTTCGACAAGTCGGTCGCCGTGGTCGGTTTGGGTACCGTAGCTTTGCTTGCGCCACAGGACCGCGTGTCTGAGCGCCCGCTCCGCGGCGTTGTTGGTGGCCGGCACGCCCGGTGTGGTGGTGAAGGTCCATAGTGCCTGTTCGTGTTCGAGCAGGCCGGCGGTGAACCGGCGGGTCTTGGGATCCCGGCAGCGGGAGCCTTGCTCGAGCAGGTTGTGCATCCGCTCGCGGTGATCGGCGAGGTCGGCGCGGAGCGCGGTCAGGTCGCTGGGGTCGCGGCCGGGCTGGTTCAGGATCTTGAACACGCCGCTCAGGGTGTCGCGGAGCTGGCGTCCGAGCCGGCCCGGGGCGCCGTCACGTTCGGCCAGCGCGGTGAAGTCGCGCAGCACGTGCGCGAGGCACAGCTGCCGTTGGGTGTCGTCGATGAACAGGTAGACGGCATAGCGGTCAGAGATGATCGTCCCGGTGGGCTGCTCGCCCAACAGCGCCATCGCCGCCTCCCGGTCACGGCGCGCAGCGATCTGAAACAGCGCCGCCTGCTCGCTGATCGAGACCGACAGCCAGCCCGAATCCCCAGCGCGCGGCCAGCTTGTCTCGTCTGCGCCGCGCACCGGGCTTTGGTCGAGCTGCTCCAAGATCTGAACGTACGGTTGCTCCAGCGTGGTCGAGGTGTGCTTGAGCAGCGCCTCGACGCTCGCCGGGCTGAGCGTGACTCCTAGCAAGTCCTTCAGCAACCTGGCGACCTCACGGCGCGACACCCTCGCGGCTGTCAGCGTCGCCGCGGCCGCCGCGATCCCGGGACCAAACGCGCCGACCGGCACCCCGGTCGGCAGCTCGGCGAGCGTCCGGCAGCCACACTCACACCCGACCGGCATCCGCTGGTGCTCAGTCACCTCCACGCGCACGATCACCTCCGAGACTTGATGGCAGACCGGATCCCCATCGCGGTCGGACTCGCCGACCGGCCGTCCGCACCCGCCGCACCGCTCGGGCCAGTGCACCACGACCCGATCTGGGTCGGCGATCATCTCCCGCGTGCTGCCGGGATGGCCAGGCTGGCCGCCCTGCTTGCGCCCCGAGCGCTTCTTCGGCCGCTCCTTGCGACCCTCACGCGAATCCCGCGATGGCGGCAACGAACTGTTGCGCGAGTTACGTCCAATCAGCCGCTTCAGCTCCTCGACCTCAGCCTCCAGCGCCGCGATCCGCTCCGCCTGCGCGGCGAACAGAGCCCTGACAGCGTCCCGCCCGGCATCGAACGCAACGTCAACAACATCTCGCGGCACGAATGCAAAGTTCCCTGCACCACCCAGGAATCCTTCACCGCAGCCCGACGACCCCCTGAACGGTTACCTCTCAACAGGTGAGGGCGTCCGGTTAACTGTGTAGGCGGATGATGGGTAGGTTAACAGTTACTCCGAGAGTGTCAACGTGTGACGATCAGTTTGCAGTGTCAGGGACGCGGTCACCGAAGTGGATCTTGAACGCGAGCA
>Ga0209839_10000667_pt1 | contig 17528 bp, 16 predicted proteins | sample OrgsoiDNA2013050_FD_185800 | JGI IMG/M metagenome (GOLD analysis project Ga0209839, IMG submission 185800) | Permafrost soil microbial communities from the Arctic, to analyse light accelerated degradation of dissolved organic matter (DOM) -... | ecosystem: Environmental > Terrestrial > Soil >... | reverse complement strand
ACCTCGGATCAACGCAGTGGCAAGGAGATTGAATGAGCGCCCAAGAAAAACACTAAACTACGAAACACCTGCCGAACGATTCCACCAAACTGTTGCATCCACCGGTTGAATCCACAACCCAAAGCAAACGTTTCCTCTCTGCCGAAACCGTAGCGCCTGAGGCGCGCCGGCTCAGAATGTCGAGCAACTAGTGCGGCTTGACATCGACGTACGGTAGGACCGAGTACAAGAATGGATGCACCTTGTGACCAAGCACCCACGGCTGCAGGGCGACGATGCGGCGTTGATAGACGCCGAGCACCCAGGCCGTATCCGTGTCCGCCTGCCGACTCATCGCAATGAAAAGGCGATTGCGCTCGGGGCCGTCGGGCAGCGCCTCGGCCTGGCGATACAGGCGATCGTACGCTTCGGACAGATAGCAGCCCGAATTGCTTTCGTTGCTGTTCGGTCCATACAGCATCTGCATGAAGTTCTCGCCGTCGGGATAGTCGGCGAACCAATTCCAGCTAAAGAGCATCGTCGTGCAGGTGGTCGAACGCTTGGCGGCCTCGGCGCCGGTCAGCACTTCCATGCGGATGCGCAGCCCGATTCGTTCCATCGACTTCTGCCAGATCAGGTCTTCGTCGCGAGCCGTTCCGCCCGTGTATGAATTGCGCACGAGCTCGAGCGGCCTGCCGTCGGGCAGTGTGCGAAAACCGTCGGCGCCGCGCTTGTATCCGAACCGATCGAGGAGCCGATTCGCGAGCGCGGGATCGTAGGCGTTGCTGGTGCGGTGAACTGGGTCATATCCGGTGACACCCGGCGGGACGGGCATCTGCGCACGCTCGGCGTTGTCATGGTAGACCACGTGCACGAGGTCATCGCCCTTATAGGCTAGCGCGATCGCACGCCTCAATGCGAGCTTCTCAGGCGAGAATCCCCCGACAACCGGGTCTCGAAAGTTGAAAGCAGTGAAGCTGACGGCCGGCGGCGGGGCGCGATAGATCGAGATGCCCTTGGAAGCCAGATCGGGCGCTAGCTTGTCGCCGATTAGCGCCGTGGCCTGGAATCGCGCCAGCAGGTTCACGACATCAAGATCGCCTCGAAGAAAGGTGAGCCAGTAGGTCGTGTCCTCCTCGATGATCGACAGCTCGATGTGTCCGATTTGCGGCATGCGCTTGCCGCGCATCTGCTTCACGATTTCCTTGTCGCGAGGATCGGATCCGGGAGCGAAGTCCCATACGAAGCCGCGATAGTCCGGGTTGGAGTCGAGCGCGGCGCGTGTGCCCGGGATCCAGCGGGTGAGCATATAAGGACCGGTGCCGACGGGATGCCTGCCGACGTCGATGCCGTACGCTTCGACGACCTCCCGCGCCACGATGCCCGTGGCCGTATGCGCAAGCAGAAATTCGAACCGATAATCTGGTGCGATCAGCCGGAACTGCACTGTGTAGCGGTCGAGCGCCTCGATGCCTGGAATTCGAGCGTCGTAGTCGAATTTGCCGCCCTTGGCCGAGCGCGCCAGGTCGTCCAGCCCGAGCAGCTTGTTCCGCATCATGAACTGATAGGGCGAGCGCTGCGCCGGGTCCATCAAACGCTTGAACGTATAGACGACGTCGAGCGCGGTCAGTTCGCGACGCGCGCCCTTGAACGCGGGGTCGGATGCAAAAGTGATGCCCTTGCGAAGCTTGACCGTCCATGTCTTTCCGTTGTCCGAGATCGCGGGCATCGTTTCAGCTGCCATGGGTACAAGTGTGGCTGGCCTGGCGAGATAATCATAGGTGAGGAGCCGATCGAAAATCAGCTCGACGACTGCTGCAGCGGAGGTATTGGTTGGCCCCGAGGGATCGAAGCCCGGCGCATCCTCTGGCAAGACGCCATGCCAATGCTTGCTGGGATCTGCTGCATGAGTAATCGTCGCGGCAGCAAGCAGTGCTATGAGGGTTAGTCGCCTGATCAAGAGTGGCCCGGTAGTCCGCGAGGTGGTAGTGCGAATGGGCTATTCTAGAACTTTTTCGGCAACCCTTTCCCTTGACCGGTTGGTTCGGGAAATGTCCGCTTTTGGCCGATTGCAGCCGGCCGAGCGGAAGTACGATCCGAGATTGGCTGTCAGATCGAGTTCGACTTACAAGAATAGCTCGCGCGCGCTAGCGCTGCGGCAGCCGGCGCAAGCCGGCGGGAATCAACCACCGCTCTGCCAGCCGGAATCCGCCCTCGATCAATAGCGCGAGCGCGGCCGCGGGCAGCGCGCCCGCCAGCAGCATGCCGTGATCGTTCAGTGCGAGCCCGGTGACGATGCGCTCGCCGTAGCCGCCGGCGCCGATGAACGCAGCGATGGTCGCGGTGCCGACATTGATCACCGCCGAAGTCTTGATCCCGGCCATGATCGTCGGCGCCGCAAGCGGCAGCTCGATCTTGTGCAGGATGGTGCCGGATCGCATGCCCAGCGATAGCGCCGCGTCTTTCATTCCTCGCGTGATCTGGGTCAGCGCGGTATGCGTGTTGCGCACGATGGGGAGCAAGGCGTAGAGACTGAGTGCGACAAAGGCCGGCACGATGCCGATGCGCCCGGTCACTGGAATCAGCACCGCCAGCAGCGCCAGCGATGGGATGGTCTGCACCACGCCGGTCGCGCCGAGGATCACCGCTTCGGTCGCGGGCCGTTTCGCGGCAAGGATGCCCAGCGGAATGCCGATCGCGATGCTCGCCGCGAGCGACAGGAAAACGAGCGTCAGGTGCTCGAAAGTCAGCCGTCCGAAATCAGGCCCGAAGATCTTGTGCCACAGATCGTTGGCCTGCGGCGCGCTGGCCGCCGCCGAAGCTGGTGCTGCCTGCGCCGTCGCAGCTGCTGGACCTGATCGTTGCGCGAGGAAACCGGCCGCCACCGTCGCAAAATCCTTGTTGTCGAGTTCTGCCGCGGCGTTCATGCGCCGCATCGTGGTGTCGTCGATGGCGCCTTCGAGACGGGTGAGCGTTGCCCACGTTTTCGGCAGCCGCTGCGGCAGATCCGCGCGATACAGCAATACCGCGTCGTAGCGCGGAAAATACTGGCGGTCGTCGGCGAGCACGGTCAACGCGTACTTGTCGATCTTGGCGTCGGTCGAATAGATGTCGATCGCATCCACCTGGCGCTCGGCGATGGCTTCGTAGGCGAGGCCGTGATCGATGCCGCGCGGCGTCGCGAACGGCAGGTCGTACGCGCGCTTCAATCCCGGCCATCCGTCGGCGCGGCCGATGAACTCCTGCGACAGCCCCAGCCGCAGCTCCGGATGCGCTTTCAGATCGCTCAAGCGCGCGACGCTCCCGGCGCGCGCGTCGTCGCCGCGCATCGCCAGGGCGTAAGTGTTGTTAAAGCCCAGCGGCACCGCGACCGCGAGCCCCATGGGCGCGAGCTTGGCATTGAGCTCGGCCAGCGGCGGCACCGTGTCGAGCTTGAGGATCTCGCGCGCGATGGTGCCGGTGTACTCGGGGTAGATGTCGATGCTTCCGGTGGTGAGCGCGTTGAGCACGATGGCCGTGTTGCCGAGCCCCTGGCTGTGCGCGGCCGCGGCCTCGCCGGCCGCCTGCGCCGACTGCTTGATGATCTCGCCCAGGATGTACGATTCGGTAAAGCGCTTGGAGCCGACGTTCAGGGTCGGTGCGGCCATTGCAGAAGTCGCAAGGGAACACGCGAGCAACAATGGAATCGCGGTCCGAAGCGGGATGAAGAAGATGCTCATGTTGGGTAATTTCGCGGATAGATTACGCGAATCCGCGAATTCGCGGCGGGGCGCGAGGTCGCGCTGGCTCGAAGGCCGGGAACGCGATCCCGACTCGTGCCATCCAATGGTTGAAAGATCCGCGAAGCAATGACGCCCATACAGCCCACTCCGTTGGCTCCGACGCCGAAACAGATATCCGCGGTCGGCGATGCCGAGCTCGTCCGCCGTATCGCGGCGCGCGATCAGGCGGCCTTCGAAGTCCTGATGCGGCGTTACAACGGCAGGCTGTTCCGTGTCGCCCGCGCCATTCTCAGGGACGACACGGAGGCGGAAGACGCGCTCCAGGACGCTTACCTCGACGCATATCGGCATATCGATGGCTTCCGCGGCGGGGCGCAGCTGTCGACGTGGCTCACGCGCATCGTCATCAATCAGGCGCTGATGCGTTTGCGCAAGCACAAGCGCGACCGCGTTGTCGTTCCGATTGGAGCGGTCGCGCGGGCGAACCCGGCGGGCGAACCCGATCAAGCGGAGGCGGACGTGGCCGATGAACGAAGCGAATCGCCGCCGGCCGCCACGCTGCGTGCCGAAATCCGTCGCGCGCTCGAGCACAGGATCGACGAGTTGCCGACGGCATTCCGCACCGTATTCATCATGCGCGAGGTTGAGGACATGACGGTGGAGGAAACCGCCGAATGCCTGTCGATCCCCGCCGCGACCGTGCGCACGCGCTTGTTCCGAGCCCGGGCGCTGCTGCGCGAGGCGCTGGCGCGCGACATGGATATGGCGACGATCGACGTGTTCAGCTTCGCCGGCGAGCGCTGCGATCGTATCGTTGCGGGCGCGCTGGCGAGGGCGGGCGCGTCGGCGCCTGGGTCGTCCGCCGATGCCTGATCGATCGCGCTGTGACGGCCGGACCGGCACGCACGGGAACGCCGGATCCCGCACGTGCATCCAATGTGCATCCGTCGGTCGGGGGTTCTCGTATAACGTGAGGCCGCCTGACGGCGCGAGGAGAGCATTCGCCGCTCGCCCGTTTTTTCGCCAGGGACCTGGCTAGGGACAAGGCGTCGATCATCCGATCCATCATCGAGGAGTTGCAAAATGAAAGTTCCAGCCATTGTCATTGCCAGCACGCTCATGTTCGCGGCCGCAGGCGCGTCCGCGCAAGCCATCAACGACGCGCAGATCGCGTCGATCGTGGTCACCGCCAATCAGGTCGATATCGACGCCGGCAAGCTGGCGCAATCGACCTCCGCGAACGCCAAGGTCAAGGAGTTCGCGCAACGCATGATCACCGACCATACCGGCGTGAACAAGTCGGCGGTCGAACTGGTCACCAAGCTCAAGGTCACGCCGCAGGACAACCCGACCAGCCAGAGCCTCAAGTCGGGAGGCGAGTCGAACCTTGCCAATCTCAAGAAGCTCAAGGGCGCCGCGTTCGACAAGGCGTACATCGAACACGAAGTCGCTTATCACCAGCAAGTGCTCGATGCGGTCGACAAGATCCTGATCCCGGATGCCAAGAACGAAGAGCTGAAGGCTCTGCTGGTCAAGGTGCGGCCGGCGTTCGTGGCGCACCTCGAGCACGCCAAGATGCTCCAGTCATCGATGGGCGGCGCCATGGACGGCTCCATGGGCAAGAAGGGCTGATCGCATGCAGGTACACGCGCGTTCGTCTCGCACCGTCGCATTGTTCGCCGCGGCGCTGGCGCTGCTCTGTTGGAGCATGGGCCCGGCCGCGGCGGCCGACGCACCCAAGGCCGCGATCCACACCGTGGCAATCGACGGCACGAGCTTTCAGCCGGCGGCGCTGACCGTCAAAGTCGGCGACTCGGTCGTGTGGGTCAACAAGGATCCGTTTCCGCATACCGTCACCTCGACCCCGGGCGGCTTCGATTCACATGAGATTGCTCCCGGAAAATCGTGGCAGTACACCGCCGCGAAGAAGGGCGAATTTGCGTATGTCTGCGCCTTCCATCCAACGATGAAGGCGACGCTGAAGGTCGAGTAGTTCCTGCACGCATTGCGTCAGCGCGAGCGTCTCTGCCGAATCGGGAGGGGCGTTCGCGGGCAAGCGCGCTGGCTTGCATGCCCGCGATGGTTTACGCTCGCAGCTTCGGTGCTTCGAACGGTGGCCCGCCATGAGCGGACCCATAAACCCATACCCGCATCTCCTGGCACCGCTGTCGCTCGGTTTCACGACGCTGAAAAACCGCGTCCTCATGGGCTCGATGCATACGGGTCTGGAGGAGGCGCCCGACGGATTCAACAAGCTTGCCGCGTACTATGCGGCGCGCGCGAAGGGCGGCGCCGGGCTGATTGTCACCGGCGGCATCGCGCCCAACTTCGCCGGGCGGGTCGAGCCGCGAGCCTCGCAGCTGTCGTTTCCCTGGCAGGTCGGCAAGCACCGCATCATCACCGATGCCGTTCACGCCGCCGGCGGCAAGATCGCGATGCAGGTTCTGCACGCGGGCCGCTACGCGTATCACCCGCTTTCCGTCGCGCCTTCGTCGCTCAAGTCGCCGATCACGCCTTTTCGTCCGCGCGCGCTCACCGCTTGGGGCGTGCGCAGGACCATCGCTGCCTACGTGCGTTGCGCGGAGCTCGCGCAGCGCGCCGGCTACGACGGGGTCGAGATCATGGGCTCCGAGGGTTATCTCATCAACCAGTTCATCGCGCCTCAGACCAATCATCGCGACGACGAGTGGGGCGGCTCGTTCCTCAATCGCATTCGATTTCCGGTCGCCATCGTGCGCCGCACGCGCGAGGCAGTGGGCCCGAACTTCATCATCATCTACCGCCTGTCGATGCTCGATCTGGTCGAAGGCGGCAGCACCTGGGACGAAGTCGTGGCGCTCGCGCAGGCGATCGAAGCCGCGGGTGCGACAATCATCAACACCGGCATCGGTTGGCACGAGGCGCGCATCCCGACCATCGCGACCATGGTGCCGCGCGCCGCGTTCGCCTGGGTGACGCGGCGAATGAAAAGCAGTGTAGGGATTCCGCTCATCACCACCAACCGCATCAACGATCCCGCGACGGCGGAAGCGGTGATCGCGCGCGGCGATGCCGACATGGTGTCGATGGCGCGGCCTTTCCTCGCCGACCCCGAATTCGTGAACAAGGCGGCGCAGAACCGCGCCGCCGAGATCAACACCTGCATCGGCTGCAACCAGGCCTGCCTCGATCAGATCTTCGAGCGCGAGACCGCGACCTGCCTGGTCAACCCGTTCGCGTGCCGCGAGACCGAGCTGAAAATGACGCCGGCGGCGCAGCGGCGCAAGGTCGCGGTCGTCGGCGCAGGGCCGGCGGGGATGGCGTGTGCCGTGACGGCTGCGGAGCGCGGGCACGATGTCACGCTCTTCGATGCCGCGTCCGAGATCGGTGGGCAGTTCAACCTGGCACGGCGCATTCCGGGCAAGGAGGAATTTGCCGAAACGCTGCGGTATTTTCGTACGCGGCTGAAGCAGCTAGGCGCCAAGGTGGAACTGAATCGACGCGTCGGCGCGGACGATCTAGGCGCGTTCGACGAGGTGATACTCGCCACCGGCATCGTGCCGCGCACTCCGGCGATTCCCGGCATCGACCATCCCAAGGTTGCGAGCTACGTCGAGATCGTCGAGGGTCGCAAGCGCGCGGGCAAACGGGTGGCGATCGTCGGCGCGGGCGGCATCGGTTTCGACGTCGCCGAGTTGCTCACCGAAGAAGACCATCCTCCCGACGGTCACGCCAGCGATGGACGCCGCGACGACCCGGCGATCGCCGCCTTCTGCGCCGAATGGGGCATCGATGCCGAGCTCGCGCATCGCGGAGGCGTCAAACCGGCGCACGAAAATCCTCCACCGCGGCAGTTGTGGCTTCTGCAGCGCAAGACCGACAAAGTCGGCGCGGGACTGGCCAAGACGACGGGCTGGATACGGCGCACGCTGCTCAAGCGCCGCGGCGTCGCCATGCTGGCCGGCGTCGAATACGAGCGCATCGACGATGCGGGCCTGCACATCACGATCGACGGCAAGCCGCAACTGCTCGAGGTCGATACGATCGTGATCTGCGCCGGGCAGGAGCCACGGCGCGAATTGGTTGCGAGCCTCCAAGCGGCGGGTATCGCGGCAAGATTGATCGGCGGCGCGGATGTCGCGCTCGAGCTCGACGCCAAACGCGCGATCGACCAGGGGACACGAATCGCGTTGGCGCTGTAAGCGCGACTGGATGGACGTTGCCGGCCGGCGTGGCGGGTCGCGAACTCCCGCCAGCTAACGGCCCGTGTGCACGACCTTTCTAGGGCCAAAGCGAATACGCCGCGACCAGGTCGAGACCGTCGAGCTGCGCCATCACCACTTCACCCCCGATCAGGGCATACGCGATGATCGACAGCAACATGGCGATCCACAGTGCCACGATCGCGCGGTCCAGCCAGCGCCAGTGAGACTTGCCTGTGTCGGCTTGGTCGTCCTCGGGCGAGGACAGTTGCGTATTTGTGCTGGACGCTTGCTGCTCGATGGCGTCGGAGGCGCTGAAGTCCTGCTTTTCGCGCGCGCTGCGCCGTCCGTTGCGGCCCGGTTTGAACGAGGCAAGCAGCGACATGGCTCCGGCGAGACTCACGGAGCTCCCGATCTTGTGGGCGCGTATGCGTTGCTTCCCGGCGTCATGGACGCCTCGTTTGCCCGCAAGCGGCATGCCAACGCGTTGCAACGGCGAGAGTGCGATCTGGAACAATGAGTTAAGTAAATGACTGTTCGTACGGCTGCACTTCGCCTGCACCGTTGCAATGCAGCAATCGATTTTCTTGCACCATCCCCGTTCAAATCGATTTGCTTCTGGCGCCATCTGATCCCGTGAGTCCTTCGCTTTGGTCCAGCGCTACATCGACTTATGGCGGGCATCGTCGAATTTTATGACCCCCATAGGCATTTCCGATTGGACTTCCCGCGCACTAGTGTCCATTGTTATTTGCTGCAACGCAACAATATACTCGTAGGACGCATTTTTCGAGGGTCGAGGACCGTCTACCGGTGGACTCGACCACATGATGAACCGCGCAATTTTGCGCGGTTCATCGCGCGCGCCGAATCACGGAAAGCTTCGGCCGTACGAGCGTCGCTTGACCGACGCAAGGATCGTCGACGGGCCACGAGCCCAAGTCGACCGCCAACTATGAAGAAAATCGCTGATGCAGTTCCTATTGAACCGGCCGCGACGCCGCCAAAAGTCAGGAAGCCGATCGGGCTCGCGCTGCAGGGTGGCGGCTCGTGGGGGGCGTACACGTGGGGCGTCCTCGACGCGCTGCTCGCCAGCCGGAATATCTCCATCGCACAACTGAGCGGCACCAGCGCCGGCGCGATCAACGCCGCGATCGTGGCCAGTGCGTTGGCTAACGGGTCCGTGGCGGAGGCGCGAAAATCGCTGCGCGCGTTCTGGTTGCGGGTCGCCGATCCGGCGCTGGCCGATCTCGCGCGCAAGATCTGGGGGCCGGCGGAACGCAGCATGCGCCAGTCGTTCGGCGCGTGGCTCCTGTCGAGCGGCGCGGTCACGCCTTACAACTCCAATCCGCTTGGATTGAATCCGCTGCGCGATGCGATCGAGGCTCACGTCGACATCGACGCGATCCGCGGCAAGTCATCACCGGCGCTGTTCGTCACCGTCACCAACGTCAAGACGGGCCTTCCGCGCGTCATTGCCAACGATGCGATGTCGATCGATGCGCTGCTCGCGTCGGCGTGCGTGCCGGAATTGTTCCAGGCGGTCGAGCTCGACGGAGAGCGTTACTGGGATGGCGGCTATTGCGGCAATCCGACGCTGTGGCCGATGATACACAGCGGGATCGCGGACGACCTGATCGTGGTCCAGCTGGCGCCCGAGTTTGCCGAGGTGCCGACCGATGGGCAGGGGATACGGCGGCGCGTCGGCGAGATCATATTCAATTCGAGCCTTGTCGCCGAAATGCAGGCGATCACCGCGATGCGCGCGCTGGCGGAGCGAAACGCCGATGCGTCGCACCTGCTCGCTGTTCGCATGCATCGCATCGGGCCTCCACGCGAGGCGCTGCACGAGCACGGAACGTCGACCGAGCGCTCGCGCGCCTGGCTGCAGCTGCTCCAGGGCGAAGGCCAGCTTGCGGGCAAGCGCTTCCTGTCGACGCACGGCGCCGACATCGGCGTGCGCGAGACGCTCGACGTGGCCGGCGCCTATTCCGACGGCCACAAGCCCAAGATGCGCGTGGCCGTGAAGGAAGGACCGGACGACACTGGCCAGGGCGTGCAATCGGCGAGCGCCTAGGTTAGGGCCTGTTAGTGTGAACAGGCCCTCGTCGCTGCTCCCATGCGGAGAGATCCGGCCGCCGCAAGTGCCAGTCGGTGCTTTCCTGGAATGCGCGCCCCAGGCGGATCAACGACGGCTCGGTGAAAGGTGCGCCGATCAATTGCACCGCGACCGGCAATCCCTCGTCCGATAATCCCGCCGGCAGCGAAAGCGCACAAGCCCCCAGATAGTTGGCGACCCGGGTGAACGTCGCCAGCGGCGTCGCCGCTTCGTCGACCTGGTCGAGGACCGTCGCGCTGATCGGCAGGGTGGGCGTGAGCAAGGCATCGCGCCCCCGCATCCACTTCGCGAAAGTCGACGCCGCGCGTTTGCGCTGCGCGAGCTCGTCGATGTAGTCGGCGGCGCTGATCGTCTTGCCTCCCAGCGTGCGCTTGCGCACCCAGGGATCGATGTCGAGCGCAGGGTCCTCGATATACGAGCGGTGCGTCGCCCATGCTTCGGCGGCGATAATGCGGCCGTTGCGCACCATCGTGTCGTCGAAATCGAACGGGACGCGCGTCTCCTCGACGATGGCGCCGCGCGACGCGAACGCGGTGATCGCGTCGGCGAATGCGCGTCGCACTGCCGGCTCGACCGTTGCCGAGAAATACTCGGCCGCGAGAACCGAAATCCGCATTCCGCGAATGTCGGATTCGCCGGCGAGCGCCGCGGTGAAGTCAACCCGCGGCGCTGCCAGCGTCGACTCGTCGCGCGCATCGGGTCCGGCCATGGCGGCGGTGAGAAGCGCGGCGTCTTCCACATTAAGCGTCAGCGGCCCCAGCGAATCGAGCGTAAGCGCGAGCGGCACCACGCCGGCGAGACTGATCAGGCCGTGCGTGGGCTTCAATCCGGTAAGGCCGCAAAGCGCTGCCGGTATGCGGATCGATCCTCCGGTGTCGGAGCCAATCGCAGCGGGTGCAAGCCCCGCCGCCACCGCGACCGCGGACCCGCTGCTCGAGCCGCCTGCGACGCGATGAACGCGCGTGTCCCACGGATTCCACGGCGCGCCCATCGGCTGGTTGCGGCCCCAGCCTCCGAACGCGAACTCGACCATGTGCGTCTTGCCGAGCGGGATCATGCCGGCTGCGAGAAGCCGCTCGACTGCCGTTGCGGTTTCGGTCGCGATGCGTCCACGCCAGGATTTCGAGCCGGCCGTCGTCGCCCGGCCTTCGATGTGCAGCAGGTCCTTGAGCGCGATCGGCAGGCCGTGGAGGGGACCGCGTGCGAGGCCCGCCTTGCGCTGAAGATCCGCGGCTTCGGCGCCGGCAATCGCCTCGTCGCGATAGACCTCCACGTACGCATGCAGCTTTCCGTCGAGCGCGGCGGTGCGCGCGAGGCACGCCTCGACGATCTCGCGCGACGACGTTTCGGCGGCGGCAAGGCGTCGCGAAAGCACGCCCAGAGGAGTGGAGGCGAGGTCGTCGGACATGTCTGCTCCATGAAATCGAGGCGACATGATAACGTCGCCGGCGCTTCAACGTGCCTTGGCGCGCCTCAGCGCACCTCACCGCGCCTTGACCGCGACGCTGAAGCTCGCGACCGAGAGCACCGCCATCACCATCAGCAGCAGCAACCATCCGAGCGACGCCGTTTCCGGCACCGCGAGCGGCGCGAAAGCGAACGGCGCAATCGCGCGCGCGAACAACGCGGGCGCCGCAAGCTTGCCCAGCGTACCCCCATAGCCGGTACGACCGAAAAGCTCGGCCGGAACCGTCCCGCGAACGATGGTGACGACTCCGTTGCTGCTGCCGAAGACCACCGCAAAAGCCAGCGCAAGAACGACTTCGCCCTGAAGCGCGATCAGCAACGCTACCGCGCCGACCAAGAGCCAAAGCGCGACCATGCCGATTCGGCGCGATGAAAAACGGCGCCCGATCGTGAATTCGAGGATTCGGCCAGCCACCTGCATCGGGCCGAAGAATGCGCCGATCCACACCGCGGACTGAAGCGTGAGACCCTTTCCCTGCAGCACGGTGATCAGATGCACGGTCAGCGCGGAGACGATGAATCCGTTCAACGCGAAGGCGACGCCGAGCGCGACGAAGGCGCGCCGGCGTGATTTCCGCGGCAGGATGCCGCTTTCGTAATCCGTCCCCGTCTTGCCGGGTGCGATCGGGGTCACGGTCCGCGGCACGAAGAAGAGATGCAGGGGCAGGCAGATCGCGAATTGCATCAACGCGAATCCGTTCAGTGTTTCGCGCCAGCCGAACCACTCGAGTCCTTTCAGCGACAGCGGCCAGAACACGGTGCTGGCGAGGCCGCCCATCAGCGTGAGCGCGGTGAGCGCGGTCCGGTACGACGTCCCCGAATGCTGGCTCAGCGTCGCGAACGCGGCATCGTAGAGCGTCATCGCCATCGCGACCCCTGCCAGCGCCCACGCGGCGTAGAGCATCGTCACGGAATGCGCGTGCGCAATTGCAAGCAAGGCAAGCCCCGCCGTCACCGAGCCGACGCTCATCACCCGCCGTCCGCCGTAGCGGTCGATCGAGCGTCCGACGAGGGGGGCGGCCAGCGCCGACAGGAAGAGGCTGAGCGAGTACGCACCGAATAGCGCTCCGGCGGAGAGACCAAGCTCGTCGCGCATGCTCGAGCCGAGCACCGCGATCGAATAGTAGAGCGCGCCCCAGGAGACGATCTGCGTGAGTCCGAGCGAGGGAACAAGGCGGAAAAGGATCGGCCGGGTCATGGCGCGATGTTAACGCGGAGACAAAACGTCGCCCGCGAAGCTTGCGAACGTCTCGCTCTTGAATCGTCATTCGGGTCTTCGGAAAGCGTCCGTTCCGGGCGCCACCGGGGCCCGCGACGGTTCGCTCCTGTCCGGCCGCTTTGATAATTTGGCCACATCACTCTAAGATACGGGATCTTGATCGAGACACACCGCATGGAACCGCTGGTACTCACCGTCGATATGGCCGGGCTGCCGCAAGCCTGGGTCGAGCTCGAGGAGGCGATTACCTACCACGCCAAGCATCTGGTCGCGTGGTCGGTGGGTGAGTTCGTGCGCGAATATCGCGGCGGCATCCAGCGCAACGGCGAGCGCTCGCGCATCGCGACCAAGCTGATCCTGGCGATCAAGGGCAGCGGCGCGGCGCGCTACGGGCATGCTCCGGGCCTGACCAACGCGCTCCTGTTCGCACGCGATCGCCAGTTGTGCGCGTATTGCGGCACGCGTTTCATGCTGCGCGATCTGTCGCGCGATCACGTCGTGCCCGTCTCGCGGGGCGGGCGCGACGTATGGACCAATACCGTCACCGCGTGCCGGCGCTGCAACACGACCAAGGGTTGCCGCTCGCCCGAGCAGGCCGACATGCCGCTGCTCTACGTCCCCTACGTTCCCAACCGGCATGAGCATTTCATCCTGCGCAATCGGCGCATTCTCGCCGACCAGATGGAGTACCTGCTCGCGGGAGTGCCGAAGAGCAGCCGGCTGTATCTTTCCGATCCGCTTTCATAGGCGGAGTCCGGTTTCCGGCTGGCGGGCCCACGGTGCTGTCGGGATAGTCGTCCCCCTGCCGTCGCCTTGAAGCCCGCCGCATCGCCCCAACTTAAACCGTTCACGGGAGCCCTCCATGAACTCACGCACGGTGCAACGTATCATCGAAGCCGTCCCTACCTCCGACGGGGCGGGAGTCAAGCTTCGCCGCAGTCTTGGCCAGTCCGCATGGGCGAGGCTCGACCCGTTTCTCATGCTCGATCACTTCTCGACCGACAACGCCGACGACTACATCGCCGGGTTTCCGGCGCATCCGCATCGCGGCTTCGAGACCGTGACCTACATGCTCGACGGCCACATGCGGCATGAAGATCATCTCGGCAACGTCGGCGAATTGAAAAGCGGCGGCGTGCAATGGATGACCGCCGGCCGCGGCATCATCCACTCCGAAATGCCGCAGCAGGACGCGGGCCGCATGCGCGGCTTCCAGCTCTGGATCAATCTGCCGGCGGCGGAGAAAATGAAGCCCGCCGGCTATCGTGACATCCAGGCCAACGAGATACCGGTGGTCATGCTGCCTGGCGGCGCCCGGGTCAAGGTGATCGCCGGCACGCTGGACGTCAACGGAGCGATCACGCCCGGACCGATCCAGGGCCTTGCCACTGATCCGCTGTATCTCGACATCGAACTGCCCGCGGGCGCGACGCTGACCCATCCGATCAAGCCGGGCTACCACGCGTTTGTCTATCCTTTCGAAGGAAGCGTCACGGTCGGCCCCGCCGGCGCGGCGCGCACGCTCGAGGCGCATCACGCAGGTGTGCTCACCGACGGTGACGCGGTCGAGCTGGCCGGGGGCGTCGCAGGTGGCCGGGTGCTTCTTCTCGCAGGCAAGCCGCTGCTCGAGCCCATCGTGCAATACGGCCCGTTCGTGATGAATTCGCGCGAGGAGATCGAGCAGGCGATGAGCGATTATCAGCGGGGCGCGCTAACGGAAGCCCACCCGTAGCAACGCGTGTCGGCCGCGGCAGCGACCGCAGTCCGCGGCATCCGAGGTGAAGTTGCACGATCCGGTGTGAACAGGTCGTGTTCACGGGCCGTGTTCATCCGAACAGGCGCACGTAAAAGGGCCGCCCGATGGGCGGCCCTTTATTTTGCAGCGGCCTGGATTGACCGCCGGCAAAGACTACGTGCGAATGCCTACTGTCCCGTATCCGCACCCTTCAGGCAGTCATCCAGACCCGAGCCCGAAAGCTTCTGGCATTTCGGCGCGACGGAGCTGAAGCGGGTGTTGACCGAGTTAAGGCATTTCGCCTTCATATCGGCCGTCTGCGAATCGCACGCTGCGCGCGCGCTCTTGTAGTCCGTCATGTTGGTCGGGGCGCTGTTGTCCATCGGCGCCATCGTGCCAGCGGGCATCGTGGACCCGGTCGCGCCGGCGGTCGCGGGCGCTGCTGCAGCGCCCACAGCCGGTGCCGCAGTCGTGCCGACAGGCGCATTGCGGGGAGTATTGTTCGGCACCGGCACGGTCTGCGCGGACGCGGTCGCCGAAATGGCGCCGAACGAGGCGATGAGTAAGGTGGCAAGAATTCTTTGACGCATGGTGATTCTCCTCTGAAGGTTATCCGCCAGCCGTGGTTGTGTAGGGAGTCCAAAGTGACACGGACCCGGTCGGCTATCAACGGTGCGCCTAGGATCGCCCGGCGCCGGCCGTGGCGCCATCGGACTGCCGCTGTATTTTCAATAGGACAAAGCGGAGCACGCCTAAGAGACGCTCCGACAGGGCCCCGGATCGCCCCGCCGTTGACGGGTGGCTCGAGCAGCGGGATGATCGGTGTGCGTCCTACGGTTGAATCAGACAAGGTCTTATAGCGTGACCGATACGATTGACCGATAGTGTCGTCACGGACATCGGAGTGCGTCGGCACTCTGTCCTTTACAGGCCCTCGAACGGAGGGCAAACCAAATCGATTTACGCAGAAAGGGATCAACATGGATCGCACCACGCCGCTTTCAACAGCCACCAACATCAATCCGAAAATCGAAAACGCAGCACAGTCGGCACACAAGGTCGTCGATTCCGTTGCCGACAAGACGACGGCACAGGTCGATCGGCTGAGCGGCAGCGCGCATCGCGCGGTCGACAAGACTGCCGGCGCCGCGACGCAAGCAGCCGATTGGGCCAACGCGCTTCCGGACCAGGCCAGGGAAGTGCAAACACGGCTGACCGACGCGGTGTCGTCGTCGATTCGCTCACGCCCGATCACTACGGTGGCAGGCGCGCTTGTTGTCGGCTACCTTATCGGCAGGATCGCGCGCCTGTAGGGTTTTCGGGTTTCGCTGTAACGAGGTCGCGCGGCAGACGAGCCGCCGATCTCGATTTCCGGGTCGATCGATCGCGAATCGTAACGTTTGGCTGCCCTGTCTTTCTGGGCACCACAAAATCTCGTAGTCCAGTCTCGCCGGAGCGCCGCGCTGCAGTTAATCACGCGCGGCGCCCGGCGCTTCCTCTGTCGATCGTGCGCCTCTGCGCCCGCGACGTCATGGGCTGACCCCTTCGACCAACCGCGCTGGTTCACGCTTCGCCGCGAACGCAACTGTCGGTGCCGGTCTTACGGCCTTCCCACGTCCGCTGACAACGAAATCAGCATCCAGCCGATTTGCGGCGAAATCAGGCGCTGCGATATTCTGTCCACGCCCCGGCGCCCGGATTTGATCGCTCGCGGCCAATCTACCAGAGGACAAACTCATGAAAAAGCGTCTGACAGCCCTGCGCACCAATTGGGCGAACAAGCAACAAGGCGGGATGGGATATGTGCTGCTCTGGCTCCTCGGCGTTCCAATTCCGGTGTTGATCCTGCTCTCCTTGCTTCGCGGCTGTAGCTAGAGCCGCTGGCGCCGAAGCACCGTCAGAATTTCATCGATTCGCAGCACATGGGGGAAATTATGGAAAATATTCACGCTTCAACCACGACCGTTGTCGATACGCATTCGCACGCAACGATGCGCTGGGGTGCAATTGTCAGCGGCTGGCTGGTCGCAACCGGCATCGCGTCGCTGATGTATGTCGCCGGTCTCGCCATCGGCTTTAGCGCCTTCGATCCGTACAACGCCGCGGCCACCGCGAAAGGGATCGGCATGGGCACTGTCGCCTGGATCGTGCTTACGTGGGGCGTTTCGCTGCTTCTCGGCGGCATGTTCGCAAGCTGGTTCGACGGACGCAACGATCAGACCGTCGGCGCGCTGCACGGCGTCACCGTCTGGGGACTGTCCATGGCAGCGAGCGGGCTGCTGCTGGCGGTAGGCTTGACTCAATTCGTGCAAGGTGGTGCCGCGATCGTAAAGGGCGGAGCCATGGTGGGTGCCGCGGCTGCGGGCATGGCCGCCCCGCAGATGGCTTCGCGCGGGCAATCGGGCCCGATGGACGACGCGGTGACCGGATTGCAGGCGCAACTGACCCAGCGCGTAGCGCAGACCACCGCTCGCAACGCGCCCGGATCGTCGCTCGCTGTTCCGGCAACGAGTGCAACTGCGCCCGCGACCGCGTCGCCGGCTGCGGGTGCGCCGGCCGCTGTTCCGCAGGCCAGTGTCGGCGACGTTCGGCGTGCGGCCGATCAGTTGGACCGGCCGACCATGGCCGCCGTTGCGACGGCGCTGATGAAGGGCAATACCGAAAACGCCAAGGCCCTGCTGGCAACGAACACGTCGATGTCCCAGGCCGATATCGACCAGACCCTGCAGGGCCTCTCGGCGCAGATCGACAAGTACAAAGCCGACGTGCAGGCAGCGGCTGACGCAGCCGCGCGCTATACCGCGAGCGCAATGTGGATCATTTTCCTGAGCAGCCTGATCGCCTTGGTCGCAGCAGCGGTGGGCGGATGGCTGGGCGCCGGCCATATTCAACGCGTTCACCACCTCCGCCGCTACGCAACCGTGACGGCGCCGCCGCTTTGAGGTTGTACCGGACTTCACAAACTCGACTGATTCAATCTGCTAAATTCACGAGGATAGAAAATGGCAACTGCAAAGAAGAAACCCGCCGCGATGGACGCGATCGCCATGCTGATCGCCGACCACAAGAAGGTGCAGAAGGCCTTCAAGGACTTCGAGAAGCTGAA
>Ga0209839_10000666_pt1 | contig 17538 bp, 14 predicted proteins | sample OrgsoiDNA2013050_FD_185800 | JGI IMG/M metagenome (GOLD analysis project Ga0209839, IMG submission 185800) | Permafrost soil microbial communities from the Arctic, to analyse light accelerated degradation of dissolved organic matter (DOM) -... | ecosystem: Environmental > Terrestrial > Soil >... | reverse complement strand
TCTCTTAGTTGGCGTGAGTCGCGGGATCAAAGGTGCGATGGTGCGGCCGCGTATTGCGCCGCGCCACACGCCCGCTCCGTAGGCCATGTCATCCAGGCGTCGGATCACTAGGTAAGTCAGGGCGTTCAGGCGCGATCCCTTTCGGCGGTAGTCGATCAGCCCCTCAATTGCGGCGCCGGCGATGAGCATGTACCGTGCCCGTCGGCTCATCAAGGCAGCGAGTGCGGCCACTGGCCAGTAGTGCCGAGTAGCGCACCCCACCAGTTGTTCGGCGGTGCCTCGCACCCCGGCCAGCGTCAGCAGCACGCCAGCTCGCACAGGGGTATCCGCGTCGGGTATTCGGCGGATCAGGCGTATCGCCACCACTGCGGTCAGTGCCACGCCGGCACCGAGCGGGACCGGCCGTGCGCGGAGGACTAGCGCGCAGGCGGCTACCGACCATGCTGGGGCGTTCAGCGGAGGCACCTGGCCGGGGTGTCGCCGGGCCAGTTCGGCCGCTCCGGACCCGTAACTGACTCGCTGAGCGAGCCAGCTACGCAGATTGGAACGGTGCTGATGGCCCACCCGAGAGCGCGGCACGTAGCGCAGCCGCCAGCCGGCGTTATGCAGTCGCAGGCACAAGTCGACATCTTCGCCAGTTCTGAGTTCCGGGGCGAATCCGCAGCCGACCGCCGCCCTCCGGACCACCAGCGTCGCGCCGGGAACGTACGCCACTGGGGACAGCGGCACGATCGGGGCCTCGCGCGCGCCAATGTCCAGCGGCGGCCTGACGTCGTCGTATCTGTCGATCCAGCCTGGGTGATCGTTGGGTATGCCCACCACCCGCGGCGCTGCTAGCGCCACGGCGGGATCGGCGAACTGGGCCAGCAGCGGGCTCAGCCAGCCGGATTCTGGCAGCACGTCGGAGTCGCAGAATGCGACGTATGCCGTCCTGGCGTGGCGGAGCCCGGTGTTGCGCGCCGCCGCAGGTCCCCGGTTGCGATGATGAACGAGAAGGGTAGCGCCGTGCCGGCTGGTCACCGAAGCGACTGCGGCGCCGTTTACGGATCCGTCGTCGATGACCAGCACCGGCATGCTCGATGTCTCCGGGTCGGTGCGCAGGCCGTTAAGCAGCCGGTGCAACAGGTTTGCCCGGTCTCGGACCGGGATCACGATCGTGACGTCGCGGGGGGGATGAGCAGAGGGGCGCGGATGCACGACACCGATATCCACGAGCCGCCGGGCCAGTCCTGCCGTCGCCGCGTCTGCCACAACGAACCGGCCGGGTTCGAGCAGCTGAGCCGCCGAGGCGCTGAGCCGCAATAGCCTAAGGGGTGAACCGCCAAGCATCAGCCGGCCGTTGCGGGACCTGTGCACGTCGTCGGCGAGTTCGACGGCAAAGCCGTTCGGCAGCGTAGTGTCAGGCGGCCCTGGCAGCTGGGCGAGCGCACCCGCACCGACCAAGCGCGGCCTGGTCATCCGGCGAAGCCGCCGTCGCCGTCGGTGAGATAGCCATGGCGACGCAGGTAACCGAGCAGTTCGTCAGCGGCCTGCGCCGGGGCCAGCGGGCCGAGCACGGTGGGCGGGGTGCGCTCTGTGAGCGCTCCGGTCAGTTCCAGCGTCCGGCGCAGGGCCGGACCGGACGGACCCGGAAGCTCACGTGGCCGGGGCCGGTAGGGGTGGGCACCCAGTACCCGGATCCACCGCGCCGCGATGGTCCCGGGCGCGCGGGCCACCGGAATGGCGGCCAGCCCGCTGGCGAGGGTGGCGGGCAGCCCCGCCCGCCGCAGGCGCACCCCCGCCGCCTCAACGGACACGACGGCCGGGCGCGGCACCCGCAGCACCTCGCGGCGCCCTCCGTCCAGGCGGCGATGCACCCGCACCATGCCATCATCGTCGGACTCCATCCGCACCACCCCCAGGACCTGCGCGGCGTTCAGCGCTGCGGCCAGGAAAGCGGGAAACGAGCCGGTTCCCCGGTCGGCCGAGCGGTCACCGCACAGCACCAGGTCCGGCACGCCGTAGCGCTGGCGCAGTGCGGCGGCGAGCGCGGTAGCCGATTCCTGCTCGCCGCCGACCAGGTCGGCGGGCAGCGGGCCGGCGGATCCGGCCAGCACCTCGACGCGGAGCGCCTCATCCGCGCCGGCGGCCAGGGCGTCCCGCAGCAGCGAGTCCGCGTCGCCAGGACCGACGGTGGCCGCGACCACCCGGGCGTCCCACCGCTGGGCCAGCCTCAGGGCCTGCTCCAGGGCGGCGAGTTCCGATCGGCCCGGCCCGCGGTCGCGCGGATCTGCAGTCAGTATTCCCGTCAGCGGATCGACCTCTGTCTCCTGCCAGGACCAGCCCAGCGCCGCCACGATCACCGACATGCTCCCTCACCCCTTCCGGAACACGACACCGTCGCCGCCAGCGGGGTAGGTCCAGGTGATCGCCCCCTCGCGGTTGCACACCTGGTAGCAGGTCCCGCACTCGAAGCACTGTTCGTAGTTGAACAGGATGCCGCCGTCGGTGGTGGGCACGAACAGGTTGGCCGGGCAGGCGCGCACGCAGTCCTTGGTCGTGCAGGATCGGCACACCTCCGAGTCGACGGTGATGTGCGCGCGTTCCCCGACCCGGAACTCCACGCTCGCCATCCGCCCCTCGAACGACACGCCCGGGTAGCTCATCGATGTCGCTCCCTCATCGGAAAGCCCGTAGTGCTTTCCAGCCGTCCTGCGCCAGATGCCGCAGCCGGACATCATTAAGGCGGACCGAGCGGAAGAACTCCCTCGCCATGCCCAGCTTGGGAACCGGGTTGGTGACGGTGAAGACCTGTTCCACGAAATCGCAGGCCAGACCGGGGTATTCCTGCTGCATCCGGTCGGCGAGCACGATGTCCGCAGCGTTGCGCAGCCGCTTATGGTCAGCGAGGACGAAACACGCCTTCAGCCGGCGCCGGTAACCGGCCAGCCCGCGCGCGGAGGTGTCACCGGCCGCGATCGCCTCGGCCGCGGTCTGGCCGGCCGCGAGCCCCGCGCCCATCGCGAAGTTGACTCCCTCCAGCCACAGCCCGGCGGCCAGGCACATGGACGCCGCGTCCCCGGCCACGAGCATGCCATCGATGGCCAGCCGCGGCATGGCGCGGTAGCCCCCCTCGGGGATCATGTGCGCCGAGTATTCTTTCAGCTCCGCGCCCCGCAGATACGGAGCGATCGCCGGATGCGCCTTCAGGCTCGCGATCAGCTCTTCGGGCCGCACTTTAGCCGCGACCAGCCCGTCGAGTCCGACAACGACGCCCACGCTGACCGTGTCGAGGTTGGTGTAGAGAAAACCGCCGCCAGGGATCCCGCTCGTGCAGCCGAGCATCTCGATGTCCAGGCCCTGGTCGCCTGCCAGCCCGAACCGCTCGTCTATCACCTCACGCGGCAGTGCGAGGGTTTCCTTGGCGCCGAGGGTGGTGTGCGCCGAGTCGGCGCGCGGGAGCAGCCCGGCCTCCTTGGCCAGGAATGAGTTGACTCCGTCGCATGCGATGACGACCTCGGCGCGGATGTCGCCGTCGGGCCGGTCGGTGCGCACGCCGGCGATCCGGCCGGAGGCGTCCCGCAACAGGCTCGTGGCCACCGTCGAGGTGACCAGCCGGGCGCCGGCCGCGACCGCCTTGCCGGCCAGCCAGGGGTCGAAGTCGGCGCGATAGGTGGTCATCCCGTTGTAGGGCGGCCGGTCCCAGGCGCTGGTGCGGAAATCGATCGTCAGCGCCTGGGTGGGCGTCATCAGCATGGTCGAGCGACGGGTCACCCACCGCTGCACTGGCACCTCGTTCCACCACTGCGGCACAAGGTCGTCGAGGATCCGCCCGTACACCACGCCGCCGTACACGTTCTTCGCGCCCGGAAAGGCGCCGCGCTCCAGCAGGACCACGTCGCGGCCGGCCCGGGCAAGTTCCAGTGCTGCGGCCGACCCCGCGGGCCCGGCGCCGACGACCACCGCGTCGACGGTCATCGCGTCATCCGGCATGACTCACCTCTTCAGGCAGGCCCGCCGGCGTCGCCGCCACGCCCAGCCGCTCGGCCAGTTCGGCAAGCACTGCCGGGGCGTCGGCGACGATCCCCAGGTCGGCCATCCGGGTCATGGGGCAGGACGGGTCAGTGTTCACGCTCACCACGTGCTCAGGCGCGCCGAGCCCGCTGACATGCTGTGCGGCGCCGGAAATACCGAACGCCACGTACAGCTGGGGGTTGACGGCCACGCCGGTGGTGCCGATCTGCCGCTCATAGCTCATCCAGCCTGCGTCGGTCACCACCCGGGTGGCGCCCGCACTCGCCCCCAGCGCGCCTGCCACGTCGGCCAGGAGCCGCATCGCGGCCACGCCGTCCGCCCCGGCAGGCACCAGTCCCGCGCCGCCGCCCACGATGCGGCGGGCCTCGGCCAGGTCTGCGGTGCTGGGCTCGGGCTGCAGCACCTTGACGCTCTCGGCGTCGCGTCCGGCATCCAGCTCGGGCAGCGTCAGCACGGTCACCTCGGCCGGTGCTGCCCGCCCGGGACTGCCGCCGCGTCCTGGCCACAGGGTCACAACCACCGGCCCGTCCACGGCCACCCGCACCGACAGGCGGTCGTCCAGCCTGGTCAGCTCGACCTCATCTGGCCCGCACCGAACGGCGCCGGCGAGCAGGACGCGGCCCAGGATCACCGCCAGTCTCGGCGCGAGATCGCGGCCGTCTGGCGAGGCGGGAAGCAGCACCATGTCCACGCCCGACAGGACCGGCGCGAGCGTGCCGGCCAGAGCGGCCGGGCCGACCGAGGACCGTTCCAGCACCCATACCCGGTTCGCCGAGTCCAGCCCTCCCGCAGCCTCGCGCGTCCCCGACCCCACCACCAGCGCGGCCCCGCCCGCCTCGGCCACCGTCTCACCCGCGCCCGCGGGCAGCTGGCCGTCCCTGACCACCACGACCGCGAGGGCACGGATACCGGCGGGCAGGCGGCCACCTGCCCCGTTGGGCGCTGGCATGGTCTTCGCCGGCCCAGTCATAGCGCCACCGCCGCCCGGTGCCCCTCGATCACGGCGGCATGTGCCCGGCGCGGGGAGACGCAATCGCCGACGCGGTGCACTTCGAACGGCGCGTCCTGCAACTCCCCCCACAGAGCATCCTCCGGGGCCTGATGAACCGCGCACACCACCCAGTCACAGTGCCGCTGCGCCGATTCGCCGGTGGGATGGTGCAGGAGGGTGAGTACCACGCCACCGGAGCTGCTGCCGGGGTCTGCGTCATCGGCAGCCACGCCCATCACCACCAGGTCGGTGGCCTGGCGGATCCCCTTGGCATGCGCGCGCACGTTGAAGGTCTCCATGTCCAGGGTGATGCCGAGGTCCTGGCCCACGACCATGCCGGCGGTGATGATCTCCACCGAGCAGCCCCGGTCGGCCAGCACCTCGGCGACACTGGTCGCCTGATGAAAGCCGAGGTCATCGACAACCACCACCTGCCCGCCGGGCTCGACGCGGCCTTCGAGGACGTCGCGGACGTCCACCACGCGAGGATGACCGGCAGCCCAGTACGGCGCTTGCGGCCGCGCCCCGGTCGCCAGCACCACGACGTCGGGCGAATCAGCGCGCACCGACTCGGCCGTGGCCTCCACCCCGGTGCTGACCTCCACGCCGTAGCGCTGGCATTCGGCGGCCAGGTTGCGCACCACGTCGAGGAACTCGGCGCGGGAGGGCACCGACGCGGCCGCGGTGACCTGGCCACCGGTGCGCGGCTGGCGTTCGTACAGCGTGACCTGGTGGCCGCGCTGCGCGGCCGTGGACGCTGCCTGCAGTCCGCCCGGTCCGCCGCCGACCACGATTACCCGCCTGCCCCGGCGGCGCGGCGGCGGGAGGCTGACAGCTTCGCGGCCGGTGCGGGGGTTCTCGATGCAGCCCAGCCACCGGTTCAGGCCCATCCTGCCCACGCATTCCTGGTTGCATGACAGGCAGGTCCGGATCTGGGTGGCATACCCCGCGCGGGCCTTGGCGGCGAAGTCCGGGTCGGCGATCTGGCCTCGCACCACACCGACCAGGTCGCAGTGCCCCTCGGCCAGCGCGCGTTCCGCCTGGACCGGGTCCTTGATCCGGCCCACCCCGATCACGGGCAGCTTGACCGCCCGCCGCATGGCGTTGGCGATGTAGAGGGCGTAGCCGGGCGGGATGCTCATGGACGCCTCGATCATGAACAGCGTCGCGGTGGCCACGCCGATCGAGGTGTTGATGTAGTCGACCTTGCCGGTCGCCTCCATCATCCTGGCCACGTCAACCGCCTCGTCGAGGGTGCTGCCGCCCTCGATCAGCTCGTCGCCGCAGATCCGCACGCCCAGCGCGCGACCGGGGCCGATCGCCTCACGCACCGCATCGACGATCTCCAGCAGGATCTTGGCCCGGCCGGCCAGCGTGCCGCCGTAGGCGTCGGTGCGCTTGTTGGTCGCCGGCGACAGGAATCCGCGCACGATGGAGGAGTGCGAGCACTGCAGTTCTACGCCGTCGAACCCGCCCTCGGCGCAATGCCCGGCGACAGTGCCATAGCCCGCGACGATCTCGGCGATCTCGTGCCTCTCCACGGCCTTGGGCACCTCGCGGAACATCGGGTCGGGTACGGGGCTGGGCGCCCACACGGGCAGCCGGGAGAACATCGACGATGCCTGACCGCCGTTGTGGTTGAGCTGGGCGAAGATCGGCACGTCGTGCGCGTGCGCCGCCGCGGTCATCTGCCGGTAGCCGGGGATGACCGCCCGGTGGAAGCCGTGGATCAGCTTCTCGTAGGGCCAGTCGGTGGGATGAGTCGAGTGCTCCTCGGTGATGATGAGGCCGGTGCCGCCGGCTGCGCGGGCGGCGTAGTAGTCGGCGTGCTGCTGGGTGGGCAGGCCGTCCTGCGCGAAGTTGGTCAGGTGCGCGGAGAACACGATCCGGTTGCGGACGATCACAGGGCCGATCCGCAGCGGCGAGAACAGGTACCGGTAGCTGCTGGTGGCGCTCAACGGCCGCCTCCGGTCACGGTCAGCGCTTGACGGCCGCCGGCAGGACCAGCCCAGTCACCCGCCCGCCCGATGCCCAGCGCGGCCCGGCGCGCCTCCAGCACTGCCTCGAGTACGGTCCTGGGCGCCACGCAATCGCCAGCCCGGGGGGTGCCGGGCCGTTGCCGGTAGAGGCTTTCCTCGGGCAGCCGGTGCCCGCAGTGCACCAGGAACGCGCAGTCCACTGTGCGCTGTTCGCCGGTCCACCGGTCCTCAAGCAGCACATGGTCGCCGGTGACGCCGCGGAGCAGGCTGCGCAGTTCGCGGACCACGCCTGCCCGCTGCAGCCGCGAGTTGGCCTCGGCGAGGTCGCCGGTGATGGCCAATTGCGTGCCGGCGATCTGGTCCTGGGTGACGATCGACGTCGGCCTGTCGTTCGCGGCGAGCAACTCCGCGACACCGACCCCGACCGGCCCGCCGACCGGGTCGAACACTACCGCCCGGCCGGCCGGCAATCGGTCCAGCGCACCGGAGCTCACCAGGCTGATCAGGTCGGCGGCCTCGACCACGTGCGCACCGGGGGCGACGCTGTACTCACGCGGGCCGGGCACTGATCCGGTGGCCAGCACGACTTGAACTCCCCTGGCCAGCGCGTCGTCCAGGTCGGAGGCGGTGACTTCCTTCCCCAGCGATACGTCCACACCGAGCCGCCGCAGTTCCCGCCGCCACCAGTCCACCGCCACGCCGAGCCTTTGCCGGCCGTGCACCAGGGCCGCGGCCACCAGCATGCCGCCCAGCACCGGTCTGCGCTCCGCCATAGTCACCTGGTGCCCGCGCAGAGCCAGCACGCGGGCCGCTTCCATTCCCGCCGGGCCGCCGCCAACCACCAGCACCGGGCTCCGGGTCCCGTCCACGCGGGCGGAGGCATAGCCGATGTCGATGTCGTCGAGTTCGTGGCCGCTGCCCGGCTCGACGACGCAGGTGATGACCGGGTTCCTGTTGTCCCGGACCATGCAGGCCTGGTTGCACAGCAGGCAGGGACGGATGCGGTCCGCTTCTCCACTGCGCAGCCGCGCGACGAGATCCGGATCGGTGATCTGCGCCCGCGTCATCTCGACCAGGTCGGCTGCCCCGTCGCCCAGTGCATCCTGGGCCTGCCCTGGGTCGACCACGCTGCCCTGACACACCACCGGGATGGTGCCGTCCACGGCGGCACGGACCTGCCGGCACAGCTCGACGGCGAAACCCGGCTCCGTGTGCAGGTCGGGCCGGGTGGCCGATACCGAGAAGATTGACCCGCGCACCACCACCAGGTAGTCCACCAGCACGGCCAGCCGCGCCGCCTGCCCGGCGGCCAGTTCCGGCGTCACGCCGGCCCACGGGGCGAGCTCGTCGCAGCACAGCCGTAGCCCCAGGACCCGCCCGGTGCCGAGCGCGCCGCGCACCGCGCGCAGTACGCGCTCGGTGAGCAGCAGACGGTCCGCGCCGTAATCATCGCCGCGCTGGTTGGTCAGCCCGGAATGGAACTGGCGCAGCAGTGCGTGCTGGCCGGCGTTGATCTCGACACCGTCCAGGTCAGATCCGGCGGCCAGCGCCGCGGCGGCGGCGAAGCCGGCGACCAGCGCGTCGATCTCAACGCCGGCCATCTCCATAGGCAGTTCGCGCGATCCCGCGTCCGGCACCCGTGACGGTGCCCACAGCACGGACTGGGAGAAGGCTGAGGAGCCCTGCATCCCAGCATGGCCGAGCCCGGCCAGCACCAGAGCGCCGTGCGTCCGGCAGGCCACGACGGCCTCGGCCCAGCCCGGGCCGCACTCCGCAGCCAACGGCGCGCGCTCGTAAGGCCAGTCCGACGGGTGCACGCTCGCCGTCTCGGTCACGATGACACCAGTACCACCAGACGCCCGCCTGGTGTAGTAAGCGACGTGCCGATCCGAGATCGCCCGGCCTCGCCCGAGGTTGGTCTCGTGCGGCCCGAACATCACCCGGCACGGTGCACGGCGTGGCCCGAGGTCGATGGGCTCGGTCAGGGCCGCGCTCACGTCGTGACCGCCAGGGGGCTGGAATCGCACGGCTTGGCCGGGACGCGGATGGAGGGCATGCCGACATCCACCGCCCGGCGGTGGTGGGAGTGGTCTTTCTCCGCTCGCGGTAGCCCGGCACCGGCGGCTGCCGTGAGCCCGCTGGCACCGTGACCCTTGACGCATTCGGGATCGGGCCCGTCCAGCGGCAGGCCGGTGAAGAACTTCGCCGCCATGCAGCCGCCCTGGCAGGTGCTGAAAGCCGAGCATGACCGGCATGCCCCGCCTGAGGTCTCGGTACGCAGCTGGGCGAACAGCGGCGCGCTGCGCCACACCTCGGCGAAACCGCCGGGTGAGCGCAGGCTGCCCGCCTTGAACGTGTCGTGGATGGCGAACGGGCAGGCATAGACATCGCCGACCGGGTCGATCAGGCAGACCACCCGGCCGGCGCCGCAGAGGTTCAGCCCCGGGATCGCTGTGGCACCCAGCGCGTTGAGGTGGAAGAAGGAATCGCCGGTCAGCACCCGGTCCCCGTGGTCGATCAGCCAGGAGTAGATCTCTCGCTGCTGCTCCGCCGTGGGGTGCAGTTCGTGCCACACGTCCGCTCCGCGGCCGGAGGGACGCAGCCGGGTGATCCGCAGCTGAGCGCCGAACCGGTCGGCGATCCTCGCGAAGTCGTCCAGCTGGCACACGTTGTGCCGGGTCATCACCACGGAGATCTTGAAGTCCGCCATCCCCGCTTCGGCCAGGTTCTCCATCGCGCGCAGCGCCATGTCGTAGGAACCGTGCCCGCGAACCGCGTCATTGACCTGCCTGCTCGCGCCGTCCAGCGAGATCTGCACGTCCACATAGTCCGTGCCGGCCAGGCGCCGGGCACGCCCGGCGTCCAGCCGCAGCCCGTTGGTGGAGAACTTCACGCCGACCTGGCTGGCCACCGCGTAGTCCAGGAGCTCCCAGAAGTCCGGCCGTACCGTCGGCTCGCCGCCGCCGACGTTGACGTAGAACACCTGCATGGCCCGGAGTTCGTCGATCACTGACATCATCTCGCCGGTGGTCAGCTCGTCGGGGTCACGCCGGCCCGAGGACGACAGGCAGTGCGCGCACGCCAGGTTGCAGGCGTACGTCCACTCCCAGGTCAGGCAGATCGGCGCGGCGAGGCCGCCCTTGAACTGCTCGACGAGCGCCGGCACGCGCTCGCTCTGCTGCGGCTCGCCGCCGGTCATCAGCACGGTACCTCGCTAGTGCTTGGCTGCGGAACGATCATGTCGGACGCGGCCAGCGCGGCCAGCGCCCGCAGGTAGACCTCGCGCCGGCCGTCTGGCACGGTGGCCAGGGCATCGGAAACGCAGCGGTGGTTGCCCAGCCCGCGCACGAGGTCGACGAGATCCGGCGCCTTCAGGAACGACAGCCGCCGGGTGCCGAAGTGGTAAGCGAGCGCCCCGAACGGCTCGGGGCGCAGCGCGACAGCCGGGTTGAGCCGGTAGCCGCGGGCGGGCTCGAATGGCGCGGTCATCGCGACAGCACCTCCCCTAGTAGACGCCGCACATGCCATCGATCGAGACTTCCTCGACCAGCAACTCCTCGATGACCCCTGAGTCATCGTCGACCCCTGAGTCATCGTCGATGCCGCGGTCATCGGTGATATCTGCGCAGCGCGAAGCGGTGTCAGCCTGGGATCTGTCGGCTCGGGTGTCCTGCTGCATGGAAATCCTCCTGCGGTGGGTAGCGACGGAACCTGGGCGCGGCTCGACCGGTGGCGCCTGATGTTGGTGACGGTATGGGGCGGCGCGGAGCCTGTCACCATGCTTCCGGCCGTCATCGCCCCGTCCGGTTGGACAGGTACCCGGGCACGCGGGACCGCAGCGGGTCGACCGGGCAGCCGCCCACGCCGCTTGCCGAGCCGGGTTTGGATCAGCTGTGCAGGACTGGCCTGCCCAGCGGGAGCGGCTTGCCGCCGGTGGCCACCGACAATGAGCTGAAGAAGAGGTACACGCCGACCGCCGCGAACAGCAGCACGGCGTAGCCCCCGGCCTTCGCCAGGCCGGTCGATGCGTTGGCTGTGCTCAGCAGCACCAGCAGCAGCGCCACGTCGACGAGCACGAACACGAGCGTGAAGGCTAGCGGCAGCCGGAGCGTCGCCAGCGTAAGCATGACGATGGTGACCAGCCATGAGGTCAGGAACAGCTCCTGGGTGGACGTCACCGCGGTCGCCGTGATGCCGAACCAGTTGTGCGTCAGCCCGAGCACCAGCACCGCGTAGCTGAGCCAGAATCCGGCGAAAATGCCGAAGACGCACGCCACCGCGCTCTGGCCGACCGACGCGCTCCAGACCATCGCCACGAACTGGCCGACCGCCGTAGCCGCCAGGATGATGGGCAGGGACGCGCCTACCGCGGTTGCCGGGACCATGCCGGCGAGCACCAGGCCGAGTGCCACCGACCCGACGATGAAGCTCGGCAGCCCGATCACGGCCGGGTCGCCGGCCAGCGGCCCTGCCATGGTCGCTTCGGTCGGCGCGGCTTCTTCCACGCGGGCGGGGGGCTGGGCAAAAGCATCAGCATGTGCATCGGGCGCGGTCATCGCTGCCTCTCATCGTCGGTGCCGTCGGTGCTGCGCGATCAGGCGTCGCCCCCCCGGTGGTGCCTGATGTTGGTGACGGTATGAGGCGGCGCAGAGCCTGTCACCATGCTTCCGGCCGTCATCGCCCCGTCCGGTTGGATCAGGTACCCGGGCACGCGGGACCCTCGCGGCCCGCGCGGAGCGGCCACAGGCCAGGCGGTACGGGCTCCGGCCCGCCCGACACATGGCATGCCGTGGCGCGGCCAGTTCGATCGGGCAGGTGCCGTCCCTGCTCGTCCGGGCCGAATGCGGTCGCTGTCGGGCGGAATCGGCGCGCGTGGGTTCCGGATCGGAGCGCTGCTGCTTAGCCTCGCCGCAACGGTGCTCTCGCTGATCGGGCACGGCCGGCTGAGGCGGTCATCACGCACGGTGCGCGGGCGCACGATCCATCATGGAGAGGAGCCAGTGCGCCATGCAGGTTGATGAACTGCTCAAACCCTTCCCGATCAAGGAGTTTCACCCGTTCCCGCGGGCAATGTTGGGCCCGGGTGCGCACGAGATGATCGGGCCGGAAGCGAAGAAGCTGGGCTTCAGGAAAATCCTGGTGATGACCACCGGCCTGCGGGGCAGCGACACCGTCCACAAGATCGTCGAGTCGCTGAAGTATCACGGCCTGGAGACCGTGCTCTACGACAAGGTGGAGTCCAATCCCAAGGACTACAACGTGATGGACGCCGTGGCGCTGTACCAGGAGACCAAGTGCGACTCGTTCGTCTCGATCGGTGGCGGTTCCTCACACGACGCGTGCAAGGGTGCCCGGATCTCGGTGGCGCACGACGGCCGCAGCGTCAACGAGTTCGAGGGATTCAACAAGTCGGAGAACCCGAGGAACCCGCCGCACATCGCCGTCTCCACTACGGCGGGCACCGGCTCGGAGACCTCATGGGCATATGTCATCACCGACACCACCACTGACCCGGATCAGCCGCACAAGTACGTCGCGTTCGACGACGCCTGCGTGGCCACCCTGGCTGTGGATGACCCGGTGCTCTACTACGACTGCCCGCTGGACTACACGGCCCAGTGCGGCTTCGACGTGCTGGCGCACGCCTCCGAGCCTTACGTGTCCCGGCTGAACTTCCCGCCGTCGCTAGGTAACGCGCTGTACGCCATGAAGCTGACCGCCGAGAACCTGCGCGCAGCGGTGTGGAACGGCCAGGACCTGCCCGGCCGCGAGGGCATGATGTACGCCCAGTACATCGCCGCGCAGGCGTTCAACTCGGGTGGGCTGGGCATCATCCACTCCATCTCGCATGCGGTCAGTGCCTTCTACGACACCCACCACGGGCTGAACAACGCGATCGCGCTGCCGCGGGTGTGGGCCTTCAACATGCCAGTGGCCTACCAGCGGTTCGCCGACATCGCCGATGTGATGGGCGTGGACACGCACGGCATGACAGCGGTGCAGGCTGCCGAGGCGGCCCTGGCCGCGGCCATCCGGCTGTTGCGGGACGTGGGCATCCCGGAGAAGTTCACCGACGTGACCCAGGACAGCTACTCCAAGAACCGGCTCGGCAAGGGGCCGACGAAGTTCTACGAGAACGCCAAGACGATCACCGGTGATGCCGCCGATGTGGACCGGATCACCAACCACGTGCTAGGCGACGCCTGCACGCCGGGCAACCCCAAGGAGTGCACCTTCGAGACGGTCCGTCCGGTTGTCGATCACTGCCTCAACGGCGACATGGACGACCTGCTCAGCTGACCGCCATGGCAGGCGGTACCCACGGCCCGGACGAACCGGAGGACACGTGCCCCAGTCGGCAGATAATCATGATTCATTCCTGTCGATCGACGACGTCGTCAGCCGGTTCGCCGCGGCCGGGTACATCACCGACCGGCGGCTGGCCACCACGATCTACCTGATATCACAGCTGAACAAGCCGGTCCTGCTGGAAGGGCCGGCCGGCGTCGGCAAGACCGAACTTGCCAAGACACTGGCCACGGTGACCGGCAGGCGGTTGCTCCGGCTGCAGTGCTATGAGGGGCAGGACGAGACCCGGGCGCTTTATGAATGGGATTACGGCAAGCAGCTGCTGTATACCCAGATGCTGCGCGAGAAGATCAACGACATCATCGCCGACGCCCCGGATATCCCCGCAGCGGTAGCGCGGATCGAGGCCCATGACGGTGTGTTCTTCTCCGACCACTTCCTGGTCGCCCGGCCCCTCCTTGACGCCATCAGGGGCGATCAGCCCGCCGTCCTGTTGATTGACGAGGTGGACCGGGCCGACGAGGCCCTGGAGGCGGTGTTCCTGGAATGCCTCGGCGAGTTTCAGGTGTCCATCCCGGAGATCGGCACCTACACCGCGAAGACGCCGCCTTATGTGGTTCTCACCTCGAACAACACACGTGACCTCTCCGCCGCCCTGAAACGCCGCTGCCTGCACTTGTTCCTCGATTACCCGGACGCGGACAGAGAGCTTGAGATCCTGCGGTCCAAGCAAACCGGGCTGCCCGATGCTGCCGCCCGGCAACTGGTGCAGGTGGTGCGCGGACTGCGGGAACTGCCGCTGCGCAAGAGTCCCAGCATCTCCGAGACGATCGACTGGGCGCGCACCCTGACCGTGCTCGGCGTCGACGAACTCGACGCAAGCGTGCTCGCCGACACCGCCAACGTCGTCCTGAAGTACGAACGGGACATGCAGCGCGCGGTGGAGGCAATGCCACGCCTGGTCGACCCGAACCGCGAGCTGCCCGCTGCGGGCGGTGCCCACGGGCACGGGCACGAACACGGACACGGGGACGGCCAGGGGCAGGGCCACGATGACGAGCACGCGCACGAGCGCGGGCATTCCGGGGAGGATGCGGCCGAAGGCCAGGCCGCCCGTGCGGCCAAGGACCGGCCCGGCCGCCACGACGATGGCTACTACGGTGCCCCGGGCCCGGGCCCAACCCGCCGCGCGACGGCCGGGCAAGGCCAGGGCAGCCGGTCGTTCGCGGCGTTCACCCGCCGCCGGCCCGGCTGAGCGGGGGGCACGTGGTAGGCAGCCTGCATCGGTTCGTGCGCTTGCTGAGGCTGTTCGGCGTGCGCGTGTCGGTTGCCGAGGCTGCCGATGCCATGCTGGCCGCCGCCCAGCCGGGCGTGCTTGCTGACCGGGATACGCTGCGCGCGGCCCTGCACGTCACGCTGATCAAGGACCGGCGTGACGACGAGCTGTTCGACGAGCTGTTCACGGCGTTCTTCTCGCTGCGCCGGGTTTCCGGCCCCTCCGGCGGGCGCGGTCACGGCCATGAGCACGACGACCTCGCCGACACCGGCGAGCTGGAGTCGTTCACGGTCTCCGAAGAGCCGTCAGAGCTGCCGCAGCAGGGGCACAGCCATGGCAAGCCAGCCGACATCAGGGATTTCTTCCGCCCGGAGGATCTCGCCCAGCAGTACAACCTGCACCAGGAAGCGAACAAGATCGATCTGGCCTCGCTGACGGACGAGATCGTGCTGTCCAAGGAGGGTGCCGACGGCGCTCGCGACGCCGGGGCTTCGGTGCAGCTGGAAACCAACAGGCTGCACAACCCCGGCCTGCCGGGCCAGCTCGCCCCGGCTACCGGGCACCGCGTCGACACCGCGCTGACAGTGGCGCAGCAGGAGGTGCTGCTCGGCTGGCTGGAGGCGGCGGATGAGGATGTCGACGCCCGCGCCCTGGCGATGCTGCGCCGGCAGCTGGCTGGCGTCATCGATGATCTGCCCGAGCTGTTGCGGCGCTACCTGGACAGGCTCGCTGGCGCGGATGTGGAGGCGCGGATCGCTGAGCGCGCGCGAATCGAGTCCGTCGATGAGCGGGAGCGGGCCGACCTGGAGGAGGCGCTGCGCAGACTGGCACGCCAACTGCGCGGCGCCCGGACCAGCCGGCAGCGCAACACTCCCCGCGGACGGGTCAACCCTGGCCGCACCATGCGCAAGAACATGCGCTATGAGGGCATCCCGTTCCAGCCGGTCACCACCAGCCGTACCGCGGACAAGCCACGGCTGGTGCTGCTGGCCGACGTGTCGCTGTCGGTGCGCGCGACCGCGCGGTTCACGCTGCACCTGGTGTACGGCATGCAGTCGCTGTTCACGCAGGCTCGCTCGTTCGCCTTCGTCGACTCGCCGGTCGAGATCACCGAGCTGTTCGCCGAGCACCCCCTGGAGCGGGCGCTCGGGCTGGTGTTCGACGGGTTGCCCGCCGGCGGCCTGCTCGACGTGGACGCCAGTTCCGACTACGGCGCGACGTTCACCGAGTTGCTGTCGGAGCAGTCCGCCGCGCTCGATCGCCGCACCACGCTCATCGTGCTCGGAGACGGCCGCGGCAACGGCAACGACGTCCAGCTGGACACTTTCCAGGAGATCACCCGAAGGGTCCGCGAGACGATCTGGCTGACTCCCGAACCCCGGTACTCCTGGGGACTGGGGGCGTGTGACCTGCTGCGCTACGCGGAGTTCTGCGGCCGCGTCCAAGTGGTCGCCGATCTCACCGGGCTCCAGCGGGCAGCCTGGCAGATCTCCGCGGAGGCGACCGGACGATGAGCGAGCCGCCTGTGAACCGGTCGCTCCCGCAGGCCATCGACCCGCTGGCGCCGTGCCAGCGGGGGCGCTACGACGACTATCTCGTCAGCGTTCTGCGGGCCGATCCGCCTCATGGCCAAACCGAAGGCCCCGGTCCCATGGTCCGCACCGATCACTTCTGCCTGTGGGAAAACGGCCACCGGATCAAGGTGAGTCACTGGCTGCGTTCCGACCAGCTCGACAACGAAGTGGCCGGGATGCTGGCCGAGGAGTTGTTCGCGCCGGGCTGGCTGTCCGGGACGGACATCTTCGAGCGGGTATTCACCGGCGTCGTGCGGTCCTGCATTGATGAGCCGCTGCTGGCATGGTGCACCTTCTATGGCAATACCCTGGCCAGAATCCGGCAGTGCTGGCGGGCGCCGGCCACGGCGAATGGCTTCGGGCGCGCGCCGATCAGCGGGTTCGCACGCGTGTCTGCGCACGCAATGCAGCTCATTCCCGCCGGCCGGGTGCTCGACGTTGGCTCCTGTTTCGGCTTCCTCCCGCTACTGCTGGCCGAAAGGCCGGGAAACACGGTGACCGCCTCTGACCTGTCCAGCGGCACCATGTGCCTGCTGCAGGCGGTGGCCGCCGCGCGCGGGCTCCAAGTGAGCACCCTGGTATGCGATGCGGCGCGGATCCCGGTGCCCGATGACTGGGCCGACACGGTGAGCGTGATCCACCTGCTGGAACACGTGAGCCCCGAGCACGGTAGCGCCGTGCTCCGCGAGGCGCTCCGGGTTGCCAGCCGTCTGGTGGTGGTCGCGGTGCCGTTCGAGGAGGAACCCACCGCCGCCTACGGCCATGTCCGCACCATTGACCTCCGCCAGCTTGGTGAGCTGGGCGACAGCACCGGCCACCGCTACTCGGTGCACGAGCACCACGGCGGCTGGCTGGTGCTGACCGTCGGCTAGGTCTCAGCTGGACGTCAGGTCCAGGCCGTTCTTAGTGGCCTTGTAGACCGCTTCGGCGCGGCTGGTCGCGTCAAGCTTGCGCATGATGTTGCGGACGTGGAATTTCACCGTGGTCTCCGACAGGTGCAGGTGCGCGCCGATGCCCCGGTTGCTCAAACCGCTTGCGACCAGCCTCAGCACGTTCAGCTCGCGGCCGGTCAGCGGTGAGCGTGCCTGCGGGGCGTGGATCGACCGCATCATGGCCGCGGCGGAGCGGGAGTCGAACGCGCTCCCCTTCCGGGCGACCATGCGGATCGAGCGCACCAGCTCAAGGGTGTCGACGTCCTTGACCACGAAGCCACTCGCCCCGTGCTGAATGGCGCTGACCACCAGCGCGTCGTCCACGAAAGTGGAGAGCACGAGCACGCTGAGCTCAGGATATCGTTTGGTCAGCCGAGCGCACACGCCCAGCCCGTCGTTGTCCGATGCGGGGGACAGCTTCATGTCGAGCAGCACGATCGCCGGGCGGGTCCGCTCGACGACG
>Ga0209839_10000665_pt1 | contig 17570 bp, 18 predicted proteins | sample OrgsoiDNA2013050_FD_185800 | JGI IMG/M metagenome (GOLD analysis project Ga0209839, IMG submission 185800) | Permafrost soil microbial communities from the Arctic, to analyse light accelerated degradation of dissolved organic matter (DOM) -... | ecosystem: Environmental > Terrestrial > Soil >... | reverse complement strand
TAGCTTCCTCCGGGGCCGGCGCCTACCCGGTCACTTCGACGATGTTGGACGTTCCAACCCAGTTTCCCCCCTAGACTGGCCCGAGGCCAACCCAGGGCATGTCTTGATACCCCCAAGTTCCCTGGGCTAAGCCTGTCAGGAACTCCCCGACCGTAGTGTGATGGGCCAGTGATCCACTTCGAGAACGTCACCAAGACGTACCAGAATCAGAGCCGCCCGGCTCTGGAGAACGTCACCCTTGACGTCGAGAAGGGTGAGTTTGTCTTTCTGGTCGGGCCGTCCGGGTCGGGTAAGTCGACCTTCCTCCGGCTGGTGCTGAAGGAAGAGCGGCCGACCGAGGGCCGGATCCATGTCGCGGGCAAGGACCTGGCACGGCTGACGAACTGGAAGGTGCCGCACCTGCGCCGCCGGATCGGCTGCGTGTTTCAGGACTTCCGGCTGCTGCCGAGCAAGAACGTCTACCAGAACATCGCATTCGCGCTCGAGGTGATCGGCAAGCCGCGGCGCTTCATCCGCAAGGTCGTGCCAGAGGTGATCGATCTGGTCGGCCTGGAGGGCAAGCGGGACCGGATGCCCGACGAACTATCCGGTGGCGAGCAGCAGAGGGTCGCCATGGCCCGGGCGTTCGTGAACCGACCGATGATCCTGCTCGCGGACGAGCCGACGGGCAACATTGACCCCGCGACTTCCATCGGCATCATGAAGGTCCTCGACCGGATCAACCGGACCGGAACCACGGTCGTCATGGCTACCCACGATGCGGCGATCGTGGACTCTATGCGCAAGCGCGTCATCGAGCTGGAGTACGGCAAGGTGGTGCGCGACCAGTCGCGCGGAGTCTACGGCCAGGCCTACTAACCGGCCTGCTAACCGACCTGTCGGCGAATTACCGAGGGAATTACTACATGCGCGCGCAATTTGTGCTCCATGAGGTATGGATCGGCCTGCGGCGGAACCTGACCATGACGATCGCACTCGTGGTGGTGGTCGCGATCAGCCTGTCGCTGCTGGGCACCGGGCTGCTGTTCGTCAAGCAGGTCAGTAACACCAGGACCTACTGGCAGGGCAAGGTCCAGCTCTCGGTGTACCTGTGCACCAGCGGGAGCGCGAGCTCGCAGTGCGCCCGGAACGGCCCGGTCACGGCCACGGAGATCTCGCAGGTCAGGCAAGAGCTGCAGTCCGACAACCAGGTGTCGCACGTCGCCTTCGTGTCCGAGGCGGAGGCCTACCGGCAGTTCCGGCAGGAGTTCGCGGACAACCCCTCCCTGATCAGGGACACCCTGCCCAGCGAGATCCCGAGTTCCTTCGAGGTCAAGCTCAAGAACACCCAGGCGGACGCGAGCCAGGTCAGCGCGGTCGTCAACGGCGCCCCCGGCGTCGATCAGGTGGTCCAGAACTCCTCGGTCCTGGACAAGTTCTACAAGCTGCTTGACGGCGCGCGGAACGCGGTGGTCGTCATCGCGATCATCCTGATCATCGCCGCGATCCTGCTGGTGGCCAACACGATCCGGCTGTCCGCGTTCAACCGGCGCCGGGAGACCAGCATCATGCGGCTGGTCGGCGCCTCCAACTTCTACGTTCAGCTGCCTTTCCTCATGGAAGGAGTGCTCGCGGGCCTGGTCGGCTGGCTGGTGGCGACCGGACTGCTGATCGTCGTGAAGTCACTCCTGCTGGACGGCTTGCAGCAGTATTTCCCGTTCAACGTGCAGCTGAACACCACCGACCTCGTCGAGGTGATCATCATCGCGATGATCATTGGCCTAGTGCTGTGCGGTACCACCTCGTTCCTCACCCTCAGGCGCTACCTGCGCGTGTGACGTGATGGCAGCAGAACAGGGTAAGAAGATCGTTGCTAGGAATCGGCGTGCCCGCCACGACTACCACATCGACGACGTTGTCGAGGCCGGGCTCGTCTTGACTGGCACCGAGGTGAAGTCGCTTCGGGACGGCCGCGCGTCCCTAACCGATGGTTTTGGTCAGGTGACCGACGGCGAGATGTGGCTGCACGGCGTCCACATCCCGCAATACACGCAGGGCACATGGACCAACCATGAGCCGCGCCGGACCCGTAAGCTGCTGCTGCACCGCAAGGAGATCGATCGGCTGGCCGACTCGACTAGGGAACGGGGCTTGACGCTTATTCCGCTCTCGCTGTACTTCAAAGATGGGCGGGCGAAGGTCGAACTGGCGCTGGCACGGGGCAAGCGCACGTACGACAAGCGTCATGACTTGGCCGAGAGAGACGCTGCCAGAGAGGTTGACCGTGCTTTGCGGCGCCGGAGATAACGGAGTGGCGGATAGCGAAGTGGCGGATGACGCCGCGCACGCGTAGCCGCGGTGTGCATGCCGCCGCTCATCGCGCTCCGAGGCCTGGACCCCCGCGGTCCGGGCCGCCGGCGCGAGGAACCCGGGCCAGGGGGACCGGGGACGGGGATAAACAGCTCGGGGGAAGCAAGGTGGCAGGACTGCCGCGAGCCATGCTCGGCAAGGCAGCCGCCGTAGCGGCGGTCACGGGCATCTTGGGTTTTGGCCTGGTCAGGGGAGGCGGATCGTCCGCCGAGCCGGCGGTCCAGACGTTCTTGCTGGCGTGGGAGAACGGCCAGTACAAGGCGGCGGCCGCGATGACGACCGGCCGGCCCACGGTGGTCGCCGATGCCCTGGCGGGGGCATACCGCCAGCTGGACGCGGCCGATCTTGTCATGCAGATGGGCCGGATCACCCAGCACGGCGCCGCGGCCAGCGTAAACTTCCACGCCTCCGTGGACCTGGGCAGCGGCGGCCTGCGCTGGACCTACCGCGGCAGCTTCGACATGCGCCGGACGAGCGCCGGCTGGAAGGTGCTCTGGAACCCGTCGGTCATCGTGCCTGGCCTGCGGTCAGGAGACCGGCTAGCCGTCCTGACGACCATGCCCAGACGCGCCCAGATCCTGGACGCCGCCGGAAATCCGCTGGCCGTCCCCGCACCCGTCTACGTGCTCGGCGTCCGCCCCGACGAGCTGGCGGATCCGCAGCAGACGGCAGACGCGCTGGCCGACGCGACCGACCTGGACGCCAACCAGGTCTACGGCCAGATCATCGCGGCGCCGTCGAAGGAGTTTCTGGGGCTCGTCCGGCTGCCGCCCGCTGCCTATGCGCGGGTGCACAGAAAGCTCGCGCGGGTGCCAGGGCTGGTCGTGGTACGGCGAACCGAGCGGCTGTTCGACAGCATCGCCCCGGCGGTAGCCGGGTCGGTCGGCACGGAGACGGCGGAGGTACTGCGACAGGACGGCGTGCCGTACCGGCCAGGCGACACGGTCGGATTGTCCGGCCTTGAGGCGGCCTACCAGCGCGGGCTGACGGGCTCTCCCACTACCGAGGTGGTCTTGCAGAACGCGGCCGGCCATCGGGAGGTGGTGCTGCAGCACTGGGTTGGGGGCCCGGGCACGCCGGTACGGACGACTATCGACCAGCACGTGCAGTCTGCCGCCGATGACGCGCTGGCCCGGCTCCCCGGCTCCGGGGCGATCGTGGCCATTCAGCCCGGCACCGGGCGGATCCTCGCGGTGGCCGCGCGCACGGCGGACGGCATGCCCGCGGTCAGCCCGCTGGCGGGGCGCTACGCACCCGGTCAGGCCTTCACGATCGTCTCGACGGCGGCGCTGCTGCAAAGCGGATTCAACACCAGCAGCCCCGTCCCCTGCAGGGCGGAGAACAGCATAGGCGGCCGCCGCTTCTCGAATCAGCCGGCAGAACTCAACCTCGGCTCCTCGCCGCCGTTCTCCGTGGACTTCGCTCACGCGTGCGGGACGGCGTTCGCCGGGCTCTCCGAGCAGCTAGACGCCAGGGATCTGGCCGTTGCCGCGAAGGACTTCGGGATCGGCGCCGACTGGCAGCTCAAGGTGGCCAGCTACCCCGGCACCATCGGGAGCCCGGTGGGATACGGCCAGGTCGCCGCCACGTCGATCGGCGCCGGGGACGTCCGGGTCAGCCCGCTGGACATGGCCCTGGCCGCCGGGCTCGTGCAGTCAGGTACCTGGCACTCGCCCGCCCTGGTCACCGGCCCGTCCGATCCCGCTTCGACACCGAGCAAGCCGTTCGCCGCTGGGATTGTCACGTCCTTGCGCGCGCTCATGCGGGCCACCGTGACGAAGGGCGCTGGGGTGGGGGCGAACGTCCCCGGCGGCGCTGTCTTCGGGCAGGTCGGAAACTCCGCGCTCGGTTCCGGCGCGAAGGGCCTGCGGTCCACCTGGTTTGTCGGCTTTCAGGGGAAGATAGCCTTCGCGGTCGTGGAGTTCACTAAGTCCACGAATGTCTCAGCCGCGCCGCTCGCCGGCCAGTTCCTGCGGGACATCCGGGGCTGAGCGTGACTCGCCCGTTACCTGCTTTTTGACAACGAGGAGCAACCTTCTGACCGCATAGTGACGTCCTTCTTAGTGACTGGGGTGCCGCTCGGGGGGTTGCGGCCCAGTCGTGATGAGAACCGGGCCTCATCTCGGGGGAGGCCCGGCGTAGGACCGGCCCCGACCCTGCCGGTCGACCCCCGTGGGCGCGTCTGAGGCCACCGCCAGCGTCCACGGGGGCCTCATCACCTCTGATGGATGCCATGGTAAAGTGTTATGTACAACTCAAGAGGGGGTGACAGGCTTCGACTTCGGTAGTTGATTCAGGGGAAGCGGGCCGAGGGTTGCGATTTCTACCTCGTAAATCCAGTGATCGCAAACCAATAAGTGCCAATTCAACGCGCACTCACCTCGCCCTCGCGGCCTAATAACCCGCGAGTTAGAGGTTGTCAGTCCGGGAGTTCCTCCGGCCCGGTGTCTGGCATCAGCTAGGAGGATCTACCGTCTAGCCCGGTCGCGGGACTAGGCGGGACATCAAACAGCGACTGGGCCCGTCGGCAGCTTGCCTGCGTGACTGCCGGGGCCGAGAAAAACACAGCAGGCTGCGCCCGGAGAAGCCCTGATGATGTACTGAAGGACGCGGGTTCGATTCCCGCCACCTCCACGAGACTCTGGCGACCCCGGTGCTTACGCACCGGGGTCGTCTCGTCATTTATCCCAGGGGGACGACCCCCTGGAACCCCCGATTGGCCTGGCGAACCGATCGGCTCTACGCGCTGGTCGGGGAACTGCGTGCGGTGTCTCCGCGTCCCCGCAGCGCGGCCTGCCCGCGCGTTCACGTTCTGACGCCGCCAGCCAGGCACGCCGCCAGCCCCTAAAAACCCTTCAGCCCCCATCGGTCGGCCGAGGCAGCGAGGGGTCGTCGGCGGCGGGCTGGTGGCCAGGGGTGGGCCCGATTTCGTGATTGGTTCGGATGTTGATGGTCATCGGCAGCGCGATGCGAACCACTGATGAATTCCGCAGGTTGGGCGGGGCGCTGGAGCTGCAGCGGCAGCGCTTCGTCGAGCTGTACATGGCCGCGGCCGACGCCGCCGGACTGCCGGACGACGCCGCGTTCGTGCGGCGCTGAGTTCGCACGTCGAGTTCGGCTCGCAGGTCGCGATGCAGAACTCCCGTGCGCGCACCGACGCCGAGCTGCATCCGCTGCGCGAAGTCCCGCGCTGGCAGTGGCCGGACGAGGCTAGCTAGCCCGGCGGCGCACCACGATAGCGACAATTGCCGTCACTACCATGATCACGACGCCGGCTCTGGCCGCGGCGGTGTAGGCAGCGTTCGCCGGGAACGTCTGTCCCGTGCGGGTGCCGGCCGCCAGGATGAAGCCGCCCACGGCGCTGCCGATCGCGAAGCCGACGCTGCGGACCACCTGGTTGACGCCCATCGCGCTGGACGTCTCGCTCGGCGGCGTGACGGCCAGGATGACCGTTGGCATAGCGGCGGAGAAACTGCCCACGCCAAAGCCGAGGATCGCCATGGCCACCAGCGCGTCGGCCAGCCGCGCCCGGGCCACGGCGAAGACGACGAAGGCGACCAGCACGACGACGGCGCTGACGCCGAGCATCGCGTTCGGGCCGATCTTGCCGCGAAGTCTGGGCGGCAGCTTCCCCGCGGCGAACCCCATGACGGAGAACGGGACGAGGGCCAGGCCGGCGACGAACGTACTGGCGCCGAACCCGTAACCTGCCGGGCCCGGTGTCTGCACGTACCGGGTGATGATCGTCAGCAGCAGGTACATCCCCATGCCGCCGACGAGCATCGCGGCGTTCGCCCCGACCACCGCCGGGTGCCGTAGCAGGGTCACGTCGACCAGCGGGGCCGCCGTCCGGCGCTCATATGCCGCCCACCCCGCCAGCAGCGCCGCCGCGCCCCCGATGAGGGCGACAGCCAGGACCGCGTGCCGGTGCCACAAGCTGGGCTCGCTGACGGCGATCAGCAGCGCCAGCAGGCCCGCGCCGAGCATGATCGCGCCGGGGACGTCCGCCGTCGCCGACCGTGCGGGGAGCGATGGCGGGAGAGCGACTACGGCAGCGGCCAGGGCAACGACGGTAACGAGCACGCCGAGCGCATACGCCGCGCGCAGCCCGGCCACCTCGGTGAGCAGTCCGGCCAGCGGATAGCCGACGCCGATGCCGATGGTCGAGGCGACGGAGATCAGCGCGATGGTCGTGGCCGCCTGCTCGCGGCCGAGATGGTCGCGGGCAGCGGCCATCATCAGGGCGGTCAGGCCCAGCCCGGTACCCTGCGCGGCGCGGCCGGTCAGCAACCAGGCAAACCCGAGCGGTGCCACGGTGAGAACGCTCCCCGCCACCACGATGGCCAGGGTGGTGATCACCGCGGCGCGCCGACGCGGGCCGGCGCCCAGCCGACCGAGCACGGGCGTCGCGATGGCGCCGGCCAGCAAGGTGATAGTCAGCGTCCACTGGGCGCTGCTCAGCGATACCCCGAAGTCCGTGGCGACGCTGGTGATCAGCGGCGCGCCCAGGCTGCCGACCACCGCCACGACCAGCGCGATGAACAGCAGCGTGGGCACGAGCAGCCGCGGGGCGGCCATCGCCGGCTCAGCCGAGGTCACCGGTTGTGCCCCGTGGTGAGTTGTGAACCGTGGTGATGTGCCGGAACAGGCCAGCCTGGATGCGGGTCCTGGTCCGGGCTTCGTGATCACCACCGTTTTTTCGCGGCGGGCGCGGCGAAACGGTCGTGATCATGCCCGGCGCCCGGCCGGCCGGATGCCGCTGGCGATCCGCGTGATGAGGCGGCGGCCGGCCGGCCGGATGGCGATCAGCGTTCCCAGGCAGACCGCGGCGAGCAGCGCGTACGGGACGAGGTCGGAGGTCGCCTGGGCAATCGCCCCGCTAGCGGTCGAGGCGACGGCCTGGCCGCTGGCCCAGGCCAGGTTGCCCAGCCCGAACGCCAGGCCCTGGTTCAGCCCCAGGCGGTGCGCGCCCCCGCTGAGCAGCGCAGTCGCGGGAGCGAACAGGGTGCCGAACGAGGGCATGCCGATCACCAGGATGACCACGAGCCAGGCCAGGGGCGCCACGGTGGGTGCCAGCAGGCTGACGGCCACCGTGGCGGCCAGCGACAGTTGCACGGGGACGAGCGCGCTGCGGCGGTCGGACAGCCGGCCAGCCAGCGGTGACAGGCCCGCCTCGATCGCGGCGGAGGCCAGGAAGGTCACGCCGATGACCTCGGCGCTCGCGCCGAGCGCACCGAGTCGCAGCGGAGCCAGCACATCCAGGACCCCGAAGGCCAGGCCCGGTAGCATCGTGAGCCACATTCCAGCCGCCACCTGCCGGTTCCGCAGCGCCGGGAGCGCTGCCCGCAGGCCTTGGGCCTCGGTGCCATGCGGCCGCGGTACCAGGAAGGCCAACGCGATCAGGATCGCGCCCGCGACGGCCGCCGCGGAGAACGCCGGCCCCGTGCCCGTCTGGCTGGCCACTGCTCCGATGACCGGCCCGAGCAGGGCTCCGCCGATCGCGGCGCCTAGCGCCGTGCCCAGCATTTCGCCGCGCCGTTCCGGCGGAGCGACCGTGGCCAGCCAGGACAGGCCCGCCGCCCAGGTGCATGCCCCGCCTAGGCCCTGGACGAAGCGCGCGGCATCCAGGACGCCCTCGGCCGTGGCCCAGCCGAAGACGAGCGTGGACACGCTCATCAGCGTCAGCCCGGCCACGACGACCAGCCGGCAGCCCAGCCGCGAGGTCAGCACGCCGCCCGGCAGTGCGCCCACGAGCGTGCCGAGCGGGTAGCAGGCCACGAGCAGGCCCGCCCCCGCCTTCGACAGGCCGCCCGCGTGCACGTAATGCGGCAACAGTGGGGTCAGCGCGGTGAAGAACACGGTGTCCACCAGGACGAGGACACACACGAAGACGAGCAGGCCACGGACCTTGGGAGACAGGGCTGGCTTGGGAGACCGGGCCGGCTTGCGTCGCGTCACGCCTGCCCCATCCCGCTGACCCCCCCGCTCATCTCCGGCGTCAGCCGGCGGTCAGGCGAGAGTATCCGCTGCGGCGACTCGGGGCGCCGGTGCCGGCGCGACCTGCCCATCCGCCGCCTGCCCCTGATCGTCGGCGGCCCTGGGCCGCTAGGCAGTGGCCGCTAGGCAGTGGCCGCTAGACAGGGCGCCAGGCTGGATTTACTCTTGACTGTATGGTCAGTCAAGTGCGTTATCCGGCCGCTCCGATCGATTCCGCCGGACTCGCGGCGGCGCTCCGGCCCTTCGGGCAGAGCACGATGCTGCCCAGGGCCGCCTACGTCGACCCGGCGGTGTTCGCCTGGGAGCAGCAGAACTTCTTCGGCGGCGGCTGGACTTGTGTCGGGTTCTCCGCGCAACTCGCCCGGCCCGGTGACCAGCGGGCCGAACCGGTCGGCGCGGGCAGCGTACTGCTTACCCGCGATGACGACGGGACCTTGCGCGCCTTCGCCAACAGCTGCCGGCACCGCGGACATGAGCTGCTGGCCACCGGCGTGACCGCGCAGCGCAACACGATCATCTGCCCGTATCACTCGTGGACCTACGCGCTCGACGGCGGCCTGCGCTTCGCCTCGGGCTTCAAGCGCAGCGACGGGTTCGAGCGGTCAGACTGGGGCCTGGTCGAGTTGCCGGTCACCGAATGGCACGGCCTGACCTTCGTGGACGGGTCGGCCGGCGCGGCCGAGCCGCTGGCGCGCGCGCTGGCCGAGCTCGAGCCGGTCATAGCGCCCTACGAGCCGGAGCGGCTGGCCATCGCCGGACGGCATCGCTATGACGCCGCGTCGAACTGGAAGATCCTGACCGAGAACTATCACGAGTGCTATCACTGCCCGATGATCCACCCCGAGCTGTGCCGGGTCAGCCCGCCCAGGAGCGGCGAGAACTACCAGGCGCGGGGTTCCTGGGTCGGCGGCTGGATGGACCTGCGCGACGGCATGGACACGATGTCGCTCGACGGGACGAGCCAGGGCACCGCGCTGCGCGGCCTGGACGCCCGGCGCCTGCGGACAGTTATCTATGTCAATGTCTTCCCGAACATCCTGCTGAGCCTGCACCCCGACTACGTGATGACACACCGCCTCCTGCCGCTCGCGGCGGACCGGACGATGATCGAGTGCGTCTGGGCCTTCGCGCCCGAGGCGGCGGCCACGCCGGGCTTTGATCCCGGCTACGCCGTCGACTTCTGGGACATCACCAACCGGCAGGACTGGCAGGCCTGCGAGTCGGTGCAGCGCGGGCTATCGTCGGAGCACGCCAAGCCGGGCCCGCTGTCGCCGGACGAGGATGCGGTGTATCAGTTCGTTACTATGGTCGGCCGCGGCTACCTGGGCGAGCCGGTCTGGAACCACGGCAGCACGGTCGCGGTCGCCAGCTAAGCATTTTGGCCGAGGTCAGCTGGGCATTCCTGCGGCGCACGCGACGTTGACGTGTTCGGTAAGCCCGCTTGTACCAAGGCCAGAGGAGCTTGAACGTTGACCCTGTACGACATTCCCCTGAAGACGCTGGACGGCCAGCCCGCATCGCTAGGTGACCTGGCGGGCAAGACGCTGCTCGTCGTCAACGTCGCGTCCAAGTGCGGGCTGACCCCGCAGTACGCCGGCCTAGAGCGGTTGCACGAGCAGTTCGCCGGGCGCGGCTTCGCCGTGGTCGGGTTCCCCTGCAACCAGTTCGGCGCGCAGGAGCCCGGCAGCGCGCAGGAGATCGCCGAGTTCTGCTCGGCCACCTACGGGGTCAGCTTCCCGATGTTCGAGAAGATCGACGTCAACGGGCCGGACCGGCACCCGGTCTATACCGAGCTGACGGCCCTGGCGGACGCCGCGGGCGAGGCCGGCGACATTCAGTGGAACTTCGAGAAGTTCCTGGTCGCCCCGGACGGGAAGGCCGTCGCACGGTTCCGCCCCAGCACGGAGCCCGACGCTCCCGAGGTCGTCGCCGCCATCGAGGCCAACCTGCCCGCCTGACCCGCCCAACGACGTCGTTGGGCCCCTGCTGTCACTAGGACGGCAGCAGGGGCCCAACCATGACGTTGGCGGGACGGGCGGGGCTTGGGTACCCGGGCCGCGCTTGAGCAGCTGGTCGGCGATGATCGCCCGCTGGACCTCGCTGGTGCCCTCCCAGATCCGCTCGACCCGCAGTTCGCGGAAGAACCGCTCCGCCACGTTCTCGCGCATGTACCCGCGGCCGCCGAAGACCTGGACGGCCCGGTCGGCTACCCGCCCGGCCATCTCCGATGCGTATAGCTTGGCCATCGAGCACTGCGCGTGCTGGACCTTGACGTCTGCGCCGGCGTCGATGCCGCGGGCCGTCTCGTATACCAGCGACCGCGCGGCGAACAGCTCGGTCAGGCTGTCGGCGAGCATCGCCTGGATCGCCCCGAGCAGCGCGATCGGCCCGCCCTGCACCTGCCGCCCCGCCGCGAACTCGGTCATCTCCTGCGTCAGCCGCGCCGCCGGCGACCAGGAAGCCGGGGTCTGGGAATGGGCCCCCGGCCCGTCCTACTGGAAGCTGGAGACCCACGAGTTCGTGCACATCGTGGCCGGGCGGATGACCGTCACCCCGGACGGCGGCGAGTCGCGGGACATCGGTCCTGGCGATACTGCCGTCTTCCCGCGTGGCTGGGCGGGGACCTGGCAGATTCACGAAAAGATCCGCAAGGTCTACGTCATCTTCTAGCTCCAAGCTGACGCGTTACCTTCTTTGCCAGAATGTGGACAGCAAATTAACCGGCTGTCGGCGGCATGCCCGTGTTTGCCGCCGGTGAGCGGGTAATGCTCGGCGTATCTGCAGACGTCCGGGCCGAATGATCCGTTCTCGAAGGGCGGGCTAGAACGCTCGGGCGTCGCCGGTCCAATCGGGGGAGGAATTCAGCATGCGCTCTATGAAGTCTGGCATGGCGATCGCCGCAGTGTGCGTGGCCATGCTTTCGCTGACCATAGCTGTCAGGCGTAAGCGCCAGGGTACGCAGGGGCAGAAGGGTCGGCGGTCTCGCGCCTAAGGGCGCAGGCAGGCGGAGCCCGGCGCTGGCAGCAAGACGGCCGCCGCCGGGCTCATCGCCAGCCGGGTACGGGGGGGATCGGGGATTTTCATGAGCATGAGTACGCCGCGACGGGGTCGGGGGACCCTCGCGCTGGCCGCCGGGGCGACGGGGACAGTGCTCCTGCTGGCCCTGGCGGCATGTACGGGCGGAGTGGCTGAATCCGCGCACACGCAGACGCTAATTCCGCGGCTGGCGATCACGCCGGGGGATGGCCTGCATAACGTCCGGCCGGGAGCCGGGATCATGGTCCGCGCCACGAATGGAACGCTGCGCGAGGTCCGGGTGCAGACCGGCGGCGATCCGGTCGCTGGCCGTCTCAGTGACCACGCCACCGTCTGGCACAGCATGCTGCCGCTAAATACATCGCGGCACTTCACCGTAACCGCGACGGCCGGCGATTCCGGCGGCAAGGTCGTTACCGCGACGAGCTCGTTCACCACGCTCAAGCCCGGGAAGACCTTTGCCGCGGCGACCATCGAGGGCTATCGGCAGCGCTATGGCGTGGGCATGCCGATTATCTTGAACTTCAGTCATGCGATTACCCGTAAGGCCGCGATCGAAAGGGCCATCCAGCTCCGGACGTCCAGGCGGGTGGTCGGCGCCTGGTACTGGGACGGCGACAAGACGCTGTACTTCCGGCCGCGGACGTACTGGCCGCAGAACACCCGCGTCACCTTCGACGCGAGGTTCGACGGAGTGGCGGGCGCGCCGGGCGTCTACGGCACGCATGACCTCACCCAGACCTTCGAGATCGGCCCGTCGCTCATCGTCGTAGCGAGCACGCGGACCCACTACCTGCGCGTCTACTACAAGCGCCGGCTGCAGTGGACGTGGCCGATCAGCACCGGCAGGCCGGGCGATGACACCCCGGACGGGACCTACGTGACGATCGACAAGGGAAACCCGGTGGACATGGTGGGTCCGGGGTACAACCTGGAGGTTCCGTGGTCGGTGCGGTTCACCTGGAGCGGCGACTACATTCACGACGCCTACTGGTCGGTGGGCGAGCAGGGGGTCACCAACGTCAGCCACGGCTGCGTCAATACCTCGCCGGCGCACGCGCAGCAGTACTACGAGCTGGCCGTGCCGGGCGACCCGGTGACCGTCACCGGCAGCCCCAGGGCCGGGACCTGGGGTGACGGCTGGACGGTCTGGTTCCTGTCCTGGAAGCGGCTGCTGCGGGGCAGTGCCCTGCACCAGGCCGTGATGGCCGGGCCAGGCGGAAGCTCGCTCGTCAGTCCCGCCGACGCGCCGGTCGGCCTCGCCGAAGCGCCGCTGAACGCGCCGCGCCCAGGCAACGCCCGGGTCTCGTGATCACGACCGTTTTTCCGCGGCGGGTTCGAGGGGTCGTCGCACGCTGTGCGGAGGGTCTCGGCCAGGTCACGCGGACGGCGGGAGCCCAGGTTCGGGGGCACGGTGAGCAGCTGTGGCCCCAGACGTCGGCGAGGCCGGCCAGCCAGGCGTCCCAGAGCGGCATGGCGTCGGCGTCCTTCTTGGACCACCGGGATACCTCCTCGTGGTTGCGCTTGGCATCGTCGGCGTAGAGCTTGATCGAGCCACCCTCGGGGAAGGCCTGGTAGTAGGGGCCCATCGGGTAGATCTTGTAGCCGTGCCGGCCCAGTTCCAGGTCGCTGATGATCGTCGGGGGCAGCAGGCTCATCACGTAGGACAGCCGGGTCACCCGGAACTCGGGCGCGTCCGGCCAGGGTGCCTCCGTCGTGGCCGCCCCGCCCGTCTTGGGCCGGCTCTCCAGTACGATCGCCCGCGCGCCGGACCTCGCTAGGTAGGCGGCGGCGACCAGGCCGTTATGCCCGCCGCCTACCACGATCGCGTCGTATGTTGCGGCCATGAGTCCGCCCTTTGCCAGTTCCTGAGCCTGCCCAGATGTATTGACTGAATGTTCAGTCTAGAAAGCTGATACCGTATCCGACAAGGGGGCAGTGTTCACAAAGGCACCGGGCCCGCGGGCGGACATCGCGAGAGAATGAGATGCCGAACATGGCAGGAATGACCGCGATGAGAGGACAGCCGCGATGACAGACCGAGTCGGCGACGGCGCCGAGGCTACGGGCACCGCAGACCAGCGGCGTGCGCAGATGATGGCCGCCGCGCTTGAGGTCATCTCCGAGCGCGGCTATGCCGACACCCGCATCGCCGACGTCGCCGAGCGCGCGGGGATCAGCCCGGCGCTGGTCATCTACTACTTCAAGACCAAGGATCAGCTGCTGACCGCGGCGATCCGGCAGTACGAGGACTCGTGGTACACCGTGGGCCAGCGCCGGATGGCGGAGCTGCCGACGTCCGCGGCCCGGATCGAGGAGATCGTGGCCATGAGCTGCCTGCCGGAGGCCGATCCGGAGCCGGCCAGCAGCTGGCAGCTCTGGCTCGACTTCTGGGCCCAGGCGGCCCGCAATCCGCAGGTCGCCAGCGTCCGGCGCAAGTCGGACGAGCGCTGGCGTGAGGAGATCGCCGGGCTGGTCCTGGCCGGGCAGGCGGCCGGCGAGTTCCGCGATGTCGACCCCGCGAGCTTCGCGATCTGCCTCACGGCGCTGCTCGACGGGCTGACCGTCCAGATAGCCCTCGAAGACCCGGCGGTTGACCCCGTGGGTGCTTTCGAGCTAGGTATGCAGTTCGTCGCCGATCAGCTCGGGCTGGACTGGAAGCCCGGGCGCGGGCGGGCGGCGTGACCAGGGAGTAATCAGGGAGAGTTCCTAGAAGGGCAGGTACCCCGCCATGCCTGGTGGCCGGATCGAGCTGGTGTCGCTCACCAAGCACTTTGCCGAGGTCGCCGTCGACGAGATCGACCTTCAGGTCGCCAGCGGGGAGTTCTTCTCCCTGCTCGGGCCGTCGGGCTGCGGCAAGACCACCACGCTGCGTCTGATCGCCGGCTTCGAGCAGCCGACCGCAGGCCAGATCCTGCTCGACGGGGTGGACGTATCGGGGGTGCCGCCGCACAAGCGCAACGTCAACACGGTGTTCCAGAGCAGGTCGGCATCACCTTCCTCTACGTCACGCACGACCAGGAAGAGGCGCTGACCATGTCCGACCGGCTGGCGGTCATGCGCGACGGCAAGATCGTGCAGATCGGCGCGCCCAGCGAGGTCTACGAGCAGCCCGCGGACACCTACGTGGCCGACTTCCTGGGCGTTTCCAACCTGATGGCGGTCGACATCGTCGAGCGCGGCCCCGGCGCCCGCTGCCAGGCCAGGCTCGGGGAGACCGTGCTGACCGTGGAGCACGGCGGCCAGGATGCCCCGGATCGCTCGCATGCGGTCATCCGCCCGGAGCGGGTCAAGATCGAGGAGTTCGGCTCGCCGGGCCCGAACCGGGTTCCCGCCATGGTCGAGCGGCTGGTCTACCTGGGCTCGGCGACCCAGGTCTTCCTGCGCCTGGCCGCAGGCGCCAACCTGCAGGTCGTGCTCCAGAACGACGGCACCGGGGCGAGGACGCGCTACAGGCGAGCTGATCGCCGGGTTATCCGGGCCACCCCGACCCGGCCGCCGGCTTATCAGGGTTGAACGGGGGAACTTCCCGATACCCGGGCCGGCCCGGATGCCGCACGCTGGGGGTATGAGACATGGTCACCGATGCGCAAGGCGCGCGTTCCCCCCGGATCCGAGGGCCTGAATGCTGGGGCCCCAGAGCCCGGTGCTGTTTATCGCGCTGGCAGTGACATTCGGCGCGCTGTGGTGGATGCTCGCCGCCGGCCGGGCAGTTTTCCGCATTCTTGCGGCCGTCCTGGCCTTCACCCTCGCGACGGCATTCGGGGTGCTGGCCGTCAACAGGTACTACGGCTACTACGAGACCTGGGGCGCGGCGATCGGGGACGTCACCAGCCAGGGCGTCAGTGGCGTCAATGCGGCGCCCCGGGCGTCCGGCAGCGGCCTCCCGGCCCGCTCGCAGCTCCGCGTGCGCGGGAGCAGCGAGGTATACCGCCGGCTGGCGCAGCAGCAGGGATACACCCTGCGCCTGTCCGTGGCCGGCCAGCGGAGCCACCTCACCAGGGTGGTGTATGTCTACCTGCCGCCGCAGTACTTCCAGCGGGCGTACCAGGGATACCGGTTCCCCGTGGTGGAGCTCATCCACGGCCAGCCCGGTGAGCCGCAGGACTGGATCAACGTGGTGGGCGTGCCGGTGACCCTCGACGAGTTGGTGACCGAGCGGCTTGCTCGGCCCGTGGTGCTGGTCATGCCCGACGCGAACGGCGGCGAGGACGTCTCGCTGCAGTGTCTCAATCAGGTGCGCGGCCCGCAGGACCTGACCTATCTCGCGCAGGACCTGCCGAAGCAGATCGCGCAGCTGCTCCGGGTGCAGCCGCCGGGCCCTGGCTGGGGCGTGGCCGGTTACTCCGAAGGCGGGTTCTGCGCCGCTAACATGGCCCTGCACTTCCGGCATAGTTACGGATTCGCTGGAGCGCTCAGCGGCTACTTCAGCCCGTTCGACAACCAGCTGGCGCACCCGGTCCGGCAGGTCAGCCCGTTCGGCGGCAGCCGCAGGCTGCAGCGGGACAACGCCCCGCTGGATGAGGTCCGCGAGCTGCCCGCGGGCGCGGTCATTCCCCAGTTCTGGCTGGGTGCGGGGACACATGACCAGCTGGACGTGACTGATGCCGAGTTCTTCCGGCAGGACCTGCAGCTCCGGCAGGCGAATGTGCCACTGATGCTCACAGCTGGGGGCGGCCACGACATGGCGACGTGGCGAGCGGAGGTCCCGCGGATGCTCCGGTGGATGACCCAGGGCCTGGCTCGGGCCGCCGGCCAAGACGCGGTGGCCCCGCCGATGGTGGCCGCGGCCCGAGCACCCGCTGGTCCGGGCTGACCGGCGTCATTCCGCGCCGGCGATGGTGGCGAGGGCCTGGCGGCCGTCGATGCGCTCGCCGCGGGTCATCCAGCGGTAGCCGACGAAGCCGAGGCCCGCCACGACGAGCGACATCACGAGCGTGATCGTCGCCAGTGCGTTGAGCGCCGGGCCGCCGTTGCCGCCGTGCTGCGTGGAGTAGATGATCACCGACATCGGGGTGTTGCCGGCGTTGGACGACAGCAGGTCGACGATCACGAAGTCGTCGATGACGCCGGAGAACACCAGGACGGCGCTGGCGAAGATGGCCGGGGTCAGCAGCGGGAGCAGGACCCGGCGCATGGTCTGGAGCGCAGTCGCGCCCAGATCGGCGGCCGCCTCCTCATACTGCCGCCCGATGCCCACCAGTCGTGCCTGCACGATGATGGCCGGCCAGCTCACGTTCCAGGTGACCAGGCCGAGCACCTCGGCCAGCGTGCCGAGCTGGATGCCGCTGAACAGCTTGGTGAAGACGAAGAACATCCCCACGCCGAAGATCAGCTCCGGCACCACGAACGACAGGATCATCACGAAGTTGAAGCTGGCGGAGATCTTGCCGCGCCACCGGTTGATCCCGAGGGCGAAGGCCACCCCGATCGGCACGGCGATCAGCGTCGTATAGGCGGACAGCTTCAGCGTGGTGAACACCGCGCTCTGCAGCTGCGGGTTATGGAAGACGGAGTTGACGGGTCGCCCCAGTACCAGCGGATCGACAGGCCCTGGTAGGTGGCCTGCGACTTGCCGTTGTTGAACGCCAGGGCCTCAGGCGGGCGCTCACGCCGGTCACGACGGTCCCGCCGGTCACGACGGTCCCGCCGGTCACGACGCCTCCCGGGACGCGCGGTTGGTGGCCACGACGTAGTAGATCATCGGCGCGAGCAGGACGATCAGCACCAGCAGGGACAAGATGGCGCCCTGCCCCTGCAGGCCGGGCGTGCCGAGCTGGCCCTGGATCAGGTTGCCGATCATGGAGGTGTTCGGCGCCCCGGACAGCAGCTGGTTGGTGAAGTAGTCACCCACCATGGGCAGCACGGTGATCAGCATCCCGGTCAGGATCGGCTGCCTGGACAGCGGCAGCGTGATGCGCAAGAACGTTCGCATCCGGCCCAGGCTCAGGTCACGGCCGGCCTCGATCAGGGACGGGTCGATCCGGTCCAGCCCGGTGTACAGGACCAGGATCAGGTAGGGGATGTACCCGTAGACCAGGCCCAGGATCACCGTGATCGAGTTGCCGCCCAGCCAGTTGACCGGCTGCCCGACGATGTGCAGGGACGTCAGCACCTTGTTCACGTAGCCGTTGGTCTGCAGCAGGTCGATCCAGGCCAGCATCCGCATCATGTAGCTGATCCAGAAC
>Ga0209839_10000664_pt1 | contig 17574 bp, 16 predicted proteins | sample OrgsoiDNA2013050_FD_185800 | JGI IMG/M metagenome (GOLD analysis project Ga0209839, IMG submission 185800) | Permafrost soil microbial communities from the Arctic, to analyse light accelerated degradation of dissolved organic matter (DOM) -... | ecosystem: Environmental > Terrestrial > Soil >... | reverse complement strand
ATAGGGCATTACATTTACGCCGTCATAGAATGCTTTCCACATTAGTGAAGCAGATGCCATAACGAGTAAGAACAAAAGAAAAAATTTATTGAGTGTGCCCCTTTCAGTCATAACGCCTGAACCGGGGAGGGTAATCGTATTCTGGAAAACATTCATCGCGGGATTACCAGATTTGAAAATAGCCATATAAAATTTTGTTTAGGACTTGCAATTTAGTAAAAACTACAGGTATTGTAAAGAGATCCCAAGTGCTTTCCGTCCTTAATATAATTTTAACAATACCGCCCGGATTTCAGTGAACTTTGTCCACGGAATGAAGTGATTGGCGCCCGGGATCAGGGTTTCCTCCACTTTCGGTGAATTCACCAACAACTTTTTGCCGTATTCTACATTTGCTGGGGGGACCCAGGTATCCATGGCGCCATGGACAAAATAAACCGGGCAGGTTATTTTGGAGAAATCTTTCTCCAGCTGAACAAGGTCCTTCTTCAAATACCACAATTCTTCATTAGAGGGCCGCATGGCACCCGGGACAAAATAATTCAGTGGCGTTTTAAAAAGCCAGGGCCGCCATTTTTCTGGTTTTTCCTCTGAAGGATCAATGGAACCGGAAATGACCACGAGCGCTGAAAAGATTCCCGGATTATCCGCAGCCAGTTTAATGACCATCGGACCGCCCAAAGAATGGCCGGCAAGAAACATCGGCCTGTGGTTGTTGAGCAGAGAAAAAAGCGGACTGATCCACAACGATTGAACATCGAGATGCTGAGCCATACCGTAATCACTGTATCCGAATCCGGGACGATCAACAGAAACCATCCTGAATTTTTTCAGTAACTGGGAATCCTTCATATAATCTGAAAACGCTTCCCAGCTTCCGGGAGAGCCGTGAATAAAGAAAATGGTTGGCAGGGAATCGTTTCCCGTGAAGGCATAGTGAATATGCCGGTCATACACTTTGATGGTTGCGGTATTGAGTGAAATATGGTCCCTGGCAAAGTCAGCTTTCTCGTCCGCATCCGATTTGCGAAAGCTCATACAACTTTGTGCCAGGAAAAGCCAGCTTAAAAGAATCAGACCCGAAACCAGGAACATTTTCTTTTTAAGACCTTTCATGAAAAATTATTTCTTTCTGGGCGGTTGCGGTCTGTCTCTTGGTGGTTGTGGTGGTTTATTATCCCTGGGTTGTTGTGGGGGTCTGTTATCTCTTCTTTGTGGTGATTGACCCGGCCTGTTATGCCTCTTTTTCCTGTCGGCATTGTCCAGCGCTTTTAAACTGAATTGACCGGTCAGATCGACATTCACCAATTCCTCCTTTGGCTTGCCGGTCGCTTCCACAGCGCCCAGGTCATCCGGAATGACATTCTGATGGTTAAGTTTTTTTATTTGTTTTACTCTTTCAATCAGGAGCGGGTATTGTTTATTGCTATCCGGAAGCACATACCACATCAGATTTTTGAAAATATCTTTTTTGATCAGCAGGGCCGTTCCCTTGGCTACCTGTAAAGTATCAGCATTTTCCGGAAACTGCTGAAGCGCATCGAGGTAGGTATCGAGTTCGTAATTCAGGCAGCATTTTAAACGCCCGCACTGACCGCTGAGTTTGCTTTGATTAATGGACAGATTCTGATAGCGGGCAGCCGTCGTATTGACCGATTTGAAATCCGTGAGCCAGGTAGAACAGCAGAGTTCACGGCCGCAGCTACCGATGCCGCCTACTTTTCCGGCTTCCTGTCGCGCCCCGATCTGGCGCATCTCGACTTTCACCCGGAATTCAGATGCAAATATCTTAATGAGTTCACGGAAATCAACCCGGTCATCGGCTATATAATAGAAAGTTGCTTTTCGACCATCGGCCTGAATTTCCACCTGTGACACTTTCATGTCAAGCTTTAACTGGCGTGAAATGGCGCGCGAACGGATAACGGCTTCCTTTTCACGGGCTTTATTTTGTCTGAGCAGATCCAGGTCACGATCAGAAGCGCGGCGAAGCACTTTTTTCATGTCCGGATGAAACTCATCCACACTTTTTTTCTTCATCTGTATCCTGACCAACTCTCCTGTTAAGCTTACCGAACCTACATCAAAACCGCTTATTCCTTCCACGCTCACCATTTCTCCTTTTTCAAAAATCTGGGTTGTTGAATTCCGATAAAAATCCTTCCGGCTACCCTGATTAAAACTTATTTCCATCACCCGGCATTCGGTCGCGGGATCGTGTATTGGAAGGTTAGAGAGCCAGTCATATACATTCATCCTATTACAACTTCCGGTACCGCAGCTTCCATGGCTTTGGCATCCGCCTGGCTTGCCATCGGCAGTGCCACAATTAGAACATCCCATATATGTATAAATTAACCAGCAGTTGACAAATATACTAAGTTCCTAGGTCACCACCGCCTCTTCCCTGTTTGCAAGGATATGATAGAGACGGATGGTCAGCGCATGAAAAAGCATTTTTGCATGCGCATTGCGTTCAATGTAATAAACTGACTTATTGATCTCCTGAACAATGGCCTGCTGAGCGGCCAGATCTGCGATTTTATTCAGCCTGAAAGCAAAATCTTTCTCAGAATCCGGCATGTCCGTAATGGCAGCATCAGACATCCGCAACCGGATCGCCTGTTCCAGCAAATGACCGAAATACTGCAAAAATTGTTTCTGCTTTTCCCGGCCCGCCCTGCTGATTTCTTCCACCCATTTTACCTGGGCCATCGGACCTGTTTTCAAAACTGCGTTTAACCATTCCCGTAATAATCCCTGCCAGTCGTCCTGTCCGTGTTGGAGCTGTCTCAGGGCTTCCCGGTAATTCTGTTCGCTAACAGATGCAAGCTGCCTGGCCTGGTCGGGTGTCACGCCCGCCCGGGATACCAGAGCATCCTGAATTTCGGGAATGGATGGTCTCGGCAGGCGGATGATTTGCACGCGAGAAAGGATGGTTGGAAGAATCTGGGCCTCATTTTCTGTTACCAGGATGAACAAGGTATCCGGTGGTGGTTCTTCAATCAGTTTTAATAATTTATTTCCTTCGTTACCCAGGTATTCGGGCATCCACATGATGAGGATCTTGTAACCGCTTTCAAAACTTTTCAGACTGAGGTACCGGTTAATTTCATTGCATTCACGGGCTGAAATGTTGCCCTGTTTGTTGCTTTGCTTATTTTCCTGCTTATCGAGCCCCTGGATAAATTGCAGCCAGTCAAATATAGTTCCATAAGGAAACTGTGAAATGAACTCACGCCACTCGGAAATATAATCTTTACTGATTTGTTGTTCACCCTTGCTATTGGAAACGACCGGAAATGCAAAATGTATATCCGGATGGATCAATTGGGCCGCTTTAACACAGGAAGGACAAATAGTACAACTTTCCGCAGGGAAATTCATTTTTGTACTGCCCCCGGAGACACGTTCACAGACGATGAATTGCGCAAAGGCCAATGCCAATGGGAGTCCGCCTGCGCCTTCCGTTGCACTTAGGAGCAGGGCATGACTCAACCGGTTGTGTTCAACCAGGTTGCGAAGCTTTGCTTTAATATCATCCTGACCAATTACCTGGCTGAATAACATCCGTTTGGTCAGGGTTAATTGAGGTGAGAGGTGATCTCATCACTCATTGGGGTGACCTTGCTATTATAGACACCAATGAGTTTGCCGTTTTCGTCGATCAGGAATTTGGTAAAATTCCATTTGATAACGGGAGCGGGTGTTCCAAGTTTTATAGCCTCATCCGTCAGATATTTAAACAATGGAGAGGTGTTATCACCCACCACATCTGATTTGGCAGCCAGCGGGAATGTAACTCCATAATTCTTCTGACAAAATTCCTTGATCTCTGTATTGGTGCCGGGTTCCTGTCCTCCGAAGTCATTTGCGGGGAAACCAACAATCACCAGTTTGTCCTTGTACTTTTCATATAGCTTTTGCAGGTCCGCGTATTGAGGTGTAAAGCCGCATTTTGAAGCCGTATTTACAATCAGTAATTTTTTCCCTTTATAGGCTGACAGGTCAATCGTTCCACCATCCAGCGCGGGTACTTTAAAATCGTATACAGTCATGTTTGCCATAAGAAATAACGGAATAATCAGTAATCTTAACATAAAATATATTTTTTTGTATAATTAATGTTTCACTATCAAAGTTACAGGAAACCCGGAATGAATCACTGCCGTTCATAACAACCCACGTCAGGTTGATTTGCCGGTCTTTTATTTCCATCCAGGTCTATGGGAATTCCCAGATCAGCGCCATGCGCGATCGCCGGCGAGCCGTCCTGGACATGAAAATTAAACGTATTTACCGGGTCGCCGGTTGCAAGAAATAATGGATCTGTATTCAGGAATAAAGCGGTGCTGTCAATATTTGCCGGATAGTTTTGCTGTTTCAGAATGGAATGATCAAATAATACATTAAAAACCGTGTTACCCTGTTTTAGTATAAGGGCCTCATCGGGAATGGATTCACTTCCCCAGAAAATACAATTTGTAAATGCTATATTCAGATCACCGGTGATTAACTGATTGCCGTCCGTTCCGGCATTGGAGACGGTGAGCACCGGTTGCTGGTGCGAAAGCAGATTGCTCGAATAAGAAGCTACTGTGCATTGTTGAAAATTATAAATACCCCCAATACCGATAACGATATTCTGGCCGCAATTGCTGACAAGGCAATTGACGGCTTTTATGCTGGATTGAATTCCCAATATGCCTTCTGCAAGAGAGTTGTTGATGATACACTCATTCAGGGTAAGTTTTGGATTCAAATCCGTACTGGGATCCTCTGCAACCAGGGTATGGTTTCCATTTTGCAGAACTGCGAAGTTTAACACATTATTCCTGCTTGTTTTTCTGAAATAGATTCCCGGCCAGGAACCAGGGTAATTTGCATAGGGCAGATCGAGGCGGTCGCCGGTGAAATACACCCGCTGATTCTCCGATGTATCTCCCAGCACGCTCAGGCTGCCATCTACATAGATAGGTGCATCGGCATGCATATATATATGTACGCCTTTTTGAATGGTCAGGGAAGCATTGCTGTCGACAGTAAGGTTCCCATAAATCACATAGGGCAGGTCATTTGGCCAAACGGTATTGCCTTCAATCACCTGATTCTTTAAGAAATGCGCATTCTGACCCCAGGCCCTGAGTTGAATATACTGGTTGGTCCCGTTGTGACTAATGCGGATACTGTCTTCCAATATGAATGCCGAGGGCTCCGTTCCGGGAGGAATAAACACGCTGACGAAAATATAAAGACTGTCCCCGGCCTGAATAGTGATATTGGAAGCATCGGGTCCCGGCGTTCCATCAATATTGATTATAAATGGAGATTTGGATCCACCCATGAGGCTGACGGATGAAATCCCGATGGACTGGCTATTATTATTTATCAATTTAACCTGTTGGGTAACAGAACCTGTGGATGTGAAAACCGTATCAAAACCCACGGTATCGGCGGAAAGAAAAAGAAGCGCGTTTCCATTCAGACCCGATTGTTTTTGGCAGGAAAGCAGCACAATTCCGGTAAAAAAACAGAAAAGCAGGATTTTGAACATTCGGACAAAAATACCTGTTTAAGCTTAAAGCTTAAAGCTTAAAGCGTAAAGCCTAAAACCTCTTTTCGGATCCCAGGCAAAATAAATTTCCAATTAAAAAATATTATCGTGGATCTAAAAAGAGGGTTTAGGCTTTACGCTTTAGGCTTTAGGCTTGAAACGGCTTTACGCTATAGGCTTTAGGCTTAGAAAGAGCTTATCAGGCCAACACGGTGTGAGCCAAACAGGCAATACTGATCCGGATATCAGGCACGGTGAGCAGGACACCGGCGCAGGCTTCCAGGCTGGCTCCGGTTGTCAGCACGTCATCTACCAGTAAAATATGTTTTCCATAAATTTTTTGCGGGTCACGAATTTTGAATGTCGACTCCATATTTTTCCAGCGCTGTATCCGGCTTTTATGGGTTTGTGTTTCTGTTTTTTTTACACGAAAAACGGCATCCTGCACAACAGGAATTTTTAGTTGTTGAGATAATCCCTCTGCAATTTGTGTAGCCTGATTATACCCTCTTTTCTTTTCGCTTGCGGCAAACAATGGTAACGGCACAATGATTTCACAATCCAGAAACCGGCGGGAGATATTTAATTGTTTACCCATTTGCCGACCGAAATAAATGCCAATTTCCTTTCTTCCTTTGTATTTAAGCAGGTGAAGACTGTGCTGCACTGCTGATCCCGAGGTAAAATACAAATGAGCCGCCGCGGCTTTTATTTCTGCGCGTCCCCAAAAAATTTTCTCGATCGGATTTGCGGGAAAATTTTCAAACCCGGTTAAAGGCATGGACGCCTCGCAATGGATGCAAAACAGTGCATGTTCTGCAATCAGGTCGGAGCCACAACCACAACAAACCCGGGGGAAAAAAAGATGTACAAAAGATTTGAAAAACGAAATCTGCGAATCCATATGAAATATACCCCAATCGCAGAACCTTAAAATAAGTGTTTATATACTTCTTCCACTTTCCCCATTAATTTAACTTCTATCTGATGGGAATGATTTTTCAAACCCTTCTGATTATATTTTGAAACGAGGATTTTACTGAAACCGAGTTTCTCTGCTTCGGCAATACGCTGACCAATCCTGTTCACCGCGCGGATCTCACCGTTCAGACCGACCTCTCCTGCAAAACAGATATCAGCTGCAAGTGGAACATCTTCAAAAGAGCTCAATAAGGCACATAACACAGCAAGGTCTATGGAAGGATCTTCTACTTTTAAACCACCTGCAATATTTAAAAAAACGTCTTTAACGCCAAAGTGAAAACCCCCTCTTTTTTCCAGAACAGCCAGCAGAAGTTGCAGTCGTCTGAGGTCAAACCCGCTCACTGTTCTTTGCGGTGTTCCATATACCGAAGCCGTTACCAGCGCCTGAACCTCAATCAACAGAGGCCTTTGCCCTTCTATGCTTGCGGCGATCGCGCTTCCGCTGAGTTGTTCTTCCTTTTGCGTTATCAGGATCTCACTGGGGTTGTTTACTTCCTGCATGCCTTCATCAGTCATTTCATAAATTCCGAGTTCTGCTGTGGAACCAAATCTGTTCTTCAGTGTGCGTAGTATGCGATAGGTATAATGCCTGTCACCTTCGAATTGCAACACGGTATCGACCATATGTTCGAGTATTTTCGGGCCTGCAATATTTCCGTCTTTGGTGATATGTCCGATTAAAAAAACCGGCGTGCCGGTTTCTTTTGCATAACGTTGAAATTCTGCTGCGCACTCGCGTATTTGCGAAATAGTACCCGGTGTGGATTCTATATAGGACGACTGTAATGTCTGAATGGAATCGACAATAACGACCTGTGGTTTTAATTTTTTTATTTCCTGAAAAATGGATTGCGTCGAGGTTTCAGTGAGCAGGTAAAAATTATCCTGGTTATCCATGAGGCGGTTATTCCTCACTTTTAAACGGTCCGCCCGCATGCGAATTTGTTGTTCACTTTCTTCACCGCTGATATAAAGAGTGATTATGTTTTTTAACATTAATCCGATCTGAAGGAATAAAGTGCTTTTTCCGATTCCGGGTTCTCCCGCTACAAGAATTAAACTGCCCGATACGATACCACCTCCCAACACGCGGTTAAGTTCTGTATCCGGTGTAACGATCCTTTTTTCTTCGCCGCTGATAACTTCGTGAATTGAAATCGATTTGATTTCTTTTTTATCGGAGATTTTTTTCCATCCGGATTCTCCCAGTCGGTCGTCTTTAGTGATTACTTCTTCAGTGAACGTATTCCATTGTTCGCAGGAAGGACATTTACCCAGCCATTTTGCACTTTCATAGCCGCAATTATTACAGAAGAAAGCGGTTTTGATTTTACTCATCATTAAAGATAATGGCTCCGATGACTTAAAAGTAAAAAGGCCGGCTATGAGAGCCGACCTTTTACTTACTAACCCATTAAATTCTTCCACTAAATTACAAAATCAGGTCACATAACAAAATAAATTTTTCGCCCTGTGAATAACTTTCAAAATAAAAATAGATCTCACCTTTTTTGAATAATTAATCTGTAACTAATTGATTACTAATTAATTAATGAACGATTTTTTATTCTGACCCTAAGATAAAGGCCTGAAAATGAGCCCCGGAAATGCATCTAAAATTTCTCTTTTTACCTATAGGGAAACACTTAGATAAAATTATTGATATTAAAATAAAAACTAATGTGTTTGGGCTTTAAAAACGGGTTAAATGGGGGGATTACAACTTGATTTCTTCCTCCTGTTTATCGAAGAAATGGAACTCGGTCATATGGTAGTTATTATTTGCCTGGACCCGGATGGCCTGTTTGTACTTTCTGCGCCAGCTCCATTTTTTACTAAAAAACCAACCCCCCTTGGTGAGATAAGCGTACATGATGGGGTGAACGGTTAGAATCAGGTCCTTATGCTGGTGATTGAGCAGATAACTGAGGTTTTTCTCAATTTCGTCTTCCAGGATCAGCGCGGAGGAGATTTTACCCGTTCCATTGCAGGTAGGGCAGATTTCCTGGGTATTGATGGTTATTTCCGGCTTCATGCGTTGCCTGGTGATCTGCATAAGCCCAAACTTGGAAATGGGGAGAACAGCGTGTTTAGCCCGGTCTGTGCGCATAAAGGACTCCATGGCCTCTACAAGCTTCCTTTTATTGTCCGGAAGCTTCATATCAATGAAATCCGCTACGATGATTCCACCCAGGTCCCGCAGCCTCAGCTGACGGGCAATTTCCTCGGCTGCTTCAAGGTTAGTTTCAAGGGCATTTTGTTCCTGGTTATTGCTCACACTTTTATACCCGCTGTTCACGTCAATGACGTGCAGGGCTTCGGTATGCTCAACGATCAGGTAAGCGCCGCTGGGCAGGTTGACCGTTTTGCCAAAAGCGGCTTTCACCTGTTTAGTGATTCCGAAATGGTCAAAAATGGGCGAACCGTTACTATAATAGGAAACAATATCAATTTTATCGGCCGCAATCCGCTGGATATAGGTCTTCGTGTCGTTGAAAAGATTGCGGTCATTGACCACAATTTTATTGAAGTCCTCATTGAGCAGATCCCGTAGCATACTGGTTGTCTTGGTCTGTTCACTCAAGATTTTTGCCGGAGCAACAGCACCTATGAGGTTATGCTGAATCAGCTTCCATGTCGCCACCAGGTCGGTCAGGTCCTCATGTAATTCTGCAGTATTTTTTCCTTCCGCAGCCGTCCGTACGATCACACCGAAATTTTTTGGTTTTATGGCTTCCACAATTTTCTGTAGCCTTTTTCTTTCGTCGGAAGAATGAATTTTGCGTGAAACGGCAACGATATCATTGAATGGCGTAATCACAACAAAACGACCGGGCAGGGAGATTTCACAACTCAGGCGGGGACCTTTGGCGGCGATCGGTTCTTTCAAAATCTGAACGAGGATATTGGGTTTGCCGCTAAGCACTTCGTTTATCTTTCCGGTTTTTACAATTTCCGGTTCAACTGCAAATGTTCCAAAATCAAACTCATTATCTTTTGTTACCTGAATGCTTTGCTGGGTAAATTTTAGCAGGGACCGGGCATAGGGACTCAGATCGGTATAATGAAGAAATGCATCCTTTTCAAAACCAACGTCTACAAAAGCTGCGTTTAAACCGGGAATTAATTTTTTTACCTTGCCCAGATATAAATCTCCCACCGCAAAACTGGCATCAGTTTTTTCATGGTGCAATTCCACCAGCTTTTTATCTTCCAGCAGGGCAATTTCAACTCCCTGGGGGGCTGCATTAATGATCAGTTCCTTATTCAATGTTTATGTGACATTTACTGCCTGTCCGGTACTACACAAAAAGGAAACGAAATGCTGAAGGGGATTTAGTTAACGTCCGTATGGATGCAAGCAAGCATAATAATCGTTCGTATGTAAATGTTTTCAGCAGAACAGGGCCGGAAGGATATCCGGCCGGAGTGCGTTTATTTGTTCTTTTTCTTATGACGATTCTTACGCAATCTTTTCTTTCTTTTATGGGTTGCAATTTTATGTCGCTTCCTTTTTTTACCACAAGGCATCGATAATTTCTTTTTAGTTAACTAATAATTTCTGTCTTTACTCCTTCGAGCGTTTATTTTAAAGATCCCAACCGTTCGTTGATCGCTTCGATCAGTTCATGGTTAGTCGTCATTTTTTTTGCCACCGCATACCAGTTTTTCGCTGACGCATTGTCTCCCAATCTCTCATACGCTTCACCAAGGCTAAGCACAGCTTCGAGATTTCCCGGGTCAAAATGCACTACTTTCAGAAGCCTTTGAACCGCTTTATCATATTGACCCGATTCGATTCCACCCAGACCCAACATCAGCTGCGCATACATGTTGAGTGAATCCCTCCGGGTCACTTCCAGAATTTTCTGGATTCCCCTCATCACGTCCGCCGGTTGGCCGCTGCTCCCAAAAATATAAGTAGCTCCCAATCCGATTTTTGTAGAATCATTGTTAGGGTTCAAATTCTCAGCCCTTTCAAAAAGATCCCGGCTCTGATTGGCCATCCAAATTTTGATCGCCGGATTATCCTGACCCCGAAGGTTGTTCAAAAATAATTGGGCTGCAAAAGTGAGACTTTTTTCAGAATTTTCCAATTTTGCTGCTTCCGAAGTGTAATAAACAGAGGCAAGAAAGCCATTTTCAACAGAATCCTTCCAGAAATTTGCCAGTTGCCTGTCGGCATCGATCTGTTGATTTCTAACATCACCCCGGACCACGGCATTTTCCAGCCTGTTTACATAGGCCAGGCGGGCAGGTGTCAGTTTCGCTTTGCCTGCATCGAGAATCGTCTTTGTATCAAGCGATTGAGGAGAAGTTTCTGTTGCAGATGCGGCAGCAGATTTCTTATGAGGGGGAACTGTGTTTCCGAAAAAATAAAAGATGACAAGAATGATAATTCCGGCTCCGGCTACAATGACTTGCTGTTTCTTCACTTAGGGCTTTTATCCGGCAAAATTAAGCCTCTTCATCAGGGTTTGGCTGATTTTCCTGAACGGATTGTAGCTTTTTTACTTCAGCAACAAACTCTTTGGCAGGTTTGAATGAAGGGATAAAATGTTCAGGTATATGAACAGCAATATTCTTCTTGATGTTTCTTCCGATCTTAGCCGCTCTTTTTTTTGTGATAAAACTGCCGAATCCACGAATGTAAATATTCTCCCCTTTTGCAAGGGTATCTTTTACTTCTTTAAACATGGTCTCTAACGTAACCAGGACGTCTACCTTAGGTATACCTGTTTTATCCGAAATTTGATTAACGAGGTCTGCCTTTCTCATGGCGGATTGTTTTATAAGTTTCTGATTTTAAATATATAACAAAAAAATTAATCCACAACAATTTGTAAAAATTGAGATAGGTAATTTTCAGAAGAATTTCTAATCCATTGCATTTCAACATATTATAAAATATTGATAATCAAGCGTATATATTATTACTCAGCATGGTTTATTTTGGACAATAATGCAGATTGATTTTACAAAAAAATTACTTGAATGGAACCGCAGGGATAATAAACGGTCCATGCCCTGGAAGGGTGAGCCCGATCCTTACAGGATCTGGCTAAGTGAAATTATCTTGCAACAAACAAGAGTAGGGCAGGGTCTGGCTTATTATAAGAAATTCATCACGGTTTATCCTGGCATCCTGGATTTGGCAAGGGCTTCTGAAAAGGAAATATTCAAATACTGGGAAGGCCTGGGTTACTACAGCCGGTGCAAAAACCTGATTGCCACTGCGAAAAAAATTGCATCGGAATATGATGGCCGCTTTCCATCCTCATATGCGCAAATATTGTCACTACCGGGTATCGGACCATACACCGCTGCAGCCATCGCTTCCTTTGCTTATGGCTTACCCCATGCCGTTGTTGATGGAAACGTACAAAGGGTATTGGCAAGATACTTTGGCATGAGCACTCCCGCCGGATCAGCAGCAGGTAAAAAACTATATACGGATATTGCCGGCAGACTACTGGATAGAAAAGACCCGGCGGTATATAATCAGGCCATCATGGATTTTGGAGCCACCATTTGCAAGCCAAAAAATCCGCTCTGCTCCGAATGCATTCAGGCAAAAAATTGCCAGGCCCACCTGAAGGGGTGGGTCAGTCAATTACCCGCGAAAACCCAGGCTGCCGTGCGCAAAAAAAGATGGTTGTATTATTTTGTCATCTGTGCGGGAAAAGATAAAATTTGGATCCGCAAGAGAATGGCAAACGATATCTGGCAGAATCTGTATGAATTTGTTTTATTCGAAACTGGGAAAATAATACCTCAGGACAAGATTCGTCAAAGCGCCTTTTATAAGGATCATTTTGGCAAACAGGGCTTTCGGATCCGGCATATCTCTCCGGCTTACACGCAAACCCTTACGCATCAGGTCATCACGGGTTATTTCGTTCACCTCGATAAGTCATTGCCCGAAATGGCCGGCTATGAGTCAGTTCCCGGTAAAAAATTGAAAGATTATCCGTTTCCAAAATTCATTGCGGACTATTTTAAAATTTACCCCGGATTTAAATCATGGTAAAGGTTTTGATAGAGTAGTACCGTCAATGGAACCGGTCCGTTAAAAGGCTGGTATCGGGATCTACCAAATTTTTAATCAGCACGATCATGAGAGGTGTTAACAGAGTCATGTTAATTGGAAACCTGGGTAAAGACCCGGACGTTCAATATCTTGAAGGAAATATCGGAGTCGCTAAATTTTCACTGGCAACAACTGAAACTTTTAAGGACAGAACCGGAAAGCTGATCTCTCAAACCGAATGGCATACCGTAGTTTTATGGCGGGGGCTGGCTGAACTCGCCCAAAAATACCTTCATAAAGGAAGTCTTGTATATATAGAAGGCAGATTGCGCACACGCAGCTGGGAAGATAAAGAGGGCAATAAAAAATTTGCTACCGAAGTAGTTGGAGATAATCTCATCATGCTGGACAAAAAAGTGGACGGAAACCATACTGCAGTTCCACCGCAGGAAGGAATGGAAGGCATGAATAGCCCTGATTCTTCGGCCGTGGGAGAACCGTCGCCTGATTTACCATTTTAAAAGAGAAATAGCCAAGTTTTATTAAATTTACAATCCCGCAAGTAAAGAAATGCCTGCTTTTTATGCGCGACTAAAGGATTTTTAACGAAACCAGACTATTTTGGATCACCCTTTTAACATGTTAACGGCCCACGGGCATCAGGGCCTTCTCTTAGTAATCAATGCGCAGGCAACAACCATTCTGGTTATCCTCATTCTTTTCTTCCTCGTGATGTCATTTATCGTTTCAGGATCGCGCATCGCTTTTTTCTCATTGAGTGATAAGGAAATCAATATTCTGAAAACAAAGCAGGACAGTTCGTGGAGAAGGATTGTCAATTTGCTGGAAGAACCCAAGGCACTCCTGGGTTCGTTGCTAATGGCCAACATATTGCTGAATATCGGCATTATCATACTTTCCAACTTTCTGATCGATCAGGTCATCTCATTTAAACAGGATTACTGGTTTTTCGAATTCGTGATGAAAGTGGTGATGGTGAGTTTTGTACTGATCCTTTTTGGCGAAGTGATGCCGAAAGTGTGGGCCAGCCAGAATACGCTCCAATTTGCATTTTATACATCCGGAGTTACCGAAGTGATCCATCTGCTCTTTAAGAGACTGGGTATCCTGCTGGCAAACCAGTCAGAAAGACTGGAACGGCTCTTCGGCAGCCAGCGGTCGGCCGCAAACAGCCTTGAGGAACTGGATCACGCAATCGACAACGATACGACGGAAGAAGAAAAAAATATCCTGAAGGGGATTATCAAATTTGGAAATATAACAGTTAAGCAGATCATGAAGACCCGCCTGGACGTAAGCGGGATAGAAGACGAATTAAATTTCGGACAGCTTAAACAGAAAATTGAAGAACTTCATTATTCCCGCCTGCCGGTCTATAAAAAAAGCCTGGACGATATAGCCGGAATGATTCATACCAAGGACCTGATTCCTTACCTGAATGAACCGGATGAATTCGACTGGCGTAGCCTTTTACGTTCTCCTTATTTTGTTCATGAACATAAAATGATCAAAGACCTCTTGCAGGAATTTCAGGCTGACCGGATTCATTTTGCCATCGTAGTTGATGAATTCGGCGGCACGAGTGGTATCGTAACTCTGGAAGATATCATGGAAGAAGTGATCGGGGATATCAAAGATGAATTTGATGAAGATGAAGGATCGGCCGCCAAACAGGATGACGGCTCTTTTATATTTGAGGGAAGGACTATGATCAACGACGTGTGCAAAGCCATGAACCTTCCGGTAGACACGTTTGATAACGTAAAGGGAGAATCGGATTCGCTTGCCGGATTGATACTGGAACTCGCAGGAGAAATTCCGAAAGTAAATGACATTATCGTTTGTGGTGATTTTGAATTTAATATCCTGGAAGCAGACAGCAGCCGCATTAAAAAAGTAAAGGTTCGTATCAAATCATAAAAATGCACAGCTTGAGATTTCGCACAATTTTTGCCTTTTACTTTTTACTTCTTACTTTTTTATTCTCATGTAATAGTGACTATTCCCCAAAACCCCGCGGTTATTTCAGAATTGACTTTCCGGCTCATGCATATCAGTCATTTAACAGGCCGGAATTTCCCTATTCCTTCGAATACCCCGTTTATGGAAACATCATCCGCGATACCTCGTTCTTTGGTGACAAGCCTGAAAATCCATACTGGATAAATGTGGATTTTCCCAGATTTCACGCAAGAATTTATTTCAGCTATAAGCAGGTGGAAGGCAATTTTGACAAACTTCGCGAGGACGCATATAAAATGACATATAAGCATACATACAAAGCGAGCTCCATAGAAGATTCATTGATCAGCACATCGCTGGGTGTACATGGAATCTTTTTTAACGTAGGTGGAGATGCCGCAACAGCCAAACAGTTTTTTGTAAGCGATTCAACCCGGCATTTTCTTCGCGGCGCTCTTTATTTCGATACTACCCCGAATTCAGATTCCCTAAGTATTGTTAATGCTTTTCTCCAAACCGATATGAACCACCTGATCAACACCCTCCGGTGGAAAAACTGATGCGGAATCCTTCCTGAAATGCTAACTTAGCCTGATTTTCAAACGGAATACTTGATCGCAATAGATAATATATTGGTTAGTGACGAAGTGGTGTCGGAACAGTTTGTCTGTGACCTGAACAAGTGCAAAGGGGGTTGCTGTGAAGACGGCGACTCCGGAGCCCCGCTGGCGAGCGAAGAACTTGAACAGCTCCGGAATTTAATTGAAGAAATAAAACCGTATGTAACGGAAGAGGGATTAAAAGTGCTTGAAAAGGAAGGCCTGTATACATACGATCAGGAATTCGGGTGGGTTACACCTACCATTGCAGGACGCATGTGTGCCTATGGATTCAGGGATAAAGCCGGCATTATCAAATGCGGAATAGAACAGGCCTATCTGGATAAAAAAATCTCCTGGAAAAAACCCATCAGTTGTCATTTGTTCCCGGTAAAAATTACCCGCAGTAAAAGACAGAACCAGGAATATGTGAATTACGAGCCGAGGGAAGATCTCTGCAAAGCGGCTTGCAAATTGGGCAGGCAGTTAAAAGTTCCGGTTTACCTGTTTTTGAAAGAGGCGCTGATTAGAAAGTACGGCCCCGATTTCTATGCTACCCTCGAAGCAACCGCCCTCCATGTCAAAAAAGATAAAGTCTGACGGTATCTATGAAAATTCTACCTGCAGTTATTTTATTTCTGGTTAGTTTTTTTTCTATTCAATCAAGCTTCTCCCAGGATTCCGTTGTGCACAATCAACCTGTTGCGGAAAGCCTCATGCGGGATACCACGATTGTGCTGGAACGGTCATTTAAAGTCAAAAATGTATACGCAAGAAAAGACAGGTATGAAGCCATCAGGGATTCAATCAGGGCTTCACTGATCTGGAGCGCTAAAATGCACGATACAGTTATCGTAATGGATCCGGCATTTATTGTCAGCAATGTATATGCAGAAATGGATTCTCTGGCATCGTCCGCAGACGGACCACCGAGTAAAAGAGAATTGATGGTCAAAGCAATAAGAGATTCTTTATCTGCTATAGGCAATGCCCTTATGCATACGGCGGACATGCAGGACACTTCGATTGCCCTGGATCCCTCCTTTAAAGTCAGGAATGTATACGTGGGAAGAGATTCAATAAATGCGGTCCGGGACTCGGTCAGAAACCTAATGGCCCAGGCTGCCATGATGCAGGATACGACGATCGGATTGGACCCAACATTTATTGTCAGCAACGGATACGTTATGAATGACAGGTTGGATGCCACCAGGGACTCCATCAGCACATCGTTAGCCCGGGCTGCGTCGATGCAGGATACGGCAATTGGATTGGACCCAACATTTATTGTCAGGAACGGATATGTTTTAAAGGACAGACTGGACGCCATAAAAGATTCAATAGCCAGGCCCACAATCATGCAGGATACCACTATCGTCCTTGATGCTTCTTTTGTTGTCAGGGATTTATATCCGTTAAAAGATTCTTTGGAGACGATCCGGGATTCGGTAACTGCCAGGGCCGATTCATTGTATTCCGATTCCATCCGGATTCGCTGGGCGGGATGGAAAAAATATGAGGTTCAACCGGACCATTCATTCACACTCAGTTCAAAAAATGTATTGAAGGGGAAAACCAAAACCGAACTGCAATATAATATTGCTGATTTTTATTTATACCTGAATGGAGAGCCTGTATTACCGCCAACACCCGGATACAATTTTTTTGCAGCCGGATGTCTGGGTTTTAAATATGATGATACGCTGTTGCTGAACAGTGGTCTGGGTTCCAAGGTTGGCGTGGGCGTGGGCATCAAAATATTCCAGGGAAAGTTTACCAGTACCCTGCACGCGAATACTCATAACGAACAGGTTTATAAATTGTCGCCGGAAGATTCCACTTACATCACCAGTGTTATTACCATACCGGTGACCCAGTCTTTATTGTTAAAATACTATCCCGATGGCTCCCACAATGAAATAGTAACGGGCGAGTACCAGGCAACCTATAATAAGTTTTACCAAAAGACGGAAGATGGCGATGATGAGGTTCGCAGGTACACGGTGCGTATTGTTTTCAGGTGTCGTGTAAGCGGGGGAATAAATAGTTACAAATAAGTTGTCCCCAGATAATTTATTATCTTCATCATATGACCAACAGGGATACTGAATCAACCTTTTTGGATAAGAGCGGTATAAAGGCCGCCGATCTGGATCACCGGAAGAAAATCAATTATAACATTGGTAAATACAACGCGGTCGTTCCACAGGGTAAACAGCAATTCGATAAAATCCATCTGGCCAGGGAAAGAGCAAAGAACATCAAGTGGCGGTCCCTGGAGACATTGGATCAGCAGCTCGAACGTTTTGAACAGGCTTTCACTAAACGCGGTGGAAAAATAATCTGGGCAGAAGATGGGCCCGGCGCGCTAAAGGAAATTCTGGCGATCTGTAATGCTAAACAGTGCAAGGCCATTGTGAAAA
>Ga0209839_10000663_pt1 | contig 17580 bp, 11 predicted proteins | sample OrgsoiDNA2013050_FD_185800 | JGI IMG/M metagenome (GOLD analysis project Ga0209839, IMG submission 185800) | Permafrost soil microbial communities from the Arctic, to analyse light accelerated degradation of dissolved organic matter (DOM) -... | ecosystem: Environmental > Terrestrial > Soil >... | reverse complement strand
CAGCGGTGCGAGTGCCAGCCGCATCGGCCGCTCGATGCGCGGTACGACCGTGACCGCTGAATCCATGGCCAGCTGCTCTGCGCCCGCGGCGATCGCATCCATTAGATTCGTTGCTGTCACAACTTACTCTAGGCGATGTCCCTCATGCACCGCAGGGTCGGTGGGGCGGACGCGGCGGCGGTCCGCAATGGCTTGCGCTGCGGCCGATCAGCGGGCGCAGCCCGTCACTGCACCCAGCGCGGACCATGGCATACCGGCGGCTGGGGTACCGTGCTTGCGATCCTTGCTTGAACCCAACCCGACGAACCGGCCATTTTGTGTTGGGCGCGCTGCAGTATCGATACGGGAACTTGGGCGATAAGCGCCGCCGAACTGGCGCCGAGAACGGTCGCGAGCGCGACAATAATCGAAGCCAAACCAAACATTTGCATCGATCACTCCGCGCACTGGCCAGCGTCTCAAGGAGTTTATCGGCAGCGCCGCAATAAAAGCAAGATATATTAGATTTGCAGAACATGATGCGGCGACCTTTGAGCTCGGCAGCGGCCCATGCTTCGCATCACTGGACGCGGCCGACGCTGAGAGCGTGGTTTCATGCTCACCCAGCGGCGTCGCGGATGAGGGTGCAACACAACGCTTCTCTCGATAACGATCCTGCCTCGCGCGGCATCGGGGCCCCGTTGACATCTGGTGATATATCACATATGGTCGAACGCACCGGGGTCGCCTGCCGCTTCAATGGCGCCGCGGTCGAGCGGTAAACAGAAACAGAGATAGTTTCCGAAATCCGGGGTTCGAATCTGAAGGGGGCTGCGTCATGACTTCATCTGAGCGAGCGACCAGGTCGCTCTTGGCCAGCCCGTGGGTACAACTCACGATTGGCGTAACGTGCATGGTGATGGTCGCCAACCTGCAGTACGGTTGGACACTCTTCGTCAATCCCATCAATGACAAATACCATTGGGGTAAAGCATCGATCCAGGTTGCTTTCACGATCTTTGTTTTGCTTGAGACCTGGCTCGTCCCGCTTGAAGGCTGGCTGGTCGACAAGTTCGGGCCGCGCTGGATGATCGTCATCGGCGGCGCGCTCTGCGGCATCGGCTGGGTACTGAACTCGAAAGCGGATTCCCTCGCAGTTCTGTACCTCGCCGCCGCAATTGGCGGTCTTGGCGCAGGTGCCGTCTACGGCACGTGCATCGGTAACGCCTTGAAGTGGTTCCCGGATCGCCGCGGGCTCGCGGCCGGCCTGACGGCTGCTGGCTTTGGTGCGGGTTCCGCACTGACGATTGTGCCGATTGCCAACATGATCAAGAGCAGCGGCTACGAGCAGACGTTCCTGACGTTCGGGCTCTTCCAGGGCATAACGGTCGTCGTATTGGGGTTCCTAATCCTGGCACCGGGTGCGGCCATTCTCGCACTGGCGCCGAAGGTGACCCCAGGAGCGGGACGGCGCCACGTCGCGCCGCAGGAAATGGTGAGGACACCCGTCTTCTGGGTCATGTACGTGATGTTCGTGATGATGGCCGTGGGTGGTCTCATGGCAGTCGCGCAGCTGGGACCGATCGCCAAGGACTTCAAGATTGCCGACGTTCCGGTCAGTCTGATCGGACTCACGCTGCCGGCGCTGAGCTTTGCGCTGACGATTGATCGCGTACTCAATGGACTGTGTCGCCCATTCTTCGGCTGGGTCTCGGATTATCTAGGCCGCGAAAATACGATGTTCATCGCGTTTGCGTTGGAAGCGGTCGGTATCATCCTGCTCGCTAGCTTTGCGACTAATCCCGTGATGTTCGTGATCTTGAGCGGCATCGTGTTCTTCGGCTGGGGCGAGATCTACAGCCTGTTCCCAGCGACCTGCACGGATACGTACGGAAGCAAGTTTGCAACCGCCAACGCCGGGCTCCTCTATACCGCCAAAGGCACCGCGGCCCTCGTTATTCCCTACACGAGCATATGGGCCAAGGCGTCGGGCTGGCATCCGGTGTTTATGACAGCGGCGGCACTCAACATTATCGCGGCGGTCATGGCTCTCTTGATCTTGAAACCAATGCGCTCTCACTACACTAGCAAGGCGGAGTTTTCGGTGAGCGCGCCAAAGCTCGTCACCTAACCTTTGCGCGAAAGAAATGGCCGCGACCTGCGATGCAGGTCGCGGCCAAGTTCGCCCTAGCGTGCAGCGGCATGATCCACACTCTCGCCGTCTCGGTCATGGAGCAGCCTCGCGCAGGCGAAGCACCGCAACGCCGGGACCGGCTCACTCTGTTCAATTTTGGAGGCAGATATGCTCGGCACAGTTCCTAAAGCTGCGGATCCACGGACAACCACCGCAGAGGACACGCTGAAGCAGAAGGACCGCGACAGCAACGTTGTCTCCGGCGGCCATCTCGTAGCCAAAGCGCTCAAGAACGAGGGCGTCGATACGATCTTCACGCTCTGCGGTGGCCATATCATCGACATCTACGACGGCTGCGTCGACGAAGGCATCCGCATCATCGACGTTCGCCACGAACAGGTGGCCGCGCACGCGGCGGATGGCTATGCACGGCAGACGGGCAAGCTCGGCTGCGTGGTCACCACGGCCGGCCCGGGCTGCACCAACGCGATGACCGGGATCGCGACGGCGTTCCGTTCGGAGAGCCCGATTCTGCATATCGGCGGACAGGGCGCGCTGACGCAACACAAGATGGGCTCGCTGCAGGACCTGCCGCACGTCGACTTGATGACGCCGATCACCAAGTTTGCCGCGACGGTGCCGAGCACCGAGCGGGTTGCCGACATGATCTCAATGGCGGCGCGCGAGGCGTTCAATGGCGCTCCGGGGCCTGCCTATCTCGAGATCCCACGTGACATCCTCGATCGCGAGATCGACATCGCCAAGGCGATCATTCCGCAGCCGGGGAAGTATCGCGCCTCAACCAAGTCGATCGGCGATCCGCGCGACATCGAACGGCTGGCGGACCTCCTGGTCGCCTCGGAGCGGCCGGCGATCCTATATGGCCAGCAGGTCTGGACCGCACGCGGCCACCTCGAGGCCGTCGCGCTGCTGCGTGGCCTCGACATTCCCGGCTATTTCAACGGCGGGAGCCGCGGGCTGCTGCCCCCGGGCGACCCGCATCACTTCGACCGCACGCGCGGTGAAGCCTTCGCCAACGCCGACGTGATCGTCATCGTCGGCACACCGTTTGATTTCCGAATGGGATATGGCAAGCGCATCAGCAAGAGCCTGACGCTGGTGCAGATTGACATGGACTACCGCACGGTCGGCAAGAATCGCGACATCTCGCTGGGGCTGGTGGGCGACCCGGGCGCGATCCTCGGCGCAGTGCTGCAGGCGGCTACTGGGCGGCTCAAGAGCGCACAGCGCCAGGCGCGGCAGCAATGGATGAAGCAGCTGTCGGATTCCGAATCCGCGGCAACCGAAAAACTGATGCCGTTGTTCAAGTCCAACAACACGCCCATCCATCCGTACCGGGTGGCGTACGAGCTCAACGAATTCCTGGCGGACAACACCATTTACATCGGCGATGGCGGCGATGTGGTCACGATCTCAGCGCAAGCGGTGCGACCGCGCCGCCCCGGCCAGTGGATGGATCCCGGCGCGCTCGGCGCGCTCGGGGTTGGCACCGGATTCGCGATCGCTGCCGGATTGGCCAACCCGGACAAGGAGGTACTGTGCTACTACGGCGACGGCTCGTTTGGCATGACCGCCTTCGACATGCAAACAGCCAACCGCTTCGGCGTGCCGTATATCGCCGTGATCGGCAACAACTCGGCGATGAATCAGATCCGTTACGGGCAGCTCGCCAAGTACGGTGAGCAGCGCGGCAACGTCGGCAATCTCTTGGGCGACGTGCCGTTTGGCCGGTTCGCTGAAATGCTGGGCGGCTACGGCGAGGAAGTTCGCGACCCGGCGCAGATTGCCCCCGCGCTGCAGCGTGCGCGCGAGTCGGTGCAGCGGCTGCGTCGATCGGCAGTCATCAACATCTGGGTTGATCCGCGCGAGTACGCGCCCGGCACCAAGAACCAGACGATGTACAAGTAAAGAGCACGGTGGAGCAGAATGGGTAAGGCATTGGAAGGAGTTCGAATCCTCGATTTCACGCACGTGCAGTCGGGTCCGACCTGCACCCAGCTGCTGGCCTGGTTCGGCGCTGATGTGATCAAGGTCGAGCGGGCCGGTGCGGGCGACGTGACCCGCGAACAGCTGCGCGACATTGCCGATGTCGACAGCCTCTATTTCACGATGCTCAATCACAACAAACGCTCGATCACGCTCGATACCAAGAGCGAGCCCGGCAAGCGCATCCTGGAGAAGCTGGTCAAGAGTTGCGATGTGCTGGTGGAGAATTTCGCGCCGGGCGCACTGGACCGAATGGGCTTTACCTGGGAAAAAATCCAGCAGCTCAACCCGCGCATGATCGTGGCTTCGATCAAGGGCTTCGGTCCGGGTCCGTATGAGGACTGCAAAGTCTACGAAAACGTCGCGCAGTGCGCCGGCGGCGCCGCCTCGACCACGGGATTCGACGATGGGCCGCCGCTCGTGACCGGCGCGCAAATCGGCGACAGCGGCACGGGACTGCACTTGGCGTTGGGTATCGTCGCGGCGCTTTATCAGCGCAATTCCTCCGGCCGCGGACAAAAAGTACTGGCAGCGATGCAGGATGGCGTACTGAATCTGTGCCGCGTGAAGCTGCGCGACCAACAGCGACTGGCGCGAACCGGTGTCATGAAGGAATACCCGCAGTACCCCCACGGGAAATTTGGCAGCGCCGTTCCCCGTGCTGCCAACGCCTCCGGCGGCGGCCAGCCGGGTACGATCGTCAAGTGCAAGGGATGGGAGAACGATCCCAACGCCTATCTGTATTTCATTGCCCAGGCGCCGGTTTGGAAAGAGATCTGCGCAGCGATCGGTAAGGTGGATTGGATTACGGATCCCGACTTCGCAACCCCGAACGCGCGCCTGCCGCGATTGAACGAGGTATTCGCGGCGGTCGAGGCCTGGACCGTCACCAAGACAAAGTTCGAGGCGATGGAACTGCTGAATGCGCGCGACATCCCGTGCGGCCCAATCCTGTCGATGGAAGAGATCGCCGCTGACCCCTCGCTGCGTGCGACTGGAACCATTGTAGAAGTCGATCATCCGACGCGCGGCAAATACCTCACGGTTGGAAACCCGATCAAGATGAGCGACAGCCCGACCGAGGTGAAGCGTTCACCACTGCTCGGTGAGCATACCGACGAGGTCCTCGCCGAACTCGGCTACGGGGCGGCGGAAATCGTCACGTTCCGGGCGCAGAAGACGATCTAGCTTGAGCACTGCGGGGCAAAACTCGATGACCTATGACCAGAGCGCGGCGCGAAAAATCCTCGATCAGGCCAAGGCGGCCAAGCGCAAGGCTTTGACGGCGCCCGAAGCCCGAAGCATCTGCGAAGCTTACGGAATCGCCATTCCAAAGGAAGGGGTAGCGAGCAGCGCCGAGGGCGCCGCCACGCTCGCGAGCAGCATCGGCTACCCGGTGGTCATGAAGATCGTCTCTCCGGACATTCTGCACAAGACCGAGGCCGGCGGGGTTCTGGTCGGCGTCAAGTCGGCGGATCAGGTCACGCAGGGTTTCGCCACGATCATCAATAACGCGCGCAAGCACGACCCCAAGGCCGAGATTCTCGGCGTGCAGATCCAACAGATGATGCTGGGCGGTCAGGAGGTCATCATCGGCGCCGTGACGGACCCGGCGTTTGGCAAACTGGTGGCGTTCGGGCTCGGCGGCATTCTGGTCGAAGTGTTGAAGGACATCACGTTCCGCCTGGCGCCCGCCTCATACGAGGACGCGCTGTCCATGCTCGACGGCATCGCCGCGGCCGAGATCCTGCGCGGCGTGCGCGGTGCCAGCCCAGTCGACCGCAACGCACTCGCATCGATGATCGAGCGTGTCGGGGCATTGGTATCGGACTTTCCCGAAATCTCGGAGATGGATCTCAATCCGGTATTCGCGGCCGAACGCGGTGCGACGGCGGCCGACGTTCGCATCGTGCTCGACTTCAATCCTGCTCCGGCGCGCTATCGCCCGAGCCACGACCTGATCGTTCAGCAAATGAACCGCATCATGAAGCCCGACGCCGTAGCGGTCATCGGAGCGTCGCCCGAAAACGGCAAGATCGGCAATTCGGTCATGAAGAATCTGATCAACGGCGGCTACCAGGGTGCGATCTATCCGATCCATCCGAGCGCCGAAGAGATCCTGGGCAGGAAGGCCTACAAGAGCGTCAAGGACGTGCCCGGAGACATAGACGTCGCCGTATTCGCCATACCGGCCAAGATCGTCGCCAAGGCGCTGATCGAGGTGGGCGAGAAGAAAATAGCCGGCGCGGTGCTGATCCCTTCCGGGTTTGCCGAAACGGGAAACGTCGCCGGACAGAACGAGTTGGTCGAGATCGGCCGAAAATACGGCGTCCGACTCATGGGCCCGAACATTTACGGCTTCTACTACACGCCAAAAAATCTCTGCGCCACGTTCTGCACGGCATACGACGTCAAGGGCAAGGCGGCACTGTCCTCGCAGTCCGGTGGCATCGGCATGGCAATCATCGGTTTTTCGCGCTCCGCCAAGATGGGCGTGTCGGCGATCGTCGGTCTCGGCAATAAGTCGGACATCGACGAGGACGATCTGCTCACGTTCTTCGAACAGGACGACAACACCCAGATCATCGCGCAGCACTGCGAGGATCTGAAGGACGGCCGCGCATTCGCCGAGGTGGCCAAACGGGTGTCCAAGAAAAAGCCCATCGTCGTTCTCAAGGCCGGGCGCACCAGCATGGGTGCGCGCGCCGCGAGCTCGCACACGGGCGCACTGGCGGGTAACGACAAGATTTACGAGGATGTGTTCAAACAGTCGGGCGTGATTCGCGCGCGCTCGCTGCGCGACCTGCTCGAGTTTGCACGCGGCATCCCGGTGCTGCCGACACCAAAGGGCAACAACGTCGTCATCATCACGGGTGCCGGTGGTTCCGGGGTGCTGCTGTCGGATGCGTGCGTGGACAATGGCTTGTCGTTGATGGCGATGCCGCCAGACCTGGACGCTGCCTTTCGAAAATTCATCCCGCCGTTTGGTGCGGCCGGCAACCCGGTCGACATTACCGGTGGCGAACCGCCCACGACCTATCAGAACACCGTGCGCCTCGGCCTCGAGGATCAGCGCATCCACGCGCTCATACTCGGCTACTGGCACACGATCATCACGCCACCGATGGTATTTGCGAGACTGATGGTCGAGGTGGTGCAGGACATGCGCGCCAAAGGCATTGAAAAGCCCGTGGTGGCCTCGTTGGCCGGGGACATTGAAGTGGAGGAGGCGGCGGAATACCTGTATCAGAACGGAATTCCGGCCTATGCTTATTCGACGGAAATTCCGGTCGCCGTCTTGGGCGCCAAGTACCGATGGGCGCGTGGCGCGGGGTTGATTCCCCCTGCCTGATACGCCTGGGGGTTGGATGCGTTGAGTGACCGAGCGAGGAAGATCACGAATTCGAGTGCTGAGCACCACTAACTGCGGAAGGGGGGAGATGAACATGTCAATTCGCGGCACACTGAAGCCTTTGCTCGTCGCGCTGGCGGCGGGCATGGCTATCATCGGTTATTCCGGCGGCGCCTACGCCGACGACACCCAAGACAACGCGGCCCTTAAGGAGCAGATGCGCATCATGATGCAGCGCATTGATGAGCTCACTAAGCAAGTTCAGGACTTGTCCAAGAAGCAGGCGCCGCCGCCGCCGATGGTTGCAGTGCCGCCAGGCACGCCAGCAGGAACCGCGACTCCGCCCGCGGTCGCAAAGGCACCCGCATCGTCGGAGCCCAAGTTGGACGCATTCCTGAAAGGCTTCTACGGCACGCTCGACGTGTCCTTCGACGACACCACCAAGGGCATCAACGGCCTCACCGCCTACAGTTATAGTCTTGTCGATCCGACCAACCCGCACTCCGGCTACGTCAATAATGGCCCCAAGGGCACGCAGCAGGTCGGGCGACTGGGCTACATGCCGGCGCTGTCCACCAACAAATCGCAGATCGGCTATCGCTTCTCCCATTCAATTGATGATACCGGTGTGGACTTCCTGGTCCAGGTCGAGACCGCGCTTGCGCTCACGGCCTCGCCGGGTCTCAAGACGTCGCAGTACCAGCAGTCGAACGTCGTCAACGGCGCCATCGGCCTGGGGGATACTTTCGTCGGCTTGCAGAACAAGGCCTGGGGCAAGTTGAAGTTCGGCGTGACTTACTCGCCGTACAAGAAGTCCACCGACCGCATGAATCCCTTCTCGGGAATGCTCGGCGACTACTCCGTGGTCATGGGCAATAGCGGCGGCGACAACCGTGTCGAGTTCGGCACTCGCCTCGATCACTCGATTTGGTACGAGTCGCCCAAGTTTGCCAACGTGTTCAGCTTTGACGTGTTGTGGTCGCCCGGAGCGAACCGCACGTTCGACAACGTCGTGCAATCGTCTGGTTCACCCGACTGCAACGGCGGCAACCAGCCTGGAAGCGGCAATCTGCTGCTCAACTGCGACGACGGTGGCTTCGGTGATGCCTACAGTGCCGATCTGAAGTTCGAGACGGGCGGCTTTTATGCCACCGCCGCCTATGAGATGCACCGATGGGTCAATCGAAACAGCGATGGCATCGGCGCGAACAACCCGATCTATGGCTATCTGGTCTCCACCGGAACCAGCCCGCTCATCGACTACAACACCTTTGCCGCCGTCTCGGCCGAGTTCCCGGGCTATTCCAGCGTGGCTTCCCCCCCCTACCTCACAGACCTCGCCGATGAGTCGGCCTTCAAGGTGGGCGCGCAATACGCGTTCCCCTTCGGCTTGACCGCCAGTGCCATCTGGGAGGAACTGCGCCGCAATCTGCCTCAAGTTCTGCAGTTCCAGAACGAGCGGCAACGCAACGGCACCTGGCTGGCTCTTACGCAAGACCTCGGCTCGAAGGACAACGTGAGCGCCGGCTGGGCGCACGCCGGAAGGACTCCGGGAGATCCGGGCGGCCAGCATAACTACGATCCGTTCAGCACCGACGATTCGGCTGATATGTTCACGCTCGCGTGGAAGCACAAGTTCGACAAGCAGTTCTACTGGTACGTGGACAGCGCGCTGACCCTCAATCACGGCAACGCGCACTACGATCTGGGCGCGGGCGGTCGTGGGCTCACGACCGACTGTCACGACGGTACCAACACTATCGTGACCGACTACAGCAGCGCTGGTCCCACAACTTGGGGCGGCTGCCGCATCATGGGCTTCTCGACCGGCATGGACTACCGGTTCTGAATGGGATTCGATAACAACGCAAGCTCGTGAATTCAGCCTGATCTCACGGCGGCGACGCCAGTCGCCGCTCGTGGGACGAGCGAGCCCTGAGAATGCGTCACCATGGAGCTGAGATGTTGACATGTCCGCACAGGAGGTCGGTTTCTGAACTGCGCACGAGGCGCGAACGTTCGTGAAAGTTGCAATCGTAGGAGCGGGCGCCATCGGCGCTTTACTCGGTCTGCGGCTCGCACTGGCTGGGGAGCAGGTCACCTTCATTGCCAGGGGGCCGAACCTCGAGGCGCTGCGCGCCCGCGGCGTGCGGCTGGTGGCGGCCGACGGCAGTGAGGAGGTGGCTCCGAACGTGCGGGCCACCGCCGACTACGCCGAGGCCGGCCCGCAGGACCTGGTGATCCTCGCGATCAAGGCGCATCAGGTCGAGGCGGTCGCGCCCGAGGTGCCGAAGCTGTTCGGGCCCGACACGATCGTGATTCCAATCCAGAACGGCATCCCATACTGGTATTTCTTCCGGCACGCCGGTGAGCTGGCCGGAACCCGAGTCAAAAGCGTGGACCCGAGCGGTTTGATCAGCCGCAATATTCCTGAGGAGCGCGTGATTGGCTGCGTCGTGTATCCGGCCGCGGAACTGCTATCACCGGGCGTCGTCAGACACATTGAGGGCAACCGATTCCCGGTGGGTGAACCCGATGGCAGCACGAGCGATCGCGTCGCGCGCGTGTCCCAGTGTTTCGCGTCTGCGGGATTGCAGGCGCCGATACTGCCCGATATCCGCTCGGAAATCTGGTTGAAGCTGTGGGGTAACCTGACGTTCAACCCGATCAGCGCGCTCTCGCGCGCGACGCTGGCCAGCATCTGCCAGTATCCGCTGAGCCGCGCCCTGGTGGTGGCGATGATGACGGAGGCGCAGAGCGTCGCCAACAAACTCGGTGTGACCTTCCGCGTGCCACTGGAGAAGCGTATTGCCGGTGCGGAGCGCGTCGGCCACCACAAGACCTCGATGCTCCAGGATGTCGAGGCGGGGCGCACGCTGGAGATCGATGCCGTGCTGGGTTCAGTGGTCGAGTTGGCCCGTTTGACGAATACGCCGAGCCCCTGCATCGACTCGGTCTATGCGCTGACCAAACTGCTAGCCAAGACCCTGGAGGAGTCGCGCGTTTGACCGCCGATGACGGCGCGGGTCCATGGAATCCCGGTGTCCAATCGCCGATTCCTGCGGAGCTGCGCCATCTGTGCACAATTTTCCGACCCGAGTACGTGTTCACCAGCCTCGAGACCGCCGATGAGCTGCACGACCTTACGGGCATAGCGTCAAGCGAGCTGGTCGCGTTCCGACCGCAACGCCTGGCGCTGCACGAACTGCTGATCCGCGTCACGGCCGATTTTGCGGTCGCGGACGGCTCGCGGATCGAAGACCTCGGCATCAACTTCCGGCAGATTACGCGCCAACTTCTCGCGCAGCACATTGATCCGGAAATGCACGCCATCGTGTCCGGGTTCAACGAGATCCGACAGCGGGTGGCAGAGGTGATTCAAGGCGCCCTTTCTGCCCTCGCCGAGGGCGCGGTAGCGCCCACTGCCGTCCGGCCCCCGCGCTCCGGTCTGTTCACGCGTTTGGCGAGGCGCCGCGGCGAAGCGCGAATTCCCGCCACCGATCACGCCTGGGACGTTGGGCAGATCGCTGCTTGCGAGCGCATGGCGAACTCGGCCGGGGACGAGCTCGAGCGGGCGGTCTACCGCGCGCTCGCACGCGTCATGACTGCACTGTTCAACCGCCATGGCGAGGCCTGGAGTGCGCGCAGCTTGATCGCCTCGCTCGTCACGGACCTTGCGTGCAACGAGTTTGGCAGTGAGAGCATCGGCCGGGCGCTCGAGCCGCTGCTGCAGCGCGCGGCATCGAGCGAGGGCTACTACCGCCTGCCGCGCCAGGACCGGCCCATCGTCATGAACACTAAAGGCCCATCGGCCGCGGGGAAAAGCAGCTTGCGGCCGCTGCAGAAGAAGCTGGCAGGCGACATCGGTGTGCGCTGGAGCGATTTTGCGCTGATCAGCCCGGATATCTGGCGCAAACAGCTGCTCGACTATCAGACGCTCGGCGCGGCCTACAAGTACGCCGGCGCGATGAGCGCCGAGGAGCTGCAGATCGTCGATCAGAAGCTCGATCGCTACATGGCTCGAAAGTACCAGCGCGGTGAGATGTCGCACCTGCTGATCGACAGGTTCCGATTCGATAGCTTTGCCCCCAGTTCAGACGAGGCCGGCAGCAACCTGCTGACACGATTTGGCCAGACGGTGTACTTGTTTTTCGTGATCGCGCCGCCTGAATCGCTGGTCGAGCGCGCCTGGATGCGCGGGCTGGAGTTCGGTCGCTACAAGTCGGTCGGCGATACGCTGGCGCACAGCGTCGAGGCGTACTCGGGGATGCCCGACCTGTTCTTTACCTGGGTTCGTCGCACCGACAAGTCTGTTCATTTTGAGTTTTTGGACAACAGCGTTCGCCTCGGGGAACGTCCGCGAACGGTCGCGTTCGGCGACAACGACACGCTGAATGTGCTGGACGTCAACCGAATGTTGGATATCGAGCGCTACCGGCGCGTCAACGTCGGGGCGACGGCCAGCGAGTTTCTCTACCCGGACCGCTCGCGGCTTGCTCCAGAGCACAATACCGGCTTTCTGCAGCGCTGCGTCGAGCGATTTCGCGAGGTGAATTTCGCCGAACAGGCGACCGGCCGGATCTACCTGCGCATCGTGTCCGGCAAGCCGGTGATCGCTGATCGCGAACTACTGCGCGCCGCTGGCAACGGTTCCGACACCTGGGCGGGGGTGCGCGCTGTGGCGCCGACGGCGCTCGATGGCGCGCTACCCCAGCCGGAACGAGCAGAGTATTTGAAGCAGGCGACAGATGCCGCGCGAGGCCTTACGCTTGGCCAGTGGGGATCTCAGGATCCATCAGGAGAGAGCGTGTGCGCATAGCCATTATCGGACAACAGGAATTCGGCAAGGCGGTGCTCGAGGCCCTGGTCGGCCGGGGCGACACGGTCGCCGGCGTGTTCTGCGCTCCGGAAAAGCCCGACGATAAGCCCGATCCGCTGCGAACGGAGGCCGAGCAGCGGCACATTCCGGTATATCAGCTGCCTTCGCTCAAGACTGCGGAGGCGCACGAGGCGCTGCGCGGCCTGGAGGTCGAACTCGGCGTGATGGCCTATGTGCTGCAGTTCGTGCCGCAGGCGTTCGCCACGGTGCCGACACACGGCACGATTCAGTACCACCCCTCGCTGTTGCCGCGCTATCGCGGTCCCAGTTCGATCAACTGGCCGATCATCCGGGGCGATGAACGGACCGGGCTCACGATCTTTCGGCCGACCGACGGTCTGGACGAGGGCCCGGTGATTCTGCAGAAAGAGACCCCGATCGGCCCGGACGATACGCTCGGCAGCGTGTACTTCAATCGCCTGTTTCCGATGGGGATCGCGGCGCTCCAGGAAGCGGCCGACCTGGTCGTGAGCGGCAGGGCATCGCAGATCAGGCAGGACGAATCGCAGGCGAGCTATCTCGGGTGGTGCCGCGCCGCTGAGGCCAGGATCAACTGGCACAACCATATCGATCTGGTCTACAACCTGGTCCGCGGCTGCAATCCGGCTCCCGGCGCGTGGACCACATTCAACCGCAAGAAGTTGTTTGTGTTCGAAGCGCGCAAACACCCCGCGCGCACTTTCGCGCAGGTCAAAGGCAACATCGGCGCCATCAGCGCGATCAACGAGCAAAGCATCTTGATCGCCGCACAGGGTGGCCAGATCGAACTGATCAGGGTCAAGTATGACAGCGGCAAAAAAATTCCCGCGCCGCAGTTCTGTGCCGAGGCGGGCTTGGACGTTGGCGCCGTCCTTGGCGCCTGAGTCTCAACCGGTGTTGATCCAGACGGCCTTGGGCTCGGTGAAATTCTCGATGGCCATATCACCGTGCTCGCGCCCGAAGCCCGAGTCGCCGGCGCCACCCCAAGGCAGGCGCACGTCGGTCGGACCGAAGGTGTTCACCCACACCGTTCCCGCCTTCAGGCGCCTGATGAAGCGGTGCACCCGACCGATGTCGGCACTCCAGGCGCCCGCCGCCAAGCTGTAGCGGGTACCGTTGGCGAGCCGTATCGCGTGCTCTTCATCCGTGAAGCGGATGACGGCTGCAACCGGACCGAAGATCTCTTCCTGAGAAATTCGCATGTCGTGTTCGACGTCGGCAAATACCGTGGGTTTGACAAAATAGCCGCGCTCGCCGAGGCGCGTGCCGCCCGCGACGAGCCGCGCGCCCTCGCGTTGACCCACCTCGATATAGTCGAGCACGCGTTTCATCTGTATGGACGAGACCAGCGGGCCCATGGCCGTGCCACGGTCGCGTGGATTTCCGACCCGGACCGCATTGGCCCGCACGATGAGCCGTTCAACGACCTCGTCATAGACCGCTTCGTGTACCAGAATCCTGGAGCCTGCCGAGCAGACCTGGCCGCTGTTGAAAAAGATTCCGGCACTGGCCGCCTTGACTGCGGCCTCAAGATCGGCGTCGGGGAAAATGATGTTGGCCGATTTACCACCGAGCTCGAGCGTGACGCGCTTGAGATTGCCCGCTGCGCTGCGCAGTATCTGGCGACCCACCGCAGGGGATCCGGTAAAGGTCACTTTATCGACATCAGGATGCTCGACGAGCGCCGCACCGGCGGTCGCACCCAATCCAGTCACGACGTTGAGCACTCCCGGCGGAAAGCCGGCTGCCAGGGCCAGCTCGCCCAGCCGCAGCGCGGTCAGGGGTGTGATCTCCGCCGGTTTGAGTACCACGGTGCAGCCGCAGGCGAGCGCGGGGGCGAGCTTCCACATTGCGATCATGAGCGGGAAGTTCCAGGGCACGATGGCCGCAACCACGCCCATGGGCTCGCGTACGGTATAGGTCAGCGCGTCCGGACGGGCAGGGACGACCTGGCCATTGATCTTGTCAGCCCACCCGGCGTAGTAGACCAGCGTATCGAGCACCGCCGGCAAATCCTGGCGGCGTATGGCTGAGACAGGCTTGCCCGCATCCAGGCTCTCGAGCTCGATGAGCTCGTCCGAATTCTGCCGGATGCGCTCTGCGAACCGCAGCAGCAATTGGCCGCGATCACTGGCGCGCATCTGGCCCCAGGCGCCATCGAACGCCGCTCTGGCGGAGCGCACGGCGGCGTCGACGTCCGCCGAATCGCCGGCGGCGACCCGGGCGATGACTTGCTCGGTCGCCGGATCCAGCGTATCGAAATAGCGGCCGGACGCGGCGGGCACGCGCCGCCCGTCGATCAGCAGATCATGCGTCGCGACGGGACGATCGGAGGCAGCTTCGCGGAAGCGCTCTACATATGCTAATGAATTCATATATTGACCATCTAAACTTTGTGACCTGACTGACTATGCGCGCGCCTTGATTGCTTGGAAATATGAGATTTAACGCCTATATGGTGAGTTGGAGCCGCATCGTATATTATGTACTTGATTGCATATATATGGCCATGGCGAGTGAATTAAAGAGGCGACCGCGATGATCCGCATCGAAATTGAACCGGTCTGGCGCTTCAAGCGCGACGAGCACCCACAGTCCATCGAGGTCATGATCGATTTGCTGAACGAAATCCGTGTGACCGGAAAAATCACCCATGCCGCCACTCGCGCGGGCGTGTCCTATCGCCACGCTTGGAACCTGATCGAGAAGTGGTCTGCTTTCTTCGAGGCACCGTTGGTGGAACGAAAGCAGGGACGCGGTACCAGCCTGACACCCTTTGGCGGCAAGCTCGTCTGGGCGGGCCAGCGTCTGCACGCTCGCCTGGGACCTCTGCTGCAGAACCTCGCTCAGGAGCTGGAGACGGAGATCAGTCAATTTCTACCGCACGCGTCCTCGACGATCCGCATGCACGCCAGTCATGGGTTCGCGGTGTCGAAGCTCAGAGAATTGCTGAGCCGAGAGGTCGATATCGAGGTGGATCTGCGCTACGTCAGCAACCAGTACTCTCTGGCCTCGCTGGCCCACGGCGCCTGCGATCTGGCGGGGATGCATCTGCCGCAAGGGGAGTTGCGCGAGAGCAGCATCGCTGCCGGCAAAGCGTGGCTGATACCCAGTGTTCATCGGGTCATTGGCTTTGTGACCCGCGAGATGGGACTGATCGTCAAGCGTGGAAATCCGCTCGGCATTACCTCACTCGAGCGGTTGCTTGACAGCCCGGTTCGATTCGTCAACCGGGATCCTGACTCCGGCACACGCCGGCTATTCGATCAACTGCTGACTCAGCATGGGCTCAACGGCGCCCAGATCAATGGCTACGATAAATTCGAATTCACGCATGCGGCCGTGGCAGCGTACGTGGCGAGCGATATGGCTGATGTGAGTTTCGGCGTGGAGGCCGCGGCTCGACAATTTGAACTCGATTTTGTGCGCCTGGTTACCGAGGACTATTTCTTTGTCTGTCGCAAGGAGTTCCTGGAAGTGGAATCGATGAAGCGTGTCCTGGCTATCCTTCGAAGTGAAGCCTTTCAGAAGGCCATGGCGCAGTTGCCGGGCTATGAAGCCAAGGATGCCGGGGCGGTATACACGGTCAAAGAGGCTTTCAAGCCCATGTAGTTCGCAGCAATGCGCGCTCAGTTCGGGCGCGCACTGATGGGCCTATCGGGGAGCGTTTGGGCCGCTTGCGTGTCGTCCTCGCGTACGAAGGCTCTTCATCGATTGCCACCGCCCGGAGCCGGCTGCAGCGGCGGCAGCCTGTTGCGGCGGGCAGCTGAATCGGCCGGGCAATCCAGGGCATCGTAACGCTGTCGCAAATCGTCGATTCGTTTGTCGGCTTTGCCTTGTGCGGCATCCACGATATCGGAATCGGTGCTGGTGGTCGGCGCTTCGCGGCGTGTTTCCTCGCTATCCTTGATCTGGGCGGTGATATTGGCGCATTCGGCGGCCTTGTCGCTGCCGCCGTTATCGGCTGGTGTCACCGCGACCGGTGCACTGGCGCGATGGTAAGGCCAGTTAAAGTCTTCGCAGCCGCCCAACGCCAGCAGCAAGACGCCAGCGCTCCAGACAGCGCTGCGGGCGATCAAGTTGTGGTGTGCGCTGCGCAAGGGCTGGATTATGGGCGTGGCGCCGCCCTGCGGCTAGGGCGGGGATCGATCGGGTCATAATGGCGCTCCCCACCGGCTTCAGTGACGGCGCGCAGTGTGTAAGCGCCGCTGTGGCGGCTGTCGGCGCCCGCCGTGCTCTGCGCAGCCCAGATGGGCCAGCGGGCGTCGGACGACGCCGATCTTCGGTATAATTACCAGTCCTTGCCGGGCCCAGGCTCGTACGTCTTGGGGGCGCGAAAGTGGCGGAATGGTAGACGCGCTGGCCTTAGGAGCCAGTGGGGCAACCCGTGAGAGTTCGAGTCTCTCCTTTCGCACCACACAGCTCGAACGGCACGGGTTTCAAGATGGAAGGCGGAGACGATGCAGGTATCGGTGACGACGACAAAAGGCCTCGAGCGACGGCTCGAAGTGGCTGTGCCCGGCGAGCGCGTGGCAGGCGAGGTCGATGCGCGCCTCAAGCGCATCGCGCGCACGGCGCGCATCAATGGTTTCCGGCCCGGCAAGGTGCCTTATGCCGTGGTACGGCAGCAGTATGGCACCCAGGTGCACGCCGAAACGGTCAACGATCTGATGCAAAGCAGCTTCGCCGAGGCGGTGAGTCAGCAGAAGCTGCGTCCGGCCGGCGGCCCGCGCATCGAGCCGATCGCCGTGGCGCCGGGCACGGAACTGCGCTACGCGGCGATCTTCGAGATCTTGCCGGAGGTGATGCTGCATCCGCTCGAGGGTATCGCGGTCGAGCGTCCGACCGCGCAGGTCGGCGAGCAGGACATCGATGCGATGCTCGAGAGCATGCGCTCGCAGCGCCCGGTTTTCAGCGAGGTCGAGCGCGCCGCGCAGGACGGTGATCGCGTGGCGCTCGATTTCGAGGGCCGTGTAGATGGCATGGTTTTTCCTGGCGGCAAGGGCGAAGGGATGTCGGTCACGATCGGTGCGCACCGCGTGCTGCCCGAGATCGAGCAGGCGCTCCTGGGCATGAGCGTCGGCGAGGCGAAAACCATTCCGGCGCACTTTCCCGAGGATTACGGTGCCGCGTCGGTCGCCGGCAAGTCCGCCGAGTTCGACCTGAAGCTCACCAAGATAGAGGAGCGCAGCCTGCCGGGGATCGATGAAGCCTTTGTGCGCGCCTTCGGCGTGCAGGAAGGCGGTGTAC
>Ga0209839_10000662_pt1 | contig 17587 bp, 13 predicted proteins | sample OrgsoiDNA2013050_FD_185800 | JGI IMG/M metagenome (GOLD analysis project Ga0209839, IMG submission 185800) | Permafrost soil microbial communities from the Arctic, to analyse light accelerated degradation of dissolved organic matter (DOM) -... | ecosystem: Environmental > Terrestrial > Soil >... | reverse complement strand
GGGCTGACCTGGGTATCGTCCTGGCCGGCCCGATCGTGAACCTGCTCGGCTACCACTGGCTGTTCTGGCTGCCGATGATCCTCACCGTCGTCGCCGCGGTGTCCGCGGTGCTTTTCGTGCCCGAGTCGCCGGTGCGTACCCCCGGCCGGATCAGCTGGCGGCCGGCCCTGCTGCTGTCCGCGTGGCTGGTCGCGCTGCTGATCGCGCTGAGCCAGGCCCCGGTGTGGGGCTGGGGCTCCGGCACGGTGATCGGACTGCTGACCGGGGCGGTGGTGCTGGCCGCGGGCTGGGTGATCTCCGAGCTGCGCGCGGCCACCCCGCTGATCGACATGAAGATGATGCGGCAGACGGCCGTGTGGACCCTCAACCTGGTCGCGCTGCTGATCGGGGTCGGTATGTACGCGACGTTCGCCTTCCTGCCCGAGTTCGTCCAGACGCCCGCCGCGGCCGGCTACGGCTTCGGCGCCAGCATCACCCGCTCCGGGCTGATGCTGCTGCCCTCGGCGATCACCATGTTCGGCGTGGGCATGTTCGCCGGCCGGCTGGCCGCCGGGCTCGGCGGCAAGGTCCTGGTGGTTGCCGGGTGCCTGATCGGGTCCGTGGCCATGGCGATCCTCGCCTTCGCCCATCAGCAGCAGTGGGAGATCTACCTGTCCAACGCCATCATGGGCGTCGGGTTCGGGCTGGCCTTCGCGGCGATGTCCGCGCTGGTCGTCGCCGCGGTACCGCACTCGCAAACCGGCGTCGCGAGCGGCATGAACGCGAACATCCGCACGATCGGCGGCAGCATCGGCGCGGCCGTGATGGCCAGCATCGTCACCTCCCAGCTCGGCCCGTCCGGGCTGCCGAAGGAGGCCGGCTACACCATCGGGTTCGCGGCCATGGCCGGCGGCCTGGTGCTGGCCGCGCTCGCTGGCCTGCTGATCCCTTCGGCGCAGCGGCTCCGGCCCTCCGTCGGTGAGCCGGACCCCAGCGAGATAGCCATGGTGGCGGGCGGGACGGTCGTCGTGGACAGCAGCGAGTGACTGGGCCCGCTGCTCGCGACGCGGACGGGAAGGCGCCGCGGCCACATGTACTCAGACATCAGCCTCCGGCCACCCGGCGCGACGCCGTGCGCAACTATCACCGCATCCTCGCCGCCGCTCGCGATGTACTCGGCGAGTCCGGTGCCGACGCCTCCATGGAGGAGATCGCCGCTCGGGCCGGCGTGGGCGTCGGCACCGTGTACCGCCGGTTCGCCAGTAAGGACGCCCTGATCGACGAACTGCTGCGGCTGGCGCTGGAGGAGGTCCTCATCTCCACCGAGCGGGCGCTGGCGCGCACCGACGGGCACGGGCTTGAAGAGCTGCTACGCGCCCTCGGCCAGTCTTTCGCCGAGCATGCACGCTACGCGAGCCTGCTCCTGCAGCGCCCGACCGACACGGCCACCGCGCGCCGGATGCAGGCCGCGATCGAACTGCTCACCGCGCGTGCGATCGCGGCCGGCACGGTAAATCCCGGCATCACCGCCGGCGACGTCATGGCCGTGATCTGGGCGATGCGCGGGCTGGTCCAGGCGGCCGGGGAGGTCGCTCCGGAGTCCTGGCACCGGTTCCTCGACATCCACCTGGCCGGCCTGCGCGCAGCCGGGCCGCTCAGCAGCGAAGCCCCCATCTCCGCCAGGCAGCTGTCGAAGCTCCCTCCGCGCCGCCCGGCCTGACCGCAGGGCGGTCGTCACGCCCTGGTCTGACCAGGCCGGATGCTGGGCGATCCGAGGCCGGTCATTGGTCGGGCGGATGATTCCCGCACCTGGCGCGGACCTACTCAGCCGACGGTGATCCCGTTTCATCCGGGGGAACCCGGGCAAGGGCAGTCCGCTGGCAACGTCGAAGGAAGCGATCCCGCAGGAGGCATCTGATGAGCAATCCTGATACGCCACGGCACGTCGAAGTCAAAGATGGCGACCAGACGATCGCGGCGGCCGAGGTGACCACGGCCGAGTGCGCCGAGGGGACTGCCAGGACCTCGCTGCACGCCTCCTCCGGGCACACCGCCCCGGGCAGCCGGGCGAGCCTGGTCGACGCGATCATGGACCTGCCCGAGGTGCAGGCCAGCACCCGTCTGGAGGCCACCGTCCCGCTCGGCGACGCCGAGGCGCTCGACCGGCTGCGCGAGCGGACGCAGGACGCGGTCACCCGCCCGGCCGGCTCGACCGCGCTGCTCGACGCGAACCTGCCCGCCGACAGCGGGCCAGAAGCGGGTCACTGAGCGGCGCGGTGGTCGTCAGGATCGGGACGTCCGGCTGGAGTTATGACCACTGGGAGCCGGAGCTGTACCCGCCCGGGCTTCCGGCCAGGGACCGGCTCGCCCGGTACGCGACCGACTTCGGCACGGCCGAACTCAACAGCAGCTTCTACCGCTGGCCCCGGCCGTCGGCGTTCGGCTCCTGGCGGCGCCGGCTACCCGACGGCTTCTGCCTGTCGGTGAAGGCGCCGCGGGGTCTCACCCACGGGCGGAGGCTGTACGGGCCGGAGACCTGGGTGCAGCGCATCGGGCTGGGCTGGCACGAGCTCGGCGACAAGCGTGCGGTGCTGCTGGTCCAGCTCGCGCCGTCGCAGCCGCGCGATGACGAGCGGCTGGCCTATTTCCTGACGCTGATCCCGTCCTGGATCCGGGTCGCGGTCGAGTTCCGGCACCCCAGCTGGCATGGCGAGGACGTCTTCGCGCTCCTCGCGGCGCACGGCGCCGCCTATTGCGTGCTGAGCGGGGCGAACCTGCCGTGCGTCCTGCGGGTCACCACGGACTTTGCCTACCTGCGGCTGCACGGCCCGGACCATCATCACCTGTACGCGGGTTCTTACAGCGACACCGACCTGGCGTGGTGGGCCGACCGGATCAGGGAATGGCAGGCGTCCGGCCGGGACGTCTATGCCTACTTCAACAACGACGGGGACGCCAACGCGGTCCGCAACGCGCGGACCCTGCAAGGCCTGCTCGCCGGGTAACGACCCGGGCCCGGCCAGCGCGGGGTGTCAGCGCAGGGTGTCGGCGTACGCCTTGAGCGCGGCCAGCGTCCGCCCGCTCTCGGCCCGGAACGATCGGGCCAGGACCGGCTGGACGAGCTTCAGCGGCCGCGGGACGCCGATCGTCACGACGCGCGTCACCCGGGTCGACTCGCCGCTGGGCGTCAGCGTGTAGCGCAGGGTCACCTCGACGGTCCCGGCGTGCAGCCTCATCGTCATCGGCTGGTGGAAAGTGATCTTCGCCGGCCGCTCGAACTCGGTCACGGTCCCGTGCCGCACGCCGAACGGCCCAGGTTCGGTGTAGGTCGTGCCCAGCGTGACCGGGTCCGAGGAGATCTCGGTGGTGCCGTGGAAGGCCGAGGACGTCGCCAGCCACCGATCCTGGCCGCTGAAGTCGATGATCAGGTCGAAGATCTTCTCGGCCGGGCACTGGATGTCGGCCTGGGCTGGGATTACAGGCATCGTTCCGTTCCGTCAGGATGCATAGGGCACGCGAGGAACGCGGTGTTCCCGGCCTCGCGGCTTTCCTGCATCATGGTGCCATGTCATCGCCGCTGCGCACATCGGAGTGACCCATGGCGGTCACGCCTACTTTCCCTAGCCGGGACACGCTGCGGCGGTTCAGGTTCCGCCCGGTCGACGCGCTCGTCGGGGCCGGCGTGTTCTTGCTGCTTTACGCGGTCGTGCGGGTGGGGGCCAGCGCTCATGTCCCGTACCGTCCGAGCCACGTGACCCCGTTCGGCACCTCGCCGTCACACCTGCCTTACGATGCCGCCCGCAGCTTGCTGCGCATGTTCGTGGCGCTGTTCTTCGCCTACGCGTTCAGCCTCGGCTACGCCTTGGCCGCCGCGCGGAGCAGGCGCGCCCGGCGGGTCCTGATCCCGGCGCTTGACATCCTCCAGTCGGTGCCGGTGCTCGGCTTCCTCGCCGTCACGGTGACGTTCTTCATCGCCTTGTTTCCCGGTTCCGAGCTCGGCCTGGAGGCAGCGTCCGTCTTCGCCGTCTTTACCTCGCAGGCGTGGAACATCACGTTCTCCTTCTACCACTCGCTGGTCACCCAGTCGGGGGAGCTGGATGAGGCGAGCCGGCTCATGGGACTGTCGCGGTGGAAGCGGTTCTGGAGCATCGACGTTCCCGGCGGGGCGATCGGTCTGGTGTGGAACGGGATGATGAGCTTCGGCGGCAGCTGGTTCTTCCTCACCGCCTCCGAGCTGATCACGGTCGGCGGCCACAATTACACGCTGCCCGGGGTCGGCTCCTACGTCGGCGTGGCCGTGGAGCAGGGGCAGCTCGGGCATGTCGCCTGGGGCATCGTCACCATGATCGTCATGATCCTGGCGGTCAATTTCGTATTCTGGCGGCCGCTGGTGGCCTACGTGGAGCGGTTCCGGCTCGAGCAGACCGAGGCGAGCACCAAGGCTCGCTCGCTCATCCTTGACCTGCTGCGGCGATCCAGCTGGCCGACGCTGGCCGGGCGGGGCCGGCGCGCGCTCGCGCGCCCGGTCAACCAGCTGATGGCCGCGGCCACCGGCATCGACGACCGCAACCTGGTCGCTCACGCCGCGCGGCGGCGGGCCGGCGATACCGCGTTCGCAGCGGTCGTGACCGTCGTGCTCGGGTACGGCCTGTACAACATGGTGGCCTATGTCGCCGCCGGCCAGCAGGGACTTGGCATCTTCGGGCACGCGTTCGGCCTGGGCTTCCTGACGTTCCTCCGGGTCGCGGTGGTGGTCGCGGTGGCGTCGGTGATCTGGGTGCCGATCGGCGTCTGGATCGGCTTCAATCCCCGGGTCGCCTCGTACATGCAGCCGGTGGTCCAGGTGCTGGCAAGTTTTCCGGCCAACTTCATCTTCCCTTTCGCGATCGTTGTCTTCCTGGACATCGGGCTCAGCCTCAATTACGGAAGCGTCCTGCTGATGGCGCTGGGCACCCAGTGGTACATCTTGTTCAACGTGATCGCGGGGGCCAGCGCTGTGCCTTCTGACCTGAAGGAAGCCATGGACAACCTCGACGTGCACGGCTGGCAGCGCTGGCAGCGGATGATCATCCCCGCCGTGTTCCCCGCCTACGTCACCGGGGCGATCACCGCGGCCGGCGGTGCGTGGAACGCCACCATCGTGGCCGAGATCGTGATCTACAAGGGACGCACCCTCGCGGCTAGCGGCCTGGGCAGCTTCATCACCGAGGCGACCGCGCGCAATGACTTCCACGAGATCATCGCGGGCATCCTGGTCATGTCGGTCTACGTGACCGGGCTGAACGCGCTGCTGTGGCGGCGCCTGTACGCCATCGCCGAGTCGAAATACACCCTCACATGAGCGGGCCGCTGATCAGCGTCCGGGCGCTGAGCAAGTCGTTCTCCGGCCCCGACGGCCATCCGGTACCCGTGCTTGAGGGCATCACCCTGGATGTCGAGGAGGGCGAGTTCGTCGCGCTGCTCGGCCGCAGCGGCAGCGGCAAGTCCACCCTGCTGCGGTGCATCGCGGGCCTGATGGCGCCGACCGACGGCGAGGTCCTGTTCCGCGGCCAGCGGCTGACCGGCACCAACCGGGACACCACGATGGTATTCCAGACCTTCGCGCTGCTGCCGTGGCTGACCGTGCAGCAGAACGTCGAGATCGGGCTGGAGGCGCGAAACGTGCCGCCCGGGCCGCGATCGGAGCGGGCGCTGCGCGCCATCGACCTGGTCGGCCTCGACGGCTACGAATCCGCCTATCCCAAGGAGCTGTCCGGCGGCATGCGCCAGCGCGTCGGCTTCGCCCGTGCCCTGGTGGTGGAGCCCGCGGCGCTGCTCATGGACGAGCCGTTCAGCGCGCTGGACGTGCTCACCTCGGAGAACCTGCGCGGCGAGCTGCTCGAGCTGTGGGAAGGCAAGAGGTTCCCGACCAAGACCATGGTCATGGTCACGCACAACATCGAGGAGGCGGTGCTGCTCGCCGACCGGATCCTGGTGCTTGGCACGAATCCGGGCCGCATCCGGGCCGACATGCGCAACCCGCTGGCCCGGCCGCGCCGCCGGCGCACGCCGGACTTCGACGCGCTCGTCGACGAGATCTACCGGCTGATGACGCACCGCGACAGCGTGCCCGCCGAGCCCGCCCGGGTGAACGGCGCCCGGGCCGGCACGGTCGGCGACGTCCCGCTGCCGCAGGCCACCGTGGACGGCCTGTCCGGCCTCGCCGAAATCCTGCTCGGCCGCCATGACGGCGCCGCCGACCTGCCCGACCTGGCCGGCAACCTGGGGCTTGAGGTTGATGAGCTGCTGCCCCTGGTGGACGCGCTGGTGCTGCTGGGGTTCGCCGAGCTGAGCGGTGAACGGCTGGCGCTGTCGAGCGCGGGGCGGATTTTCGCGGGCGCGAGCATCCAGGACAGCAAGGAGATGTTCGCCCGGGCGTCGCTGGACCGGGCCCCGCTGGTCCGCACCATCTACCGGGCCCTGCGCGGGACCCCGGACGGCAACCTGCCGTCCGGCTTCTTCACCGATATCCTGCGTACCAGGTTCGGCGAGGACGCGGCCACCGCGCAGCTGGACGTGGCCGTGAACTGGGGCCGGTACGCCGAGCTTTACGCCTACGACGCCACCCGCGGCCAGATCATCCGCGAGGACAACGGCATCGGTGCCACGCTGGCCGACCCGCCCGAGCCGGCCAGACGGGGCACGCTGCACCTGTACCTCGGTGCCGCGCCCGGATCCGGCAAGACCTTCAGCATGCTGCGGGAAGGCCGGGCGCTGCGGGACCGGGGCGAGGACGTCGTGGTCGGGTTCGCCCAGGCCCGCGGGCGGCCCCGCACCGCCGAGGCGATCGGCGGTCTCGAAGTCATCCTGGCCCGCACCGGTCCCGGCCCGGACGACGGCGAGGAGATGGATCTCGACGCCGTGCTCGCCCGCAAGCCCGCCGTGGTGCTGGTCGATGACTTCGGCCGGCACGCCCAGGCCATCGGATCGCTGCGAGACGCCGGGATCGACGTCATCAGCACCGTGGACGTGTGCGATCTGCAGCGCGCCGCCGAGACCGTGCAGCAGATCACCGGACAGCCGGCCGCGGCGACGGTGCCCGATGCCGCGCTCGCGGAGGCCGAGGAGATCCGGTTCCTGGACAACTCGCCCGAGGCGCTGCGCAAGCGGCTGGGGCACGGGAACATCTACCCGACGGGGCCGGCCGGGCCGGCCGGCGAGGCGATTGAGCGCCTGTTCCAGACGGAGAACCTGGCCGCGCTGCGCGAGATCGGGCTGCGCGTCGTCGCCGAGACGCTGGCCGTGCCGGGTGCCGCGCGGCCGCGGGAGTCGCAGGACGTGCTGGTGGCCGTCACGGTGCCGGACCAGGCCGACCTGCTGGTGCAGCGGGGCGTCCGGATGGCCCGGCGCAGCAGCGCGACGTGCACCGTGCTCGCCTTCAGCGCGCGGGCCGGCCGGTCGTCCGGCGACGGTACCGCCCGTATCCGGTCCGCGGCGCAGGCGGCCGGGGCCGCGGTCATGGTCCGCCCGGGGAAGGATGTCGTAGCGATGATCGCCCAGGCGGTGCGCGAGACCGGGGCCAGGAACCTGGTCATGGCCGTGCCGCCGGCCGGCTGGCTTGAGCGCTGGCGCCCCGGCCTGGTGGAGCGGGTGGCCGATCAGCTACCCGACGTCTACCTGCACCTGACCGCCGGCCGCCCCGGCCCCGCGGCTGGATCCGATCATGGCGCGGGCTCGCTTGACGGCGCGGACGGCGCGGACGGCGCGATCGGCGCCGCCCGCAGCCCGAGGCGCGGTGCCATCCGGGTCTATCTCGGCTACGCCGCTGGCTGCGGCATCACGACCGCGATGCTCGAGGAAGCCGGGCGCCGGCGCTCCCGCGGATCAGACGTCGTGGTCGCGGCGTTCGACTGCCGCGGCCGGGAGGGTGTCAGCGAGCTGCTCCGAGGTCTGGAGCTGATCGGCGACGGCACCGCCCTCGACACCGGCGCGGTGCTGGCCCGGCACCCTGAGGTGGTGTGTATCGACGACCTGTCGGCCGTCGACGCCAGCGGCGAGAGCCGCCTGTCGGCCGCCCGCCGGATCGCCGACGCCGGCATCGCCGTCGTCGCCACCGCGCACCTCGGCCAGCTGCAGGCCGACGACGGTGCTTCCAGCCACGGCGGGGCCCCCGATGAGAACGCGGCCCTCGCCCTCGCCGACGAGATCCAGCTGGTGGACGCTCCGCCGTCGGTACTGGCCGACCGGGTCCGGCGGGGTGAGATCGTCCCGGCCGGCGGGGTCGACCACGCGCTGCACACCGATTACCGGCCCGAGGCGCTCGGTGCCCTGCGCGAGCAGGCGTTCACGATCGTGGCCGAGCACGCCGACCAGCAGCTGGCCGCTTACCGGCAAGGCTCCTGGCCGGCCGGCGGCGACGCGCCGCCGGTCATCTTGGGCTGCGTGGCCCCGCGGTCGGGCCTGGAGCCGCTGATCAGGTGGTCGGCCGCCCTCGCCGCCCGGCTCGCCGGGGAATTCCGGGTGGCCGTGGTCGCGCCGTCGCCGGCCCCGGCTGACCTGGAGCCCGTGCTGGAGCCCGTGCTGGCGCGCTATGCGGCGCTGACCGCACAGCTCGGCGGCCAGTTTGATGCGCTGCGGGGCGCCCCGGCCGCCGCCCTGGCGGCGTTCGCCCGCGAGCACCACGTCACCGAGCTGGTGCTGGCCCGCGCGGCCGCCCCGGCCGGCCGCCGTCCCGCCGTCCTGCGCGAGCTCACCCGTGACGCCGGCGGCATCGAGGTGCACGTCCTGCCGGCGTAGGCCCGCTCAGACGGAGGCAGCTGGCCCAGCCTGCGCTAACAGGGCCTAAGCGCCTTCGCCGCGGATCCTGACGGCATCCATGCTCCGGCGCCTCTGGGTCAGGCGGTGAGCGCCTCGGCGGGTTCGGCGCAGGCCCGCACGATCTCCTCCAGCGACAGCCCGAGCGCGGCGGCCAGCGCGGCGACGGTGAAGAACGCGGGCGTGGCGATGCGGCCGGTCTCGATCTTGCGCAGCGTTTCCGCGGGCACGCCGGAACGGGCGGCGATCTCCGCCATGCTGCGCGGCCCGCGCGCCTCGCGCAGCAGCATGCCGAGGCGTTCGCCGCGGGCGTGCTCGAGGTGGCTTAGTGGCGGTCGGACCATACCGTGATATTAATACCGGTATAGTTATCCCGCAAAGGGAGGTACGAGCACCGTGGTTGAGATCAAGACGGCCGGAGAGGTTCAGGCCATGCGGGCCGCCGGGCGGGTCGTGGCGCAGATCCTGGCGTCCGTTCAGGATCAGGCGAAGGCCGGCGTCCGGCTGAGCGAACTGGACGAGGTCGCCCGTGACGTCCTGGCCCAGGCGGGAGCCACCTCGCCGTTCCTGGGCTACCAGCCGGGGTTCGCCCCCATCCCGTTTCCCGCGGTCATCTGCACCTCGGTCAACGACGCCGCGCTGCACGGCATCCCGACCGGGTACCAGCTGGCCGAAGGGGACCTGCTCAGCGTGGACTGCGGAGCCGTGCTTGACGGCTGGGCGGGCGACGCCGCCGTCTCCTTCACCATCGGGCCACCGGGACCGGCCGACGCACGCCTGATCGCGACGGCCAGCGCGGCCCTGCGCGCGGGCATCGCCGCCGCGGTCCCCGGCGGCCGGGTCGGCGACATCTCGGCGGCGATCGGCAAGGTCGGCCGCGAGTCCGGCTACGGCATCTGCGCCGATTTCGGCGGTCACGGCGTCGGCCGGGCCATGCACGAGGACCCGCACATCCCGAACGAGGGGCGCCGCAGCCGCGGTCACCGCCTCGTGCCCGGGCTGGTCCTCGCGATCGAGCCGTGGTTCCTGGCCGGCGGCAAGGACATGTACGAGATCGACGACGACGGCTGGACGATCCGCAGCGGCGACGGCAGCCGCGCCGCTCACGTCGAGCACACGGTGGCCATCACCGCCGACGGCCCGCAGATCCTGACGATTCCTTGATTTTTTCGGCCGAACGAACCGTGGTTTCCCACCCCAGCCCAGCTCACCCACCCGGCGGGCGCTCGTACCATGGCCGGATGCTGCTGCCCAGGCCACTCCGCCTCCCGGCGGCCGTGCTGCTGGCGGTCTGCGTCGCGGTGACGGTGCTGTTCGCGATCCTCTTCGCGGGCCATACGCAGCCGAGCCGGCTGGACGCGGCGGTGGACCCGGCCCTGCAGCACAGCCTGGGGCGGGTGATCGTGCTGCTCAACGTCTCGGATGTGGCCGGCACGCTGATCCCGGTGAGCCTGATGACGCTGGCGCTGACCGTCGCTTGCCTGGCCACCCGCCGGTGGTCCGGGGCCGTACTGGCCCTGGTCGCGACGCCCGCCGCGAGCGTGCTGATCGAGTTCGTGCTCAAGCCGCTGGTGGACCGGACCATCCGCGGCGACCTGACCTTTCCCAGCGGGCACGCCACCGGCATGTTCGCGCTGGCGGCCACCTGTGCGGTGCTGCTGGTTGATCCGTCTGGGCACCGGGTGTCCGCGGCGGTCCGGCTGCTGCTGGCCTCCCTCGCGCTGCTGCTCGCGACCACGGTCTCCCTGGCGATGGTGGCCCGGCTCTCGCACTACCTCACCGACGCCATGGCCGGCGCCGCGGTCGGCACCGGGGTGGTGCTGGCCTGCGCGCTTACCCTGGATTGGGGAGCTCGTCGCCGGTGAGGTCCGGGTAGGGGGCGAGCACGTTGACCGCGAAGACCTGGCAGAGGCCGTCGGGCGTCTCGACCCGCCGCACCTCACGGTAGCCGATCCCGGCGTTGTGGATGATGGCGTCGAACGGCCCAAGTGCATTGACCTGCTCGGCGACCGAATGCATATCGCTGACGCGGGAGAGATCGCCGAAGACCGCGGACTGCGCGCCCGGAACGGCGGCAAGATGCTTGGCCTGGCGGCTAAGCAGGAGTCAATTGGTTATTGGTGCTTGCCGTATCGGTTGAATCCTCTCTCGCGGGCGGCACCCAGTACGCGGGACGAGCCAAACCGGCATCGTCCTGGGCGGTAGAGTTGACGCGCGGACTGACTTCGTGTGCCTGCATCCAATCCGACCTGTAAGGCTGTAACGCGCCTTTCGCCTCGACCGGCGTCCCCCGCAACCAGGTGCCGTAGTCTCTGCGCTTCAGGATCGCGGGCATTCGACGCTCGGTGTTGGCAATTTTCATCATGAGATCGTTGGCGGGCACGCACACAATGGAACAGCTCTCGATCACATCATCGTCCTCAGCCTCAGAGCGATCCCAGATGGCTGCGAGAGCGAACACTGACCGATTAATCAGACGAATGAAGTATGGCTGCCGATACTTCGTGCTCGTGAGTCGCCATGCGTAGAATCCTGCGATCGGCAGGATGCAACGCTGGCCGTTGAGCCAGGGCGCTCGATGCATCGTGGAGCGTTCGATCTGATCGGCCTCAACGCATGTGGGCGGCTCACCAGTAGGTTGACCCTCGGCCCACGAAGGAATCAGGCCCCAGCGCATCATTACCGCCTCAGACTGCCCGTCGTGCAATCGGATTGCGGGCACGTATTGCTGTCCCGCGACGTTGAATCTCGCGGCGAATTTCCACCAGGCTTGCGCCGGCACGAACTCGCGTTCCGCGGCGAGCTGGCCCGGAAGGGCGTAACGCTCACACATAAGTCGAGAGGCTAAGGCAGTGGGCCACGCGAAAATGTGACGGCCCTTTGGTCTTCTGCAATTCGACCGGTGATAGGGGTGGACGTGCGAGCCCGGTCAGAGGGTGCAGATTTTACTATAAGCCATTGATCCTATTATATTTTCACAGCATCACAGCAAATCCCCGATGAGATGCCGAACAAAGGGCACTGTTAAAATCAGTTCCGAAGCCAAAAAAATGACGCTGCCACCGCCCACGCTGCGCGATGAGCACCAATCGGCACTTGATCTATCTTCGGCGGCGCGCCGCAAGCTTGCTGCGTGTGCGCAGCGCATCGTCGTTCGCGAGATCCGCGCCATTGGCGTAGACGCCGCGCATGAGGCTCTCGAACTCGGCGGCCGGAACCGGCGGACTGAATTGATACCCCTGATACTGGTCACAACCCAATGTCTTGAGCAAGTCGAGCTGCGCCACGGTCTCCACGCCCTCGGCGACGACCTTGAGGCGCAGATTGTGCGCGAGTGAAACGATCGCGCCCACGATGGAGGCATCATCCGATCGGGCCGTAATCTCGCTCAGGAAGCTGCGGTCGATCTTGAGCTGATCGATCGGGAAGCGGCGCAGATAGCTCATGCTGGAATAGCCGGTGCCGAAGTCATCCACCGACACGAGCACGCCCATCTCGCTGAGCTGTTCGAGAATCTTGATGGACTCCTCCGGGTCGCTCATGACGGCGCTCTCGGTGAGCTCCACTTCGAGGAATCGCGCCTCGAGCTCGGCGTCGGCCAGCGCTTGGTGAATCGTCTCGACCAGATCGCCGGCCCGGAACTGCGAAGCGGCCACGTTCACGGCAATTCGGACCGGTGACAACCCGGCCTGCTGCCAGGCGCGTCCCTGACGGCAGGCTTCGCGTAGGACCCATTCACCGATCGGGCCGATCAAGCCGCATTCCTCCGCAAGCGGTATGAAAGCTGCGGGGGATACCAGTCCGCGCTCCGGGTGCCGCCAGCGGATCAGGGCCTCAGCGCTATAGAAGGTGCCCGACATCGTGTCGACCTTGGGCTGGTAGTACAGTTCAAACTGTCGCAGCGCAAGGGCCGTGTGCAGGTCGCTCTCGAGCCGAACCTTGTCGTGCGTTCCGGCATCCATTCCGGCCGCGTAGCACTGCACGCTGTTGCGACCTCGCTGTTTTGCCGCGAACATCGCTGCGTCGGCGTGCGCGATCAGCGTTTCGACGGAACTACCGTCGTCGGGGTAAAAAGCGATGCCGATGCTGGGTGAGGCGTGGATCGTGATGCCGGCGATTTCCACCGCAGGCTGCATGGCTTCGATCACTCGCTGCGCAACCACTTCGGCATCTTTTCGGCTGGTTGGCGGACTCAAGACGATGATGAATTCGTCGGCGCCCAGACGCGCGACGGTGTCGACGTCCCGGACCACGTTCGTGAGCCGGCGCGCGACCTCCTGCAACAAGTGATCGCCGGCGTGGTGGCCCAGCGAGTCATTGATCAGCTTGAATCGGTCCAGGTCGCAAAGCATCACTGCGAAGGAGTGCCTCTCACGATGAGCGTGGGTGAGGGCCTGCGCGATGCGGTCGTCGAGCAGTACGCGATTGGGCAGCCCGGTCAACGCATCGTGGGTCGCCAGATGCCGCAGCTGTCGGGTGGCGGCTTCAAGACCCTGGGTGCGGACAGAGACATCCCGCTCGAGCGAGGCAACCTGGGCGCGAATGATGCGCTCATTGCGCCACTTGCTGGTCAGGGAGTTGGCACACTGGAGCACTTCGATGGGCTCGAATGGCTTTCGAAGCACGAGCAGCTGATCGGAATGGCCGAGCCGCTGTACGACGTCCATCCAGTCGTAGTCGGCGTGCGCGGAGCAGATCACGACTTGTATGTGCGGATCGACCGCCCAGAGATGCTCGATGGTCTCCAGGCCATCCCAGCCGGGCGGCATCCGCATGTCGACGAATGCCATGCTGTAGGGGTGCCCCTCCTCCAGCGCCTGTCGCACCTTCTCGACGCCTTCCTGACCCTGGTGCGCCGAGTCGATGGTGAACGTGGGCCGCTCGGAGACTTCAACCGGCTCCCCGAAAAGCGCCGCTTCCGCGGCTAAAAACTCGTCCTCTGCCGCCTTCTCCGGTGTAGAGCCGAGGACCTTGAGAAAATCCTGGTGGATCGCGACGTTGTCGTCGATGACCAGAAGTCGCGGCGCGCCGATCTCAGGGTGTTTAGCCATGCACCTCTCCGCGCGGCAGTTCCAGGATGAAGCTCGCCCCGCATCCGGGCCCCTCACTGTGTGCCGTGAGCGAGCCACCGAGCTCCTTGGCGGCGAGCGCACCGCTGTGCAGCCCGAACCCATGCCCCGTTTTGCGCGTCGTAAAGCCATGCCGGAAGAGGCGCCCCATGTTGTCCGGATGAATTCCGACGCCGTTGTCGATGACGCAGATCCGCACCGTCCGCTCATGGGCCTGCACCCGAATGGTTACAAGTTTGTCCGGGCGATCCGACTCATCGCAGGCGTACTTCGCATTGCGTATCAGATTGACCAGGATCTGCAGGATCTTGTGCTTGTCGACGCTAATCAGCGGGACATCGTCGTCAATCTCTCGGCGTACGGCGACGCCGTGGCGGGCAAGCGCAGCGGCGTTCATGCGCAGACTATCCTCGACCAGAGCGGCCACGGCCACGGTCTCGGCGACGCCGCACAGCTTCGCGTAGCTCTGCTGCATGGCCACCGTCTCCTTGATATGATCGATGTTGTCGCGCAGAGAACCGAGCTCCTTGAGAGCGAGCCGCTGGTTTCCCTGCAGCTGCTCCGCGAGCTGCGCCAAGTAAGCCGGCAGCTTCCGGCCGCGCTCGTCCGTGGTCAGGAACGCCGTCAGATCCGACTCGCGCTCCTTGAGCAGGGCCGCTGCACGGCCGAGCCCCGCCACTTTCGCATCCTTGACGCACTCAGCCACGAGGCTCGCCGAGACGTTGACGCTGGTGAGGACGTTGCCGACATTGTGCAAGACGTTGGATGCGACTTCCGCCATTCCCGCGAGGCGCGAGGCATCGAGCAACTGCTTGTGGATGCGCTCAAGCTCGAGATCGGATTCCTTGCGTTCGGTAATGTCCTGGGCGACGGCGACCGCGCCGAGACACTCGCCGCTTTGGGCGAGGAGCCGCCGCGCGCTTCCGAGCGTCGTTCGTGGCCGGCCGCCGCGTCGCGCCAAGATGAGTTCCACATTGCTAACGGTCTCGCCGCGCAGTGCACGCGCCAGCGGCCGATCTTCGTCGGCCACGCGCGTCACGCCGTCCGGCAGAAAAACATCGATGCCAGACGGGTACCGTACCGACGCATCAGGATTGGCGTCTCCCGTTGCGCTGATCGCAAACAGATCGACGGCCGCCGGGTTGCCCATGAATATGTGCCCGTCGTTATCGCAGGCCATGATCGCGAACGGGACGTCGGTGATCACGGTCTCGAGCAGGTTTTTGTTCTGCCGCAGTGCCTCCTCCATTTGCTTGCGGTCGGAGATGGCCTCCAGAAAGCCGACCGAGCAATCCGGGGCGCCACTCGCGTTGCGAACCAGCGCCGCAGTCACACGAACCCAAATGGCGCTCTTGTCTTTGCACAAGTAGCGCTTCTCGAGCGAGTAGGAGTCGATCTCACCGCGCCAAAGCCGCCCGATCTCGGTGGCGTTGTGTCCGAAGTCCGCTTCGTGCGTGAGCTGCTCGATAGACATGCTCTCGAGCTCACCGGGGCTGTAGCCCAGCATCTGGCTGAATGCTCGATTGCAGCGCAGGAACCGTCCCTCGCGGTCCGCGTAGGCAATGCCGATCGGCGCCTGCTCGAACGTATGGCGAGGGACCGTCTGCGCGCTGTCGGCAAGTGAGCGCGCGACGATCAGTTCCTCTGTCAGCGCAACCTGCACCGATGCCTGTCTGGCAAGCGCGATCAGTGCCGCCCGTTGGCCAGGGCTCAGTCGGCGCGGGATCAGATCGAGAACCGCGAGTATGCCGAACGCCCGGCCATCGGCAGCAAGCAATGGTGCGCCTGCGTAAAAGGCCACTTCGGGCGCGCCTGCGATCGGGTCTGCGCTGGCAAAGCGCTGATCCCGAGTCACATCCGGCACTTCGAATGCTTCAGCGCAGAGAAGCGTGTACTGGTCGAACGCACGGTGGTCCGGAAAGCAATCGGCGTCGGCACGCGCGGGCGTGCGGCTCCTTGCAACTTCGACACCGCGACATACCAGGGATGCGAAAGGAGCTTCACAGACCAGCGCAGCGACGCCCGCGAACTCGCGCAACGCCTGCTCGGTCAAGCCAAACGACGGATCGTCGTGCGCGACGTGAGGTGTTCCCGCCGGTGTCGTCGGCGCAGGTGCCGCGGTCATTGTTTCCGTTCTCCCGCCGTTGCGGCCAACTCAAAGCCGGGTCGCGCACTGCCGGAACGGCCGAGCGGTGCGCCTTTGGCCGGCGTCTGTGTGAGATGTCGGCGGTCCGGCAGGAAACTTTAGACACTATGGTGCGAACGAATGCCGAAATCGCGCTCGACGTGATGCGCATCACACGCCGCGATCCAATCGATCGCTTACATAATCTCGGGCGCTGACAGGGCATGGCGAATGACCATGGCACTTTGGTCATCACGCTCGGAACCGTGTACCTGCGCGGCGAGGTGGTTCAGTCGCTCAATGATCTCCTCGGCCTGCTGCGGCGATTTGGGCAGAGCCCGCAGCAGTTCGACGCTGCCGCCGGGATCATCGGCTTGCGGCCGCAGGAATCCGTCCGACACCGCGAGCAGAATCTGGCCGCGCGTGAGTTGGACCTCCCGATGCGCGTACTCTGCGTCCTCAAACAGTCCCACGGGGTAGCCGCTGTCCTCCAGCTCGCTCCAGCCCGCTGCGGGATCAAAGCAAACGAGGCTCGGGTGGCCCGCCTGGCAGTAACTCACGGCCCCACGCCGCGCATCGAGCACGCCGGCGAGGGCGGTGAAGTACATGCCGGGAATATTGAGTCGGCAGTAGCGGCGATTCAGTTCCTCAATCACGACTTTGCCGCAATCGTGCGAAGCCTCGCCGCCTGTGCCCTGCAACAGCACGACCATCCGATCCATCATTTCGCGAATCAGGCTGCACGAGATCAACGCCGAGGCGGTGCCGTGGCCCACGACATCAATCAGTCCGAAAGCGATCCGGTCCCCATCCACGGCCGTCAGTCCGACCATATCCCCGCCGAGCAGATCGCTGGGCCGATACAGCGTGCGAATCTGAAAGCTTTGGTAGTCGAGCGCCTTGGGAAGCATGGCCGCCTGCAGTCCTGCCGCCGATTGCAACTCGGTCTGAATCACGCTCAACGCATCGCTGAGTGCCGCACTCTTTTGGTGGAGGGCTTCATTGAGTGAAATCACCCGTTCGGCGAGTTCCAGCCGCGCGCGAACCTCGCCATAGGAGGCGCCCATGTCGATGCAATCGTTGGCGCCGCCGCGCAGTGAGGCAATGACCTCTTCCTGCCCAACGCTGCTGGTCAGCAGCACCAGGTAGACCAGCGCCAGCTCCTGGCGCTGACGCAACTGCGCAAAGAGCTCGATACCACGCCCGTCGGATACCCATGAGCTGCACGCGACGATGCTCGGTCCGGCGGCCAGCATCGCGCTCGCAGCATCCAGGGTCGTGGCCCTGAGTACTTCAAACCCCAAGGAGGACAGCACGGCGCTCCAGTAGATGCCCTGGTCCTCTTCGCTCTCCACCAGCAGAATCTTGCGCCGCGATGGCACATCGTTACGGTCCGCTGCCACAAACGCTGGCTCAGGCGCGTTCACGCCGGCCTCCGCCAGGCTCACCGTAGCTCTCAAGCGCGCGCACGACGCGATCCAGCGCGCTGCGAACCTGCCATATCGGACCAGACCCCGGGAGCCGGCCCACGGCGGTCTGCTTCTCAATCGCATCGAGCAGTGCTGCCAGCCCGCGCGCACCGACGCTGAGCGCGGAGCCTTTCCAGGCATGGGCGACGGCC
>Ga0209839_10000661_pt1 | contig 17594 bp, 15 predicted proteins | sample OrgsoiDNA2013050_FD_185800 | JGI IMG/M metagenome (GOLD analysis project Ga0209839, IMG submission 185800) | Permafrost soil microbial communities from the Arctic, to analyse light accelerated degradation of dissolved organic matter (DOM) -... | ecosystem: Environmental > Terrestrial > Soil >... | reverse complement strand
GCCGTGGATCATTAACACCGTGCGCGGTCGCGACGGCGCGGATGGCCCGCCTGGCCCGGCCAAGAGATACCAGGTCACCAAATGCCGCGCCAGCCGCCGCGCTGGCCAGTTGCTCAATGGCCGCATCGAGCTTGTTGTACGCGGCAAGTGCCCGCGCATAGTGCGCGCATAGTTCAGCTTGGGGGAGAGGATCGTCGAAGCCAGCAATGGCCTCCCCCAGGGATCACCGCCGCTGGTGGCGGAGGGCTCCAGCAGATGGGACAGGTTGTTCAGTGATGTGGCGAGGCCGGGCAGGAAGGCGGCGGGGCTGGCTTTGGCCAGGTCCCGGTGGATCTGGACCGCTTCGGTGCTCGAGGCCAGCGCGCCGTCGCGGTTCCCGGTCGCGCTTTGCCGGTTGGACAGGTTGTTCAGTGAGCTGGCGAGGTCGCAGGTAGGCGGCAGGGCTGGCCTGGGCCAGGGCGCGCCGGTGCTCCAGCTCTTCAGTTCTTCAGTTCTTCAGTTCTTCAAGTCAGTCCACATGGGCCTGGGTTGCCTCTTTCTGGAGGTAGCGCAGGCCGTACGCGGACATCCCTGGACGTAGATGAATTGAGACCCAAACTGAGACCCACGGCCGACTCATTTGTGCAGCAGGAAGGTCGTCACCGATTGGGCAGGGATCCACGTGGTCATCCCGGTAGATGTCAGCGTTGGGTCGGGCACCGACGCGAGGTCGTCCGTGGCACTCGTCTGGAAGGCTCCTGCCGCGTGAAGCCGGGTCTGACCTGGCAGGTTGAGGTGCAGCGCGGTGCTGGGAGCCCCAACGGGATCGTCGTTGATTACCAGTACCTGCCAGGACTTCCGCGACTGGAAGGCCATTACGTCGAGGTTGGTGGGTGCGCCGGAGACGTTGTGCCGCACCGCGCCGGGTCGGACGAATTTGCTGAAGTTGCCGAGCGCCCAGAACCGCTTGGTGGGATACAAGCTGTAGTTGTGGTCGCTGCCGTAGTTCGGGTCGTACTCGATCAAGCCGTCATTCCAGCCCTGGTCGTTCTTTTGCTGCGGGCAGGCCGGGTCCCGGACGGGGTTACAGCCCATAGCGGCTGAAAGCGCCACCCACCAGTCCCATGCCGCGTCGTTGGCCTGTGTGAGGTCTCTGGCAATGAGGTCGGCCATCGCCACGCCACCGGTGATTGTCGGGTCGTATCCGATTCTCGACCGCAGACCGTTGCTCGTGGTCACCACACAGCAGCTCTCTGTCATCCATAGTGGCTTGCCGTAGCTCTGGGCGATCGCTCCAGCCTGCCGAAGGGCCGTGACACTCGGGAGGTCGTACGTGTGATGGGCCAGGGCAGCGGCGTACTGCGAGGTTCCGGGCACGTTCATCCACTGGGGGACCTCGGGGTCGAACTGCGTGCCGACCGAGCTCGACTCATCCGCGATCACGCTCGAGTACGGCGCTTGGGCAGCCAGATCTTCACCGACGTCCTGGACAACGGTCGCTCGTTGCTTCGGCGGAACCTGCATGCCCTCTTGGGTGCAGTCGGAGCGCGTGTAGTCGGGTTCGTTCATCGGGCTGACGTGGCCAATGGTCGTGTGCCACACATCGTGCACGTGCGTGACCACGGTTACGAGGTAGTCCGCGAAGGCCTGTTCGGAGCCGAATCTCAGCGCGCCGCCGCAGGACTCGCCGTTGGTCGTGAACTGGGGCGGCGCGCTGTCGACGAAGCCCGTGATGTCCGACACGTGGTACTTGTCGGCGTAACGCAGAAACGTCGTACCCCCGGGGTCCTTCGACCAGTCGTAGACGCCGTTGCCCTGATAGAAAGTGTCCGGTGCCCGGTTCTTCGGCCCGCGTTCGGATTCGCCACCAGTCGGGACGGTGACTCCGACTCCTCCGCCGCCGATGTTGTAGCGGTACTGGCTCAGCGCAATTCCTTTGTTGGTGAACAACATCTGTGCGATGTGCTTTTGTACAGCCTTAGGAAAATCGGGCATGTCGATCGTCCACCAGGCACCCGAAGCTCCGAAGCCCTGCATCGTCTGCTGCGGCGCCGGATCCACGACCGCAGCGCCGGTTGCGATAGCCCGACCGGTGGGAGCAAGGATCACGAGAGATGGCATTGTCAATGTGGCAGCCGCGACCGCGGTGATACGTCGGCGTGTCCGCCCGATGAATGGCCGTGGCCGCGATCGTTGGGTGCCAAGCACCCGATGAGCGAGGTCGTGGTCAATCAAGCGAGCACCTGCCCTTCCGCATTCGCCGCCAGAGTCCACCGTGCCCGACTGAGTATCCACTACCGACCGGTAGGACGCAAGAATTCGAGGAGCACCTGACCTGTGTGGCCACGCCCATGGAAGTGGTGTATGAAATGGCCACCTGGTGATCTTTTTCTATTTAGGCACTAATAGTCTTGATTGTCACGATCGGTCTCATTGGTTCAGTTTCTTTTTCACCCTTTGCGGCATGCGGCGAGGATTTCCGGCCCATGTACCCTCGTGATCCTGTACCGCTCGAAAATTGAATTCGCCTGGCTGCCTGAAGGCATTCCGTCCCTCAGGCGGCGTGCGTGTACTCGTTGTTGAGGCCGTTGAGGGCGGGTCTTCGGCGGATCTGCTGGATGTCGAGATCGGTCCCGATGAGGCGGGGATCGTCAGGTTCGTCGTCGGGGACGCGCTGGGCGATGCCCTGGTGCGGCCGGGCCGTGTTGTAGTGCGACTGGTATTCAGTCAGGGCGGCGCGCAGGTACTGCTCGCTGATGATCAGCACGCGGTCCAGGATCTCGCGACGCAGGGTTCCGACCAGGCGTTCACAGATCGCGTTCATGCGCGGAGCCTGGACGGCAGTGCGCAAGATCCTGGTGCTGCTGGCCTGGAAGACCGCGTCGAACGAGGCGGTGAAGTTCGATCCGCGGTCGCGGATCAGGAACTTGGTGTCCTCGAACCGCTTGCCGAGGATGAGGGAGAGGTTGCGGGCCTGCTGCGCCGTCCATTCACCGGTGGGGTTGGCGGTGACGCCGCCCAGATGCATCCGGCGGGTGCGATGCTCGATGAACACCAGGACGTACAGTCGCTTCAGCAGCACAGTGTCCACGTGGAAGAAGTCGACCGCGAGGATCCCGGCAGCCTGGGCGTGCAGGAACTGTCGCCAGGTCGGGCCTGCGCGACGGGGAGCTGGATCGATGCCCGCGGCACGCAGGATCTCCCAGACGGTGGACGGCGCGACCGTCACGCCGAGCTTCGTCACTTCGCCGTGGATCCGGCGGTATCCCCACAGCGGATTCTCCTTCGCCAGCCGGCCAACAAGGCGGGCGATGCTAGGCACCGTCGGCGGCCGACCGGGCTTGCGCCGGTTGCTCGTGTCGTACTTGCTCGCGGCCAGCTTGCGGTGCCAGGCCTGCCGGGTGCGCTCCGGTCTTGCCTGCCTCACCACTGGTATGGCTCTCGCTTGACACCAAGACGGAAGTTGATGTTTCTAGGGTGCCCGCCTCCGTGACCGTGATTGTGACCAAGACTCTTCAGAACGAGCCGGACGTGGTGAGACGGGTTGAGACGGCACGGTGTCCTCGGCTGAGGCCAGCATAGGTGTGAGCGACAGGTCGGGACGGGTTGCGACACCGCGCGGCTTGCTCATAACCCAGAGGTCGCAGGTTCAAATCCTGCCCCCGCTACCAATTTCGCAGGTCAGAGGCCTCTTCTGGTGACGGAAGGGGCCTGCTTGCTGCCGCTTGTGCACGGAGTTGTGCACGCCATCTCCACGCCAGGCCCACGAAACGTCTGTCGCTGGGACGTGAGGCCAGCGCTGAGACGGGGTGGGAGACGAGAGATGTCCTCTGGGCCCTGCCAGGCGCTGGGCCCAGAGGCGGCCGTTGCTCTTGTGGTGGCCATCCTGGTGACTGGTTTCCTTCGAGCTCCCGTAGCTCCACAGGCAGAATGTCGTCTTCGACGGGTGTGGACGGCCTATTGCTCGTTGGCGCTTTGTACTGGTCATCGGTGACAGGCTCGAGCCAGGTGGTGCCGTCGCCGTCGCCGGTGCCTTCGAGCATGGCCAGGTGGCACATGAAGTTGCTGTCGGCGGCGCTGTGCCAATGAACCGCAAGCCGCGATGGCGGTCTGGATGAAGGCGCCTGTGATGCCTTCGGCGGCCCGTGGAGGGGCGGCCAGGATGAGGGTGAGCTGGTTGAGGTCCGCGGATTCGATGAGATCGAGGGCATGCTCTGTCGCTACGGTTGTGTCGGTGACGATCTGGTACACCTCCTCGACCGGCTTATTGTCAGCCAGGTACAAAATGGCCAGGTGCCGCTGGCAAGCATCATCGTCGCTGTAGCTGGCGAGCAGATCACGTGTATGGGTATTTGCGAGCTCGGCGTTGTGCTCTTGCAAGAAGTTCGCGGACTGGTCCCAGGTCGGAGTGGCGATCCACGCCTGGAGTAGTTCGGTGCGGTGGTGCCTTGCTCCGCCCGCAGCGAGGACGGTGTCGTAGCCGATCGGCGGTGACGGCACCGCGTAGAATCGCCTCGATCTGTGCGCCAGCGGTCAGTCGACTGGTCCAGGGAATCGTGGCGAGATTAGTTCATTTCGTGCACTAGCCGAGTCGGCGGCCCGAGCCGAGGTTTGCTTATCCCTTCCCAGGGTGTCACTCAGGCCAGTACACGATGAGTTCCGCGGCCCATGAACTGCGCTCTAGGCCTAGCCGACCTCAGCCGTAACGGTATTGCGGTCGCTGGGCAACCCGGTACGCACTCACCGCGTGTCAGTGCAGCCGGCGCAGGTAGGCGTCGGCGGGCTCGGCGGCCTGGATGCGGATGCGGCCGTCGACGGCCTGAACGCCGTCGGGGCGGGCGATGACGGGGCTTAGATGGAGCTCGGCGACCTGCGGCAGGTCGTCGGCCAGCCGGGAGACCCGCAGCAGCATGTCCCGCAGCGCGGCGATGTCGGCGCCCGGGGCGCCGGGGCGCCCGAGCAGCAGGGGGGCGGCGCGTATCGAGCGGATAAGGGCGTCGGCGTCGGCGTCGGTGAGCGGAGCCAGCCGGGCAGCGCGGTCAGTCCGCGCGTAGGCGGCCGCGCCACCAAGCCCGAACAGCACCAACGGGCCCACCGCCTGCTCCTGCAGCACGCTGATCATCACCTTTACGCCGCCAGTGATCATCGGCTGGACAATAACGCCGGCCAGCCGGTCGCCAAAGGTGTCCCGCAGCAAGCGGAATCCGCGCCGGACCTCATCCGCACCTTGGAGATCAAGCAGGACGGCGCGGGCATCTCTCCTGCGCACCAGGCTGGGCACATCCGCCTTGAGCACCACCGGGCCGCCGAATCGCGCCGCCGCAATCGTGGTTTCTTCGGTGGTGACGGTCATACAGTCGACTAGCGGCACGCCATAACAGCCGACCAGCTCCGCGGCAGGGTCCGGGGGCAGCCAGCCGCCCGCCGGGGTGCCGGCGAGGAAGTTGGCGATCAGTTCCCGGGCCCGGTCCTGGTGCAGGCCGTCGAGGTCGGGTACGCGGCCCGGCGGGGTCGCCTGCCATCTGCCGTAGCGCGCGGCGTGGCCGAGGGCGCGGGCGGCGGACTCAGGGTAGGCGTACGCGGGGATGGCACGGTCGTCCTCGTTCGGGCTTCGCAGCAGCCGGACCGCTTCAACTTGGTCCATCACCACCGCGGCGACCGGCACCCGCAGCCGCCCATCTCGCACCTCGGGAACCAGGTCGCTCGTAGCGGTCGTGGCTGTCAGCGCGAGCACCGCGTCGACGCCCGGGTCGGCGCCGACGATCTCCAGGCACCGGCGGAAGATTCCGGGCGCGATTTCCGCGGTGGTATTGACCGGCCCGGCCACCGCGGCACCGGCGGGGAGCATGTCCCGAAGTGGCCGCCGGGTATCCTCGGCCAGGCCGGCGACCTGCAGGCCTGCGTCGCCGCACGCGTCGGCGGCGAGCATCCCACCGCCGCGGGTATTGGACACCACGCCGACCCGGCCTCCGGCGGGCGCCGGCTGCGACGCTAGCAGCGCCACGGTGTCGAGTAGCTCGCCGAGGTTAGCGGCAGCGATCACCCCGGCCTGCTCGAGCAGGGCCTGCCTGGTCAGCAGCGGGGCTTCCGCCGCCGCGGCGCGAGCTGCGGCCAGGCGCCGGCCCGCCGCGGACCGGCCCACATTCACCGTCAGGATCGGCTTGGCGCGGCCGACGCGGCGGGCGGTGCGGGCGAACTTGCGCGGGTTACCGAACGACTCCAGGTACAGCACGGCCAGCTTGGTCGCCGGGTCAGACTCGCACCACAGCAGCATGTCGTTGCCGGAGACGTCGTCTTTGTCGCCGAGGGAGACGAACGAGGAGATGCCGACGCCCAGCCGGGACAGGTGCTCCAGCAGAACGACGCCGACGCCGCCGGACTGCAGCGCCAGTCCGGCGCTTCCCGGCATGGAATGGCGGGCCGCGAGCGTCGCGTCCAGGGACATGCTGGTGTTGGCGACGCCGAAGGAGGCTGGCCCGACCAGCCGCATGCCGTGGCGGCGGCAGATCCCCAGCAGCTCCATGCGGGCCGCGCCGTCCAGGCCCGCCGTGATCACCACCAGGGCCCTGACCCCCCGCCGCCCGCATTGCTCGGCGATGCCGGGCACGGCCGCCGCCGGCGCGGCGATGACCGCCAGGTCGACTTCCCCGGGCAGCGCGGCGGGCGACGCCACGCACGGGACGCCGTCCAGCTCGGCCACGCCCGGGTTGACCGCGTAGACCGGGCCCGGGAAGTTGCCGGCGGTGATGTTCTGCAGGATGGCCCGCCCGACGGAGCCGGGGCGCTGGCTCGCGCCGATGACCGCGACCGAGGCTGGGGTCAGCACGTGCCGCAGGCTCGCCACGCCGGAGGACCGTTCCCGTTCGGCGACCGCGTCACGGTAGGTGCCGAGGGCGGCGTCGGCCTCGTCGGCAGGCAGCGGAAACGCTAGGTCGTACACGCCGTCCGCCAGGGCGCGCTGGGCCCGCAGCCCAGCGTCGGCGAACACCTGCAGCATGAGCGCGTTCTCAGCCAGCGTCTCCGCGGTAAACGCGCGGACCCCCCGGCGGCGGGCCAGCGAGATCAGGTGCTCCAGCAGCAGCGTGCCGACGCCGCGGCTATGCATGTCATCGGCGACCGCCATGGCGACCTCCGCGGACCGCGAGCCATCATCGGTCACCTCGAAGCTGCCGCAGCCGACCACCTCGCCGTCCAGCACGGCCAGCAGCGCACCGTGATCCGGTGCGGGTTCGCGGCAGATCCGGCGCGCCTCCTGCTCGGCCGCAAGCGCGCTGACGCCGAAGAAACGCAGATAAAGGTTCTCCGACGACATCTTGGCGTGCATTTCCCGCACCGCGTCGAAGTCGCCCGGCCGCGAAGGCCGGATCTCAATCGTCGTGCCGTCGGTCAGCAGGGCGTAGGCACTGGCCTCGCTCCCTGTGCTCACGCCGCCCTCCCCGGGAGGTCTGCGTTGCCGCAGGGCCTGTTTTCACGACCGCTCATATGCAGGTGCGGTTAGCAAGCCGATCCACGATACGGCATTTCCTGTACCAGAACCTCCGCATCTGCAGGATTGCGGGTCAGCCGCAGCACGCTCGAATACAGTTCCCGGCATTTAGCACGCCAGCCTGCCCACCCACGTCGGCAATCGTTGCCGTCATCGCCCCCGACCGCCGGAAAGCATTGATGTACTGCACCTGCAGCCTTTACTGGATGACAGCCGACGAGCCAGGGACTAAAGACCTACATCTCCCAGCGCTCGGTTGGACGGCACGCCCATCGCTGGGCGTTGGGACGGCTAAGCCCAGAGACTTCGCGTCGAATGTGAGATCTCCCCCAGGCCACCAGCCGGATGTGCAATGACCAGCGTCTTTGCTCCCGGCATCGGATCAGCAAGCCATGCTCTTGCGAGGCCGCGCATGACGCCGCGCATGGAGATCGGCTGCATCGCGGAATGCTTCGCCTCGTCTGCCAGCAGGGCCGCCAGAGCGTATCCCTGGGTCCGGTCGAAGCCCGACGCACTTTAGGCCCGGCTCAGTCGGCGACGAACTACAGTGCGCTCTGCTCGAGCTGGGGTCCGTCGGGCCGCTGCAGGTGCCGCACGCTGGGCGCCACGAGCAGCGCAGCGACTGCGACGAGGTCGACCGCGACTGCGATCCAGAGTGTGCGGCTCATCCCGATCCCAGCCGCCACCACTCCTGCGAGGGCGAGTCCGAGCGGCTCGCACAGGAGGGAGCCGAACCAGTCATAGGCGCTGACGCGCGAGAGTGACGCCGGCGGGATGTGCTGCTGCAGCGTCGTCTCCCAGAGCGTGTTGAAGAGCATGTTCCCGAAGCCTGTGACAAGCGCCGTAACGACGAGGGTCTCCCAGAGCAGCTTCAGCGCGAGCACGATGATCGGCGCGGCATTCGGAACTACCGCAACGGACGCCAGGTAGAGCGGGCGCCGCGGCTTGAAGCGAAGCGCCGCAGCGCCGGCGGCGAGCGCGCCGATGGCCGAGACGACGAGGATCGCCGTCCACGCGCCGGCGCCACCGTGGCCCCCCTTGATCCACACCGCGGCGAGCACGAGCCACACCGAGCTCATCATGTTACTGAGGGACGCACTGACCACGATCAGCCAGACCCAGGTACGGGCGACGAAGTCGCGCCAGCCGTCGAGCAGGTCGCGCGCGAACGACTGCGGCGGCAGGCTGACGTGCGGCGGCAGGTGCAGGCGCGCGAGGTAGAACGCGCTAACCCCGAAACTCGCCGCATCAATGGCAAGCGCGTACCCCGGCCCGACGGTGACGATGAGGATGCCTGCAAGCGCCGGGCCGGCGAACTGCGTCAACCCCATCGACATCCCCCGCAGTGCGTTTGCCTCCTGCAGCCGCTCCGCGCTCACGGTCATCGGCGTGAGCCCGGTCGATGCGGGGTTGAAGAACGCCGTCCCGGTTCCGGCGAACGCCTGCAGTACGACCAGCTCCCAGATGCGCGCGGTGTGCGAGAGCAGCAGTGCCGCCGTCGCCGCTTGGATGGCCATGCGGGCAACGTCGGCGGTGAGCATCACGCCGCGCCGCGGCAGGCGGTCGGCGAAGACGCCGCCGACGAGCAGGAAAATTACGAGCGGGGCAGTGTTCGCGGCAATCACGAAGCCAAGGTCGCGCGCGGATCCCGTCAGGTCGAGCACCGCCCAAGCGAGCGCAAACGGCGTGACAGCATCGCCGAGCAGCGACACCATCTGCCCCGTGAAGAACAGGCGAAACTCGCGCTCCTGGAGCGCGCCGAGCGGGATCCGCCGCACCTAGGTCCTCTTCCCGGCGTTCAGCAGCCCATGCGGGTCCACCGCCTGCTCCATGAGACTCCGTCCCGGCCCGAGCTGGCCGCGCTGCAGAAAGCCGATGGCATGCCGGCCTCATCATCCTCAAAGAGCGCAAACACGGCCAGGAAGCGCATCCCTGCCCCCGGCACCAGCAAGGACTCTCGACTGAAGAGGTCTTCAAAATGTATTCGCAAGGCCCGGGCGACACCGAACTGCATCTTTGAGGGTCGCGGTCATTCCTTGACCCTCGACAGCGGCTGGAAGGACATCGCCGAGGTCGCACTCGCGTGGTTCGACAAGAAAGGATTCTGAGCCGGGCAACCTCTGGACAACTTAGCTACCAAGCTCCGATACCCAGCTGGCTCAAACGCCGCCTCACCCTCGGCCCGGTAGCGGCCACCAGCTTGGTCACCCAGCCCGTCGCTCAGCCCGAAAAGCCGAGTCCGGACCCCTGGTACCGGGAGAAGCCTCTCTGCTTAGGCGACCAGCAGCCCAAGCGGCGATTCGCGTCGTTCTGAACCGGGCCGCGATTGGTCGCAAGATCACCTATGCGCAGATGGTAAGCGACCGACTAATTCGAGTTCGGGCCTATGTGCCGGATGCGGGCCTTCACCAGACGTCCGAGATTTCGGATTGTATTGACGTCAAAGGGCAATTCCGCCAGTTCATCGCTCCAGATCAAGGCAGCGGCTATTTGCTCGCGTACAGCCTCGGCAGCCAGCCGTTCTGGGATACTGATTGCCTCGGCAAGGTTCCGGAGTATTGTCCAGGACAGTTGCTGGCGGATTTTACCCCGGATGGGGAGCGCCATCGTCCTGTCACCGTACACGGCTGAAGAAGGCAGGTCATATGCTGGCGTGACCCTCCATTCGCGTCGTGTGTCTTGCGAGATCGCCATATTCTTTGCGTGAAGATCTCCGTTGCCGGATAGGTACGCAAAGACAAGCAGACGGTAAAGCTCGAGAGCCGCTACACCCGGCGCACGGCAGCGATGCGCAAGCCCCGTGATGGCTTCCTCAGTCGGTATTACATATTTATCGCCCGGCCACCTGCCGAGAACCTGGCATGCATCCTCGACCGCAAGGAGCTGGACGCTTCCATCTTGATTTACTCGGTCGAATCTTTGCACGAGCAAGCCTGGCTCACTCGTTTGGTCATGAACCAGTTCAACCTCGGCGAGCCTGAGTCGCGTCCGGGCGGCTGCGCGGAAGAAGAAATACTCGTTTTCTACGAGATGCGGAAACTCAGGCGGGTTCAGCTTCAAAATATAGCCCGTTGATCGACCTTGAACAGGCATGTTCAGCATCTGGCCCGAGACTTTGTCCTGGATTCCAGGCAGTGCGATCCGGTCTGGACGCTGGCCAATTGCTTGCGCGTACAAGTCAGCGAAGACGACCTTACTAAAGTCATCGACCACCACTGGGTTGGTGTCAGCGGGCGCGTCGTTGGCCGGGATGACCTGGACATCGCCGATCGTGTCACTGCCTACCGCGAGGAGCATCGAAAATTCGTCGTCAGCGGAAGTGCCAACAATGCGGCGAAGTGCCGTCAGTCGCCTTCCCTCCGGCAGCAATCCGGCGAAAAACGCAGGTACCGCAGCGGCCGGGGCTATGTAAGCGTCGGCAGTAAGAGGGAGACTCCAGGCCACAGGTGGCCCTTTGGCTGCTAGGTATTCAGGCAGATACACAAACTCAGTGCGGTCATTCAATCGGTGCAGTATGCCCGCCAGCGTGCGCGACTTGTAGACATTGGCGCTGCGCTCAAGCCGCAACTGGCGAAGGGAGGTCTGGGCCATGTGATTCACCCCTCTCCACTGCGCACATCGCCGCTCCCGGGTTCCAACACGAGATCTAGGCCGAGCTGGCCGAGTACAGCGAGCACCTTATCGAGTCGCACGGTGGGTTTGCTCTGTTCGAGCGTGTGAACAAAGCGGGTGGATACGCCGGCGAGCGCGGCTAGTTCATCCTGGTGCAGGCCCAGCTCCAGTCGTCGGCGCCGCAGATCTTCGCCCCACACAGCAGCCTCCCTTGCACGATCGTGCATATCATCCATCGTACACTGCGGAGAGGGGCCCTCATGGAGCATAAATGCGAGATCGTGCATTTCGATCCGAGTTGTGCATTCTCCAGGTTGCTAATATGCGCGATCGTGCATATGGGCAGTCGGTTGGCATCAACCCGCGAACGGAGTCCCGTCAACGAACTCCGTGACGAACTGATCCACAGTGGGTGTTTAACCTAAGTACGCGACGGGATCGTCAAAACGATGGTGGCGGGATCGGTTGAGGCTAAGAGCAGTTGGCCTTGCATCAATCTGCGGCCCGGATCGGAAGCGAGCGCATTCTCAGGCGCCCCCGGGCGATGGATACCAGCGCGCCGGTCTCGAGCCCATCTGTGACAGAAGGAAGGTTCGCCGCCAGGAGGGCGGCTTGCTGGTCCGGCGTGAGGTGGTCTGCCGACCGGAGTAACACGACCGAAGGCCGGGCCCTACCCGGTGATGCAGCCAGCAGTTCACCAAAGTCAGTGTCAGCGGAGACGATCACCAGCTCACTGGCGGCGGCGTATTCCAGGATTGCTTCGTCAGCGGCGGTCAGGAGGCCCACGTCGGCAACGTGAATGGCGTCAAATCCCATGTCAGCCAGCTGGGCTGCGACCCGGGGCGACAGGTTCGCATCGATCAGCAGGCGCATGGCGCCTACGCTGGCCGGCCCAGCGGCAGTTCTCGTTCCTGTACGGCTGCGGCGGCGAACTCCAGAGCGGCCAGGATGTCAGCCCGTTCCAGATAGGGATAGTCGGCGAGGACCTCGGCGAAGTCGCGTCCGGCGGCGAGCTGGCCGAGGACGGCGCTGACCGTCACCCGGGTGTCCCGGATGCAGGGAAGGCCGCTCATCCTGTTCGGATCGATCGTGATCCGCTCGTACGCCATGGCTTCAGAGTACGCCAGCGAACGTATCTGGCTGAGGTAGCGCCGTTCCTGATCTGTGCACGAGATTGTGCACGAGACGCCATGCGACGAGCTGGGTGGAGCGAGACACCTGCGCACGAGACGGGACACAAGAGCAGGGATCAGCCGAGGTCAGCACGGCAGCCAGGGACTGACCGGAACCCCAGAGACGGGCGTCGTGGTGCTCATAACCCAGAGGTCGTAGGTTCAAATCCTACCCCCGCTACCAAAAGTGCAGGTCAGGGGCCTCTTCCGATGACGGAAGGGGCCTTCTTGCTGTGCCTTGTAAACGTGTTTGTAAACGAGGGGTGTACGGCCTTCCAGCCAAGTGCGACGTGAGCGTCCTTCGGTGGGTGAGAGTTCCTGATGTCCCTTGACAGTGCCTTCGAGCATGGCGAAGTGGCACATCATGTTGCCAGTGGTGGCGCCGTGCCAGTGTTCTTCGCCGGGGGGGCCAGACGGTGTCGCCGGGGCGCATTCGTATGGCGGTGCCGTCGCGGGTGACGACCAGGCCGATGCCGTCGGTGCAGTGCGGGGTCTGGGCGATAGCGTGGGAGTGCCAGTTGGTGCGCGCGCCGGGGGTGAAGCGGACATATCCGACGATCAGGCGCGACGGTTCGTCGGGTGTCTTGACCTGGTTGACATAGACGTCGCCGGTGAAGTTCTTGTGGGTGCCTGAGTGGTGGGGCTGACGGGCTTAAGCTCCCATTGCTGGACCTGTCGGTGAAGCAGTTGCCGTGCGCTCTTGCGGCGGTATGCGAGCGGGGGAGTGCTGGTCAGTACCAGGACGGCCCGTGGTTGCGGTAGGGCTCTTCGAGGGTGGCGGCCTCGTCGTTGGTCAGTTTCAGGTCGAGCGCGGCGACGGCTTCAGGTAGGTGGTGCGGTTTGGTCGCGCCGACGATCGGGGCGGAGACGGCCGGGTTGCGCAGCACCCACGCGATCGCGATCTGGGCCATGGTGACGCCGCGGGCCTCGGCGAGTTTCTGCACCGCGTTGACGACGGGCTCGTCCAGGGGTGAGTCGAAGGCCTGCACCACGTGGTCAACGCTGGACCGGGTGGACTGCTCGCCACAGGGACGCGCCAGGCGGCCTTTGCCCTGGGGGGAGTAGGGCACGAGGCCGACGCCGGTATCGGCGCACATGGCCATCAGTTCCGGCTCGTCCTGGCGGCGCAGCAGGTTGTACTGGTTCTGCATGGACACGAACCGGGTCCAGCCGCCCTGCTCGGCGGCGCGCTGCAGCTTGGCGAACTGCCAGGCGTACATCGACGATGCGCCGAGGTAGCGGACCTTGCCGGCTTTGACGATGTCGTGCAGGGCCTCCATCGTCTCGGCGGCCGGGGCGTCAGGATCGAAGCGGTGGATCTGGTACAAGTCGACATAGTCGGTGCCGAGCCGGGTCAGGGAAGCATCGATCTGCTCCATGATTGCTTTGCGGGACAGGCCGGATCCGCCGGGACCCTCGTGCATCTTGCCGAACACCTTGGTGGCCAGCACGATGTCCTCGCGGCGGGAGTAGCGCCGGATCGCGCGGCCGGTGACTTCCTCCGACGTGCCAGCCTGGTAGACGTTCGCGGTGTCCCAGAAGGTGATGCCGAGCTCGACGGCCTGCTGGAAGAACGGCTGTGCGTCGTCGTCGGCCAGAGCCCATTGGTGGGCTTCTTCAGTGGTGGGGTCACCGTAGCTCATGCAGCCCAGCGCGAGCCGGCTGATTTTCAGCCCCGTCTGACCGAGCCGGGTGTACTCCATTTCGTTGTCTCCTTCGCTACGTGAGCGCGGCAGCATGCGCGGCCGGGCGCCTGGAGCCCGGGCCGCTGACCGCAACTGGTGCGCTATTGAGGGTCCTGGCTGCGCGGCGCACCGCCATGCGAGCGCGCCGGGTGGTCAGGAACTCGCGGATCTCGGCTCGGTTGTCCACGCTGTCGAGCCTAAGGCGGGCCAGGGCCAGGTGGGGGGTGGAGGTTGTCCCCCCGATAAACGCCACCTCCCGCGCCCGCGCAAGGTGCGCTTGCATGGATAACGCCGGACGGCTGCTGGCCACCAGCAGCGGGTTCGCGCATGGCGCGTGGAGGCTGCTGCTCGGCGCCATCGTCACAGCCGTGTCAGCCAAGGGCAGTTCCGTGGTGGCCGGACTTGCGGGCTTGAACTAGCAGTTCAGCGGCCTGTAGGGCTAACGGATTTGCTAACGAGACCACCCGGGACAGGAGAGACGGCCAAGAAAACCAGCGTCAAACGGACCGCCGACGAGGCTGGTCAGCGAGACGCACCTGCACACCCGAGACGCCAGAGACGCCAGAGACGGGCGTCGTAGTGCTCATAACCCAGAGGTCGCAGGTTCAAATCCTGCCCCCGCAGCAGCGACCGCCGCTACCCGTGCGGAGGTCTGTGGTGCTCACCACTCGGAGAACCTCAGATCAAACGACGGGAGCCGCGGTAGGGACGGACGCTCATGCCGAATTGAGTGCACTTCCGTCATGAGTGGGCTAAGAACTTTATGACGCAGAGTCAAGAGAGGGCAGCTGTTGGCCCGCGGGCCAGCCTCACGCCGTGGTGGGCGTCCGCGAGCCGGGTGCCCTTCTCGGTGAGCGCCAGCGCGGCCCGCTCGGCCTCGGTGAACACGGTGGCCTCGCGCCAGGCGGCGACCAGGTTGAGCCGGACCGCGGTTTCACCGGTGGGCCGCAAACGCCAGCTCCCGCCTCGTCACATCCATGACTCGATGTCATGCCTTGCCTGAGTCCTAGGCATTGGACGCAACGTTCGTGAGCAGCGAGACTAGCCGATGAAAGGACCACTCCGGCCGGTATGCCATCTGGTCAAGCGGAGTTTGGAGTCAGCTGGGCTCCGGGCCCCGAGAACGAACATCCGAGAGGACTTGCATGCACGACCACGCGCCGACGCCCCCCGGGCGACGGATCGCCCTGATCGCGCACGACAATAAGAAGCAGGACATGCTCGAGTGGGCCGGGTACAACCTGGATCTGCTGGCCGGTCACGAGTTGTTCGCAACGGCCACGACCGGTCACCTCCTGCAGCGGCAGTTCGGGCTACCGGTCACCTGCTTTCGGAGCGGCCCTTACGGCGGCGACCAGCAAATCGGTGCCCGCATCGCCGAGGGCGAGATCGATCTGCTGGTGTTCCTCTGGGATCCGCTGGAGCCACATCCCCACGACCCGGACGTCAAGGCCCTGCTCCGGGTCGCGGTTGTCTGCAATATCCCGGTTGCCTGCAATCGGGCAACCGCAGATTTCATGATCTCCTCGCCGCTGATGGGTCGTAGCCATCAGAAGTGGGATCCGGCGCCCGGCCAGGCCCGTCAAAATCAGGCAGCCCTGACCGTGGCTCGGGCCGGCTGAACGTGCTGGTCGGCGGGGACCTGCTCGATGACGGCCAGGCCACCGTGCCGTATGCCGCATCGGTGCAGGATTTCATCGCCGCCCGGTGATGGGATCACCAATGCCTGACCTGCACGCCCGTTCTGCTGGCCCAGGCCGTCGAACTGGATCAGGCCTCGCTCGGCTACCTGCAGGCGCGGCTCTCGGCGGTACCGGGCACTGGATAGGTCAGCCACGGGCAGATGAGGCCGCCCATGATCGCGATGATCCAGCCGGCGGGATTGACGGCCACGGCGTAGTTCCGCACGACGATCTCATGCTCGTGCGGATGCGGGTAGGGCGCGGGTCCTAACGCAATCCGGCTGCTGTTCTTCTTCCGAAGTCACACGGCGGTGTTGGTGGGCATCAGTGTCGTTCTTCTGCTGTCTCGTACGCCCTGTCGTCGATCACGTACTCGCCGCCGCAGGCCAGTGCCAGCGAGGGGCCGAAGAGCGCCGCCGGCGTGAAGGCGCCTGGCCGGCCCTCACCCGCGAGCAGGCGGCGGGCGACCTCGGCGGGCACCGCACCGGTGAAGACCTGCGCGTCGCCGACGCGCAGCCAGCCCTCCTGGATGGTGCCGTCCGCCCACTCCACGCGGGCATGCCCCCAGGAGTACGGACGAGGCCGTTCGCGGGCCTTAAGCTTCACCCGTGCGAGCCTGCTCTTGGCGAAATTCCGCACCGGCCCGACGGTCAGCAGCGCGGTCGCCGGCGGCAGTATCGCGCGAGCGACCGGCGAGGACGGCACCTCGCTCGATGCGGCAACTACGGACGGCGCCCCGCTGGCCCGCTGCGCCGCGACAAGTTCACCGAGCGGAATGCTCGCGGTGGCGACCCGTGCGCCGTCCGGCAGGGTGAGGTGCGTTACGTCGCCGCCGACCCGCGCCGCTACGAGACGCCCGTCCTGATAGCGGCGCCCCTCATAACGGCCGCCGCCCTCAACACCGGGCAGGCCGTCGAGGATGGTGCCGGCGAGCGCCTCGCCGATGACCCCTTCCTCGGTCTCAAGTGACGGGATCATGTCCACCCGGACCCGCGCAGGCACGGACTGCCCCTGGCACAGCTTGACGACGACGCTCTCGCTGGCCGTCACGCCGAATCCGCCACCGGTCACCACGGTACGGCCGGCGTCGGCCGCCGCCCCGTTCAGGCCGAGGGTCGCGAGCACGGCAGCCACGTCATTGGCCAGGTCGATGTAGTCGCTTCCCGGCAGGCACGCCCGCACGATCGGGACCGCCGTCGTCGTGAAGGGGCCGATCGTGTTGATGACCACGGCTGGCCGCTGCCGCCGGATCTCGGCCGTTATCGATTCGATCGACCCCGCGATCACGGTCCGGCCGTTGCCGGCTCGCGCGGCGGCATCCCTCAGCCGAGCGGCGTCTCGCCCTACGAGCACCGGCGGCACGCCCCTGCCCAGCAGCTCGGCCGCGATCGCGCGACCGCTGCGGCCGGTGCCGCCCAGAATCCAGACTTCGCTCTCCATCATCCAGCTCCGCTCGGCTATCGCTTGCCGCCCAGCGACGACATCGCGTGTCATCACACTACATCGTGATGACATGGCATGTCATCACCTATACTGAGGCCGTGAGCAGATGGCGGCCCGGCACGCGAGAGCGTCTCGAACGCGCGGCCATCGAGCTGTTCGCTGGGCAGGGGTTCGCCGCTACGACGGTGCCGCAGATCACGGCCAGGGCCGGCCTCACGACGCGGACCTTTTTCCGGCACTTCGCCGACAAGCGCGAAGTGCTCTTCGGCGGCGAAGAGATTCCTGAATTCGCCGCACGACTCATCGCGGACGCGCCCGCGTCGCTGGATACGATAACGCTGATCGTGGGCGGCCTGCAGACCGTCGCCGAGACCCGCTTCGCCGGCCGGCGGGACGAATTTCGCCAGCGACGTGCCATCATCCTGTCCGACGAGGGCCTCAGGGAGCGTGAACTCAGCAAGCGCGCCGCCCTGGCCGAGGCGATCAGGGAAGGCTTCGCCGGTCGCGGCGTCGACGCCAGGACGGCCGCTCTGCT